>Ga0058696_1000193_pt1 | contig 26495 bp, 20 predicted proteins | sample AgamicMgSfrz_FD_55077 | JGI IMG/M metagenome (GOLD analysis project Ga0058696, IMG submission 55077) | Agave microbial communities from Guanajuato, Mexico - Mg.Sf.rz | ecosystem: Host-associated > Plants > Phyllosphere > Phylloplane/Leaf | place: Guanajuato, Mexico | collected 2012-05-30 | reverse complement strand
AGCTCTGTCGTCTCAATGAAATTAGTGTTCATGAGAACATGCTCTTCTAAAAGCCGCTCAATGTCATGAGTATCTATGTCATTGCGGAGAATGACTTCATTGCCCTCGAACATCAGCGCCTGCACTATTCTTTCAATAATTTGCGTATTTACTAAACCATCAATATAGAAACAAGCAGCGTTTACTTCCTTTTTTTCTAAAAAAGTTACTTTTCGCTCGATAAAATCGGCACTGCCGCCAAGAAGCTCTTTAATGATGGAACTGTTATAGGTTAGTGAATAGGTGAAATCTCGCTGTGGTGTATTGTTTGCTACCAATATTCATCATCCTTTAATCTGTATCATTGTCCGCTTCTTTTATCCTTCATAACCAACTGAATGCTGTTCTATTCTTTTTGCTGAAAAATGTATAAATATGACTACTTTTGTTGATTAAATAAAATAAGGGGCCGGATCTAACAGCTTAAAACTGTTATTTTATAGAAATTTATTTATTAAGGAGTATTTGCCAATGAATTTATATCATACATGGATTTATGAATATATCCTCAATGCGAAGTGGTTTATGTGGACGATTGTTTACATCGTGTTCGTGTTAAATATCGTTGCACCTGCGATTATTTGGGGGCTGATGAATGGCACAGCTTTAAAGAGATGGAGAAAGCTAATTGTGGAGAAAACAAAAAAGAAAATGAAGGAAAAGGATCTCGAATCCTAAATTCCCCTCATTTTCTTCCTTAATATTAAATATTTTGAAGAACCTTTTCATTCACAGAAGGACGGCCGATAGAGCGGTAGTGGATTCCCGCTTTTTTAGCTCCATCCAACGAATAGCAGTTTCTGCCATCATAGACGTACGGAGTTTTCATATTTTCTGTAAACACAGTTAATGGGATATTTTTGATTTCCGGCCATTCTGTAAACACAAAGCAAATATCAGCATCTTTCAGTGCTTCCTCTATATTGGAAGCAAAGGCAACTTCTGTCGGGTAGATTTTTTGGAAGTTCTGTTCCCCAATCGGATCATAAACATGCACTGATGCCCCTTCGTTCAAAAGCAGGCGGACATTAGGAATAGAAGGAGCTTCCCTCAAGTCATCTGTTCCTGGCTTAAAGGTGACACCTAAAACAGCGCACTTCAAACCTGCAAAACTAGCAAAGTCTTTCCTCGCCTTTTTGATTAACTTGAACTTCTGCTTTTCATTAACCTCTATCGCAGCCTTAACAGTTCTTAGGACATAGCCTTCTTCTTCAGACAGCCAATGCAGCGCCTTCGTGTCTTTCGGGAAGCATGATCCCCCGTAACCGATGCCGGCTTGAAGGAATTTGTCGCCAATGCGGCTGTCCAAGCTCATTCCTTTTGTCACATCATCAATATTAGCACCGACAGCCTCACATAAATTGGCAATGTCGTTTACAAAGGAGATTTTAAGTGCAAGGAAGTCATTAGACGCATACTTGACCATTTCCGCACTACGACGGCCCATGTTAATGATTGGCTGCTGAAACGGCTGATAGATTTGCGCTAACAGCTGTCTTGCATTCTCTGATTCTGTGCCGATAACAATGCGTGAGGCATTCAATGTATCTCTAACAGCAGTGCCTTGTGCCAGAAACTCAGGATTTGCCGCTACTTCCACGCTAATATTATGCTTGATATGCTCTTTTATAAATGCTTCGACCTTGTCATTTGTACCGATTGGGACAGTTGATTTTATAACTACTAAACAGTCTCTTTCGACAGTTTCTGCTATCTGTCTTGCTACTGTATATAAATATGTAAGGTTTGCAGAGCCATCCTCGTTTTCTGGTGTACCAACACCAATGATGATGACACTTGAGTTCGCATATGCTGATTTATGGTCTGTTGTAAAAAACAGGCTGCCCGCCGCTTTGTTTCTAGAAATGAGCTCATCTAACTGCGGCTCATAAATTGGAGAGATGCCTTGATTCAATAAATCAATCTTTTCCTGAATGGGATCCACACATGTCACTACATGGCCTGCTTCTGCCAAACATACGCCTGTCACTAATCCTACATACCCTGTACCTGCTACCGTAATCTCCATTCGTCTTAACTCCCTTGCCTTTTTTATTGGATAAAAACCCGATTGCCATTTTGTTTCCCTTAATTTTAACAGCGCCATGTAAAGCTAATTCAGCATCTTTGTAAAGGTTGTATGAACTAAGTCTATCTCCTAGGGCAAACAGCAGCTAACCTGCCAGTTTCCTTGATTTTGTGTCCATTTCTCTTGTCTAAAATAGATTTTCTCTATTCGCAGCCTGTTAATATTTTTTATATATTCAAAGCACCTAGGAAGCTAACAAGAAAAAGCGCTTTTTCGGAAGGAATTTTCGATGAAAGAAACGGATTATCAATTACTAGCAGAACAGTATACACCGATGATTTACCATACGCTGAAGAAACTATCTATCTATAAAAACAAAGAAGAGTTTATCCAGATTGGCCTGGTCAGCATCTGGGAAGCTCGGCAGAACTTTAACGAAGAAAAAGGCAGATTCAGCTCCTATTTATACATGCATATGAGGGGAAGATTTCTCGATGAATTGAAACGCCGATCTAAAGAGGAACAGCAGACAGTCTACCCAGAGGAAGCATTCTGGGAAACAGTTGGAATCCAANTGTTAGAAACAGACGAAGAGCATTATATTCGGACACTATGCACAACTCTGACAGCTAAGGAAACAAAATGGGTTATGTATTTTTGCATCCAGCAGTTAACAACAGCTGAAATTGCCGCCAAAGAGCATGTCAGCAAGTCAGCCGTAAAAGCCTGGAAAAAAGGCGCTGTCGAAAAACTGCGTAAAGTTCTTTCTAATCAAAACTAAAAAAGGACAGCTTACAGCCATCCCCAATAATTAGATTTTAAATTTATATTCACTTGCCTTCTTCATATGAAGAATAAACTTCTTCAATAAATCCCTTGTTGCCTCTAAATCCTTTATATCAATAACTTCATTTGGAGAATGTGCATATCTGGAAGGAATAGAGAGCACTCCTGTAGGTATTCCTTTTCCTGCAAGGCTTAATTCTCCTGCATCTGTGCCTATTCCGGGAAACACCTCAAGCTGATAAGGAATGTTGTGTTCCTTCGCAAGAGACTGGAGCTGTTCTCTTACCTTTCTGTTGGAAATCAAGCTGAAGTCCATAATTTTAATACCAGTTCCTGCACCTAACGCAAGCGTTTTGTCCATCATTTCCTCCGGAGTGTCACTGACTGCGGTCGTATCGAGAGCAATTGCCACATCTGCATCTGTCTGATGGCTGACAACCCTCGCCCCCCTTAAGCCAACTTCCTCCTGAACAGTAAAAGCCCCGATAATTTCGCCTGCAAAGTCACTTGTATTAAGCTCCTCTAGCACTTGAATCAGTACAGCACACCCTGCTCTGTCATCAAAAGCTTTGCCGCCGATTCTGTTGTCCGTTAACTGGTCGAAATGGGGTTGCCAAACTATCGAATCACCAACTTCAATCCCTAATTCATCCGCTTCTGTTTTACTTGTAATCCCTCCATCTATGTATTGCTGTTTATGGGAGCGAATCTTCTGTGCATCATCAAATTTAACCATATGCGCAGATATTGTGCCAATAACACCTGAGCGCATTCCGTTTTTCGTTTTGATTTGGACTCTTTGTGACAAAAGGATTCTGTCATCATGGCCGCCTAGTTTCTCAAAACGAATCAAACCATTTTCTTCAATTTTCTTAATAATAAAGCCTACTTCATCCATATGTGCTGCAATGACGATTTTAGATCCAGGCTTGCTGCCTTTTTTAGTGACAATTAAATTGCCAGCTCCGTCCACTTCGATAGTATCTACACTCTTGCGCAGCCGTGCTGCGATAAATGCCGCTACATCGTCTTCAAATCCGCATGGCCCGTGCAGTGCGGTAAGTTCCTTCAATAGTTCTATCACTTGGCTCCACCTCCGAAAGTTTAGCGTTATTTCTACATTCGAAATAAATGTCACTTTCTTTATCGTAAGCTATTTTTCAGAAAAATCAATATTTAACAGTTTTTTAGCACAAAAAAAGGCTGGTGTATAGCACCAGCCTTTAAAACATTATATAAATAATCCAACGATTGTTGCTGTTAGTATAGAAGATAGAGTTGCCGCAAGCAGCATTTTCAAGCCGTATTTAGCAACAATATCCGCTTTTTCACCATTTATCGCCTGGATGGAACCAGAGATGATCCCAATAGAGGAAAAGTTAGCAAATGATACTAGGAATGTAGAGACAATTCCGACTGTCTTCTCAGACAAACTTGGAATCATTTCCTTGAACTGCAGCATCGCTACAAATTCGTTAGCCGCAAGCTTCGTCCCCATGACTGAGCCTGCATCAAGGATTTCCTTGCCTGGTATACCCATAATCCATGCAACCGGCGCAAAGATATAGCCGAGGATTCCTGTAAAGCCGATACCGAAGATCGCTGAAAAGAAAGCATTAATTAAGGCAAGTAAACCTACATAAGCAACAAGCATTGCTGCAACAATCAAAGCAACTCGTCCACCATCAAGTGCCCCTGCAGAGATTGCCCCAAAAATAGAATTCGTTGTAGACACCTCTTTAATGTCAATTTCCTCGTCCTCTTCCTTTTTGATCGGACAGATCAATGTTGAGATGATAAGGGCTGACAATGCATTAAGCAGCATTGCAATCAATACGTACTCCGCTGGAATCATGTTCATATACGAACCCATAATAGAAGCAGATACAGATGCCATTGCAGAAGTGGAAACAACGAACAGCTTGTTGTCATTCATTTTATCCAAATGAGATTTAATCGCTAAAATAGTTTCAGACTGTCCAAAGAAAATGGAGTTGATGCTGTTGAAGGTTACAACCTTAGAAAGACCAGTCAGCTTTGCCAATGCTCCGCCAATATACTTGATAGCCAATGGCAGCACTTTAATATGAGTCAGCACAGACAATAATGTGGATGTAAAGATAATCAACATCAGTACATTAATAAAAAATACACTTACTCCTTCATCAACGAGACCGCCTGTAACGAAGTCGACGCCTTCATAACCGTAGCTTAATACTTTCGACACACCGTTAGAAGTAGCTTCAATAATCTTCAGGCCAAAAGTCGTCTTGAACATCACAACCGTTATTAATAATTGCAGCACAATCATAATAAGAATCGCTCTATAGTTAATGGCCTTTTTATCGTTTGACAGAAGATACGACAAACCTAATGTCAAAAGCAGCCCAATTATTCCTATTAAAATAGACATTTCCCTTTCCCTCCTGGATGTTATTCACACATGTTGAAATATATATTCGCATATAGTACACAATTTTTTATGATACTGGAAAGGAGAAGGAATGTCACTGCTTTTAAAGAAATAAACAAAAGTTCCACTCTTCTAAAAAGTATAGTAAATTCGCAAGATTTATATAGTTTTGTGATTCAAACAACTGTTTGTCGACGCTTTAAAAGGACAGGTTTTGAATTATAGAATTAAAGCAGTGGAGATGTCAAATTTCTGTATTCTTTATTGCTCTTTATTCAAATAAAACAACCCAAATATTTAAAGACAAAGGCATAATAATTAGACTGATTTTCATGTATAATCTCCATATAGGACAGAGACGACCCACCAATTTGGTGGATCGTCTTTGTGCTATTCGAGGAACTTCTGCATATCCTCATCTAAATAAACCCATCCTTTCCAACCAATATGAATCGTGTCACGCAAAAAATAAGGGTCATATTCATGGTTGGAGTAATCTGCGTAAGTAAAGCCGCTATCATTAATCTGCTTCTTTATACGAGTGTAGTAGTCTTGCCGTCCTTTTTCAGGAAAGCCAGTATAATCATAATACGCCCCATTCACGGGAATAATGACAAAAAGTGGTTCTGCATCAGATTCCTTGAGAATATCAAGCATCAGCTGAAAATCATTGTACTCCAGCGATTCTGCATAGGAATGTCCTCTGTTCTTTCCTTCCATACTCTTGATGTTGTGCTTCTTATGCTTATATACTTTATCATCAATATAAAATTCGGAATGCTGTGTCCGTTTTTCACCATAAGTATCGGCTTGTGCCTGTAGCACTTCCCATGTCTTGTCTTTCACTTCGTCTGACTGATGCCGATTAGTCGGTTTATCTTTCAAAAGTGTGAAATACATATCCTTTTTCTTAAGTATGGATATATATGCCTTTGCAGGAACGGATAAAATATTAAACCTACCCCTATTGTCATTCAGATAAGCTGTGTAAAGCTGATAAAGTATCGTGTCGTTCTTGACCGCATTATACGTCATCAAGCGCTGCATCAATTTTCGTTTTACCTGCTCGTCCACTTTTTTATTGAACGGAAGCTGGTACGCTTGCAGTGAGGAATAGTTTGGTGCAAAATGCTGCTCGTCTGTACCATGCTTTACAAACCATTGCGGCGATACGATGATGACCATCTGCTTGTTCTTCAATTGATCGGCATGCGTAGCAAAGTTTAAATCATGAATAATAGAGGTCATTCCGCCTTTTCCTATTAAATAAGGTGTAAAGGCAGCAGTATTCGTTTCGAAATAATTAGATGGATGGAATGGATCCCAGCGCGACATTTCAGAAGAACCATAGATTGGAACATACGTTGAACGTTTGAGCATTTCACTTTGCAAATAGGTTCCTTGGAACATATTTGGCTCCAGACTGATAGCCGATTCTTCCAAACGATCTGTTGGAACTAACTTAACCAGCCATGAAACTGGTACGAATACAACCCCGGCAAACAGGACCAATGCAAGAATGATTGGTCCAAATACAAACTTCTTCTTCATTATTTCAGCTCATTCAGACGATCAACGATAGCATTTGGTGTATTCCACGTGTCTCGGTCAAACTCTGTAATCGGCACATTGATATCAAGCTGATCCTCGAATTTAACAAGTAATTCTACTGTGCCAAATGAATCAATCAGCCCTGAGTCGAATAANTCTAAATCCAGCTCTTCTTTCACAACATCATCTTGACAAACTTCTGCAATAACTTGTAGTACTTTTTCTTTAAAATTCATTTTTATATTCCCCTTTTATTGAAATGGTCTGCCGGAAAACAGATAAAAACCGAAACAAACGACATGGAAAGTGATGATGATAGACAAAATTGTCATCGCTCTTCCTGTTGGCCAGCGTTTATGTTTTTTATTCCAGGTCTCAAAGAAATTAAATCCTGTCATTATCATGGCATGATATGCTCCATAAATGATGTACTGAATCTCTAATCCATGCCATACTCCCATAAGCAGGAACAGCAGGGTATAACCTAGGTTTGAAACGAGCATTTTGTTCTGTATCCATTTTTTCTTCGTCATCAGAAAGACGAAGCGCATGAACACATAATCACGGAACCAGAACGACAATGACATATGCCATCGATTCCAAAAATCCTTGATGTTACGACTGATGAATGGCTTATTAAAGTTCTCCGGTGACCGGATTCCCATCATATAACTGACTCCAACCGCAAACGCCGTATAGCCGGCAAAGTCGAAGAATAAGTATAAGCTATAGCTGTACATGTACAACAAATGATAGGTAAACTTTCCATCCACTATATTATCTAGATTCATAATGAAGTATGTATTAATGCAATAGCCGATAATAAATTTGTACAAAAAACCAAGGAAAATTTTGTTGATCCCTTTATAAAGCAGTTCCTTGTACTCCTCCGGTGTCCAACGTTTCTCTTCATCCTTATGGAATCGGCGGAAGCGATCAATTGGACCTGATGAAATTGTCGGGTAAAACAGCATAAAATTAACAAGCTGAAAAATCGAGAGCTGGTCCTTTATCAATCCGTCTCTTGTTTCAATAATAATTTGGACAGCTCGGAATGTCAGATAAGAGATACCTAGAAAGCTTACCCAGTTATCCACTGCCAGAATTGGCAATATCTTAGATAAAATTAAAGGAAAAATCGACAGAAAACTTACTACATAGAATACGAGGCTGCTATTCTTTATCTGTCGATAAGTAATATAGCCTTTAACCAGTACAACTTGGAGAATGGTGAAGGCTACTAATGAAAAGAAGCCTTCTTTTCCCCCTGAAAATATAATAGCCAATACAACAATGGAAACGAACACATTATAATAACGCAGGCGCTTGCCCATTGTGCCGAGAATCATCGTCGGCAGCAGCAAAATACCCAAAATTACAAAGAAAAGGAAAGAACTATACGGGGTCATGCAAATACCTCTTCCTTCATTTTCTTACGGTCTGCTTTCCCATTCATCGTCATTGGAATAGCAGTATGATACGTGAACTTACGCGGGATCATATATGCTGGCAAGTGCAAANCAAGATCTTTGCGAATAGCAGTTGTCAGTTTGTATTCCTTATCAAAGTCATGATCCGCCGGTACCACTGCCGCAATCAAGTATTCAATTTCCTCGTTTGGTGCATGAGGGATAATAATGGCAGTCTTTATATAATCAGACTGGTTAAGGTGGAACTCAATCTCTTCCAGCTCCATCCTGTAGCCATGCATCTTGATTTGATAATCAAGTCTGCCTTGGCAGTACACCAACCCGTCCTGAATAAAGCCAGCGTCTCCGGTACGATAGGCTTTCATTCCGTTTATAATATCGAATGCCTTTTCTGTCAGTAGCGGCTCACCCAGATAGCCTTTTGACACACTTGGCCCCGCAAGGATAAGCTCCCCTTTTTCACCTTCAGGCAACGGGTTACCTAATTCGTCTACAACGAGAATACGCATATCAGATTTTGGGTAGCCAACTGGCAGAGCCTTCTCTTTAGCAATTAATTCTTCCGTNATTTCAATAGATGTCACAGCAACTGTTGCTTCTGTAGGCCCATAGGTATTAAAAATCTTTGCTTGNGGGAAACGTTGTTTCAGCTCTTTGGCCACAGCTAGCGGTAGTACTTCCCCACAGAAAAAGAATACTTCAAGATCAGGAAGCATGTTTTGATTAAAGTCCGGATTCGGNAAACACATTTGCANGAAGGATGGCGTCGATGTCCATATTTGCAATGCAGAACTACTCAAGTTCTCATACAAAAGCTTCGGCTTATTGATTACCTCTTTCTCCAATGTATGAATGGAACCCCCGCTCTGAAGTGCTGGATAAAAGTCCATCACAGACAAATCGAATGAAAAAGGTGCCTGATTCAAGAAGATTTTTCCTTGATTTAATGGAAAGTCATTTGTCATCCAATCGGTAAAAGATTGCAAATTTGCTGCGGTTATTTGAACGCCTTTTGGATTTCCAGTACTGCCAGATGTATAAATGATGTAAAAAACTTCATCAGGCCCGACCCAGTACTCATTACCAATAAGCTCTGCTTGTTCCAGCTGCAGATCCTGCATCTGGAAAACTGCAACACTATCAAACTCAAGTAAGCTATCTGTTGTATTAATTACTAATCCTGCACCAGATTTTTCTACGATAAGACGCACCCGTTCCATTGGAATGGATGTATCTACCGGTATATAAGGGTGGCCAGCCTTTACACAGGCGAGGAACGATACCGGCATATCAATTCCCATATGACCATACACAACAACTGGCGTCTGCCGCACTAGCTGCATAGCATGTATTAAGCTGGCTAGCCTGCTCGATTTGTCCCAAAGCAAGCTGTAGCTCAGCGCCTGGTCCTCTGTACGAAATGCTGTCTGTTCCGGTTTTCTTACCGCATGCTGTGCAATACGAGTTAAAAGTTTCATTTTATTATCTACTCCATTTAAAAATCATTATAAATATAGTTGCCTGTATTGGCCGTATGGAAGCCGTACATCAAGAACAAGGTAACAAGGATTGCCAGATAAAAACATGTATGTACTGCAAAACGGACACCCGTGTGCGTATACAGCTGTTTGAGCTTATTCATCCTCTTTCTCCCTTCCTTCCTTTTATTCAAATTTATAGCCGGTTCCAATAACAGTCCGGATATGATGTGATTCGAAGCTTAATTTTGCTCTCAGCTTTTTAATATGTGTATCAACAACTCGACTATCACCATCGAAGTCCAAGCCCCATACGTGATTCAAAATTGTTTCGCGTGATAGGACATTATTTTTATGCTGAAGCAGGAATACCAATAATTCATATTCCTTTGGCGTCAATTCGACTTGTTTGCCCTCAAGCTGAAGCTGATGTGACTTCGTATTAACGATTGCTTCACCAAAGCTGAGCATATGACCAGTCGGCAGGTAATGTTCGGTTGCCCTTTTCATTAAAGAATTAGCACGCGCCACTAGCACTTTTGGGCTGAATGGCTTGGTAACATACTCATCGGCTCCGAGTTCAAACCCATGAATTTTATCATCGTCACTAGATTTCGCTGTCAGCAGAATTATTGGTACACCAGAACTCATTCGAACCTGCTTGGTGACAGCAAATCCATCCATTTGCGGCATCATGATATCAAGAATGACTAAATTCGGATAAACAGCATTAAACCAGTCGATTGCACTGCTGCCATTATCCGTTTCATACACTTCCCATCCGTCCTTTTTAAAATAATCGGCTACAACTTCTCGGATTCTCACTTCATCCTCGACAAGCAATACTTTCTTCCCCAACGTGAATCTTCCTTCCAATTTATAGATATTAACAAGGTTATATGTCTTTCATGTGTCCTAATAAGCAATTATTACCATTAATTGAAATGAACATAGAAAAGCACACCGTCAGACAAGTTTTCCGCTCCATACTGAAATCCATGCAAATTTAGAATTTGCTGGACAATTGCCAACCCTAATCCTGTACCGCCCGTCATTCGACTTCGAGAAGATTCAGTCCTATAGAAACGTTTCCAAATTTTATCCAGCTGCTCTTCTGGTATTTGTGTGCCTCTGTTTTCGATTTTGAACACACTTCCACCGTTTTCCTGATCCAATTCGATTCGAATCACAATGACAGAATCGGGCTCACTGTGCCGGACTGCATTAATTAGAAGATTTTGCATTACTCGTTCCATCCACTCATAATCCGCCAAAATATGCTGTTCATTCTTCGGCAAGATTTCAATTACAACATTTTTCTCTTTCGCTATACAAAATAGTTTATATGCCAAAACCTCAATCATTTCACTGATTAAAAAGGATGTTTTTCTTAGCTTAATCGCACCGTTCTCCAATTTAGCCAAATCCAGCATATCTTTAATCAGCACTTCCATCTTTTCTGACTCCTCAATGATTACTTCTACATAATGGTCTTGCTTATCCGGACTGACATCATCATGCAGACCCTCAGCGAAGCTTTTGACAATGCTGAGCGGTGTCTTCAGTTCATGTGATGCATGTTCGAAAAACTCGCGCTGCTCCTTTTCCATCTGCACCCGTTTTTCCATATCCCGCTTAAGGGTTTCATTAGCTTGTTTCAAGTCATTTAATGCAACATCCAAATTTTTTGCCATAACAAGCATATTGTTAGAAAGGCTCCCCAGCTCATCTTTCTGCTTAATCGGCTTCGCAGATGAGAAATCAAGATTCACCATTTTTTTTGCCATATCATTTAGCTTAATCAGTGGTCTGCTAACAAGACGCGAGAAGAAAAACGACAGTAAAAGGATGAGAATGAATCCTGCGATCCCGATATATACATAGAATATTTGAAGTGCTTCATTGGTATCTCTAATTTCCTGAAGAGATGCAACAGAAACCATAAATTCCATTTCCCCGTCTTTCTTAATTGGCTCAATTAGTACTAAATTATGTTTTCCACTCCATGACTCCACCCAGTCCAGCTGCAGACTTTCCCCTTTAGAAAGCTGCTTTATCTGCTCCTCCTTAAGCGGGAACCATTCCAGCAGCGCATCATAGAGAATTCCTAATCCTCTACTTATCATCCCAGCCTTAGGAAGTGAAATGCTTTTTACTTTCCCTTCAATCGTCACTTCATTCTCAAGCGGATCCTCACCGACACTGGACGCATCCTTCGAAATAACAGATGGATAAATGACCGAAGAAACCTCATCATCAGCTTCTCCTTGCACAATCAATGAATCTCCATTTGTGATATTCAATGCTCGCACCTGATCTCCGTAATTTGTGATAAGTAAGGAAAGTGATACTTCTACAACTTTTCCATCACTTGTTTGCAGCATGATATTAAACGGATCCTGTACCAACTGAAAACCTTCTGCGTCCACAATCGTCACCGGACTTTTGGACTCCCTCATGTAAGAGAGTGTCTGTTTTGTCATTTCCGATTCGCTCCATGAATTTTCCTCATAACCTTTTGCTAATTGATGCAGGTGCTTTGCTGCTTCTTTAGTTTTATGATGCTGATAAAAACGATCAAAGAATAATAGCTGAAATATCATAATCATGGCGTAAAACACCAAAAAGAATAAAGCTGTTACAGCAAATAATTTTACGGTGATACCGCGTTTTCTCATGTTATACTCCTTTACTTTATACAACAGTTTATTAATAACTTAAGCTACGGGTATGTTTTTTGTGTGTCCACATACACTCATCCATATATAGTAACCACCCTTTTTGGTACCTAGGATATCACTAGAAGTGAGGAATATCCTGGACACAAATAATCAGTATATGGATTACTCAAATGATCAACATTTGAGCTTGTTTATTGCATACGCTGATCAGCTAATGTTTTGTAAATAATAAGGTGCGCCCCTCACAGTGCACCTCATCAGGTTGCAAATACTTCACTAAGCTTTAGTACTTGTGTAATAAATTTACTGTCACCTGTTGCATGTTCCGTTCCTCCAAGATTTATATCATTTTTATTTCCTATATAAGCATACTTGTATAAAAATTTACTTACATACTTTTAGTTAAGAAACTAAAACACAATGGTAGACTTTCAGCCTGACTATTTGAACAAATATGCTTATTAAATATCATCGGAAGTTCTACTTCAGCACAACAATTGGGAAACCATTCTACACAGCTTTTCAGTTCCCCATATAATCAACACTCCTTCTTAAATAGCAAAATCCATCAGTAAAACAAAAAAGACATCTAGTAATTAGATGCCTATCTTAATTGCACTTTAGGTTGATAAAAGCTACGTTTCAAAAGAAAACAATACCACAATTCTACCGATTTCAAATAATTACAAATCCACAAAAACATGTTCTGCGCTAATTAAATTCTTTTCGGAAGCCGCCTTCAAAATACGATAAAAAATCTGTTCAAATAAATCAGAATCCTTGAATCGTCGTTCGTAATTTTTTCCAAAAGTAGAGAAATGGGGTAATTTATCATGAAACCCATACCCTAAAAACCACCGATAAGCCATATTTGTTTCTATTTCTTCTATTGTTTTACGCATAGACCGAATACCAAAGGTATACTGAATAAAGGTCAATTTACTAATATGATCAGATCAATACTTGGACGGCCTTCCGTTGAATACATATCTTCTACTATCTATATTTTAAAACCAGAGTAGTTAAAATTCTAGACTAACTTGATGAAACCATGTTGATTGGAGCGGAAGGGGTGAGACTCCTATGGGAGATGCGAGAAAGTCCGAGACCCTGCAGGAGCGTAGCGACNAAGCGGCTCGGCGCTCGCCCCATGGAAAGCGAACCCCTGCAGCGGAAATCAACATCCCTATTAGAAAGGCCACAAAAAATACATAGGCAAATCCTCAAATTTCAAGGAGTTTGTCTACAGTCTGATATAAATTTCATTTATATATCTTTCTTTCTAAAAAGTTCCNAAAAAATGGATATAACAATACTTTTCCACCACGCTTCTTTCTTACCTTCCTAAATTGGAAGATATTTTGCCACCAACCTTAAATAATAATGGAATAAGTGCTAATAAGATAATGCCTATAACTAATGTAGATAGTATTAACTCTTTCCATACAATTAAATTCTCTGCAAACAATTGATAAATAATAAATGAATTTATAGGAATGTTAAGCAATAGGCCAGTAAGAAGTCCTGGTGCATACTTTTTCATAAAAACTGTTGCAATAAGATGTGGGAAAATAGCATTTAAAATCATCGATCCTAAAAAGCCGATGAAAATCCATTTTGTTAAATCTGAGTTTGGTATATATAAATAACTACATGCAGATAAATAAGCCAATATGGTTATAACAAGAACAGCAAAATGAAATTCACTCGAAGTAACTGGCTTTTGAAACTGTGAAGATGTTTGAGACCACCTAGGTAACCAAATTGCTTCCTCTAAATTATGTAGTGTGATAGCAAAACAAAAAAGTACTACGAGATACTCCACCTACCTTTTTCTCCTCTCTAAAAAACTTACATTTTTTGTATACGTTTGTCATTCTAATAAGTTACATCGGGCAAGTATTTTCTTATTCCACCTCCTCAGATTGATACGTGTTCACTTATCCTTTTATTTAATTCTCTCCTCTTAAAACAAACAAAAAACCCCTCCAAAAATGAAGGGGCTCCTTAAATCATGCAGTCTTTTCTTCTGCTTTAACTGCTGTCTTTCTATTTGGCAACAGATTAAATAATATATTCAGGACGAGTGCTGTAACACTTCCTGCTACAATTCCGCTTTCTGTTAAGATACGGATGGTTTCAGGCATTTCTTTAAAGATGTCTGGTACTACTGTCACACCAAGTCCTAATCCGACTGAACATGCTACAACAAGCAGGTTTCCTTGTTGGTTGAAATCAACTTGTCCAAGCATTTTGATGCCATATGCACAAACCATGCCGAACATTGCTAATGATGCTCCACCAAGAACTGCTGTCGGGATTAATGTTGTAATTGCTGCTACTTTAGGCAGGAAGCCTAAGATCACAAGGATAATACCAGCAGAGAAAATCGCGCTTTTCGTTTTCACTCCCGTCAGCTGAACAAGGCCGACGTTTTGTGAGTAAGCTGTGTAAGGGAAAGAGTTGAACACACCGCCAATCACACTGGCAATCCCTTCTGAGCGGTATCCTCTTGCAAGATCCTTTTCCGATACTTTTGTTTTCGTGATATCACTAAGAGCTAAATATACGCCAGTTGATTCAATAAGGCTGACAATAGCTACAAGTGTCATTGTTAAGATTGCCGAGAAATTGAATGTCGGCATTCCGAANTAGAACGGCTTCAAGCCGTGAACCCAAGAAGCGTCTCCGACTTTGCCGAAGTCAACCAAGCCCATGAAGGCTGCAACAATTGTTCCAGCAATTAGCCCGATTAAAATCGAGATTGTTTTTATAAAGCCTTTTGCATATTTGTTTAACAACAGGATAAACACCAATACACCGAAAGATAACAGCAGGTTTTTCGGGCTTCCGAAGTCTGCACTGCCTTCGCCGCCAGCCATATCCTTAATGGCTACAGGAATCAATGTCAAACCAATAATTGTTACGACAGATCCTGTCACAACAGGTGGGAAATATTTAACTAGCTTGCTGAAGAAAGAAGAAATAATAATAATGATAGCTCCTGAAACGATAATCGCTCCGTAAATAGCAGTTACACCATGGTTCGCACCAATCGCAATCATTGGTCCTACTGCAGTAAATGTACAGCCGAGCATTACTGGAAGTCCAATCCCGAAGAATTTATTTTTCCAAACTTGCAGCAATGTTGCGATACCGCATGTCAGCAAATCAATTGACACTAAATATGTTAACTGTTCAAATGTTAAGTTCAGCGCTCCGCCTACAATCAAGGGAACTAGCACTGCTCCAGCATACATTGCCAGAACGTGTTGAAAGCCTATTGACCATGTCTTTAAAGATTCCTTGCCCATATATTAGTAACCTCCTGAATAGATGCTTTGCACTTCTCTGTCTGCTGCAAACTTCACTTTTCCGTCTTGCAGTGAAGCGATTCTTGCTAGTGACTCTAAACGATATCCTTTTTTCAGGATTTCATCTGCACCAGGCTGGAATGATTTTTCAATCAAGATACCGATACCGCTCACCTCAGCACCAGCTTGTTCTACAAGATCTGCCAAACCGATTGCTGCCTGTCCGTTTGCAAGGAAGTCATCTATAATCAAGACACGGTCTTCCTTTAGAAGATATTTTTTTGAAACAGTAATCTCATTTGATTCCTGTTTTGTAAAAGAATAAACAGTCGATGTATATAAATCACTTGTTAACGTCAGTGATTTTCTTTTTCTCGCAAAAATGACGGGAACATTCATTGCCAGTCCTGCCATAATAGCAGGTGCAATGCCAGAAGATTCAATTGTTAAGATTCTTGTAACTCCTGCGTCTTTGAACCTTCTTGCGAACTCTAAGCCAATTTCATTCATAAGCTGTGGATCCATTTGATGATTGATGAAAGAGTCTACTTTAAGCACATTGTTGTCGAGCACAATGCCTTCTCTTTCAATTTTGTCTGTTAATAGCTTCATTGCGTTCATCCCCCTGAAAAAATAAAAAGGAGAACAGCACGTTTACTTTAAAAAAGAGTAAGCGTGCTGTTCTCCAGCAGAATTTAATGACACTATTCCCTAAAGAAAATAGCATCTATTATTAATAGGCTTACTCGTAGTCAGATAATTTCCGGTTATCTGGTAGAAACTCGCAGGCCATATCCCTGCTATTATACGAGATGAATATAAATGTTATATAGAAATTATATCCGAAGATTGGACTTTTGCAAACTGAATTTTTACAAAAAAGAAGAATATTCGACAAAGTCCAACATGTGAGCAAGGTGAAAAAACCTTGCTGTTGCTGGATTTGGAAGCTATATCAGTCTATTACTGGGAAATGCGACCAAAAGAAAAAGCCGCCAAGTTTTTTGGCGGCTTCTTCACTTACTTATATCTTGGTATGTCGAGCGTAATACTATATGACTCTAGTATATTATAAATATTATACATGCTGGATGTTTGCTTGGACGCCCAGCCAATATCTGTTGCATATTGGTGTGTAGCGTATCCATTGGCAGCTGCTCCTACTGGATTCCATCTCATTTCATATATAGTATCTTGACCTCTGTCAATATAGTCTTTTCTCACAAATTCAGCACCGCCAATAATCGCTGCTTCTGGTGTAAACCAGCCTGCACTATAAGCGAAAGCTGCTCCGCCTGAAACGGCATTATTGTCTGTCGCACCAATTCCATACATATTGTACACTGTCTTGCCATTGTATGTGACGCCTTTTGCAAGCTGGCTCGTTCCGTTTCCTGTTTCCAAGAAGGAGTGTGCCATCAAGTAAACAGCGTTAACGCCATACTGATCTGCAGCCTTTTGGTAGCTGCTCGCTTTTCCAGAAAGAATACCTTTTCCGGTAAGAACCTTCTGGTTTACTTCATCAACGCTGATTGTTCCCGGATCAGAAAGCTTAGCGAATTGCAGCTGTGCTTTCAGCGTACCTTGGAAGTTGCCTGGGTTGATATAATACTTCAGATCCGCTATGGAAGGCGGCACCCATCCGCCCAGCTTCAACCAGTTCATGCCGTCAGTGCCCTTTACAGTGCTTAGGACCGTAAAGTCACTGTCTCCCGCTTGGAAGCGAAGGTCATGCGAGCTGTAATTCGTGCCTGGACCTGTACGAATATTCCAGCCGCCCTCAACAGCTAATCTGCCATTGCTTTTCGTATAAAAAGCATCTTCTCGCAAGTAGATTTCATAGCGCTTATCTGTTTTCGGAGCGGATTTGCTCTGGATTGTTGTCATTTGGTCAAGCGTTAGGGAAAAGTCACTGTAAGTTTTAACAACTTCTTGCTTCACAGATTCGCTAATATCAAGGCTGATATTTGCATTACCAGTGCTCTCGAAATACTTAATTGTTACAGTATGATACCCTTTTTCCATATACTTCGCTTTTTCTTCTCGCAAGCCCTTCTTCGCTACCCATGAATCAATGATAGTTTTTCCATCGACAAGCAGGATGACACCGTCATCTGCATTGACAGAGAAGTCATAATTCGTGCTCTTTGAGAAGTAGACCTGCTTGCTCATAACTGCTGAGAAGTTGTCATTCGGAATACTCTTAGCAGGAGAGCCAGAGCCCCAATTAAAGTTAACGTCAGATTCCTGATCGACTTCCACAAGTCCTGTAGACGATACAGGGCTGCTTGGATTAATGACATTCGGATAATATTGAACTGTCCATGTATCCTTATTGATTAAGCTGTTCTCATTGAATGGCTTAATAGTAAAGTCAATATTCGATTTACCTGTCTGTTCGAGATATCTTACCTCGATCCAGTGAATATCCCCTTCTGCTCCATTCTTGACAGAAAGCTTAATAGCATCATTTTTGCTGTTTCCAGCACTCCATCTGTCGATAACTACTTTACCGTCAACAAGCACTTGCACTCCATCGTCAGCAATTGTGTTGATATAATAATCGCCGGCTGGCAGGCGCTTCGCCGTAACATAGCGTGCCGAATAGTTATTGGCAGGCACATTCGTCATCGGTGCTTCATAGCCGAAGTCCTCTGTAAAGCCATTGTTGCTATTCGGATTAATTACTTTCGCATTTACAGGTGTACCAGATGTTTCCATATTGTCATAATAATAGACAATCCAGTTTCCAAATGGGACTACATCTGCGAACAGCGATGCTTTTCCGGTATTTTCATAGTATTCAGCAGTAACGGTATGATTACCGCTTGTAACCTTAGGCAATGTTGCACGGTGAATATCTCCTGAGGAGTTAGTCCACTTATCGATAAACTTGTTGCCGTCAAGGCTCATGCGGATGCCGTCATCAGCAAATGCCTGTGCAAAATAATCCTGACCGCCCGTGATCAGTTTTCTGAAGCGAGCAGAGAAATTATCTGCAGAAAGCCCTGAGATTGACTGTCCCGTACCCCAATTGTAGCGAATCGTATCAAGCTTATTGCCGGATGTCGCTCCGCCTGTTACATTTACATAATTTCCAGATAACGTGCTGTTCGGATAAAATTGACCGAACCAGCTGTCCTTTTCTACTTCTTTATCTGCGTTTTGCAAATAAAACTCTAAACCGCTGCCGCCTGTCTGGTCATAGTATTCAATTTCAATTGTATGAACATTTTTATCAGAAGCAGATCCTGTTGTACGATCCTTGACTTGAATAATGTCAGTTGTTTCACTGTTCCAATAGCTGCTTGACTTCCATCTGTCCACAACTAGATTGCCATCAAGATAAACGCGGATGCCATCATCTGCTCTTGTGCGCAGAATATACGAACCAGCTGTTATCCTTTGTGCTGTCTTGTAGCTTACAGAGAAGTTGTCTGCATTGATCCCTGCACTTGGTGAACCATTGCCATTTTCCACTTTCAGACTTGTTCCATTGCCGGAAACAGTCTTGACAGATTTAGGCATGCCAGTGAGAGATGTGTTGTTATAATAGGATGCAATCCAGTTTCCAAACGGTGCCACAGTTGCTGCGATTCCTGCATTGTTGGTACTTTCATAGTAATCGACAGTCAAACGGTGATTTCCTTTGCTTAAACCTGTGATTGTCCCGAAATCAGATTTTCCGGAAGAATTGCTCCAGCGGTTAATGACTGTTTTGTCACCCACTGTTGCCTTCACCCCGTCATCTGCATATGTTTGAATAACATAATCCTTGCCGCCTTCAATCAGCTTCATGAATTTAGCAGAGAAGTTGTCAGCATTTACTTCNGTATAAGGCTTGCCTGTTCCCCAATTATGAAGAAGCTCCTTGACCTTAGTGCCTGCAGTAGCACCGCCGACTGCTTTTACTGGTGTTCCAGACTGGTTCGTATTATTGTAATAAAGCTCTAACCAGCTGTCTTTTTCAAGCTCATCACTCGCAGGCTGCAGATAAAATTCCAATCCGCTGCTTTTTGTCTCCTCATGATACTCAATTCGTATCGTGTGAATATCTTTACGATCTGCATTCCCAGTTGTATGGTCCTTTACAGAGATAACATGAGTTTGTTCGCTTTTCCAGTAGCTGCTTGACTTCCAGCTGTCGACTGCAAGCTTGCCGTCAATATAAACGCGCATGCCATCGTCAGCTCTTGTTCGTAAAATATAGTCGCCTGCTTTAATTCTTTGGGCTGTTGAATAGCTTGCGGAGAAATAATCGCCGCCAACTGCTGCCACAGGTGAACCATATCCGTTTTCTACTTTCAAGGAAGTGCCGTCACTTGAAATCGTTTTTTGTGCTGCTGGGAAGCCGCTTAAATTCGTATTGTTGTAATACCAGGCAATCCAGTTGCCAAGCGGTACAGCATCACCGGCTATTCTAGCTCTGCCGCCTGCTTCCATATAATCAACTTGAAGCAGGTTATTGCCTGACGCAAGATCCGTAATAATCCCTGTATCCATTATTCCAGAAGAATTGCTCCAGCGATTTATGATGGTGCTGCCATTTGCCTTTGCACGAATTCTGTCATCAGCATATGTCTGGATATAATAATCCTTGCTGCCATCAAGTAGCTTATAGTAGCTTGCTGTGAAATTATCCTCATTCATATTTGGATACGGCTTGTTCTTATCCCAGTTATGGAAAAGCTGACTCTGCTTAGTTCCTGCAGTAGCGCCTCCCTCAATAACAGAAGCAAGCCCGCTTAACGAGGTATTATTATAATATACGCCAAGCCATTTATTAGCTGCTGCCTCTTGTTGAATCGTATTCAAGTAAAATTCAAGGCCGCTGCCGCCTGTTTTGTCGTAATACTCGATTGTAATTTCATGGACATCCTTCTTAGAAGAATCGCTTGTGCTCTTGTCCTTTATTTCAATCATATGTGCTTGTTCACTTTTCCAATAGCTGCTTGACTTCCAGCTGTCCACAGCTAATTTGCCGTCAATATAAACGCGCATGCCGTCATCAGCACGTGTACGCAATATATATTTGCCTGCTTTTATATGCTGTGCTGTTGAATATCTCACAGAGAAGTTATCCTTGCCAATGCCGTCTATCGGGGATCCTGAACCATTTTCCACCTTGAGGGACTTGCCATTTCCTTGGACAACATTCTGTCTTTTCGGAGTTCCGCTTAAAGAGGTATTGTCATAGTACCAGCCGATCCAGTCGCCAAATTCGACTGCTTCAGCAGCAAATCTTGCTCTGCCAGTCGCTTCAAGGTAATTTACCTTCATCGTCTGTTCACCAGAGCCAACATTGGTTGCGACACCTGTATTGATGGCGCCGGATGAGTTGTAGTTTTGCTTGATTACTGTCTGACTCCCTATTTTCACTTCAATCTGGTCATCTGCATAGGATTGGACAAAATAATCCTTGCCCCCGGCCAAGCGCTTTAAATAGGTAGCAGTGAAGTTGTCTGCAGGCAGACCGTCCGCCGGACTTTCCCGCCCCCAGTCTTTAAGGAGCTGTGTCAGCTTTGTGCCAGCCGTTGCTCCGCCTTCGACTAATGCGGGAGTGCCAGAAAATGATTTATTAGAATAATAGAGTCCTAGCCAGCTAGAGTCCTCTGTTTCCTCTTCATATGGATGAAGATAAACCTCAAGGCCGCTGCCGCCAGTCTTATCATAGTATTCTACCTTTATGCGGTGAAGCTGTTTGTTGGATTGACCACTAATGTCTGCAACTGTAATCACTTTGGATTTCTCACTTTTCCAATAGCTGCTTGCAGTCCAGTCATCCGCAACCTTTTTGCCGTCTACATAAACCCTAATACCGTCATCCGCCCTTGTCCGCAGGATATATTTCCCTGCAGGCATTACTTGATCGGACTGATAAACAGCAGAAAAGTTGTCACTGTTCACTCCGGTTGCCGGAGAATTTTTGCCGTTATCTACTTTCAATCCAAGCTCATCCTGGGAAATCTCCTCTTTAAGCACTGGAGTTCCTGACATGCCCGTATTGTTATAGTAGCTAACAGACCATTTTGCAGCGGTCGCTGCTTCTGCATCATGACTAGCCGGAATAAATAAGCCCGAAATTCCGAATGCTAAAGTCATAATAGTAATGGGTAAAAACTTCTTAATCCAAGACACCTCCTAAAAAGATTCGTCTGATAAAATAGTCTTAGCGATAAACCCTCTATAATTATGCAATATTACCCGAAATTTGTTAATAATTCTTTTGAAGCTTCTGCCAAAATAGTACAAAATACTCACATAATTTGGTGAAATATGTGTAAATATGTATGTTTTTGTCAAATTTTTATATTAAATGGGATTTTTATATATTGGTAGACGGATAGAATTTTTATGAAGGGGAAGGCAGCATGGAAGCTGCCTAAAAAAATGGGTAGTAAACAAAAGACAATAAACTGTTTTATATCCAGCCATTATTTTGCGCTTTTGAGATTGCTTCAATCCTGTTTTTTACTTCTAATTTATTTAACGCTTCAGAAATATAGTTACGGATAGTGCCAGATGACAGATACAAGGTTGAGGAGATATCCTTGACTGTTTTTCCTGCTGCAACGAGAGCTAAAATTTCCTGTTCTCTATCGGTTAATGGATTCTCTGTACCTATACTGCCGAAAATCAATTCAGAGGCAAACTCTCTTTTTCCCTTCATGACATTTCGAATCGCTTCTGCCAGCTCCTCACTGGGGCCGTCCTTTAGTAAGTAGCCGTGAACATTTGCCTTTAATGCCCTCTCGAAGTAGCCTGGCCTTGCAAAGGTGGTCAGGATAATAATTTTAATNGCCGCTTTTTTGCTTTGCAGCTCTTCTGCAACCTCAAGTCCACTCATAACAGGCATCTCTATATCCAACAAACAAACATCTGGAGAGAGGGATTCAATCAGCTCAAGCGCTTCTTTACCATTTGCAGCCTGCCCTATTACATCGATATCATCTTCATAACTCAAGAGAGTTCCTAAAGCTCCTCTCAGCATTCTTTGATCTTCAGAAATAATGACTTTGATCAAATTATCTCCTCCTTCCGATCCTTGACTATAATTGGTATATTAATAGAAAGTACCGTTTTGTTTTCCGTTGACAACTGCAGGTTTCCCTCAAGGATTTCGAGCCTTTCCTTCATGCCCTTGAGCCCATTTCCAAACACGTTATCCTCTGTAAAACCTTTGCCATCATCTGTTATCCTCACCATCAACTGACCGCTGCTGCTCTTAATTTCTAAATAACAATTTTTCGCATTACTATGCTTCACTACATTAGTAACTGCCTCTTTTANACAAAGGCTGACGATATTTTGTGTCAAAGGTGAAATCTCCTCATACTCATCAGNGNTTGCATCTATAACNCAGATGATTCCTGCAGCCCTTAGGATAGCTTTACTTTCAGCCANCTCCTCACGTATTGTTATTGATCTCATGTCCGAAACCAATTCCCGAACTTGNCTCAATGCCGACCGGGANATTTCCTCCATTGTTTTTGCCTCATCTTTTATTAATTCTGGAGACTTAACTGCCATCTTNCCGATCAGCTGGCTTTTCAGTGTCAATAAAGATAGCGTATGGCCTAANGTATCATGTAAGTCACGGGCAATTCTTACCCTTTCTTCTCTTTTGACGAGCTCCTTAATTTGCTTATTCGCCGCATCAAGCTGCTGCTCTAATTCCATTCTTCTGTCCATGGAGCGAATCCCAAATGGAGACACAAGCATGATTACAAGAAAAGGAATATAGTAAAGCAGACTTCGCAAAGTCATTGTATCCCAATGAAACAGAATTGGAATAACAAGCACGATGGCAAATAAGCTGAGAGCTTTCGAGAATGATTGTTTGTCTGCGTAATAGCCAATAAAGTGCGCTGGAAAGAAACCCATAAACAATACATTTAAGTTATAAAACATACTTAGGATAAAAATAACTCCTAATTGAATGGCCAGCCAAAAGGTATAGCCTTTTTTCCTAATAAGAAAGTAAAGCTGCCTGTAGGAAATCAGAAATAATCCAAGCAGAAAATATCCTAACACTAGTTTTGGCACTCGTTCATGGGCAATATAAACACCAGGCAAAATCATATAAACCAAGAATACGTACGGGAANAATCCNAACCTTGCAGGAAAAATCTCGATTTTTTTAGGACCAGCCATAANTTCTCCTTAAGCATTTTGCCTTTTTCTAATATATATAGATAATACCATAAATAGGAAAAGATACCCTATTATTAACAGTATGCCTTGCAGAGAAGGACTGTTTCCTCTAATTATTTCCCAAGCTCCCCCTGCAAAAGAGTTGGACGGCAGCCAGTCAGAAATCGCCTGCATAAATTTCGGAAAAACTTCTACAGGCATCCACATGCCACCAACGACAGCTAAAGCCATATAAATCAAATTACTTATGCCTGCAGCTGTTTCTACTTTTTTCATTGAACCAACCAATGTTCCAATTGCAAGGAAAGGCAAGGAGCCAAAAAGAATCCAAAGCGCACATAACAGCCATTGCAGTGGCGAAAGGCTGACACCATTTATAATATAGCCGGCCAAAAAGATAACGAAGATCGAAAAAAGATGGATCACAGTCTGTGCCGCGATTTTGGCAGCAAAATAAACACTTGTAGGTAAAGGTGTAATTTTCAAATAGAGGGTCCAGCCCTCTGAGCGCTCCTGAACCATTTTGATGCCTAAGGTCATAATCGAACTTCCCATGACACTAAAGGTTGTCATGGACATTAAATAATGAGCTTTCCACAAATCAGCATCCACATCTGGCGTGCTGACAACCTTTGTGAAAATATAATAAAAAATGATCGGCATCAGTAATGACCAAAAAATGTAATAACGATTCCGAAACATGCGGATAAGCTCTGCCTGACATTGTCTGCTGAACATCTTCATTTATATTTCCTCCTTTTTTTCCTGAAGCAGCTTAGAAAAGGCCTCTTCCAATTTCCCTTGCTGAATCTCAATATCCTGTATTTTGAGCTTCATTTCAAAGATGTGGTAAATCGTCTTATCTGAATCAACCGTAACAAGGCTAATCCTCCCTTTCTCTCTTGCCACTTCCTCAACAAATGGAATGGATTTGTACATATCCAACGAATAATCAGCTGTTTCTTTAAAGGAAATCGTCTTTTTAGTCCATTTTGCCTTCAATTGTTCAGGAGTTCCGTCTCCGACAATTTTGCCGTCACTTATCATGATAATTCTTTCTGCCGCCTCATCTGCTTCCTGCAAATAATGAGTAGTAAAGATAATTGTCTTTCCCTGACTCTTTAACTCTTCCACTGTCTTCCAAAATGCCTTTCTTGCATTAATGTCCATTCCTACTGTCGGCTCATCCAAGAAAATCAGCTCTGGGTTTCCTGCAAGGGCAATGGCAAAATGAAGTCTGCGCTTTTGACCGCCAGATAATTTTTCCGTGCGTTTATTCCATTCCTGTTTAGAAAGACCAGTAATGGACAGCAATTGATCACTAGACAAAGGATGAGGATAATAACTCTGCACTAAAGGGATAATTTCCTTTACTTTAAGACTATCCATCACACTTGTTTCCTGAAGCATGGAGCCGATTTTCTCTCTTACTTCCTTTACCTTAGGATCAGATTGAAACAGACGCACAGTGCCATTAGTCGGCTGTAATAACCCGAGCATTAGAAGGATCGTCGTAGTTTTCCCTGCTCCATTAGCTCCAAGGATAGCAATTGCTTCTCCCCTCTTTACTGTAAAGGAAATATCATTCACAGCCCTATGCTGCTGGAACTGCTTCGATACATGGATAAGCTCAATAATCTTTTCCAATAGTAATCCACCTCCGCTGTTGATAACCTAATTGTATTATCCTCACGCATCCCTTATTAGTCGTAAATGTCATTATATGGAGGTGACATTTGTCATCTCCTATAAAAAAGACCCCTGATTTAAGGGGTCAATCCAAAAATATCTCCTCCAATGTCGGCTCCTCTACCTCCACACGGTAAATGTCTGTTTTACAGGCAGTAAAAGCCCTTGTAATTTCTGCGATCTTTTTATCTCCATCAACAGTAATGATAGTCCGTTCATCACTAAACTGAACATCTGCTCCTTTGCTTTCTAGCCATTGATGAAGCTTCGGTGCTTCTGAAACGGGGATTGGACTGTGCCTGATTTTCACAATAATATTAGTACGGTAAAAGGCCCGCAGCTCATCCATCGTCCCTATCTTAACAATGCGTCCTTCCTTCATAATAGCAATCCTTGTACACAGCTTTTCAACCTCATCCAAATTATGAGAAGTCAGAAAGATGGTCTTGCCTTTTTCATGCAGACTTCTGATCAACCGCTGGATTTGGATGCCTGACTCTGCATCCATGCCAGATGTTGGTTCATCTAGAAAGAGCAGGTCAGGATCATGAATAATCGCCTGGGCTACGCCAAGTTTCTTTTTCATTCCAAAGGAGAACTTTCCTGCTTTTTTATTAGCATGTTCAGCTAATCCGACAGCTTCTAAAGCTTCCATACATACACTTTTAGATGCAGGCTTNCCTGACAGTGAGGCGAAAAACCGCAAATGCTCAAGTGCCGTGGTTGACCCGTAAAAAGTGGAATAATCAGGCATCACTCCAGTTCTTCTTTTCACATCAGTGGTTTTAGAATCCCCTCCTAACAAAGTAAAAGAACCGGAAGTCGGCTTTGCAATACCCGTCAACATGTTAATAAAGGTTGATTTTCCAGCACCATTTCTGCCAAGAAATCCGAATATCTCCCCTTTTTCAACTTTTAAGTCAATACCGTT
>Ga0058696_1000187_pt1 | contig 26676 bp, 19 predicted proteins | sample AgamicMgSfrz_FD_55077 | JGI IMG/M metagenome (GOLD analysis project Ga0058696, IMG submission 55077) | Agave microbial communities from Guanajuato, Mexico - Mg.Sf.rz | ecosystem: Host-associated > Plants > Phyllosphere > Phylloplane/Leaf | place: Guanajuato, Mexico | collected 2012-05-30 | reverse complement strand
CAGCCAGTTCCGGGCGTACGGACACCGCGCCCGCATGGGCGCCGGGATTGCTCAGCCCGTTGCCGATGCCGACCAGCACGCACGGCCCGAACCACGCGAGCGCATGGGTCACGCCGCCGAACAGCAGCGCAAGCCCGATCAANGGCCCCGCACACGCGACGANCCGCCCGCACAGGATCGTCGTGGCCAGCGCATGGCGGCGCGCGACCCGCGCGGCCAGAAAGCTGCCGCAGACGAAACCGGNCGTGATCGTCCCCATGTAGAAGCCGATCTCCGCNGGCGGGATGCCGAACAGCGTTGTCGCGGCGAGCGGCGCNCCGGCCAGGAACGCATAGAACGCGCCCGTCGAGAACGCCATGCACAGCGCATAGGCCCAGAAACGGCGCGCACGCAGCAGCGCCGGATACGCGCGAAGCTGCTGCCCGAAGCTCGACGGCCGACGCGTATGGGTTTCGGCGAGATCGCGCACGCACCAGGCAAACAGCGCGGCGCCGACTACGGCCAGCAGCCAGAAACTCGCGCGCCAGCCGACCGTCTGGTCGAGCGCGCCGCCGAGTGTCGGGCCGAGCATCGGCGCGAACGCGGCCGCCATCGCCGCATAGCCGATCCGGCTCGCCGCGCGCTCGCCGCCGCCGCTGTCGCGGATCGCCGCCATCGACACCGGATAGACCGACGTGATCGCCGCCTGCATCAGCCGGCAGCCGAGAAACACGCGGATATCAGTCGCCATCGCACAACCGAACGAACCGAGCGCGAATAGCGCGACGCTCGTCAGCACGATCGGCCGCCGCCCGAACCAGTCGGACAGCGGCCCCGTCACGCATTCGAGCGACGCGGCCAACGCCGCATAGCCGCCGAGCGACAGCGCGACGAGCGCATAGTCGGTGTGCAGGTCGCGCACGATCGCCGGCAGCGACGGCAGGAACAGGCTCAGCGGCAGCACCGACAACGCGCACAGCACGATCAGCGTGGCGTGCCGGGGCGACGCCGGGTCGGAAGTGGTCGACAGGTTCGATCGCAAGCGGATGCCCTCCCGCGCACAGGCCGAGCGGCCGTGCGCAACACAAAAAAACCCCCGAACGAGTCGGGGGCGCATGGGTGCCGGCGCGGTGCCGCTACCGGACCCTGCGCCTGTGGACGACTACGATGAAGCAAGTGGTTTTCATGCTGCAAGTGGNTTTCATGCNGAATGGCTCCNGAATACGTGGCGGACCGCCCGCNGTACCCGACGATGTTAGGCGGACGNCAGCCGCCGCGTCAACGCGCTACCGCGTGCGCACCGACACGAACTTCCGCGCGTTGTTGCGCTGGATCAGCACGGCGATCACGTTGCCGCCGCTCGCTTCGAGCATCGGCACGTCGTCCGGCGTCTCGAGCAGCGTGTCGTTGAGTTCCAGCACGACGTCGCCCGGCTGGATGCCGGCGCGCGCGGCCGGGCCGTGCACCGCGTCCACCATCATCCCGACCGCGAGCCCCGTCGACCGGCGCTCGGCGTCGCTCAGCGCATGCATCGTCAGGCCGAGGCGATCGCCGTGGTCGCCTGCATCGCCGGTGCCCGGCCCCGGCTGCGCGGCGGCCTTCGGCGCGGCCATGCCGACCGTCGCGGCCGTACCGCCGCCCGCGTCGTCGGCGCCGGTGATCGTCAGCGTTACCGGCGCACGGTTGCGGATCACCCGCAGCGGCGCCTTGCCGCCGGGCGGCAGCGCGGCGGCAAGGTCGTTCAGTTCGGCCGAACGGCCGATCGCCTTGCCGCCCATCTTCACGATCACGTCGCCGGGCTTCAGGCCGGCCGCGGCGGCCGGCGAGCCAGGCGCGACGCCGTTGACGAGCGCGCCTGCCGGACGCGGCAGCCCGAACGCCGCAGCCAGACCGACGCCGACGTCCTGCACGTCGACGCCGAACGCATTGCCCGACGGCGCGTCCGGCGCGGGCGCCTGAGCCTGCTGCGCCTGCATCTGCGCCTGCTGTTGCGCGCGCAACTGGGCACGCACCTTGGCCGCGAATGCGATCGGGATGGCGAACGTCGTGCTCGCGTAGCGGTCGGCGCCCGGATAGACCTGCACCGCGATGCCGATCACGTCGCCCGCGCGATTGAACACGGGGCCGCCGGAGTTGTCCGGGTTCGGTGCGATGTCGGTCTCGAAGAACGGGAATGCGCTGCCGTCCGGCAACCGGCGCGACGTTGCGCTGACGATACCGGCCGTGACCGTGTTGCCCGATCCGTCCGGCGCGCCGATCGTCATCACCGGTTCGCCCGCGCGGACTTTCGACGAATCGCCGATGCGCACGAACGGCAGCTTCGTCGCGTCGACGCGCAGCACGGCGACATCGCTTTGCGGATCGACGGCCAGCACCGTCGCCTTGAATTCGCGGCGGTCGGTGAGCCGCACCGTCACGTCGGTCGCCTCGTCGACCACATGGGCGGACGTGAGGATCAGGCCATCGGCGCTGACGATGAAGCCCGAACCGCTGCCGGACACCGCACGCGGCGCCGCCGTATCGGGCGCCGGCGCCTGCGGCCCCTGCGCGGGCGGCGGCGCGCCGTGCCGGAAGAACGCGGCGAGCGGATCGTCGGGATCGAGCGCGGCAAAGGCCGGCCCGCCGGTTTGCGGATCGGGTGTGGCAGCCAGAATGGTCACGACCGCCGGACCGTAACGTTCGACGATTGCCGGGAAGTCGACCGGCATCGCGTAAGGCGCGGCGGGTGGCCGCGCCTTCATCGCCGGCGGGGCGGCGTGTGGCGCGAGGGTGCCGGCAACGGCGGCGGGCAGCGGCAAACATCCGGCAAACACGCCCCCGATCAACGCGGTGCGAAGCACGGCGCGAGCAAGCGTCTGGCAAACCACGGTGCCACCTCCCCCGGCAGCCGCGACGCCCCCCTGCGCGAGACGCGCAGGCGCCCGACAAGCACCGGTACACCCCACCATTTATAGCCCACGCGCCGGTCGGAACATACGAATCGAAACCCGTATGCCGGGAGGCGTCGTGGCGGCTGAACCGCGAGGGCATTCGTTTCGAACAAAGTGCGCGGTTCGTCAATCCGAATATCCACCACGCAGCGGGACGGGTGCCGGCGGAGAATCGTGGCCGGTCGCCGTGAGCGTCATCGTCGCGGTCCGCGGCAAACCGGTCGCCTGTCGCGCATCGCGGACAACCGACGCGCAAGCCGCAAACCGTCGTCCTCGGCCGCCGTTCGTCCTCCGTCAACGAGTCGATACCGACCCGGTCACTGGCACGACAACATCGCCCTCCTTGCGTGTTCGGCAACGCAGCCGTCTAACCGACGGTCATCAGCGACATGCATGCACCGGCAACGAACAGGAATGACGGGCGGCGCGCAATCACGATCGGCGAGCGGGCGGTTGAAAGCACGCGCAACCATCCCGTCACGCATCCCCCGCGCCCACCCGCTCCGCGATCGCCGACACCATCCGCAACATCGGCTCGAACGCATCGGCCGACGTATTGCCGAAACCGAGCACGAGCCCGTTGCCGGCCCGCGCCGCATCGATCGCGAAACCCGACAGCGGAAACGGCCCGATGCCATGCGCGCGCGCCGCTTCGACGATCGCGCGATCGCGATACCGCGCCGGCAACCGCAGCGCGAGATGCAGCCCGCACGGCCCCCCCTCGACCTGGTGCGGCACGCTCAGGCTGCGCTCGAGCGCGGCGAGCAGCAACCGCCGCCGGTCGCGATACAGCCGGCGCATCCGCCCTAGATGCCGGCCGTACTCGCCCGTCTCGATGAAGTCGGCGAGCGCGAGCTGCACGTGGCGCGTCCCGCCGCGCAGCATCTCCGGCAGCACCGGCCGCACGGCAGCCAGCAACGCGTCGGGCAGCACGAGAAAACCGATCCGCAGCGCCGGAAACATCGTCTTGCTGAACGAGCCGAGATAGACGACCGGCGAATCGGGCGCGAGCCCGTGCATCGCGCCGATCGGCTCGCCGGTGTGACGGAACTCGCTGTCGTAGTCGTCCTCGATGATCCACGCGCGATGGCGGCGCGCCGCGTCGATCAGCGCGAGCCGGCGCGAGATCGACAGCACGGCGCCGGTCGGGAACTGGTTCGACGGCGTCGTATAGACGAGGCGCGGCGTCCGCTCGCGCCAGTCGTCCGGTTCCGCGCGCAGCCCTTCGGCGTCGACCGGCATCGGCACGACGTCGAGGTCGGCGGCCTGCATCGCGGTGCGCGCGCCGCGATAGCCGGGCTCCTCGACCCACACCGTATCGCCCGGATTCGTCAGCAGTTGCGCGCACAGTGCGATCGCCCCTTGTGCGCCTTCGGTGATCACGATCTGCTCGGGATCGCAGCGCACGCCGCGCGTGACGGCCAGATGGCGCGCGATCGATTCGCGCAACGCGGGCTCGCCGAGCGGATCGCCGTACGCCAGCAGCTCGCGGCCGGCGCGACGCAACGCGCGGTCGATCGCATGCCGCCAAGCGTCCACCGGGAAATGCGACAGCGCCGGCACGCCCGGACGAAAGCCCTCCGATTCGCCGGTGCCGACGAGGCTCGGGCGAATCCGGCCGAGCCGCTGTGCGACGGCCGGCGGCGCGGCACGCCGGCGCGGTGGCGTGGGCCGCGACAGCCCGACGACCCGCGTGCCGCGACGATCCGATTGCAGGAAGCCTTCGGCGACGAGCTGCTCGTACACGGCGGCCGTCGTATTGCGCGACACGCCGAGCGTTTCGGCCAGCGCGCGCGTGCCGGGCAGCCGCGTGCCGGCCGGCATCGCGCCGCCGAGAATCGCGTCGCGCACACGGCGCAGCAACTGGCGCTGGAGCGACGGTGCGCCGGGCGTGCGCGCCAGCGGCGCATCGAGCGGCAGCAACGGTGCGTCGCCGGCAGGAAAGGCAGTCGTCATCGGAACATCGCAGCGTGAAAAAGTCGGAATGTGACGCACGGGCGAGCGGCTGGCGGCCCGGATCGTGGCACCATAAATTTACCGCTCACTGGCGCTTCTCATGGTACCTCGGCGGGACTACGATCGTCTGCATGCCGGCATGTCGCCGGCCGCCAACCGAAGCGAGATCGACCTTGCCCACGCTCACCAACGCTTTCCAGCAGCCCATCGGCCACCCCGTTCCCGACTGGTCCGCGCGTCCGCGCCCGGAGCGCATCGTGCTCGAAGGCCGCTACTGCCGGCTCGAGCCGCTCGACGCCGAACGCCACGCCGCCGATCTGTATGCCGCCTACGCGCAGGCGCCCGACGGCAGCGACTGGACCTATCTCGCACACGGCCCGTACGCCGACGAATCCAGCTACCGCGACTACGCGCGCGGCGCGCAGGCGAGCACCGATCCGCTGCACTACACGGTGATCGACCGCGCCACGGGCCGCGCGGTCGGCACGCTCGCGCTGATGCGCATCGATCCGGCCAACGGCGTGATCGAGGTCGGCTCGGTCACGTTCTCGCCGCTGCTCAAGCGCACGCCGGTGTCGACCGAAGCGCAGTTCCTGCTGATGAAGTACGCGTTCGACACGCTCGGCTACCGGCGCTACGAATGGAAGTGCGACGACCTGAACGCGCCGTCGCGCAAGGCGGCTGCCCGCCTCGGCTTCCGCTACGAAGGCACGTTCCGGCAGGCGATCATCTACCGCGGCCGCAATCGCGATACCGCGTGGTTCTCGATCGTCGACGGCGAATGGCCGGATGTGCGTGCCGCGTTCGAAGCCTGGCTCGCACCGGAGAACTTCGACGCGCAAGGCAACCAACGCCAGTCGCTCACCGCGATCCGCCACGCGCAGGCCAGTGCGCGCGATGCCGCCGGCCGCGCGAACGACGCCACGCGCGTCACGGTGCGCCCGCTCGTCGCCGCCGACGAAGCCGCGTGGCGTCCGCTGTGGCAGGGTTACCAGAAGTTCTATGACACCGAGCTGAGCGACGCGGTGTTCGCGACGACCTGGGCGCGCCTGATGGACCCGGCCGAGCCGATGTTCGTGCTCGGCGCGTTCGACGCGTCGGGTGCGCTGGTCGGGATCGTCCATGCGATCTACCACCGCTCGTGCTGGACCGAAGGGCCGTACTGCTACCTGCAGGATCTGTACACGGCGCCGGACGCGCGCGGGCAAGGCGCGGGCGGCGCGCTGATCGAGGCCGTGTACGAACGAGCGCGCGAAGCCGGTGCGAGCCGCGTGTACTGGCTCACGCACGAGACCAACACGACCGCGCGGGCGCTGTACGACAAGCTCGCGAACAATGCCGGTTTCATCCAGTACCGGCACGATCTGAAGAAGTAATGTCGCGCCGCCGCCGGCCGACGTTCAGCCGTGAACCTCGGCCGGATGGCATGCGTCGCCGTCCTCCGGCGTGGCGTCGCACGCCGCACCGTCCATCCCCGGCAGCGCTGCCGGGCGGATCATCTCGTCGCCATTGGCCGGCACGGGCCGCCGTACCGGCCGGAACACCGGTTCGCCCGGCTCGATCGGCTGCCCCGAGAGCGCGCAACGGCCGGGCTGCAACGCGACGCGCAGGCGCCAGCGTTGCTCGCCGTAATGACACCGGCCGCTCTCGACCCAGCGCACCAGCAGTGCGTCGTCGCCCGCCTCCAGCACCGTGACGAACAGTTGCGGACGCAACGGCGATGCCGCGGCCGTCGCGTGCTCCGGAATCGGCGCACGGCCGATCGTCACGAGCGGATGCGCGACCACGCTGCCGCGCGACGGCATCGCATCGCCTTCGTCGAGCGTGGACACGTCGCACGACAGGTCTTCTTCGCAGATCAGGCTTTCCATGGTGTTGGGCATGCTTGACGGATTTCCGTGCAGGTTGAACGACGCCGGCGTCGCGTAGCGCCGGCCCATCGGTTCGCGCAGCAGGGACAGGCCGCTCGCCGCGCCGGCGACGGTGGCCGCGAGCATCGGCCCGATGCCGCCCGGCCAGCCGAACACACCGACGATCGCGCCGATCGGCAGCGGCCCGATCACCTGATCGAGAGAGTTGCCCTGCACGACCCAGGCGATGCTGAGCAGCGCCAGCGACGGTGCGGCACCGGGCACGCACGCAAGAATCGTCGTGGCCAGCATCCTGCCTGGCCGAGAGCGCGAACCCGACCGCAATCCGACTGACGCACATGATACAAATTGAAGTTAACTTCAAGTAAAGGGGTAGCGGACGCAACGATCCGTTTCGGCGATGGTGACAATGGCCGCGCAGCAAGCGACGGCATCCTGATCTAAGCTGTCGGCTTCCCCCGACAACGCCGCGCCCCTACGCATGCCGACCGCCTCCCCCGCACCGGCCACGCTGTTCCCGCTCGACGAAGCATGGTCCGACTTCCCCCGCCGCAAGGCGGCCGTGCGCACCTTCATCGCCGGATACTGCGCCGCGCGCGACCGGCGCGACGCGCCGCTGCACGACGGCCCGGACGGCCATGTCGTACAGTTCGACGGCGCGATGGGCCGGCCTTTCGAGCATTTCATGATCGAGGGGGCGCCCGTGTCCGCCGCCGGCCCGTTTGCCGTCGGCGCGTGGATCACGCGCTACGGCGCGGCCCCGCTGCCGCCCGCGCTGCACGGCAGGACGCGCCGGCTGACCGACGAGCATTTCATGGCCGCGGATATCGACGGGCTGTCCGGTGACGGCGCACTCGCGCAAGCACTCGCCTGCGACACGCCGGACGCGATCGGCGCGTTCAACGCCAGCGGCGCCTTCCCGCCGTTCCAGCCGAATCCGGCCGCGTTCCTGTTCGCGCATCGGCTCGACGGGCAGATCGCAGCCACCGCGCGCTACGGCTTCGCGTCGCCGCGCGATATCGTCGTCGACCGCGTCGGAACGGCGGATGCCTACCGGCGTCGCGGCCTTGCGACGCAACTGCTCGCCGCGATCGTCGCGCACGCGCGGCACCGCGGCGCGCGCCGCGTATGGCTCATCTCGACCGAAGCCGGCCAGCCGCTGTACCGTGCCGCCGGATTCACATCGCTCGCCGCGGTTGCCGTGGACGAAGTGCTCGCCTGAACGCGGATCGAGCAATGCCACCCGTTGCGGTTCGTCTCGCGATTCGTCTCATTGCGCTGAGACGAACGTCCCGGCGTCTCACTTGCCTCGCTGTTTCGCTGTCGCAGCAAATTCGGCACCCCATTCGTTTCGAACCCGTTCCGGTCGGCAAAAAGTGAAATGGTGCACCGCACTCCACGCGCACCGTCGACCGCCACGCACCACCGCACTTCACGCTGGCCCCGATCCTGCATACCGTCGATCGCGCAATCGCGCGACGGGCGCACCGGCAGCATTGCCGCGCGCCCGACGACAACCTGACGGAGACAGCAACGTGAGTACACCGGCACCCGACATCACATCCAGCATGAAGGCCGCCGTCTGGCATGGCCGCCACGACATTCGCGTCGAAGAGGTTCCCGTTCCGGAGCGCCCACCTGCCGGCTGGGTCACGATCCGCGTGCACTGGTGCGGCATCTGCGGCTCCGATCTGCACGAATACGTCGCCGGGCCGGTGTTCATCCCGGTCGACGCGCCGCATCCGCTGACCGGCCTGAAGGGCCAGTGCATCCTCGGCCACGAGTTCAGCGGCGAGATCGCCGAGCTCGGCGCGGGCGTGTCGGGCTACGCGGTCGGCGACCGCGTGACGGCCGACGCGTGCCAGCATTGCGGCACCTGCTGGTATTGCCGGCACGGGCTGTACAACATCTGCGAGAACCTCGCGTTCACCGGGCTGATGAACAACGGTGCGTTCGCCGAATACGTGAACGTGCCGGCCGAACTGCTGTACAAGCTGCCGGACAATTTCCCGACCGAGGCCGGCGCGCTGATCGAACCGCTCGCGGTCGGGCTGCACGCGGTGAAGAAGGCCGGCAACATCGTCGGGCAGACCGTCGTCGTGGTCGGCGCGGGCACGATCGGCCTGTGCACGATCATGTGCGCGAAGGCGGCGGGCGCNGGGCGCGTGATCGCGCTGGAGATGTCGGCCGCGCGCAAGCAGAAGGCGCTGGAGGTGGGCGCGAGCGTCGTCATCGANCCGAAGACGNCCGACGCGATCGCCGAAGTCAGGGCGCTGACCGGGGGCTACGGCGCCGACGTGTCGTTCGAATGCATCGGGCACACGGCCACCGCGAAGCTCGCGATCGACGTGATCCGCAAGGCCGGCAAGGCGGTGATGGTCGGCATCTTCGAGGAACCGGCGCCGTTCAACTTCTTCGACATCGTGTCGACCGAGAAGGAAGTGATCGGCTCGCTCGCGTACAACGGCGAATTCGCGGACGTGATCCGCTTCATCGCCGACGGCCGCATCGACGTGCAGCCGCTCATCACCGGGCGCATCGCGCTCGGCGACATCGTCGCGCACGGCTTCGAGGAACTGGTCAACCACAAGGACCGCAACGTGAAGATCATCGTCCAGCCGGCCATCGCCTGACCGCCCGCGCGCGGCCGCGGCTTCGATTCACGCCGCGCCGCGCAGGCTCGCGCACCGCAAACGCGACCACAAACGCATTGCGATCGGCGACTTGCCGCGACGCGACGACGCGATCATGCAGCGCGCCCCGGCCCAGCAGCGGTCGCGTGCGCCGGTCCCTCTGGCGGACCATGCACTCGCGTACCGGCGACGGCCGATCGCCGTCGCGGCAGGCGACACCGCAACCCCGCACGATTCTTCGATATACTGAATCGAACCCTTTTCGGGACAACCCGGGGCAACCACGCCTTTCGCGCGCTCGCCCCGACCTGCGTGGAATGGCGCATCGTGAAACCGCGAGCCGGACTGATTCTCGAACTCTTCGTCAACCTCGTGCTGCCCTGGGTGGCCTATCGGGTCGCGCATCCGTATTTCGGCGAAACCGGCGCGCTGTACGCGTCGGCGGTTCCGCCGATCATCTGGTCGATCGTCGAATTCATCCGCTCGCGCCGCGTCGACGCGGTAGCGGCCATCGTGCTGCTCGGCATCACGCTGTCGATCGTCGGCATGGCGTTCGGCGGCAGTCCGCGCACGCTGCTGATGCGCGAATCGATCGGCTCGGGCACGATCGGCATCGTGTTCCTGCTGTCGCTGTTCCGCGAACGCCCGCTGATCTACTATCTGGCCCGCGCGACCGTGGCNCGCGAGATGGACGGCGGCGCCGCGCACTTCGAAGCCGTCTGGGACGCGCAGCCGGGNCTGCGGCAGATGCTGCGGCTGATGACGTTCGTGTGGGGCGCCATCATGACGGTCGAGATGCTGCTGCGCTGGTGGATGGTCGTCAACTGGCCGGTCGAACGCGTGCTGGTCGTGTCGCCGGTCATGGGCTACACGGTGTTTGCCTGCCTGCTGCTGTGGACGTTCTGGTACCGGCGGCGGATGCGCGTGCGCAACAGCGTCGACATCCCGGGCCGCGGCGGCGTCACCGAAACCGCCGGCCGCTGACGCGCGGCGCGCCGGCTGTCCGGCGGCGGGTCACCGCACCTGCTGTATGATGCGCGGCGTCTCGTCCGCCCATCCGTTTTTCGTCATGTCCCTTTCGCTCCTTCCGTGTGCCACGATCTGGCTCGCCCTGTTCGCGGCCGCCGCCTTCGCGTGGCATCGCCCGCTGCACGGCCTGAGCATCGGCCTCGCCGCGCTCGGCTACGGGGGCGCGCTGGCGTTCGGCCAGCTTGCGCCGATCACGCTGGCGCCGCTCGCGCTGCTGATCGCGGCCGGCTGGGGCGTGCTGCCCGAGCGCCCGCTCGCGGTGCGCATCGTCGCGCACCTCGTCTTTGCCGCGCTCGCGATCGCGCTGAGCCTGCATCTGATTCCCGGCTTCCACAATCCGCGCGTGATCGGGCCGATCCGCTTCACGCCGGACGCCGTGCCGTTCACGATGTACCTGAATTTCGACAAGCCGCTCGTCGGCCTGTGGCTGTTGTGGGCACTGCCGTGGGTCGCGCCCGACGTCGCGCTGTCGCGCGCGCTGCGCACCGGCGCGGTGGCGGCCGTCGCAACGGCTATCGCGTGCCTGGCCGGCGCGCTCGCGTTCGGGATGGTCGGCTGGGCCCCCAAATGGCCGCCGTCGGGCTGGCTGTGGCTCGTGAACAACGTGTTGCTGGTGACGCTCGCCGAGGAAGCGCTGTTCCGCGGCTACGTGCAAGGCGGGCTGACCCGCGCGTTCGGCGCCTGCTCATGGGGCCCGTGGGTCGCGCTCGCGGCCGGCGCGCTGCTGTTCGGCGCCGCGCACGCCGCGGGCGGCTGGCCATGGATCGTGCTCGGTACGGTGGCCGGCGTCGGCTACGGGCTCGCGTGGCGGCGCGGCGGCCTGCTCGCCGCCGCGCTCGCGCATGCGGGGCTGAACGTCGTCCACTTCGGCCTGTTCACCTACCCGATGCTCGCCGCCGCGCGCTGAGCGCGGCGACGGCGCCGACGCCTGTGCCGCCCGCGCTGCCGCTCAGTTGAACCCGGCCACCGCGTGCGGCACGTACGGGCGTTCGAGCGTGGCGATCTCGTCGTCGGTCAGCTTCAGCGCGAGCGCGCCGAGCGCGTCGTCCAGTTGCTGCGGCTTCGAAATGCCGACGATCGGTGCGGTCACGCCGCGCTTTTGCGCGGCCCACGCCAGCGCGACCTGCGCCCGCGGCACGTTGCGCGCTGCGGCGATCGCCGCGACGGCCTCGACGACCGCCTTGTCGGCATCGGCCGTCGCGTCGTACAGCCGCTGGCCGACGTCGTCCTTCTGCTGCCGTTCCGACGTTTCGTCCCAGTTGCGCGTCAGGCGCCCGCGCGCGAGCGGGCTCCACGGGATCACCGCGATGCCTTCGTCCTCGCACAGCGGCAGCATTTCGCGCTCCTCCTCGCGATACAGCAGGTTCAGGTGGTTCTGCATGCTGACGAAGCGGGTCCAGCCGTNCTGCTTCGACGTGTGCAGCGCCTTCGCGAACTGCCACGCGAACATCGACGATGCGCCGATATAGCGCGCCTTGCCGGCCTTCACGACGTCGTGCAGCGCCTCGAGCGTCTCTTCGATCGGCGTGCCGTAGTCCCAGCGGTGAATCTGGTAGAGATCGACGTAGTCGGTGCCGAGCCGCTTCAGGCTCTGGTCGATGTCGGTCATGATCGCCTTGCGCGAGAGGCCCGCGCCGTTCGGCCCCGGCCGCATCCGGTAGAACACCTTGGTCGCGATCACGACGTCGTCGCGCTTCGCGAAATCGCGCAGCGCGCGGCCGACGATCTCCTCCGACGTGCCGTCCGAATACATGTTCGCGGTATCGAAGAAGTTGATGCCGGCCTCGACCGCCCGCTGGATGATCGGGCGGCTTTCCGCTTCCGGCAGCGTCCACGGATGCGTGCCGCGCGACGGCTCGCCGAACGTCATGCAGCCCAGCACCAGCTTCGACACGTCCAGCCCGGTCGACCCGAATTTCACGTATTCCATTNCTCGCCTCGCCACTCAAGTTNGGGTTGCGGCCGGATGCNCGCGGCATCCGCCAGACGTCGCATGGTATCCCGCACGCCGCGAACGCGTATGAGCGCGCGCCGCGTGCAGGCTGCGTGAAAGGTTGAANCTCGAAGGATGAACCGGGCGCCCCGGTTACTTGGCCTGGTCGGCGAGCGGCTGCAGGAACGCGGAGAAGCCGGTCAGCATGATCTGCACGCCGATGCACAGCAGCAGGAACGCCGACACGCGCTTCGCGACCTTGGTCCCCTCGCTGCCGAGGTAGCGCGCGAGCAGCGCGGAGCGGCTGTAGACCTGCCAGATCACGAGCGCGACCAGCACGGACACGGCGATCGACACGATGCTCGACAGCATGAATTCCGACAGCTTGTGCGTGCGGTTCGCGTTCAGCGCGATCGCGGTCGCGATCGAACCGGGGCCGACCGTCAGCGGCACGGTCAACGGGAAGAACGCGCGCGTCATGATCGCGTTCGCGTCGATCGGCTTGACCGGCGTGTCGCCACCGCCCGGCCCGTCGGGTTCGTTCAGCATCTGCCAGCCGGCCACGGCAACCGCGAAGCCGCCGCCGATCCGCAGCGCTTCCATCGAGATCCCGAAGAAATGCAGCACCGGCGTGCCGGCGAAGAACGCGACCATCAGCACGACGAACGCATTGAACGCGACCTTCCTCGCGAGCAGATCCCGCTCGTGCGCGGTGAGCGTCTCGGTCCGTTCGAGAAACAGGAACGCGATGCCGATCGGATTGATGATGCCGATCAGGCCGGTAAAGCCGAACAGGATCTCGGAGACAAGGCGGTTGACGATCATCGTGCGAAGCATCGGTCGGGACGGGGCCGGCAGCGCCGGGGGTCACGCATTGTAGTGCAAGCGCTCGCGCCCGAGACGCAAAATGCCGCCGGCCCGGCTTCGCCGTCGATCGTCGTGGAGGTTCGTCGTGCCGCCTTATTCGGCGCCCGCCTCCCACGCCGGCGGCCGCTTCGCGAAGAAGGCCGCGAAGCCCTCCTTCGCTTCCGGCGTCGCCCGCACGCGGGAGATCGTCTGAGCGGTGAACGCCGCACGTTCGTCCGACGGCGGGTACTCGCCGATCGCGTCGAAAAAGCGCTTGATCTCCATCAGCGCGTGCGGGCCGTTGCGGCCCAACTCTGCGAGCGTGCGCTCGAGCGTGTCGTCGAGCGCATCGAGCGGCACGGCCTGATGGATCAGGCCGATCGCGACGGCTTCGGCGGCCGCGAGCTGCGTCGCGGTCAGCGCGAGCCGGCGCGCCTGGCGCTGGCCGACCGCCTCGACCAGATACGGGCCGATGACGGCTGGCAGGATACCGAAGCGCGCCTCGCTGACCGAAAAGCGCGCGTGGTCGCTCGCAATCACGATGTCGCACGCCGCACACAGGCCCACGCCGCCGCCGAACGCGTGGCCCTGCACGCGCGCGACCGTCGGTTTCGGGCACTGCCGGATCGCGCGCATCATCGCGGCGAACCGCTCGGCGTCGCGCAGGTTCGCGGCCGCATCGTTCGCGCTCGCGCGCTGCATCCACTGCAGGTCGGCGCCCGCGCAAAAGGCGCGGCCATCCGAACGCAGCACGATCGCGCGCACGTCGTCGCGCCGGCCGAGCGCCGTGAAGGCGTCGGTGAGTTCCGCGATCATCGTCTCGTCGAACGCGTTCAGCACGTCGCCGCGCTGCAGCGCGACGGTCGCGATGCCGCGCGCATCGACCGTGACGGCCAGGGTCTTCAATCCATCCATCGAACCATTTCCTCGGGTAGAACGGCACACATCGAAATCACGCTGCCTGGCGGCGATCGATCACGCGGCGCGCCTTGCCGGTCGCGGTCGCCGGGATACCACCGGCTGCCAGCACCGTCACGCCGGACGACACGCCGACCATCGTCTTGATCCGGTGTTGCAACTCGCGCGCGAGCGCCGCGCGATCGCCGTCGCTCACCGACGCCGCAGCCTCGGAGCGCAACTCGACCGCGAGGTCGAGGCGGTCCATGTGACCGTCGCGCGACAGCGTGATCTGGAACTGGCCCGACAGCTGCGGCAGCGCGACGACGATCTCCTCGATCTGGCTCGGGAACACGTTCACGCCGCGCACGATCAGCATGTCGTCGGAGCGGCCCGTGATCTTCGCGAGCCGGCGCATCGCGCGCGCGGTCGGCGGCAGCAGCGCGGTGAGGTCGCGCGTGCGGTAGCGGATCACCGGCATCGCCTCCTTCGTCAACGACGTGAACACGAGCTCGCCCTGGCTGCCGTCGGGCAGCACTTCGCCGGTGACGGGGTCGATGATCTCCGGGTAGAAATGGTCTTCCCAGATCACCGGGCCGTCCTTCGTCTCGACGCATTCGCACGCGACGCCCGGGCCCATCACTTCCGACAGCCCGTAGATGTCGAGCGCGTCGATGCCCACGCGCGTCTCCACTTCGTCGCGCAGCGCCTGCGTCCACGGCTCGGCGCCGAAGATGCCGATCTTCAGCGACGATTCGGCCGGGTCCATCCCCTGCCGCACCATCTCGTCGATCAGGTTCAGCATGTAAGACGGCGTGACGAGGATGATCTTCGGCTCGAAATCGCGAATCAGCTGCACCTGTTTCTCGGTCTGCCCGCCCGACATCGGCACGACCATGCAGCCGAGCCGCTCCGCACCGTAGTGAATCCCGAGGCCGCCGGTGAACAGGCCGTAGCCGAACGCGTTGTGCAGCGTATCGCCCGGGCGGCCGCCGGCCGCGCGGATCGAGCGCGCGGTCACGTTCGCCCACGTATCGATGTCGCGCGCGGTGTAGCCGACCACGGTCGGCTTGCCGGTCGTGCCGCTCGACGCGTGCACGCGCACGACCTGTTCGCGCGGCACCGCGAAGAGGCCGAACGGATAGTTGTCGCGCAGGTCGGTCTTGGTCGAGAACGGGAATTTCGCGAGATCGGCGAGCGACTTCAGGTCGTCCGGATGCACGCCCGCCGCCTCGAACGTGCGCCGATAGTGCGGGACGTTGTCGTACGCGTGGCGCAGCGACCATTTGAGGCGTTCGAGCTGCAGCGCCTGCAGTTCGTCGCGGCTGGCGGTCTCGATCGGCTCGAGGGCGGCGGCGGGATGCGTCGGGTGAGTCATCGGGGTGCTCCTCCAGTGGAGTGGTCGTTGTCGTGTTCGAAGTGACGGCGCAGGTGGCTACGACCGGAACGTGCGGCCGGCCGCGTGCAGCGCGGCGAGGCGCGGCGACACGCGATAGCGGTCCTCGCCGTAGCTCGCCGCCAGGTTCGACAGCACGCGATGCACGCGGCCGACGCCGATCGCATCGGCCCACGCGAGCGGGCCGCACGGGTAGTTCACGCCCTTCTCCATCGCGAGATCGAGATCGGCCGGCGAGCACACGCCCTGGTTGACCGTGTCGGCCGCCTCGTTCGCGAGCATCGCGACGGTGCGCATCGCGACCATCCCCGGCACGTCCGCGACGCCGACGACGCGAAAGCCCGCCTGCTGGAACAGGCCGAGCGCGTCCGCATACGCGGCGTCGCTGCACTGGAGCGCGCGCGTCAGCGCGACGAGCCCGGCCTGCGCGTAATCGCGCGCCAGGTCGACGAGCACGAGGTCGGCCACGCCCGTCTGCGCGGCGCGTGCGGTCGCGGTGCGGCCATCGGTCAGCGCGATCGACGCGCGGCCGGCCACGGCGAGCAGTTCGTCCGCATGCGCGCCGTTGCGCCGCGCGCCTTCGATCCGTTCGGCCAGGCGCGCATGCAGCGCGGCGGCCGGGCCGTCCTGCGCAAACAGCACGACGTCGGCCGGCGCGGCGCGCGGCGGCTCGAGCTCGGGCGCGGGCGGCGTCGCGCCGTCCGCATACGAATAGAAGCCGCGCCCGGACTTGCGCCCGAGGAAGCCCGCGTTCACGAGTTCCTGCTGGATCAGCGACGGGGTGTAGCGCGGGTCGTTGAAGTACGCGCGGAACACCGATTCGGTCACCGCGAAATTCACGTCGTGGCCGATCAGGTCCATCAGCTCGAACGGCCCCATCCGGAACCCGCCGGCTTCGCGCATCACCGCGTCGATCGTGGCCGGCGTGCCGCCCTGCTCGTTCAGCACGCGCAGCGCCTCCGCGTAATACGGCCGCGCGACGCGGTTCACGATGAAGCCCGGCGTCGATTTCGCCATCACCGGTTGCTTGCCCCACGCGGCGGCGGTCGCATGCAGCATCCCGGCGACCTCGGGCGCAGTCGCGAGCCCGCTGACCACCTCGACGAGCGCCATCAGCGGCGCCGGATTGAAGAAATGCAGGCCGGCGACGCGCTGCGGCACGCGCAGCCCGGCCGCGATCGACGTGATCGAGATCGACGACGTGTTGGTCGCCANCACGCANGCGTCGTCGACATGACGTTCGAGGGTCGCGAAGATCTCGCGCTTCACNTCGAGCCGTTCGGCCGCCGCCTCGACGATCAGCGCGGCGCCCGCGAAATCGGCCAGCGCGCGCACCGCGCGGATTCGATTGCCCGCTGCGTCGGCCTGCGCCGGTTCGAGCCGGCCCTTCTCCGCCAGCCGCGCGAACTGCGCGCGGATGCCGGCCAGCGCCTTGTCGCAGGCTGCTTCGTTCAGGTCGTACAGCAGCACCGCATGGCCGGCCGCCGCCGCGACCTGCGCAATACCCGCGCCCATCGCGCCGGCGCCGATCACGCCGACGACGGCCGACGGCGCGAGCGCGCCCGAGTTCACCGAATGTGCAGAGGAAACAGCCATCGCTTGCGATCCGTCATGAAGTGGAGGTGCGAGCGATTATAAACCGACCGGTCGGTAGATTTATGTCAGGGCGAGCCCGAATGTGTCGGGCAAGAGACCGTTACGGAAACTGCAAAGACAAAAAAATCGAAAGACCGGGGCACTTTTTATAAACCGAAAGGTCAACGTAAGCGTTCGAATATGAGATAGTGACCCCCGATCGCCTGATAAAATTCGACAAATTGCCGGATTCCAGGGGGAAACGCGTGTCGCGCCGTCACCGCTGTCCATCGCTCCCTTTCGGGTCGAATCAAGCTCCCGGCCCGCGCGTTTCCATGTGTGCTCGTCCCGCCGTCCGCGGGCAGCCGCATCGAACCGTTTCATCCCGCGACGGGCTTCGGCCTGCCCGCGCCCCTCGCCGCCTCGCGGCAGCGAACCCAGGGCAGCGCCGTTGCGTGCCGCCCCCTTCGGTTTCATCGTCCTCGTTCGGCGGATAGTACGGCCGGGCTTCGTCAACCCGTGACGGCGCGTCGCGCGCCGCCACTCGCATCAGGAAACCCTCCATGCCGCTCTCGTCCAACCAGCTCCCGCGCTGGACCCTCTGGGCCCCGCTTGCCGCCTGGCTGGTACTCGCGCTGTCGCGCGTCGTGCCGGCCGAAGGCCTCGTCATCGCGGTATTCGCCGCCGCGCTCGCCGGCGCCGTGTTTGCCGCCGTCCACCATGCGGAAGTCGTCGCGCACCGTGTCGGCGAACCGTTCGGCACGCTCGTGCTCGCGGTCGCCGTGACCGTCATCGAAGTCGCGCTGATCGTATCGGTGATGCTCGGCGCAGGCCCGGAAAAATCGGGCCTCGCCCGCGACACCGTCTACGCCGCCGTGATGATCATCTGCAACGGCATCGTCGGCATCTGCCTGCTGGTCGGCGCATGGAAGCACGGCGAACAGGACTTCCAGGGGCGCGGCGCGAGCAAGGCGCTCGCGGTGCTCGCGTCGCTGTCGGTGCTGTCGCTCGTGATGCCGAACTACCTGAGCGCCGCCCCGGGCCCGTTCTTCTCGAAATCGCAGCTCGCGTTCGCCGGCGTCGCATCGCTCGTGCTGTATGGCGCATTCGTGTTCGTGCAGACCGTGCGCCACCGCGACTACTTCCTCGCCGCGCACGACAGCGCCAACGAAGCGGTGCACGCGGCAGCGCCGAGCAACCGCACCGCGATCACCAGCATGGTGCTGCTGTTCGCCAGCCTGGTCGCGGTCGTGCTGCTCGCGAAGCTGCTGTCGCCGGCCGTCGAGCATGCGGTGCTGAAGCTCGGCGCGCCCGAAGCCGCGGTCGGTATCGTGATCGCCGCGCTCGTGCTGCTGCCGGAAGGGCTCGCGGCCGTCACCGCCGCGCGCGCGAACCGCCTGCAGACCAGCATGAACCTCGCGCTCGGTTCGGCGCTCGCGAGCATCGGGCTCACGATCCCGACCGTCGCGGCCGTGTTCATCTGGGTCGGCCAGCCGCTCACGCTCGGGATCGGCGCAATGGAGACGGTGCTGCTCGCGCTCACGCTGCTGGTCAGCACGCTCACGCTGAGCCAGGGGCGCACGACGGTGCTGCACGGTGTCGTGCACGTCGCGCTGTTCGCCGCCTATCTGTTCCTGTCGTTCACCCACTGACGTCCCGCTGCGCGCGGCCCGCCGGATGCTCTCCGCCGGGCCGCGCGCACGTCTTCAAGTCTCCTCCCTCTGCCTCGCTTCACGCCTCCGTTACCGGACGGGGGCGATGGCGCATGACGCGGCGGTTTCGGGCTGCGTGTCCGCGGGAAATCCATAAAGGGCAGCCGCGTTGTCGACCAGGATCGCGCGGGCAATCCCGTCGTCGGCCGCGCAATCGTGCAGCCAGCCGAGCAGACGTGCATCGTCGGGCGGCGGCGACGCATTCGGATGCGGCCAGTTGCTGCCCCATACGCAGCGCGCCGAATGGCCGCGCGCGAGCACGGCGGCAAGCCGCCCGACATCGTCGTAGCCCGGTGCGCCGGATCGCGACGTCTCGTATGGCGCGGACAGCTTCACCCATGCGTGACCGCGATCGAGCAGGCGTCGCAGCGCCAGGAAGGACGGCGCATCCGGCGCGACGGGCGTCAGGAACTTGCCTGTGTGATCGATGACGATACGCGCCGGCAGCCGCGACAGTGTCGCCTCGATCTCGCCCAGCGTGCGGCCGTCGAACTGCAGGTCGATATGCCAGCCGAGCGGCGCGATCCGCGCGGCCATCCGCTCCAGATCGCGCCATTGCGCGGTGCCGCCCGCCAGCATCATGAAGCGCACGCCGCGCATGCCGACGGCATGCAGACGTTCCAGCTCGGCATCCGGCACGTCGACCGGCACCGTCGCAACGCCGCGCGCCTGCGGGCCCAGTGCGGCCAAGGCGTCGAGCGTGCACCGGTTGTCGAAGCCATAGCCGGTCGGCTGCACGACGACCACACGCGTGAGGCCGAGCGCCTGCTGCACGCGCCGATAGGCAGCCACCGGCGCATGGGGCGGTCGAAACGTCGCCGTCGGCGCGAGCGGATACGCATCGTCGTAGATATGGATATGGCAATCGCACGCGTTGGCGAACCGCGTGCCGCCCGCCTCGTCGCGCGTCATCGCCCGCCCGGTGCGACGAACGCATGCGATGCGCGCCAGCGCGCGAGCCGCGTCGCCTGCGCGGCGTTGACCGCGCCGGTCGGCACGCGTCCGTCGAGCAGCGCGGCGAGCTGGTCGACCGTCTCCAGCGCCTGATGCTCGATCGCCGGCAGCGTCAGGCCGCCGATGTGTGGGGTCGCGATGACGCGCGGATGCGCGGCCAACGCGGGGGTGGGCATCTGGTCTGCCGCGCGGCCGACGTCGAGCGCGCAACCGGCCAGCCGCCCGCTGGCGAGTGCGTCGGCCAGCGCCTGTTCGTCGACGAGTTCGCCGCGCGACGCATTGATGAAGCACGCGCCCGGCTTCATCGCGGCGAATGCCGCCGCATCGATCAGGTTTGCGGTGGCCGGCGTGGCCGGCGCAAGGCAGACGACGAAATCCGCGTCGCGCAGCAGCGTGGCGAAATCGACCTGTTCGAGCGGTGGCGTGTCGGCTCGCACGTACGGATCGCTGACGAGCACGCGCATGCCGAGCGCCGTCGCGACCGGTGCGAGATGGCGCGCGATCTGCCCATAGCCGATCAGGCCCAGCGTGCTGCCGCGCAATTCTCGCCCCATCCGGGGCACCGGCGGCGCGCCGCGGTGGTACGCGTCCGCGTAGCCGCCGATCCCGCGCGCAAGCTCGATCATCGCGCCGACGACCCACTCGGCGACAGCCGGGCCGAAGCCGGGGCTCGCCTGCGTGACCAGCACGCCGAACGCGCTCGCCGCGGCGACGTCGACCGTCCGGATGTCGACCGCGCAACGCAGGAACGCGGCGAGGGCCGGCAGCCCCGCGAACAGCGCGCGAGGCGCCGGCGTCTGCCGGTACGCGATGATCGCGTCGCATCCCTGCGCGGCGGCAATCAGTTCGTCCGTGCCGAGTTCGCGATCGTGCGGGTTGCAGGTGACGTCCGCGATCGCGCGCAGCGCGCGCAACGCGCTGGCGCCGTAGTAGTGGTCGATCATCCCGGTCGGATGCGTGACGTAGACGCGCGTCATGCGTGGCCTCCGCTCGTGCCGGCCGCCTGCGTCGGCGGCGGCGCCACCGACGCGCGCTCCACGAGCGTCACGTCCGCGAACACGCGTTGCCCGGATGCGGACGGCGCGTCGCCCTCCTGCCGCATCACGCGCCGCACCATCTCGCCGGCCATTTCGGTGACGGGCAGTTGCACCGTGGTGAGCGCCGGCCACGAGATCGCCGACAGGAAATGACCGTCCATCCCGATGACGGAGACATCGTCCGGCACCCGCAAGCCGCCGTCGCGCAGCCCGGCCATCAGGCCGAGCGCGAACAGGTCGTTGACCGCGACGATGCCGGTCGGCCGCGCCGGATCGGCCGCGAGCTCGACGCCGAGCGCACGCCCGACATCGACGATCACCGAGTCGCCGTATTCGTTCGCGGGGCCGCCGTCGAGCACGCGCGCCTGGGTGGCGCCGCCCGCCTCGCTCGCCACGGCGAGAAAGCCGCGGATCTTGTCGCTGCGACTCACGGTGACGCCGGCCACCGTCGCGAACGCGAGCCGCGTATGGCCCGCTTCGACGAGCCGGCGCGTCGCGAGCCGCGCGGCCGCCTCGTTGTCGGCCGTCACGTGATCGACCTTCGATTGCTCGCCGGGTGTCGCGCGACGGTCGTAGCTGACGACCGTCATCCCGCGCTCGGCCGCACGCTCGAGGTGGCTTTCGTCGGCGAGCGACGAGATCACGATCACGCGCCGCACGCCGTGCGCGTAGAGATCGTCGAAGAACGACGCCTCCTTGCGCGCATCGCGGTACGTGTTGCCGATCAGCACGCGATGGCCNTACCGTTCCTGCGCGCAGGCCTCGATCTCGCGTGCGATGTAGCCGTACATCGGGTTCGCCATCGACGGCACCAGCAGCCCGACGAGCGGCGTCTGCCCCGTCTTGAGCTGGCGCGCGAGCGTGCTCGGCCGGTACTGCAGCGCGTCCATCGCCGCCTTCACGCGTTCGAGCGTTTCCGGCTTCATCTGGTCGGTGCGTCCGTTGAGCACGTTCGAAACCGTGCTGACCGAAACGGCCGCATGACGGGCCACGTCCTGAATCGTACTCATGTCGTCTTGCATGGAACGGGCTACAGGCCGAAATGGGCCGGCAGCCACAACGAAAACGCCGGTGCGAAGATCAGCGCCACGAGGGCGGAGAACAGCACCAGCAGGTATTTCACCATCGGCCGGGCTACGCGCCCGACCTCGGTGCCCGTGATCGCGCACGTCGTGAACAGCCCGAGCCCGACCGGCGGCGCGAACAACCCGAACCCCATCGCCACCACCACGACCGTGCCGAAATGCAGCGGATTGATACCGAGCTGCAGTGCGATCGGCGCGAGCAGCGGCCCGAAGATGATCAGCGCGGGCGCGCCTTCGAGCACGGCGCCGAACACGATCATCAGCAGCGCCGCCAGCAGCAGGAACATCGTCGCGCCGTATTGATGGGCAAACGCCGTCATTGTGCCCGAGACGAGGGCCGGAATCTGCTCGATCGACAGCGCGAACGACACGCTCGACGCCGCGGCCACGATGAACAGGATACCGCTCGCCATCGACGCGGCGCGCACGAACACGCGGCCGACCGAGCGCCACGTCAGTTCGCGAAACGCGATCCAGCCCACGACGAGCGCGTAGACCACCGCGAACGCCGACACTTCGGTCGACGTCGCGATCCCCGACGTCACGCCCTTGCCGATCATCGCGACCATGACCAGCGCGACGAGCGCGCCGCCCGCCAGCGGCAGCCACGCGCGACGCTCGCCGAACACCTCGGCCACGTCGATCTTGCGCCCGGTGATCACCGTCACGACCGCGAGCGACGCGGCCAGCACGGCCGCCGGGACGATCCCCGCGACGAACAGCCCGGCGATCGAGATGTTCGCGACGAAGCCCATGATGATCATGTTCACGCACGGCGGAATCGTCTCCGCCATCACCGCGCTGCACGCGAGCAGCGCGGCGGTTTCGTTCGGGTCCTGCCGCGCGCGGCGCACCGCCGGCATCACGACGCCGCCCACCGCCGCGATATCGGCCAGTTTCGAGCCCGACACGCCGGAAAAGCACGCCGTCGCGAAGATCACGATCAGGCCGAGCCCGCCCCGCACGCGCCCGAAGATCCGCAGCAGCAGCTCGACGAGCCGCGCGGACATCCCGTTGGTCTCCATCAGCAGCCCCGCCAGCACGAAGAACGGCACCGCAAGCAGCACGAAGTGGTCGGCCCCGGCCATCACCTGTTGCGAGTAGACGAGTAGCGGCAGCGTCGGATCGGCGAGGAAATACAGCAGCGCCGAAAACGCCAGCACGAACCCGATCGGCACGCCGAGCACCAGCCCGCCGACGAAGCCCGCGACCAGCAGCGTGCCNGGCGCGACCGCATGCGCGGGCCACAGCGCGTTCCAGCCGTACACGGCGCCCGCGAGCGCCGCGCAGCACACGAACGTGCCGATCACCCGGCGGCGCGGCGCATTCAGCGCATTGGCGAGCGCGAATACCGTCATGAACAGCGCGCCGAACATCATCGGATACCCGTTGATCCAGCCCGGCAGGCCGCCCGTCGTCAGCTGGTCGTACGAATCCGTGAGCAACTGGCACGACGACACCAGCAGGTTCAGCGCAACCGCCGCCACGATCCAGTGGCCGACCTGGATCAGCGCGCCCTGCCAGCGTGCCGGCAGCCGGCCGCGAAACACGTCGATGCCGACATGCTGGCTACGCCCCAGCACCGTCGCCGCGCCGAAGAACACCAGCACGATCATCAGCGCGCTCGCCACTTCCTCGGCCCAGTCGACCGGGTCGTGCAGGAAATAGCGGAACACGACCGACACGAACACGACCAGCACGTCGACGGCGAGCACCGCGGCCGACAGATACTCGAGCCAGCGCAGCATCGCATCCAGCACGCGGGCGACGCGATGCGCCGGCTGGCCGGCAGCGGGAGCCGACGCGACGCCCGACACGGAGTGCATGTCCATCGCTCACCCCCGCGCGGCGGCAATCGCCGGAAAGAGCGGCGCGGTGGCCGGATACTGCTTCGCGAACGCCACGTACAGGCGGTCTTGCATCGTCTGCCGCAGCGCCGCGCGCTCGCCATCGGCCAGCGGGTAAAACGCCATGCCGCGCTGCTTCAGCGCCTGCTCCGCCTGCGCGGCCTTCTGCGCGGCAATCGCGCGCTGCTGCACGGTCGCGTCGGCCACCGCGCGGTCGAAGGCCGGCCGCAGGTTGGCCGGAATCCGGTCGAGCGCACGCCGCCCCATCACGACGGTCATCGCGGCGAACACGTGGCGCGATTGCCAGCACGACTTCACGATCTCGTCGAAGCGGCTCGCGAGCACCGTGGCGGGATCGTGTTCGAGACCGTCGACGACACCCGTCTGCACGGCCATGTACAGCTCGCCGAACGGAATCGGCGTCGGCACCGCGCCCATCGCCTTGAAGGTATCCATGAACGCAGGCGTCGGCAGCACGCGCAGCTTCGTCCCCTTCAGGCCGGACAGCGCCGTCACCGGCTGTTTCGTGAACACGCAGCGCCCGCCGAAATGCGAGCCCCAGGTCAGCACCGAGCATCCGGCGCGCTTTTGCAGCAGCGCGTTCAGGCTCGTGCCGACCGGGCCGTCGAGCGCCTTCGCGACGTGCGCGTAGCTGTCGAACAGGTAGCCGAGATCGAGCATCCCGAGCTCCGGCGCGACCGTGGCCCAGATCGACGAGCCCGCGATCATCATGTCGATCGCGCCGATCTTGACCTGCTGCACGACGTCGCTTTCCTTGCCGAGCTGGCTGTTCGGAAAGTAGTCGACCCGGATCGCGTCGCCCACGCTCGCCTTCAGGTTCGCGGCGAGACGCTCGTACCACACGTAGTGCGCGGCGTTCTGGTCGGCCGGCATCGACGACGAGCAGCGCAGCGTGACGACCGGCTGCTGCGCGCGCACGCTTTCCGGCAAGCCGCCCGCGGCCGCGAGCGTGGCGGCGGACACCGTCTGCAGAAAGCGCCGCCGGGTGTAGGTATTCATGAGTCGTCTCCTGTGCGAGTGCGTCTCGCGACGCGACTGTATCGATTTAGTGTATCGATACAGTAATACGACGACCGATGAGAGAAAAATGGGGGTTTCCCCGTGTTCGAGATGGAAAATCTGAAGGGGCGGCGGCTCGTTTCAGGCGAAATTCGTATGAAAAATCGCCGTTTTCTACGTATTCCCGAGGTGCCGAAAAGAATTCGAGATCGTGTGTTCGATCATCAGACGACCGACTTTTCGCGGTACGCGGGCGCCCGTTCGTGCGGGCAAGCGCGTCGCTAAACGCCCGGATCGTCCGTGCTCTCGGTCAGAAACCGCTCGACCATCGCGTTGAACACCGGCAGCGCCGGATTGTCGTTGTCCGCGCGCCACGCGAGATACAACTCGGCCGCCACGTTGACGCCCGCCAGCGGCCGGAACACCACGCCGTCCACATGAAGCTCGCGCGCCGACGCCGGCACCAGCGCCGCGCCGAGCCCTGCACGCACGAGACCGAGGATCGTATGCGTCTGGCCGACGTAGTGCAGGTAGTTCGGCAGCCGCCCGGCGCCCGCGAACATCCCCGAGATCATGTCGTGGAAATACTTGCCCTCGTTCGGCGAATACGCGATGAACGGCTGGCGGTCGAGCTCGTCGGGGCCGATCTGCTCGTAGGCCGCGAGCGGCGCGCCTTCCGCGACCGCGACGAGCATCGGTTCGCGCTGCACGAGCCGGTATTCGAGCGGCTGGCGCGCGGCGCGCTGGCGCACGAAACCCGCGTCGAGCATCCGCGACGCGAGTGCGTCGATCTGCACGGTCGACACCATTTCGCGCAATTCGACGTCGACGTCCGGCAACGCATGCGCCGCGTGCGCGAGCAGTACCGGAATCATCCGGTACGCACTGACGGCCGTGAAACCGAGCGTGATGCGCCCGGCGCCGCCGTGCGCGACGCGCTGCGCGGCCTGCTCGGCGCGCGCGGAAAATTCGAGGATGTGCCGCGCGTCGCGCAGGAAGCGCTCGCCGGCCGCGGTCAGCCTGACCTGCCGGCTGCTGCGCTCGAGCAGCGCGATGCCGAGCGCGTGCTCGAGCAACTGGATTTGCCGGCTGAGCGGCGGCTGGGTCATGAAGAGGCGTCTGGCCGCGCGGCCGAAATGCAGTTCTTCGGCGACCGCGACGAAGCAGCGAAGCTGGTGCAGTTCAATCATCCAAATCTTGAATCAATCGATAGTCTTTTGATGTTAGACCGATATCGATGCGATTTCTATACTCGGTTCCACCTGATGCGCGGCCCGCGCCGCGCACGACGACCGAGACCTTCATGACCATCGACATCCTGCTGACCCAGCCGCTGCCCGCCACCATCGACGCCGAACTGTCCGCCCGCTACACCGTGCATCGGCTGTATGCGGCCGAGCAGCCGGACGCGCTGCTCGATCGCGTGGCGCCGCGCATTCGCGGCGTCGTGACGGGCGGCGCGAACGGCTTGTCCGCTGCGCTGATGGACCGGCTCGGCGCGCTCGAGATCATCGCGATCAACGGCATCGGCACCGACGCGGTCGATCTCGAGCGCGCCCGGGCGCGCGGCATCCACGTGACGACGACGCCCGACGTGCTGACCGACGACGTCGCCGACATGGCGCTGGGCCTGATCCTGATGACCCTGCGCGACCTCGGCGCCGGCGAGCGGATCGTGCGTGCCGGCCGCTGGGGCAAGGCGACCCAGCCGCTCGCGACGCAGGTCACGGGCAAGCGGCTCGGCATCGTCGGGCTCGGGCGCGTCGGACGCGCGATCGCGCAGCGCGCGCAGGCGTTCCGGATGCCCGTCAGCTACTTCGGCCCGCGCGAGCATCGCGACAGCGGCTATCGTTTCGTGCCCGACCTCGCCGCGCTCGCGCGCGACAGCGACGTGCTCGTGATCGCGGCGTCGGCCGATCACGGCAACGTGATCGTGACGGCCGACGTGCTCGCGGCGCTCGGCCCCCAAGGATTCC
>Ga0058696_1000184_pt1 | contig 26795 bp, 30 predicted proteins | sample AgamicMgSfrz_FD_55077 | JGI IMG/M metagenome (GOLD analysis project Ga0058696, IMG submission 55077) | Agave microbial communities from Guanajuato, Mexico - Mg.Sf.rz | ecosystem: Host-associated > Plants > Phyllosphere > Phylloplane/Leaf | place: Guanajuato, Mexico | collected 2012-05-30 | reverse complement strand
TTTTTTTACCTCTGTTGTAACCGTATTAGTTACATGTTTCTTTATCAACATAAAATCATATTGCAGGAGGAGTTAACATGAAAATTGGAATTATTGGCGCAACAGGTAAAGCAGGACAAGAAATTGTGAAAGAGGCTCAATCAAGAGGACATGAAGTAACGGCAATCGTCCGTGATGCACAAAAGGTGACAGATTCATCTCTAGCTGTTCTTGAGAAGGATGTGTTTCACTTGCAAGCAGAAGACATCAAAGGCTTTGATGTGATTGTAAATGCATTTGGCGCACCTGCTGGAAGGGAGCATCTTCACGTAGAAGCTGGGAAAAAGCTGATCGATATTTTAAAAGAGGCACCTGAGACTCGTTTGATCGTTGTGGGCGGAGCAGGAAGTCTATTTGTAGATGAGGCGAAAACAACAAGACTTGTGGACACACCAGATTTTCCTAAGGAGTATGCTGCTACGGCTTCGCAGCAAGGAGAAAACCTAAAAGATCTTCAACAAACAGAGGGATTAAAATGGACCTTCCTCAGCCCAGCTGCATTCTTTCATCCAGCTGGCAAACGTACAGGTTCTTACGTGAAAGGGAAAGACCATCTGATTGTCAATTCTAAAGGTGACAGCTATGTGAGCTATGCTGACTACGCCATTGCGCTGGTTGATGAGGTGGAGCAGGCAGCCCATGTTGGAGAACGTTTTACCGTTGTATCTGAAGCTGAATAAGCAGTTTTTAGACTCTGAGGCTGCGGCCATTGGTTTTTCTGCATTAAGATCTATCGCGCCTTAGCGCGCATTGTACTTGGCTTCATCGATGCAAAGAAGCGATTACTGATGCGTATGTCGACTTTGCGAAGGTTCATCAACTTCATGTGAACGGCTATCCTACACTTTTATTAAAAAGAGGGGATGAATATTTCAGCTTGGATGTAGGTGCGATGACAGCTGAAAAGGTTAAGACCGTCTGGAGGAATTACTGGAAAAATAAATCATTAAAAACAACCTGTATCCGCATAGAGGTTGTTTTTTTACGCTTTAATGATAATCGCCTGACTGCCCATCTGTTCCCAAGAATCTTCAAACTGATCACGGTCGACTTTTTGATTCTTTTCTCCATAGGGGTTATTCAAGTAGACATGCTCCTTGTCATAGCCTGTGATGACCACGCTATGCATATTAAAGCTTACATTTATTTTGCCATTCGGTGTATTCCAAGTTTCGATGTTATCTGTTTTGTCAAAGGTGGATGTCGTAATCACCCAGACAGGATAGCCCTTTTCAAGTGATTGATAGATGGCCTTTTTAACAGGCTTTCCGGTTAAGTCGACAACTTGATCGCCTGCATATTTTTTCGCAAGCTGATAAATCGGTTCGTGGTAAACACCAAGACCCGGCCCATTCTCCATATCGCCTACAAACCCATCATGAGGGTCTCCCTTTAATCCATTTTCATAATTAAGCGGAACACGTTTTACTTCATTTGCCAATTCGTTTTTCGTTACATGCTCATAGCCGCTGTAATGAAGCAGCATCGCTAAGCTCGTGACTTCGCATCCATTATAAAGCCTTGGTGCATCCATTTGATTGTAGAGAATGACGTCCATGGCTTTTTTGCTTCCTTTTAATGAGTGATGTGTGGTTTCTGCTTTTTTCGCTGAACGAGTTTCTTCAGCCGCAAGTGTCGTATCGTTTTCTTTTGTTGCTTCTTGCGGCGAAGCTGTTTTCTTGACTTGATCGATTTGTGAAACGTATATAAAGCCGAAATAAACAAGACATGCGCACAACAAAGTTAAGATGAATGTCTGGATGAACTTCACTGTAATCTCCTGTGTTATTCAATATTTTTAAGTATTATAGCACGTTCTTTCACCGAACATACAGAAAAGGCACAGGTGTCACTTGAATGTAATAATTCCAGAATATGTTGATGAAAATAGGGAGAAAAAAAATGATTGATTTAATCACTTTATTTTGTTAGCATATTATCATATTAGCGAACTAAAGGATTCGGAATTTTTTGTTTTAATGTGTTGGAGGTGCGGAAGAACATGTTTATGTTTGAGAAACCATATGGTATGCGGGATTCATTACCTGGATTGTATGAGACGAAGAAGAAAGTGAGACATTCTTTAACAGAGGTCATGAACGGTTGGGGTTTCCGTTTGATGGAGACACCAACACTTGAATTTTACGATACGGTCGGTGTGCAATCGGCGATTACTGATACACAGCTTTTTAAGCTTCTTGATCAAAACGGGCAAACTCTAGTGCTGAGACCTGATATGACAGGGCCGATTGCAAGGGTGGCGGCTTCTAAGCTTCACAAGCAGGCGTATCCGCTTCGTGTTGGGTATGCAGCGAGTGTGTTCCGTGCCCAGGAAAGAGAAGGCGGAAGGCCGTCAGAATTTGAGCAGGTCGGAATTGAATTGATTGGTGATGGTTCAATTAGTGCAGATGCTGAAGTCATCGCGCTTGCCGTATTTGCCTTAAAAAATGCCGGGCTAAGGTCCTTCAAAATTGCGATCGGGCATGTCGCTTTAGCAGAGACGTTATTTGTCGATGTACTCGGAAATACAGAGCGTGCAAATGTCCTTCGGCGCTTCTTATATGAAAAGAATTATGTGGGATACCGTCAGCATGTGAAACAATTACCGCTCTCCTCCATCGATAAAACGAGGCTGTTACAGCTTTTAGAGTTAAGAGGCGGCCAAGAGGTTATAGAGCGGGCAGTGGAAATCGTCGTTTCAAAAGAAGGAAAAGAGGTGCTCGCACAGTTAAAGTCGCTTTGGGAGACACTTGAAGATTACGGCTGTACAGAATATATCCGTTTAGATTTAAGCATGGTGAGTCATATGAGCTATTATACGGGTATTTTGTTTGAAGTATTTGCAGATCATGTTGGGTCGGTCATCGGAAGCGGCGGGAGATATGATCAATTGCTTGCTCATTTTGATGCACCTGCACCAGCTACAGGGTTCGGACTTCGACTAGACCGTCTTCTTGAAGCGCTCGATGCAAAAGAAATCATTGAGCCGCAGGAGGCTGTGATTTTTAGTAAAGAACAAAGACTGGAAGCCTTTGCATTTGCAGAAAAGGAGCGGTCAAAAGGGAAGAAGATCGTCCTGCAAGACTTAGCGGGGGTTGAAAATATTGACGCGATGACCAAGGCATTTGAACAGGTGACTTATTTTATCGGCGCTAGAAAGGAAGAGCGAAATGGGTAAAGTGTTGACGATGGCGATGCCAAAGGGCCGGATATTTGAAGAAGCAGTAGGGCTGTTAAGACAGGCGGGGTACCAGTTGCCAGAGGAATTCGAGGATTCAAGAAAATTAATCATTGATGTACCAGAAGAAAACCTCCGCTTTATTTTAGCCAAGCCAATGGATGTGACCACCTACGTAGAGCATGGTGTGGCGGATGTTGGCATTGCAGGGAAGGATGTCATGCTTGAAGAAGCTCGTGATGTGTACGAAGTGCTCGATTTAAACATCAGTAAATGTCATTTAGCTGTTGCTGGCTTGCCAGGAACGAGCTGGGGTGGTGTCGCACCGCGTGTGGCAACAAAGTACCCAAATGTCGCATCGTCCTATTTTAGAGAGCAAGGGGAGCAGGTGGAGATCATTAAGCTGAATGGTTCCATAGAATTAGCACCGCTCATTGGGCTTGCCGATCGCATTGTAGACATTGTCTCTACAGGTCAAACACTAAAAGAAAATGGACTTGTGGAAACGGAACATATTTGTGATATCACGTCACGTTTTATTGTCAATCCTGTGAGCTACAGGATGAAGGATACGGTGATTGATGAAATGGCGCAGCGTCTTGCAAGAATCATTGGAGAAGGGGAGGAAACATCATGAACATCACCTGCATACAAGAAGGTGAGACAGATACTCTCTCACTCAAACGGTCCTTAGATACAGGAACAGAAGAGCAGCGTCAGGCTGTTCAGCGCATTATACAAGAAGTGAGAACAAATGGTGATGAAGCTGTACGGTCTTTTACAAAGCAATTTGACGGAGTGTTGATTGAAGATCCACTTGTCACGGAGGATGAAATGGCAAAAGCCTGTGACCGCTTGGATAAAGAGATGGTTCAAATTATTCAAACGGCTATCAAGCATATTCGCACATACCACGAGCGGCAGCTCACGTCCTCTTGGTTTTATCACCAAAAGGATGGTTCAATGCTTGGTCAAAAGGTGACACCGCTTGATGCGGTAGGTGTGTATGTCCCCGGTGGAACAGCTGCCTATCCATCATCTGTATTAATGAATGTGATCCCTGCGCTAGTCGCTGGGGTTGAACGAATCGTTCTTGTGACACCCCCTGGGGAAAATGGCCGTCTCTCTGACGCTGTCTTGGCTGCGGCGAAGGAGCTTGGTATTTCTGAGATGTATAAAATGGGCGGTGCACAGGCGGTTGCGGCACTTGCCTATGGAACGGAAAGCATCAAGCCTGTTGATAAAATCACAGGTCCAGGCAATATTTATGTCGCGCTGGCAAAGCGGGAAGTATTTGGTCAGGTAGATATTGATATGATTGCAGGTCCAAGTGAAATTGCAGTCCTAGCAGACGAAACAGCAGTCGCGCATGAGGTAGCGGCGGATTTACTTTCGCAGGCAGAGCATGATGCGCTGGCATCTAGTATTTTGGTGACACCGTCTAAGACACTTGCTGAAAGCGTGCAGGCTGAAGTAAGAAAGCAGCTTGATACGTTGCCGAGAAAATCAATCGCAGCAAAATCTATACAAGATCATGGCCGTATTTACGTGACAGAATCAATCGATCGTGCAGTAGATGTCATCAATCAATTAGCACCAGAGCACTTAGAGGTGCTGACAGCATACCCAGAATCACTTCTTGGTCAAATCAAGCATGCTGGCGCGATTTTCTTGGGACGATATAGTCCAGAGCCGGTGGGCGATTATTTTGCAGGGCCGAATCATGTGCTGCCAACAAACGGAACAGCTCGATTCTCCAGTCCGCTTGGTGTGACTGAATTTCAAAAGAAAACGAGCATTATTTCATATAGTCAAGAAGCCTTTGAAACACACCGGGAAAGCATTGCGGCTTTTGCCAGATTAGAAGGGCTTGAAGCACATGCAAGGTCGATTGAAGCGAGAAAGCGGGAGGAATCGTAATGAGACAGGCGAAAACAGCGAGAAAAACAAATGAAACGAATATTTCATTAGCGCTAGAAATTGATGGAGAAGGAAAAGCGGATATTCAAACAGATGTCCCTTTCATGACGCACATGCTTGATTTATTTACGAAGCATGGACACTTTAATTTGGCCGTCGATGCGAAAGGAGATACGGATGTTGATGATCACCACACAACAGAAGATATCGGCATTGTACTTGGGCAAATGTTTAAAGAAGCGTTAGGCGATAAAAAGGGAATTAAGCGGTATGGATCAAGTTTTGTTCCGATGGATGAAACACTTGCCCAGGTCGTGGTCGACTTAAGCAATCGTCCTCATTTGGAAATGAGAGCGGCCTTTCCAAGTCAAAAGGTTGGTACCTTTGATACAGAGCTAGTGCATGAGTTTCTGTGGAAATTTGCACTTGAAGCCCGGATCAACCTTCATGTCATTGTTCACTACGGAACCAATACACACCATATGATTGAAGCCATTTTTAAAGCGATGGCACATGCCTTAGATGAAGCAACAACCATTGATCCACGTGTGAAAGGAATTCCTTCGACAAAGGGGATGCTCTAATGGTCGGAGTCATTGATTACGGAATGGGAAATTTGTTCAGCGTATCAAAAGCACTGGAACGAGCAGGTGCCCGCTATATCGTCTCCTCTGATGTGGAGGAACTGAAAAAAGCAGATGCTTATATTTTGCCCGGAGTCGGTTCGTTTCGTGATGCGATGCAGCTGTTAAGACAGACAGGACTTGAGGCGTTTATCCATCAAGTCGTAGAGGAAGGAAAGCTGTTATTCGGCATTTGTCTTGGCATGCAGCTGTTATTTGAAGAAAGCGAAGAGGCAGGCTGCACAAAAGGATTGGGGCTGTTAAAAGGGCGTGTCGTTCTTTTAAAGGATCGTGATCAGGACGGGCAAAGGCTGAAGGTACCTCATATGGGGTGGAATGAGCTCGCATTTCATCAGCCCTCCCCATTGTTTGACGGTGTGCCGGAAGGATTTGCGTATTTTGTTCACTCTTATTATGTGAGTGATATGAATCCAGATGAGCAATTAGCAAGCGCGGATTATGGTGTTCAAGTACCAGCTGTTGTTGGCAAGGGAAATGTGCTTGGAGCACAGTTTCACCCTGAAAAAAGCAGTACAACGGGAATGGCGCTGCTCAAACAATTTATTCAATTAGCAAACGAACAGAAGGTGAACAAATGAGTGAGTTTACATTATATCCAGCGATTGATATGAGAAATGGCAAATGTGTACGTCTTGTGCAAGGAGATTATGATCAAGAAACCATTTATGGAGATTCACCGCTCGACATGGCCGCGCAATTTGTAAAAGAAGGAGCTAAATGGATTCATCTTGTCGATCTAGATGGTGCAAAAGCAGGGAAACGTGTCAATCATGAGCATGTGCTGGCGATTGCTTCCTCCTTAGATGTGAAGGTGCAAATTGGCGGCGGTATTCGGACGGAAGAAGACGTTGCCTTTTATTTAAAGAGCGGCGTAGATAGAGTGATTCTCGGTAGCTCAGCTGTTTCGAACCCAGCCTTTGTGAAAAAAATGCTGGCGCAATATGGAGAGAAAGTCGCAATTGGGATTGATGCGCGAAATGGCTTTGTATCGACTGAAGGATGGCTTGAAACGTCTAAAGTGAAGGCAGAGGAACTTGGCAGGGAATTGGCGAAGGAAGGCGCAGAGATCTTTATTTTCACCGATATTCAAATGGATGGCATGCTGTCTGGTCCCAATGTAGAAAGCACGGTTCGCTTAGCAGAAGCAACCGGCAAACAAGTGATTGCTTCAGGTGGTGTCAGCGCAGTAGCTGATCTTCAAAAGCTGTCAGCGCAAAAACAGTCTGGTGTGTCTGGTGCGATCGTTGGAAAAGCACTTTACACAAAGCAGTTTACTTTAGCAGAAGCATTTGAAGGGCTTGACCGCATATGATGACAAAACGAATCATCCCATGTCTTGATGTGAAGGAAGGGCGTGTTGTCAAAGGGGTGCAATTCCTAGGCTTAAAGGATGCTGGTGATCCGGTCGAATTGGCGCAGATCTATGATGAGGAGGGGGCGGATGAACTTGTCTTCCTTGATATTTCCGCTTCTCATGAAGGCCGGAAAACGATGGTGGATGTGGTCAAACAAGTCGCGTCCACTCTTGCGATACCATTTACGGTGGGAGGCGGGATTAACCACCTTGATGACATGAAGCGTATATTAAGAGCGGGTGCAGACAAAGTATCTGTCAACACAGCAGCTGTGTTAAGGCCGGAACTGATTTCAGAAGGTGCTGACTTTTTTGGCTCCCAGTGTATCGTTGTTGCAATTGATGCAAAATACGATGAAGAGAAAAAAACATACATGGTCTATACACACGGAGGACGCCGTCAAACAGATTTAGAGGTCAGCGGCTGGGCGAAGGAAGCTGTGCAGAGAGGTGCAGGAGAGATTTTGCTGACAAGTATGGATGCTGATGGTGAAAAGACAGGCTTTGACCATCGATTGACAAAGCTTGTATCAGAGGCAGTCACTGTGCCAGTGATCGCTTCTGGCGGCGCTGGCAATGCCCAGCATATGCTGGAGGCATTTACAAAAGGAGAAGCTGATGCAGCATTAGCAGCCTCTATTTTCCATTATAAAGAAACCTCCATTCAAGAGGTGAAGACATATTTAAGAGAACACGGGGTGAAGGTCAGATGAAACAGGCAAATGAATTAACCTTTAATGAGGCAGGCCTGATTCCTGCGATTGTACAGGATGCTCAAAGTAAGGAAGTATTGACGCTTGCGTATATGAATCAAGAATCCTATGAAAAAACGCTGGAGACCGGTGAAACATGGTTTTATAGCCGGTCGAGAAACGAGCTTTGGCACAAAGGCGCTACCTCTGGACATACCCAGCAAGTGACTTCTATTCGATATGACTGTGACAAGGACGCTCTGCTTGTCCTTGTCGCGCCAAGCGGGCCAGCCTGCCATACTGGCAGCTATAGCTGTTTTTCGGAGGAAGGCGTGAAGCGCCAAAGCGAAGAGCAGGCACGTTTTGCGATATTAAATGAACTTGAACAGGTCATTGCAAAGCGTCAGGCGGAAATGCCAGAAGGGGCTTATACAACCTATCTATTTGAAAAAGGGGTCGATAAAATCCTGAAAAAGGTAGGGGAAGAAGCATCCGAGGTGATCATTGCAGCGAAAAACCGTGATCAAGAAGAATTGAAATGGGAAACAGCGGACCTCCTCTATCATCTTCTTGTATTATTATGTGAACAGCAATTGCCGCTTGATGATGTATTAAAGGTATTAAAAAAACGTCATCAAGGTGAATGAAAAGCCGGGGATATCCCAGGCTTTTTATGTTTAAATGAAAAACAAATTCTCCCTTTCCTTTTGTTCTATGTGACGACTGATGAAGTATGTTATACTACACACGGTACACTGTTCGAAATGGAGGGTATCGGTGAGTAAATACACTTCTCAAAATAATCACACACAAGTCGTCCAGCTATTTCAAGATGGGCATTACTTTTTTCATAAAGGTCTTAAAGCATATAGAGAAAGAAATCTGTCTAGGGCAAGTAAGCTGATACAGCGGGCCATCGTACTTGAGCCTGAAAATGTAGAAATGCTGTCACAGCTTGCCATTATTTATACTGAAATGGGTCATTTCCAGCAATCAAACGAACTGCTTGATTTCATCCTTGAGCATATTGATGAAAATATGTCTGAGTGTCACTATTTTAAAGCCAATAATTATGCGAATTTAGGACTCTTTCAAGAGGCATATAAGTCAGCGACTGCCTATGCTTCATTAGAAGAGAACGGGGAATTTGCAGATGAAAATGATGACCTTCTCGACTTGCTCGATATGAGTGACGAAGAGGACGAAGATTTCCCTTATGATCAGGATGACCTGATTGTGAAGCAGGATCAAGCAAACCATTTGCTAGAAAGCGGCAGACTCGATGAAGCCATTGAGATGCTGGAACAGATGATTGTTGAGTATCCAGAATTTTGGTCGGCGTATAATAATCTTGCTTTGGCCTATTTTTATTCTGGCCGAATCCATCAGGCGAAAGAAATGTTGAACCGGGTCCTTCATGAAAATCCCGGTAATCTGCATGCCCTTTGCAATCAGCTTGTCTTCTACCATTATGAAAAAGAAGAAGAGAAGGTCAACATGTTAGCAAAGCAATTAACGCACGTGTATCCAATACTAAGTGAACAGCGTTATAAGCTTGGTGCAACATTTGCCCTTGTGGGAGAATTTGAATGGGCCTTTAAATGGCTTTATTCTTTGTACAAAACAGGTTTTCAGGGAGATAGTACATTTTTATACTGGCTTGCAAGCGCAGCTTATCATACAGGCCACAAAACGCTCGCCCAAACGGTTTGGGATAAGATGGTCGAAGAAGATATCGACGCAGATGAAATCAAGCCGTGGCAGGAGAAACCTGAGTTGACTGAGCCAATGGTCTCGATTGAGGAACGGCTGACTGCGTATTATGTCAGTAAACAAAAAGGGGAACATGACGTTCTGCAAGCTGTCCTTGATGCACGCGCAGCGAAAACGGCCTTTGAACAGCAATTCATAGAACTGCTTTTGTATGAAGATGAAATAAAAGAAAAGTCATTTTCAGAAGATGCCATTTTTGCAAAACAGGCTGCATCCAGTCTGGAGGAAGCCGTTCAGCCTGACAGCCATATGCCTTATTTTTGGTTATTCCATATTATTCAGCAGGCACGTGCTTCTGGTATTGATAAGAAAAATGCGCCTGCCTGGGCAGCAGCATCTTATTATCTATGGATAAATGAACAAGAAGAATCAGCTGTCAGCAAAAAAGACGTTGCGTCCGCTTTTCAGATTAGTGTTCAAACACTGTCAAAATACGAACGAGAGATCTGTACGTTAATCGATTAAATAGGTAAATAGATTCAGAACATCCCAGCATGGCCGAAAAGGTCATGCTTTTTTCTTGGATAAAAAGGTGGGATTTGCAAGGAATTGGCGAAGTATGACAATCACGACATGTTTTTGAAACATAAATGTAATAAAAATATTAGCTCATTTTGTCGATGTCTCATGTATAATGAAACTCGTGGATTAAAACAAAGATAGATATTTAAATATTTTACTATACATAATGAAACACCTAGTGATAGAAACCATCTGGTCAACATCTGACTGAACAAACAGGAAGAAAGACATAGAGAGCACAGATTGCTCGCAGAGAATTTGCTGCTTTCTAATGTCGCTTGGGAAATTGTCAAAGGAGGAACTATTCGTGAAAAAGTTTATTACTTTCGGTTTAGCTTCGGTGATCGGAGCGAGCGGTTTATTTATTCCATTTACGCATGAAGCAAACGCACAGAACTTTGAACAAAAGAAACAAGAACTAGACAGCAAGCAATCTGAGGTAAACAAGAACCTTCAAAAGAAAAAAGAAGAGCTTTCAAAGCTTGAAGCAAAACAAGAGGCACTTGCACAAAAGCTTAAAGATATTGATGAGAAAGCTTTAAAAACAAGTGATCAAATCGAAGAAAAACAAAAAGAAAATGAAAAAACAAAAAAAGAAATCAAAGCACTGAAAAAAGAAATTGCTGATACAGAAAAACGTATTGAAGAAAGAAACGAGTTCTTGAAAAAGCGTGTACGTGCCCTTCAAGAGAGCGGCGGTTCTACGAAATACATAGATGTATTACTAGGAGCAAAAAGCTTTAGCGATTTCATCAGCCGTGCAGGTGCAGTATCTACACTGATCAACGCAGACAGTGAAATCATTAAAGAGCAGGAAAAAGACAAAGCAGAACTTCAAAAGTCTGAAAACGAATTAAACACAAAGCTTGAAAATGTGCAAAACACACTTGCAAAGCTTGAAACACTTCAATCAGACTTGAATAAACAGCTTGATGAAAAAGACAAGCTATTCAAGCAAGTGAAAAAGCAAAAAGGAAGTGCTTTTTCCGAAATCAGTGAGTTAAACAGTGAGGCTAACAGCATTGCATCTGAAAAAGACGCAACAATCGCTGCACAAAAACAAGCTGAAAAAGAAGCAAGAGAAGCAGCTCAAAAAGCAAAAGAAGAAAAAGCGCAAAGACAACAGCAGCAGCGTCAAGCTAGTGTTCAAGCGGAAGACAATAGCTCAAATAACGATAGCAGCCCGTCTTCAAGTAACAGTGGATTATCTAATGATAACAGTAACAGCAGTGCACCAAGCAAGAAGCCATCTTCTGGCGGTGGATCACCTGTCAGCAGTAATGTAGGCGGAATTGAAGGTGCGATCAGAACAGGTTCTACTATTGTTGGACAATCTCCATATAAATGGGGCGGCGGCAGATCACAAGCCGATATTGACGCACGTCGTTTTGACTGTTCTTCATTCGTTCGCTGGGCATTCGCATCAGCAGGCATCAACCTTGGACCAGTTGGCGGTACAACAACAGATACGCTTGTAGGTAAAGGAAGAGCTGTAAGTGCATCTGACATGAAACGCGGAGACCTTGTGTTCTTTGATACGTATAAAGTAAATGGACACGTTGGTATTTACTTAGGAAACGGTACATTCTTGAACGATAACAGCTCTCGCGGTGTTTCAGTTGACTCAATGAGCAATGTATATTGGAAAAAAGCATTCAAAGGCGTTGTCAGAAGAGTCGTTGAATAAATTATTACTTTGTATATAACCGTAAACAGGCTTCCTTAAACAGCAGTTTAAGGAAGCTTTTTCTTTTTTTGAAGATATGAGCAAATGATTCGCTTATTCCCCGCAGATTTAATAGGATATGGGTAAGGAATAAAAGCTAAGAGTGGAAATGATGCTCTCTGTCATGAATGGAAGCATCACCCAAGGGCATTCTAATAAGAAATGCGAGCAGCAATTGAAGAGGGAGTGACAGTTGTGTCAGAAGAAAAAATCTACGATACGATCATCATTGGAGCGGGTCCTGCCGGAATGACAGCCGCTGTTTATACGTCACGGGGAAATCTTTCAACATTAATGATTGAAAGAGGAATTCCAGGCGGACAAATGGCGAATACGGAAGATGTCGAGAACTATCCTGGCTTTGAAAGCATTTTAGGGCCGGAACTTTCAAATAAAATGTTTGAGCATGCGAAGAAATTCGGTGCAGAGTATGCATATGGTGATATTAAAGAAATCGTGAACGGTGAAGAGTACAAAATCGTCAAAGCCGGCTCAAAAGAATACAAAGGACGCTCTGTCATTATTGCGGCAGGGGCTGAATACAAAAAAATCGGTGCACCAGGTGAAAAAGAACTCGGCGGCCGCGGCGTATCATATTGTGCAGTATGTGACGGTGCATTCTTTAAAAACAAAGAGCTTGTCGTCATTGGCGGCGGAGATTCTGCGGTAGAAGAGGGTGTGTATCTTACACGCTTCGCTTCTAAAGTTACGATTATCCATAGACGCGATAAACTTCGTGCACAAAGCATTTTACAAGCGCGTGCTTTTGATAATGAAAAAATTGACTTCATGTGGAACAAAACCGTTAAACAAATCAATGAAGAAAACGGTAAAGTCGGCAGTGTGACCTTGATTGATACGGTGACTGGTGAAGAAGAAGAGTTTAAAACAGACGGCGTCTTTATCTATATCGGGATGCTCCCACTGTCTAAACCATTTGAAAATCTCGGCATTACAAATAAAGAAGGCTACATCGAGACAAACGAAAGAATGGAAACAAGAGTGGAAGGCATTTTCGCCGCTGGTGACATTCGAGAAAAAACACTTCGTCAAATTGTGACAGCAACAGGTGATGGAAGTATTGCCGCACAAAGCGCACAGCATTATGTAGAAGAACTTGCTGAAAAACTGAAAGCAGCGAAATAAAAGGCTGTCGTAAATCCTTAATATAGCGTCATGGGCTTTTAACTGGAATGTAACACGGGTGAAATAATTTTTCGGTATGATAAAACTAGTAATTGACCCCCTTTTATAAGGAATACATGTTTGGCACGGATGTGAATCCGTGTCCTTTTTTTTGCTTAAAATCAGAAATTCATGAGATGTTCACAATTGACGCATGGAGAACCGTTAGATGCTGTAAAATAAAGAGTAGAGAAATTGCTCGTTACATCATTCAAACGAAAACCTGTCTGTTTTCGGGGAAGAACGGGCATGTTCATTGTGGGAGTCAGGATGAACCTGTATAATAAGTTAAAGACATAAAAGAGTAGGTGACAGCTGATGCAACGAGTAACCAATTGTGTGCTGCATCACGAAGATCAAGTTCTCTTGCTGCAAAAGCCAAGACGGGGCTGGTGGGTAGCGCCGGGCGGCAAAATGGAAAGCGGAGAATCGGTCAAAGATTCAGTCGTTCGCGAATATAGAGAAGAAACAGGCATTTATATTTTAAATCCGCAGCTGAAAGGTGTTTTTACCTTTATCATAAAAGAAGGCGATCAAATCGTTCAAGAGTGGATGATGTTCACCTTTATGGCAGATTCATTTACTGGAAAAAACGTAACAGAGTCAGAGGAAGGCATTTTAAAATGGCATGACGTAAAGGATGTGCCTCATTTGCCGATGGCCCCAGGAGATTCCCATATTCTTGATTTCATGCTTAAAGGAAAAGGACTTCTGCACGGCACTTTTACGTATACACCCGATTTTGAGCTGATTGCTTATCGGTTAGATCCTCAGGGAGAATAATACATGAACCGTTTTCATAAAGAAGGAGAGGAAGCAGGCATGAATACACACAAACAAGAAGATATTCAGCTTGTGATTATTACAGGAATGTCAGGTGCGGGGAAAACCGTCGCCATTCAAAGCTTTGAAGATTTAGGCTACTTTTGTGTTGATAACCTGCCGCCATCACTTTTACCGAAGTTTCTAGAGCTCATGAAGGAATCGAATTCCAAGATGAGCAAAGTCGCTCTTGTGATGGATTTGCGCGGACGCGAATTTTTTGACAGCTTAATTGCCGCCTTAGATGAAATGAATGATCTTGACTGGATCACGCCAAGGATTCTATTTTTAGATGCAAATGATAAGGTGCTTGTCTCAAGATACAAAGAAACGAGACGTTCGCATCCTCTTGCGACGACAGGTTTGCCGCTCGAAGGAATCGAGATGGAACGCGATCTGTTAGAGGAGTTAAAAGGCCGGGCTCAAATGATTTTTGATACATCGGATTTAAAACCCAAACAGCTTCGAGAAAAAATTGTTGCGCACTTTGCTACGAGCCAAGGGCAGGTGTTTACAGTGAATGTGATGTCCTTCGGTTTTAAATACGGTCTGCCGATTGATGCTGATCTTGTATTTGATGTGAGATTTCTGCCGAATCCTTACTATATTGAGAGCATGCGTCCACAGACTGGAAACGATGAAGAAGTGCGCTCCTATGTGATGAAATGGAGCGAGACACAAAAATTCACAGAGAAATTAATCGATCTCCTCAGCTTTATGCTTCCGTCGTATAAACGAGAAGGAAAAAGCCAGCTGGTGATCGCCATCGGCTGTACAGGCGGACAGCATCGATCTGTGACGCTGGCCAACTATTTATCGGAGTATTTTAAAAACGATTACTATACTCATGTCACTCACCGGGACATTGAAAAGAGAAGCAGGAAATAGATGACGACACTACCAAAGGTGGTCATTCTTGGCGGTGGCACTGGCTTATCTGTTTTGCTCAGAGGGCTAAAAACGAAGCCAGTGGACATTACCGCTATCGTAACGGTTGCTGACGACGGAGGCAGCTCAGGCAGACTCCGGCATGATTTGAATATTCCTCCTCCAGGAGATATTCGAAATGTTCTTGCGGCTCTCTCTGATGTTGAACCGCTTGTAGAAGATTTATTTCAGCACCGTTTTAACAAAGGGAATGACTTAACAGGACACTCTCTCGGCAACCTCATTCTTGCGGCCATGACAAATATAACCGGTGATTTTTTTCATGCCGTTACTGAAATGAGCAAGGTTTTAAATGTGAGAGGAAAAGTATTGCCAGCAGCGAACTCAAGTGTTGTTCTTCATGCGGAATTAGAAAATGGGCAAATGGTAACAGGAGAATCGAAAATTCCCACCTATGGTGAGCGAATTAAACGAGTGTTCCTCACACCCGATACGATTGAACCGCTGCCAGAATCCATTCAAGTCATTCGTGAGGCAGATTTGATCGTCATTGGGCCTGGTAGTCTGTATACGAGTATTTTGCCAAACTTGCTTGTGCCGCATATTGGAGAAGAAGTGATTCGCTCAAAGGCGAAAAAAGTGTATATTTGCAATGTCATGACGCAGCCGGGGGAAACGCTTTCCTACAGTGCAGCTGATCATGTTCAGGCATTAAATGATCATATGGATCGTCCATTTATCGATACGATTTTTGTGAACAATAAAGAAATTCCAGAAGAAATCAAAGCAAAATATGCAGAAGAACAGGCACAGCCTGTCCAATTCGACACAGATGCACTGAAAGCAATGGGACTAGAAGTGATTCCTGGAGAAATCATTACATACGACCAGCATGTCATTCGTCATGACACGCTGAAAGTAGCCTCGCTGCTTGTCGATCTGCTGCATCAGAAAAAATAGGAATGGGGGTGGCAAGGATGTCATTTGCATCCGAAACAAAAAAAGAGCTGACTAATCTGGACGTGAAGGACTGCTGCACAAAAGCAGAGCTTTCTGCCCTCATCCGTATGAACGGTTCATTATCTTTCTCTAATCGAAAATTGATTTTAGATATACAGACAGAGAACGCAGCCATTGCAAGACGGATTTATACGCTACTCAAAAAGAAATACGATGTGACAGTCGAACTGCTCGTCCGTAAAAAAATGAGATTGAAAAAGAATAACGTGTATATTGTCAGACTGGTAGAACGAGCGAAAACCATTTTAGAGGATTTAAAAATATTAGGTGAGCAATTTGTATTTGAGCGCAATATTTCAGAAGAGCTTGTGAAGAAAAGATGCTGCAAGCGCTCCTATATGAGAGGTGCTTTTTTAGCAGGCGGTTCTGTGAATAACCCAGAAACGTCCTCTTATCACCTTGAGATTTTTTCACTATATAAGGAACATAATGATGCCCTTTGTGAGCTGATGAATCAATTTCAACTCAATAGTAAAACACTTGAGCGCAAAAAAGGGTACATTACGTACATGAAAGAAGCAGAAAAAATCACAGAATTCTTAAGTGTTGTAGGCGCTCATAACTCACTGCTTCGCTTTGAAGATGTGCGAATCGTCCGAGATATGAGGAACTCCGTCAACCGGCTCGTCAATTGTGAAACAGCAAACTTGAATAAAACGATCGGTGCATCACTGCGTCAGGTCGAGAACATTCAATTCATTGATGAAAAAATTGGACTTGACGCCCTGCCGGAAAAGCTTCGTGAAATTGCCAAACTGCGAGTCGATTATCAAGAGGTCACGCTGAAGGAACTTGGAGAAATGGTGGAAAGCGGCAAGATCAGCAAGTCAGGGATTAACCACCGTTTAAGAAAGCTAGATCAAATCGCAGAACAATTACGAAACGGACAAGCTGTTACACTCAAATAGGAGAATGAAAAAGGGAGGCAGATCATATGGTGGAAAAAACGGTCACCATCCAGCTGAAAACAGGTTTGCAGGCACGTCCAGCTGCTTTGTTCGTACAAGAAGCCAATCGCTTTGGTGCTGATATTTTTCTAGAGAAAGATGGGAAAAAAGTCAATGCGAAAAGCATTATGGGTCTCATGAGTCTTGCGATCAGCTCTGGGGTTACTGTCACACTGATTGCAGATGGTGCGGATGAACAAAAAGCCATTGAGGCGTTAACAAATTTTATCAATCAAGAAAACTGAGTCTCTCCAAAGGCTCAGTTTTTTTAGGAGGGAATGTCATGATTCAATCAGCTTTTTTACAGAAGATCGGATATGAAGGCCAATCCATCACCTTTAATGACTTGCCTGTATTATTAAAAAAAATGGCCTATACCTTTCCGTTCGAAAATAGATCTGTTCTGAACAAACAATCCTACGCTTTGAATCAAGAAGGGTTGAAGCAGCATCTACTTGAAGGAAACAGAGGAGGTCTTTNTTATGATCTCAATCCACTCTTATTCTATGTGTTAAAAGAGGCTGGACTCTCTGTACAGCTTCTTCAAGGGACAGTGTATAACAAAGAAGCGGATACGTGGGCAATTGATGGTACGCACGTAGCCATCATGTTGAAGCATCGCAACGAACGCTTCCTCATTGATGCGGGATTTGGTGTGAATTTACCTCTTCAGCCTGTGCCTTTTACAGAAGATTGGGTGGAAGGAACGTCAATTCGGTTTCGCGTCAAAGCTGAGGAAACCGAAAAAGGGACACATCTGCTCCAGTTAGATAAGGGAGATGGCGCTGAAACAGGTTATGCTTTCACATTGCACGAGGTGGACGAGGCTGTATTGGTCCAAATGAGACACGAGATTTATGAAAATGAATCCTCTCCTTTTAACAAAAGACCGCTTGCGTCAAAGCTCACGCCAACAGGACGTGTGATCGTTACTGTGGATCATGTCACCACACATGAACATGAAGAAGTGTCGAAAAAGCCGCTGCCGATTCCTTTTGAAGATTACGTGAAAAACCTGATACCGTAAACCACCATACTAAAAGACAGCCCCAGATCAAATAGGGCTGTCTTTTTTCAATGATCAACGAATCCGTGTAAATGTCGCATAGTGATCGGTCGTTTTATAAATGAGCCAGTCACTTGAGTATACAAGGCGGTCAGCATTACGGAAGCCGGAGACATAGTTGATGTCCGCCTCACGCCATGTTCGGCCGCTTGCTGAAGGAAGACGTCCTTCCCGGTTTGAGAAAATATCTCCACCGATGCTTTTACCTGGCGCCACTTCTGCTAGATTTCCCTTAGATGCCACCCATCCGAGAGCAGTTGCTTGTGATTTCGTAATGTAATTATCAGGCAGTCGTTTGTAGCGGATTAAATAATCTGCTACACCATCAAACGTATTAATGACAGCAAGGGTACGCACATCTGGCGTGAGCTGAATAGAAGCAGTTTCAGTTGTGGCTGTTGGTGTAAGAGGTGTTTCTGCATGAGCTTGCTGCGGGATAAATCCAGAAAACAGAATAGCAGCGATCAGAGCGAACATAGTAAATACCGAACTCAATCTTTTCATCTTCATCCTCCTATTAAGGAAATCGGATGCCGTCCTCTTGATGCTTGTCTACCTCATATTATAGCACCCGAACATGAAGGAAATGTAAAGAATCAGGATCTTTGCTAAAATGAGGCTTTTCTCCTGATGCCTTCTAAAGAAATAAATAAAAAGACGCAGTTCAGCTCCCTGCGTCTTATCCGATCAAGCTCCTTCACAACATCAACAGGCGCCTTTCCATCTATTCCATGAATCACATTATGAATGGCTCGTTTCAGCATGAGATCCCTTGTTGTTTCAGTAGCGGAACCGATGTGAGGGGCTAGGGTGACATTGTTCATCTCTTTGAAAGGGTGATCCTCTTGAAGAGGTTCCTGCTCTTACACATCAAGACCAGCACCTTTGATCCATCCTTCCTGAAGTGCTTGAATGAGGCTTTTTTCATCTACTGTTTTTCCGCGGGAAATGTTTACAAATAAAGCCGTTTGCTTCATTAACTTCAATTCTCGTTCTCCAATCATATGATACGTTTCCTCGGTCAGCGGTGTAATCAACACGATGATATCAGCTTGTTTGTTTTAAAAGTTCATCAAGTGCACAATAGACAGTGCCATACGCTGATTCAGCCTTTTCATTCCGGCTTCGGTTATGATAAAGAACGTTCATATCAAAACCATGTGCTGCTCATTTGGCCACTTGTTCTCCGATACGCCCCATGCCAATAATACCGAGCGTTTGATGATGTACATCAATGCCAAAGATCTCTTCTTCCTGTACGAATTTCGTCCATTTTCCTTCACGGATCAAACGATCAAGCTCGGCGATTCTTCGCGCAGAGGAGAGAATGAGCGAAAAGGCAAGGTCAGCCACAGTATGATCGAGCGTATAAGGAGTGTGCGGTACCAATCACGCCTCTTTGCCTCATCGCTTCTATATCAAAATTGTCATAGCCGACAGAGTTATTACTCACCACCTTGAGTTTTGGTGCGTGATCTAACAGCTCTTGATCGATTTTCGTTCCAGACGTTAAAAGACCATCAGCGTGCTGCAGCTTCTCAAACAAAATGTCTCTTGGAATAGGGTCTTTGGATTGCCAAACCTCGTATGTACAATGTTCCTTTAGCATTTCTTCAAAAGAGGCAGGTAAGGGTTTGGCGACAAAAATGTGTGATGTCACAGTCAATTCGCTCCTTTCACATGGTCATCTTACTCCTTATATTATAAAGCAACCATTTCGGCAGAACACGTTTGAATGTTAGTAGCTCAATATTTAATATACTGAAATAACGGTAAAGAAAGACATTTTCTTAGCGAAAAAGTATATTCATATGCCATCTGATGCATTTTTATCTTTATAAAAATAAGCTGATGGTAGATGGGATATGTGAAATTGCAAGATTTTAAGTGAGATTATCTGACAAACTGGAAAATAGATCGAGACTTTTTGATAGAAAATTTATTATATTTGAAATGTATTAAACGGGATGATCATTTTCTACTAAACCATTTTATTGTCTTTTGGTGTGATGAGAACAATAGATTGAAAACAAACCCGCGTATCCATTGGGATGCAGCGTAAAATAGAGAAAATGATGATATTTCTTCTCATCGTTTTCTCATTTTTTTCTTTTTTTTTTATCATTTTTCTTCTCTATTCTTGAGAACACAAGAAAGAAAAGGAGGACAGGCACGAGCATACGCTACTTAAAAAAAGATGGGAGATGGCAAAATGCGGTCAAATTTAGAACAGATTCTTCGGCACAATTCAGAGTTTGTGGAAGAGAGACATTATGAGCTTTACAAAGCGGGGAAATTTCCTGAGAAAAAACTGGTTATTTTAACGTGCATGGATACCCGTCTTTTGGAATTATTGCCGCAATCTATGGGACTCCGCAACGGGGATGCGAAAATCATTAAGAATGCAGGCGCCATCGTGACACATCCGTTCGGCAGTGTGATGCGGAGTATCCTGCTAGCCATCTATGAACTAAAGGCAGAGGAAGTATGCATTGTAGGGCATCATGAATGCGGAATGGCAGGTCTTGCGGCGGACCCTTTACTTGAAAAGGCGAAAGCACGCGGGATCGAAGAGAAATGCTTAAGCATTGTGAAAAACTCAGGAGTCGATTTAAAGGGCTGGCTGACAGGCTTTGATTCGGTCGAAGAGAGCGTGGCCCAAAGTGTGAAATTAGTGAAAGAGCATCCACTGATGCCAAGTGATGTGACTGTTCATGGACTGGTGATTCACCCAGCAACAGGAAAGCTAGATGTTGTTGTGAAAGACAAACAGATTGACGCGCAGTATACCTAAATCATCTACACATACTTGAAGGAGGCCAACACATACCATGCGTTTTTATGGAAGATTTGAAGGGTACAATTCATCAAAGTTTAGACGCGATTTAATCGCTGGGCTTGTCGTGGGCGTTGTGGCAATTCCTTTAGGCATGGCATTTGCCATTGCATCTGGTGTCGGACCAGAATATGGATTATACACAGTCATCGTTGCCGGCATTTTGATTTCATTGTTTGGTGGTTCAAAGTATCAGATCGGCGGGCCGACTGGGGCGTTTGTTCCCATTTTATTCGGGATCGTCAGCCAGTACGGTATTGAAAACTTGCTCATTGCCGGTTTTATGGCAGGCTGTATGCTTGTATTATTCGGAATATTCAAACTAGGGAAGCTCATGAAATTTATTCCTCGTCCGGTGATCATCGGTTTTACTGCGGGCATTGCTGTCATTATTTTTTCAGGACAGATTGCCAACTTCCTCGGATTAAAGGGTGTTGAAAAACATGAAAGCTTTTTCCTCAATATGAGAGAAATCGTGGTCCATCTTGGTACCACAAACAGTCTCGCCATCATCACAGCCGTCATCGGGCTCATTGTAATTTTGGCGGCACAAAAATACATTCCCAAAATACCTGGTGCTCTATTAGGTCTATTGGCTTCAACGTTTCTAGCCGTTCTCTTTTTTCAAGGACAAGTTGAAACGATTGGCTCTGCATATGGTGAAATCCCTCGTCAGCTGCCAACCTTCGCTTTTCCTGAATTGACGATTGAAAAAATGATATACCTCCTGCCTCCAGCAATTATCATTGCACTTTTAGGCGGCGTGGAATCGATTTTGTCCGCAATGGTCGCTGATCATATGAAAGGCTCTAAGCATGACAGCAATAAAGAGCTTGTGGGGCAAGGAATTGCCAATATGGCGGCACCTCTTTTCGGAGGAATTCCAGCGACGGGAGCTATTGCCCGAACGGCCACGAACATAAAAAATGGCGGGGCAAGTCCTATTTCTGGTGTCGTGCATGGCGTTGTCGTCTTGCTGATCTTAATGGTATTTGCGCCGTATGCGTCGATGATTCCACTGGCTGCAATGGCACCAATTTTAATGTTTGTTGCTTGGAATATGAGTGAGAGAAAAGAGTTTATCAATATTTTGAAAGTGAAAAATGCCGATTCGCTTGTACTTGTCGTGACCTTCCTGCTCACAGTGATCGGTGATTTGATTATTGGCGTCACTGCCGGTCTCATTTTAGCGTTTATCGCTTTTATCAAAAAAATGAGCCAGACGACCAATATCCATACAAATGTCGCCGTTCCTCAAATGGAAACAGCAGCAGCTTTAGAAAAACAGACAGAGGGGAAAGGGATCAGTATGTATTCCATTGAAGGGCCGCTCTTTTTCGGAACAACAGATTCATTGGAAAATTCGATTTTGGATCATGTGCAAACAAAACCGAAAACGCTCATTCTGCTTATGAATAAAGTCAATTATATGGACACATCGGCAGAAGCGGTTCTAATGAATATCTCCAATCGGTTAAAGCATCATAATGGAAAGCTGATGATCGTTGGACTTCAATCACAGCCTAAGGAGCTGTTGCATCGAACAGGCCTATTCCATCATATCGGAAAGCAGCATTTCTTTGAACGAACGGATGACATCTCACCACAGCATCTTTAAGACGTAAAAAACACGTGACAGCTTGGTCACGTGTTTTTTAAAGGCTCTTTTTCTCCAGAAAAGCGTTTTGTGAGTTTCTGTTGATGAGCGCTGAAGACCTCTTCTACTGTGACATCATATTGATCTGCTAAAATGAGGAGATTTGCTAAAACATCTCCCATTTCTTCAATGAGTTCTTTCTTCAGCTCAGATGATTCCTGTCTCTGCTCATCAGGCCGGTCTCGTCCGATTTCTATTGCTCTAACAGCTCGAGCGAGTTCTCCCGTTTCTTCCATTAAGAAGCCTAACCGGATAAACGGTCCGTATTCTGTCCAATTTCTCGTTTGATAAAAATCCTTGATCCACTTCTCCATCTCAGTTGTTTGCATTTTCTTTATACAGCTCCTTATATGGTGTTCACTCTTTTGATTTTACACTATATATAGAAAAAACGGCTGTTTCTTTACAAATCATTATAGTAGAATGAGTGGATGAAGAAAACATAGAGAGAGATGGAGCTGTTTTGATGAAAACGATTTGTGTGTTTGCTGGGTCGAATCCAGGTATAAACGATGTCTACAAACAAAAGGCTGTAGAGCTGGGTGCTTATATGGCGAAGCAGGGCATTCGTCTTGTTTATGGCGGGTCGCGTATTGGGTTAATGGGTGCGATTGCCGATGAGGTCATGAGACATGGCGGGCAAGTGATCGGTGTCATGCCTAAGGGGCTTTTTAGAGGAGAAGTCGTGCATCAAGAGCTGACAGAGTTAATTGAGGTAACAGGCATGCATGAACGAAAAGCGAAAATGAGCGAGCTGGCCGATGGGTTTATTGCGATGCCAGGCGGCTTTGGTACATATGAAGAATTATTTGAAGTGCTGTGCTGGGCACAAATCGGTATCCATCAAAAGCCGATTGGATTGTATCAAGTGAATGACTACTTCAACCCGCTCATGGACATGGTGAAATTTAGTATACAGGAGGGTTTTTCAAATGAATCACACCTTCAATTGTTACATACTTCGAGCGAACCGGAGGAATTAATCACGCAGATCGCTTCTTATCAAACACCGTCTCTTCAGCAGAAATGGACGGAGCTGTCTTAAAGTATGATGAAAACAAAAAACCGTCTGTTCAGGAACAGACGGTTTGTGTTGTGATGATTATTTTTGGTCTTCTGTATTACGGGTCAAGACTTTGTCAATGAGTCCGTATTGAAGTGCTTCTTCCGCTGTTTTGAAGTTGTCACGATCTGTATCGCGCTCAATGACTTCAATTGGCTGACCAGTACGTTCAGCAAGTACTTGGTTCAGTTTATCGCGTAAAGAAAGGATTCGTTTTGCCGCAATTTCAATTTCTGTTGCTTGACCTTGGGCTCCGCCTAGTGGTTGGTGAATCATGACTTCACTGTTTGGAAGAGCATAACGCTTACCTTTTTCACCAGCAGCAAGCAGGAACGCACCCATAGATGCAGCCATACCAATACAAATAGTTGATACCTTTGGTTTAATAAATTGCATCGTATCGTAAATGGCCATACCAGCTGTGATTGAACCGCCAGGGCTGTTAATGTAGATAGAAATATCTTTTTCTGGATCTTCAGCTTCTAAGAAAAGCAGCTGTGACACGATGGAGTTGGCAACATTGTCATCGATCGCAGAACCAAGCATGATAATACGGTCTTTTAAAAGACGAGAATAAATGTCGTAAGCTCTTTCCCCACGATTTGTTTGCTCAATGACTGTAGGTATTAAATTCATAATGTTCCTCCTTCACCTTTTAGGTAAGTATGTAATTCAATGATACATTTTTGGTCAATAAAGGTCAAACAAAACGCTGGCCTAAATTCAAATACCCCTATCCATTTTCCCCAAAATCATTCCACTTCAAACCATCATATTAGTTTATGTATCCAAAGTAAGAAAATACATCATCATGACGAATGATTAATCATTGCTTTCTTGCAGCATTTCCCTTATAATTTGATATGCTGACGTTCAAAAAACATATCGTGCGCTCGTAGCTCAGTTGGATAGAGCGGTGGTTTCCGGTACCACGTCTGCCGGGGGTTCGAATCCCTCCGAGCGCGTATTTGACCTTGCTTACGATAGACAATGGTCTCACGAAACCCTCTCCTTTGGAGAGGGTTTTTTCGTTCTGGCGCATGTATGATTCACTTTTAAAACTTTTCAGCTATGATGTTTATTTATGCTATAATTAATAATCATTCTCAATTAAAGGTGGTTTCGTAAATGAAAAAAATGATCTGGCTGGTCAGTCTGCTGGCACTGCTGTTAGTGGCATGCGGGCAGAAAGAGAATAAAGAGCAAGCAGCAAGTACGCGTACATATACAACGGAAACGGGTGAAAAGATCATCATTCCTGCCAAACCGAAGCGGATTGTTGTGTTAACAGCACAGCTTGGGAACTTTAAAAAGTTAGGTGTGACACCTGTTGGCATGACGATGTTTATCCTAAATCATCCTTTTTAGATGAAACAGGTGTGAAGCGGGTACCGATCGAAAATGTGGAAGCGATTGCAAAGTTGAAGCCTGATCTGATCATTGCTTATTCACAAAACGAACAGATTGAAAAGTATAAAAAGATTGCCAAAACGATCACGTTTACGACAAGTAAACACAGCTTCAAAGAGATGCACATTGAAATTGGAAAGATTCTTGGAAAAGAAGCGTTAGCGAAAAAACAAATACAAGAAATGGACGAGAAGCTGAAGAAAGACGGGGAAGAAGTGAAAGCGAAAATTGGTGATGACAAGACATTCTCCATTATGGATGTCCAGCCAAAGCAAGTGTACTTATTTGGTACGGACTTTGGCCGCGGCGGGGAAGTCATCTATCAAGGCTATGGATTCAGCTTGCCTGAAAAGGCAGAAAAGGCACTTCCAAAGGAAGGTTATCTCGGAATTTCATTAGAAGAGATGAACGAGTATACAGGGGACTATTTACTTGTACCAACAAAGGATGGAAAAGAGCCACATCTTGATATTATGAACAGCGGTGTATGGAAGAAAAATCAAGCGGTGAAGCAAGGGCATGTCCTGTACTATTCAATCAAGGAATTTATCTATGCAGATCCGATCTCCATTGAAAAACAGTCTGCTGCATTTAAAAAAATGCTGCTCAAATCATAATGTGAAAAAGACAAAGTGCTTATTAGGAGACTTTGTCTTTTTTTCTGCCACTTCACCATGAAATACTGGACGTAAGACTCATTTCTTCTCTTTTCAGGCGTATTTGTTGAGCCGGTTCACTGTATATGATTAACATGGAAGAGAATTGACAATGAGGAGGGATTTCTTGTGGCGAAGATTTTATTGATTACGTTTCCAGCTGAAGGGCATGTGAACCCTATGTTAGGAATCATCAAAGCATGGGCGGATCGAGGCGATGAAGTGCATGCGGTCACAACTGTACATTATGAGGAAAGAATCAAACGCTTAGGCGCTCACGTACATATACATCCAGACTATATTCGGACATTACATGTGGAAGAAGGAGATTTAGATTCTATGCAGCCTTTCTTTCATGCCATGCTGCAAACATCCTATGATATTTTAGAGGTGGTGGAAACACTTTCAGAGAAACATTCATTTGATTTGGTTTACTTCGATATGTTTGGGGCAGGGGAGCTTGTTCGAGATTACTTGCACATTCCGAGCATTGGTTCCAACCCATCTTTTGTGCTGCAAGAGGTGCATTTTGATACACCGTTATACAGAAAGGATGAGAAAGCCGATCATCTGTTAGAAAAAATACAAGAGCGTTTTGGCGTTCAGCCAACGCGTTTGATGCAATTCATGAAAAACCGTGGAGAACTGAATATCGTGTATACAAGTGAATATTTCCAGCCATCTGTTGATTCATTAAACGATTCGTTTGTGTTCATTGGACCGAGCTTTCTAAAAAGAGCCGACCATCATGATTTCCCGCTGGAAGCACTTGAGCAAGAAAAAGTCGTTTTTATTTCCATGGGCACCGTTCTTGGGGATACAGAAGCATTTTTTAATATGTGTATAGATGCTTTCGCAGACTTTGACGGAAAAGTGATCCTCGCAACAGGTGAAAAAGTGGATCGTTCTCTCTTAAAAGAGGCGCCTGCTCATTTTCTAATCGAGCCTTATGTACCGCAGCTTGAAGTGCTCGAACTGACAGATGTGTTTGTAACGCACGGCGGCATGAATAGTGTCAATGAAGGTATTCATTACCACGTTCCGATGGTCGTCATTCCAGTCGACAAAGATCAGCCGATGGTGGCACAAAGACTGACCGAATTATCTGCTGCCTGTGCACTTGATAAAGATCAGCTGACGGTAGAGCAGCTAAGAGAGACTGTTGAGACGGTTTTAGGCAGTGACATGTACCGTGCGGGGATTGAGAAAATTGAAGAAAGCTTCCAAGCAACAGGTGGAACAGAAAAAGCATTAAGGGTGATCGATCAATTCATACAAGCGAAACAGACTCAATCATGAGTCTGTCAGACCGTAGACAAACCCCACCTTTACTTCAAGTAAAAGTGGGGTTTTCACATTTTTTTGATAAAAACATCATGTGTTTTACGCTGGACATG
>Ga0058696_1000183_pt1 | contig 26845 bp, 22 predicted proteins | sample AgamicMgSfrz_FD_55077 | JGI IMG/M metagenome (GOLD analysis project Ga0058696, IMG submission 55077) | Agave microbial communities from Guanajuato, Mexico - Mg.Sf.rz | ecosystem: Host-associated > Plants > Phyllosphere > Phylloplane/Leaf | place: Guanajuato, Mexico | collected 2012-05-30 | reverse complement strand
CGGTCGACAGGTCGAGCCACGCGTCGTACGGAATGCCGTGGCGGCGGGCGGCTTCATGCAGGTTGCCGCCGTGCGCGATGGATGAATCAGACATGATGGGTGGCCATGACGAGTGCGCCGCCCGCGACCAGCAGCGCGAGCCACAGCGCGAGCGTGCGCGTGACCAGCGACAGGGCGGCGACGATGTGAAGGGCGGTGGCCGTGGCCCCGGCGCCGAGCACCGGGCGATCCTCGATTTCGCCGTGATAGACGGCCGGGCCACCGAGCTGCACGTTCAGGCTGCCGGCGCCCGCGGCCATCACGGGGCCCGCGTTCGGGCTATCCCAGTGGCGCGCCTGCGTGCGCCAGCAGCGCCATGCGGCGGCCGTGTCGCCGAGCAGCGCGTAGCTGGCGGCCGTGAGGCGCGCGGGAATCCAGTTCAGCGCGTCGTCGATGCGCGCGGCGGCCCAGCCGAAGGTCAGGAAGCGCGGCGTGCGGTAGCCCCACATCGCGTCGAGCGTGTTCGCGAGCCGGAACAGCAGCGCGCCGGGGCCGCCCGCGACGACGAACCAGAAGAGCGCGCCGAAGATCGCGTCGTTGCCGTTCTCGAGCGCCGATTCGACGGCCGCGCGCGACAGCGCCCCTTCGTCGGCCTGGCTCGTGTCGCGCGACACGATGCGCGCGGTCAGCGTGCGCGCCGCGTCGAGGTCGCGCCGCAGCAGCGCGGCGGCGATCGGCGCGACGTGGTCGGCGAGGCTCTTCGCGCCGAGCGCGAACCACAGCAGCGCGACGTGCAGCGCTGCGGCGAACGGCCAGGGCAGCACGGCGACGAGCCATGCCGCGACGGCCACCGGCGGCACGACCGCCGCGAGCCACGCGGCGACGCCGATCACGCGGCCGCGCCGGCCCGTGTTCAGCGCGGCTTCGATGCGTGCGGCCAAGCGACCGAACGCGACGAGCGGATGCCAGCCGGCCGGCTCGCCGATCGCGCGGTCGACGAGCGCGGCCGCGACCGCGAGCATCGCGACGACGGGCAGCGACAGCATCAGCATGACGGCGCGCCCGCCTTGAGGTCGAGCGGCAGCCCGGCAACCAGCAGCGTGACGCGCGTCGCGAGCGCGGCGACGCGCTGGTTCAGGCGCCCGAGTTCGTCGACGTAGCGGCGCGTGACCGACCCGAGCGGCACGACGCCGAGCCCGATCTCGTTGCTGACGACGATCACCTTCGCGCGTGCGACGCACAGTGCATGTTCGAGCCGCTCGACCTGCGCCGCGTACTGCGCATCGTCGAGCGGTTCGCCGTCGGCGGGGCACAGCAGGTTGGTGAGCCACAGCGTCAGGCAGTCGACGAGCAGGCACGCGTNCGGNTCGTCGAGCCGCGCGAGCGTGCCCGNGAGATCGACGCTCGCGTCGGCGAACCCCCAGTCGGCCGGCCGGCGNGCGCGGTGATGCGCGATGCGCTGCGCGAATTCGGNATCGGCGGCGGTCGCGGTCGCGATGTAGGTGACGGGGCGGCCGCTGTCGGCGGCGAGCCGCTCGGCATGCGCGCTCTTGCCCGAGCGCGCGCCGCCGAGGACGAAGGTGAGGTCGTGCGGAATCATCGCGTGATTGTAACGGCGCGGGCGGCCCGCCGCGGGCGATAATGCCGCCTTTGCTTCGCGACACCTTTCACACGATGAATGCACCCGAGCCGCGGCCGCGCGGCACGCTGATGATCCAGGGCACGACGTCCGACGCGGGCAAGAGCACGCTCGTCGCGGGCCTGTGCCGCCTCGCGCGCCGCGGCGGCGCGCGCGTGGCGCCGTTCAAGCCGCAGAACATGGCGCTCAACAGCGCGGTGACGATAGACGGCGGCGAGATCGGCCGCGCGCAGGCGTTGCAGGCGCTGGCCGCCGGCGTCGCGCCGCATACGGATTTCAATCCGGTGCTGCTGAAGCCGACGAGCGACCGCGGCGCGCAGGTGATCATTCACGGCNAGGCGCGCATGAACCTCGANGCGCGCGCGTATCACGACTACAAGCCGGTCGCGTTCGATGCGGTGCTCGANTCGTATGCGCGCCTGCGCGCCGGGTACGACACGGTGATCGTCGAAGGCGCCGGCAGCCCGGCCGAGATCAACCTGCGCGANGGCGACATCGCGAACATGGGCTTTGCCGAGCGCGTCGACTGNCCGGTCGTGCTCGTCGCCGACATCGATCGCGGCGGCGTNTTCGCGCATCTGGTNGGCACGCTCGCGTGCCTGTCGGACAGCGAGCGCGCGCGCGTGCGCGGCTTCGTGATCAATCGCTTTCGCGGCGACCTCAAGCTGCTCGAACCGGGNCTCGACTGGCTGCGCGCGCNGACGGNCAAGCCGGTGTTCGGCGTGCTGCCGTATCTGCACGGGCTGCTGCTCGACGCGGAGGACATGCTGCCCGCGCAGGCGCGCAGCGCCGCCGCTCGCAGCGATGCCGGCGTGTTGCGCGTCGTCGTGCCCGCGCTGCCGCGCATCAGCAACCACACCGATTTCGATCCGCTGCGCGCGCATCCGCAGGTCGAATTCACGTACTGGAAGAGCGGCCCCGTACCCGACGCCGATCTGCTGATCCTGCCCGGTTCGAAGAGCGTGCAGCGCGACCTCGCGTGGCTGCGCGATGCGGGCTGGGACGCGCTGATCCGGCGCCATCTGCGCTACGGCGGCAAGGTGATCGGCATCTGCGGCGGCATGCAGATGCTCGGCCGCACGCTCGACGATCCGCTCGGCCTCGAAGGCGCGCCCGGCAGCGTGCCGGGGCTCGGGCTGCTCGATTTCGACACGACGCTTCAACCCGACAAGACGCTGAAGAACGTGACCGGGCAACTCGCGCTGCCGGGCGCGGCCGCCGTGCGCGGCTACGAGATCCACATGGGCGACACGCGCGGGCCGGCGCTCGCGGCGCCCGCGCTGATGCTGGCCGCCGATGCCGCGCGGGACGGCGTGCGGGATGGCGTGCGTCCTGACGGCGCGCTGTCGGCCGACGGCCAGATTCTCGCGACCTACGTGCACGGGTTGTTCGACGCGCCCGACGCCTGCGCGGCGCTGCTCGCGTGGGCGGGGCTCGACGGCGCGGCCCGCATCGACTACCCGGCGCTGCGCGAGGCTTCGCTGGAACGGCTGGCCGACACGTTCGCCGAGCACCTCGACCTCGACGCGCTGTACGCCGAGTTTCGTTGAGGCCGGCCCTCGCTTTTTCCGCCCGATCACGTACAACAGAGGAGGGCGGAGGTCCGCCCGAAGGAGGGCGACGATGAGGGCTCGACGGTGGTGGGGCGTACTGCTCGCGGTGCTGCTGGGCGTGTCGGCGGTGGCGCATGCGTGCGATTCGTATGCGCCGGGCGGCGGCCAGTCCGGCGGCGACGCCACGCAAGGCAAGAGCGGTTACTGAGCGGGATGCAGGGCATGATCGGTCATGCCTTTTTTTGCGTCAATTCGTTCCTTGATGGAATCAATTTAAGCGGTATGGCGTGTTTATCGGCCGAATCGATTCGAATAGAGTGCGATCCACTCCCATCCACTCACGAAGGACTCCGTCATGAACGCCAACCGCCTGAACGATTTCGCCGCGACGCTGCTGCGCGTCGCCCTCGGCGTGCTGTACCTTGCGCATGTCGCACAGAAGGTCTTTGTTTTCACGCTGCCCGGCACCGCGCAGTTCTTCGCGTCGATCGGCCTGCCGGGCTGGCTCGCCTACCTGACCACGTTCGTCGAACTGGCAGGCGGCCTGGCGCTGCTCGCGGGGTTCCACGTGCGTATCGCCGCGCTGGTGCTGCTGCCGTTCATGCTCGGCGCGGTCGCCGCGCATCTGCCGAACGGCTGGAGCTTCGCGTCGCCGCACGGCGGTTGGGAATATCCGGCGTTCTGGGCCGTCACGCTGGCCGTGCAGGCCCTGCTGGGCGGCGGCGCGTTCGCGCTCGGCATGCGGGAGGCCGCGGTCCAGCGCGCATGACGTGAAGGAAAGCAGACGAAAGCGGCACGCGGTTCGGCGTGACCGGTTCCGGTGACCCCCCGTTTGCCGATATCATCGCTCCCTGTATCCGCAATCGAGCGGCGCCTGCCATGCGGCCGGCGCCGCGCGGCTTTTTCGGGGGAATTCATGACGGTCATCGTGGTGGCGAATCCGAAGGGCGGCGTGGGGAAGAGCACGCTGTCCACCAATCTAGCCGGCTATTTCGCGGCGCAGGGCGCATGGGTCGCGCTGGCCGACCTGGACCGGCAGCAGTCCGCGCATGCGTGGCTCGACCTGCGGCCGGCCGGCTTGCCGGCGATCGAGGCGTGGGAACTCGATCCGGAGGCGCCGTCGAAGCCGCCGCGCGGGCTGGAATATGCGGTGATCGATACGCCGGCCGGCCTGCACGGCACGCGGCTCAACGTCGCGCTGCAACTGGCCGACAAGGTGATCGTGCCGCTGCAGCCGTCTATGTTCGATATTCTCGCGACCCAGCAGTTTCTGGAGCGCCTCGCCAGCGAGAAGGCCGTGCGCAAGGGCAGCGTCGAGGTCGGGATCGTCGGGATGCGGGTCGACGCGCGCACGCGCTCGTCCGACCAGCTGCACCGGTTCGTCGAGGGGCTCGGCCTGCCGGTGCTCGGCTACGTGCGCGACACGCAGAACTACGTGCAGATCGCCGCGCACGGCCTGACGCTGTGGGACGTCGCGAAAAGCCGGGTCGAGAAGGATCTCGAGCAGTGGCGGCCGATCGTCGAATGGGCCGAGCGCCGCGTGCCGAAGGCCGAGAAGGCCGCCAAGGCTTCCTGAGCGCCGGCCATCCGGCCGTCTTGCCGGCGCGACACCCAATGAGAAAGGGTCGGATACCGTGGTGTACGGTGTCCGGCCCTTCGGCGGCAAGCGGTGCCGCGCGGGCGGCCCGCGCCACGGCGCGCGGGCGTGCCGCTCGGCTTACGTCCAGTTCTGCGTCGGCACGTGATCGCGGTGGCCCTTGATCTTGTTGCCGTCGTCGATGAACACCAGCTTCGGCTTCCAGCCGGCCTGCAGTTCGGCTTCGTCGACCATTGCGAACGCCGCGATAATCACGAGGTCGCCGAGCTGCGCGCGGCGCGCGGCCGAGCCGTTCAGCGAGATCATCCCGCTGCCGCGCTCGCCCTTGATCGCGTACGTCGAGAAGCGCTCGCCGTTGTTGATGTTCCAGATGTCGATCCGTTCGTTCTCGATCAGGCCCGCCGCTTCGAGCAGGTCTTCGTCGATCGCGCACGAACCTTCGTAGTGCAGTTCGCAGTGCGTGACCGCCGCACGGTGGATCTTCGATTTGAGCATGTGGCGCTGCATGGTGTCTCCGTGATGCGTCGTGAGGGGCGCGGGCGGGCCGGCCGTCAGATTTCCAGGTTGTCGATGAGGCGCGTCGCGCCGAGCTTCGCGGCCGCGAGCACGACGAGCGGCTCGCCGGCTTCGAGTTCGGCGGCGCTCGGCGCGATCAGGTTCGCGCGGCGGCGGATCGCGATGTAGTCGGGCACCCAGCCGCGTTCGGCCAGGTGCGTGTGCGCGTGCTGCTCGAGCTTGCCGAGGTCGCGTTCGCCGCCTAGCACGCTGTCGCGCACGCGCTGCAGCGTTTTCGCCAGTTCCGGCGCTTCCTTGCGCTCGTCGGCCGTCAGGTAGCGGTTGCGCGACGACAGCGCGAGGCCGTCCTCGTCGCGCACGGTCTCGGCCGCGATGATCTCGACCGGCAGCGCGAGCTGCTGGCACATCCGGCGCACGATCATCAGCTGCTGGTAATCCTTCTTGCCGAACACGGCGACGCGCGGCTGCACGCAGGACATCAGCTTCGTGACGACCGTGCACACGCCGGCGAAGAAGCCGGGCCGGAACTCGCCTTCGAGAATCCCGCCGAGATCGTCCGGCGGCAGCACGCGATACTCCTGCGGCTCAGGGTACATGTCGCGCTCGGTCGGCGCGAACAGCACGTATACGTTGTTCTGCTGCAGCTTCTCGATATCGTCCTGGAGCGTGCGCGGGTACTTGTCGAAATCCTCGTTCGGGCCGAATTGCAGCCGGTTGACGAAGATGCTCGCCACGACCGGGTCGCCGTGCTGGCGCGCGAGGCGCATCAGCGACAGGTGCCCTTCGTGCAGGTTGCCCATCGTCGGCACGAACGCCGTGCGGTTCTGTCCGCGCAGCTGGTCGCGCAGTTCCTGGATCGAGCTGATGACTTTCATGATCGGGTAGCGGGTTCCTCGCGCAGGCGCGCGTTGACGCCGCGGCAGCGGCGTCGGGGTCGAAACGGAGAACGCCGGCGCGCGGGCGGCGCATCGGACGTCGGCGGATTGTAGAGGATTTGGCCGCGCGACGCATCGATAAAAGAACGATCGTTCACTTTATAGGGCGGCGTGCCGGACACCCCGCCGGACGGCCGTCCGCCGCGGCGAAGCCGCGAACGTCGGGATGTACCGGGGAGCGGGGAAACGGCTGAGGGAAGACCTTATGCGGGCAGGTACGCGAGGCGCACGTAGATCGGCGCGAACGGCTCGGCCTGCGTGATTTCGAGCAGCGATTCGCGCGCGAGTTCGAGCATCGCGATGAAATTCACGACGACGACCGGCACGCCGCGCGACGTGTCGAACAGGTCGGCGAACTCCATGAAGCGCGCGTTCTGCAGCCGGCGCAGGATCAGACTCATGTGTTCGCGCACCGACAGCTCCTCGCGGGAGATCTTGTGGTGCTGCACGAGCTTCGCGCGCTTGAGCACGTCGGCCCACGCGGCGCGCAGGTCGTCCGAATTCACGTCGGGAAAGCGCGGCGTGACGCTTTGCTCGATGTACACCTCGGCGCGCAGGAAATCGCGGCCGAGCTGCGGCAACTGGTCGAGCCGCTGCGCGGCGAGCTTCATCTGCTCGTATTCGAGCAGCCGGCGCACGAGTTCGGCGCGCGGATCCTCGGCTTCCTCGCCGGTGTCGGCCTTCTTCACCGGCAGCAGCATCCGCGACTTGATCTCGATCAGCATCGCGGCCATCAGCAGGTACTCGGCCGCCAGCTCGAGGTTCGACGCGCGGATCTGGTCGACGTAGCCCAGATATTGCGCGGTGACCTGCGCCATCGGGATGTCGAGCACGTTGAAGTTCTGCTTGCGGATCAGGTACAGCAGCAGGTCGAGCGGGCCTTCGAACGTCTCGAGGAACACCTCGAGCGCGTCGGGCGGGATGTAGAGATCCTGCGGCAGCTTGAACAGCGGCTCGCCGTACAGGCGAGCGAACGCCGCGACACCGTCGACCGTGTCGGGCGTCGAATCGGCGCCCGCGGGCGCGGCGATCGCGTCGTCCTGCCGGGCGGCGCTGGCCTCGTCGGCGGCGCTCACGTCGTCAGAAGTTCTGGTAGTAGACGTACGACGTTTGCTTCACGCGCGATTCCTGCTGCTCGGCGCGCTCTTCGAGATCGATCGGCTGCTTGTCCCACAGCAGGGAACGACCCTTGCGCTGCTCTTCCTCGAGCGTCGGCTTCTGCTGCTTGAGTTGGTTCAGGAACTGCGTGACGTCGGACTGGTACGGCATGGCTGGATCTTCCGTTTCGGGCGGCGCACGGTGCGCCGGATTCGCGATGGCGGGATTTTACCGCATCGCGGGGAACAGCCGGCGCCAATCGCGCGTCGAATCCGCGGGCCGGTACCGGCGGACACCGCGCGGCGGCCCTTCCGGCGCCTTGGCACTCTTTCACAATCGTTTGGCTGTGACGCCGGCGCCCTGTGGTCAAATACAGGGTTTTCCACGAAACCGTAACCATCCAGGACGGCGAGGTCATATTTGGCGGGGCAGTCGAACCAGCAAGCACACACGGCGCATCACGCGGGCCCGCGCGCGGCCCGCGATCGCGCCGGCGCCGCGGCCCGCGTCGCGCGGGCGGCCCTCGCGGGTTGCCTGGCCGCGTGTTTCGCGCTGCCGGCCCATGCGAAATACGACGTCGACATCGACGCGCCGCGCTCGATCCGCAAGCTCCTGAAGACCCATCTCGATATTGCCCGCTTCGCGAAGCGCGACGACATCAGCGACGACCAGTTCGACTTCCTCGTGACCGCCACGCCGCAGCAGGTGCGCGACCTGACCGCGACGGCCGGCTATTTCTCGCCGGTCGTGCGCACCGACGTGCGCACCCGCGACGGCAAGCGCGACGTGCGCATCGCGGTCGATCCGGGCAAGCAGACCGTCGTGTCGACGGTCGACCTGACGTTCAAGGGGCCGGTCGAGACCGAGGACCCGAAGCAGGAAACCGCGACCCGNTTCGCGTTCTCGATGAAGCCGGGCGATCCGTTCACGCAATCCGACTGGGACGACGCGAAGGGCGCGGCGCTCCGGCAACTGCAGTCGCGCCGCTATCTCGGCGCGAAGATCGNGTCGTCCGAGGCGCGCATCGATCCGCGCANGCAGCGTGCGACGCTCGCGGTCGCGTTCGACAGCGGCCCGACGTTCACGATCGGCAAGGTTGATGTCGACGGCGTGCGCCGTTATCCGGAAAAGATCGTCACGAACGTCAATCCGCTGTCGGAAGGCGAGATCTACGACGTGCAGCGGATCGCCGAATTGCAGCGCCAGTTGCAGAACACGCCGTACTACGCGAGCGTCGCGATCGACGTCGGCGACGATACGTCGAAGCCCGAGCGCACGCCCGTGCACGTGAAGGTCAGCGAGTTTCCGTACAACAACATCCGCGGCGGCGTCGGCTTCGCCACCGATACCGGGCCGCACGTGCAGGGTTCCTATACGTATCTCGACACGTTCGGCGCCGCGTGGCCGCTGACGGTCTCGGGCCGGCTCGACCAGATCCAGCAGTACGGGCAGGTCCAGCTGTCGATGCCGCCGGGCGAGAAGGGCTGGACCAACAGCGTGCTCGCGTCGTACACGAACACCAACGTGTCGGACACGCGCATCTACAGCGCGCGGGTCGGCGTGCAGCGCACGCGCACCGGCCAGTTCATCGACTATGCGTATTCGCTGATGTACTACCAGGATCGGCTCGACCAGAACGGCGCGGGGCCGACCACGAGCCGCGCGCTGGTGCCGCAGTGGGCGTGGACCCGCCGCAACGTCGACGATCCGCTGTTCCCGCGCTCGGGCAACCTGATTCATGCGGAGGCCGGCTTCGCGGTCAAGGGCGTGCTGGCCGACGAGAGCTTCATTCGCGGCTACGCGCGCGGCCAGCAGTATTTGCCGATCGGCAAGCGCGACCTGTTCGTGTTCCGCGCGGAACTCGGCGGCGTATTTACGAGCGGCAGCTCGACCGGCGTGCCGGCGTCGCTGCTGTTCCGCGCCGGCGGCTCGAACTCGGTGCGCGGCTACGGCTACCAGAGCATCGGCAACAGCGTCGACGGCTCCGTTTTGCCGACCAAGTACCTGATGACGGGGACGGCCGAATACCAGCACTGGTTCAACCGCGACTGGGGCGCCGCGACGTTCTTCGACATCGGCACCGCGACCGATGCATGGGGCGAGCGCGTGTTTTACCCGGGCGTGGGCGTCGGTGCTCGCTGGCGCAGCCCGGTCGGCCCGATCAACGTCGACGTCGCGTACGGGTTGCGCAACCACAGCGTGCGCCCGTACCTGACGCTCGGCATCGCTTTCTGAACCCGCCGCCCTATTGACGACGACCCGCACGACGAACCGCATGACGAAGGACCCGAACGACACGCCGCCGCCTCACGATCCGGATTCGCCCGATGGCGCGCCCGACACGCCGCCGCGCGCGCCGCGTCGCGGCCGCGCGTGGCGTGTCATTGCGTGGACGCTCGCGACGGTCGTGCTGCTCGTCGTGCTGGCGGCGGGGCTCGTGCTGGGCGCGGTGACGACCGAGCGCGGGACGCGGCTCGCGTGGCAGGCGGCCGGCAAGGTGCTCGGCACGCGGCTCGCGGGCACGCTCGAAGGCGGCTCGCTCGCGACCGGCGTGCGCTTGCGCGGGTTCGCATGGACGAGCCCCGACGGCACCGGCACCGAGGTGCGCATCGACCGGCTCGACGGCCGCTGGGCATTGACCCGCGCGCCGTGGCGGCTGTCCATCGCCTATCTGCGCGCGGGCACGATCGACGTGCGGATCGCGCCGGGGCCGTCGACGCGGAGCACGACGCCGCAGGACCTGAGTCTGCCGCTGCAGGTGCGGATCGACGACCTGCGCGTCGATCGCCTCGCGATTCACGAAGGCGCGTCGACGACGCAGCTCGACCATCTCGCGCTGAATGGCCGCAGCGACGGCCGTCACCATGAACTCGTGCTCGACGGCGTCGATACGCCGTACGGCGCGCTGACCGCGCGCGCGAAGCTCGACGGCGTGAAGCCGTTCGCGCTGACCGGTGAAGCGACCTACGCGGGCAAGCTGTCGGACGAGCCGGTCGACGCGCGGGCCCGCGTGTCGGGCTCGCTCGAGGCGCTCGTCGCCGACGTCGACGCGAGCGGGATGAAGCTGAACGGGCGCGCGCACGTCGAGGCCGCGCCGTTCGGCGCGGTGCCGCTCACGCGCGCGTCGCTCGCGTTCGACCACGTGAACCCGCAAGCATTGTCGCCCGGCGCGCCCGCGGCCGATCTGGCGGTGCGCGCCGAACTCGCACCGGTGAGCGCGCCGGCAGGCTCGGCGCCCGCGAAGGGTTTCGCGGTGACGGGCCCGGTGTCGATCGTCAACGCGAAGCCGGGCACGCTCGGCGACCATCTTCTGCCGGTGATCGACGCGCACGCGAACGTGCATCTCGACGCGCACGCGCAACGGATCGACGGCCTCGCGCTGAAGCTGATCCGCGACGGCAGCGTGACCGGCGGCGGCACGCTGACGGGCGGCAAGGGCCGCTTCGACCTGAAGGTCGCGAACCTCGACCTGAACGCGTTCGTCGCCGAGCTGCGGCCGATGCGCCTCGGCGGCCCGCTCGGCGTGACGCTCGCNGGCGACGTGACGACCGTCGATTTCAACCTGAACGATCCGAAGCTCGCGCTCGGCGCGCGCGCCAAGGTCGCGCTCACGCAGCAGCAGACCGTGCTGACCGACACGCGCGTGACGGCGGGCAAGGGGCGCATCGACCTGACGGGCGTGTTCCGCCACGACGCGCATTCGAGCTACGACGCGAAGGCGACGCTGACCGCGTTCGATCCGCTGCTGCTCGCCGCGATGAGCGCGCCGAAGGCGGGCGGTGGCAAGGCGCCCGCGACGGCGGCCAAGGCCCCGGCCAAGCGCGGCGAGACGCGCGTGTCGGGCACGCTGACCGCGTCGGGCGCGCTCGCGCCGCAAGTGTCGACGAAGGCGACCTTCAAGCTCGCCGACAGCCTGTACGACGGCGTGCCGCTGACCGGCGCCGGCGTCGTGCAGCTCGCCGGCTCGCGAATCCTGCCGAGCAACGCGAACCTGTCGATCGCCGGCAACCACGTCGACCTGCGCGGCAGCTTCGGCGCGCCCGGCGACCGGCTGCGCTTCGTCGTCGACGCGCCGCAGCTCGACCGGCTCGGCTTCGGCGTTCAGGGGCTCGTGCAGGCGCAAGGCGACCTGACCGGCAGCTTCGCGCATCCGAACGTGACGGCGACCTACAAGGCCGAGCACGTCGTCGTTGGGTCGAACCGGATCGGCACCGCCCAGGGCCGCGCGGACATCCGCGATGGCGCGCACGGCGCGCTCGTGTTCACGGCCGACGCGTCTGACATCGCGCTCGGTTCGTTCCAGCTGAAATCGTTGCGCGCGAACCTCGACGGCACGCGCGCGAAGCACACGCTCGACGCGTCGGCGCTCGGGGTGGCCGGCGGCCGCGTGATCGACCTGACGCTNGCNGCGAACGGCGGCGTGGTCGAGAACCGCGACGGCATGCGCTGGGACGGCACCGTCACGCGGCTCGCGAATCGCGGCACGCCGGCNCTCGCGCTGCAGGCGCCGCTGACGATATCGGCCGGCGCCGGCCGCGTGACGCTCGGCGCGACGCGGCTCACGCTCGAAGGNGCGGCGATCGACCTGAAATCGTTCGTGTTCGACCGCGGCCAGATGCGCTCGGCGGGCGCCGTGACCGGCGCGTCGGTCGCGCGTTTCCTCGAGGTTCGCCAGGCGCTGACCGGCCAGCGGCCGCCGGTGCGGACCGACGTGGTGCTCGATGCCGACTGGGATTTCTCGCTCGGCGCGAACGCGACGGGCTACGTGCAGGTGAAGCGCCGCGGCGGCGACGTGACGATCGAGACCGGGCGCGGCATCGCATCGCTCGGCCTGACCGACCTGTCCGCCCGCGCGAGCTTCGCGCCCGGCAACCGGCTCAACGTGACGGCGCTCGCGAAGGCGAGCCGGGTCGGCACGCTCGACGCGAACGTCACGGTGCCGTTCGCGCTGCGCGACGGCGTGTTCGGCCTCGTCGACGACGGTCCGCTGGCGGGCCGCATCGACGCCGACATTCCGGCGCTGAAGACCACCGGCAACCTGTTCGGGCCGAGCTACCTGCTCGGCGGGCGCGCCGCGCTGAAGCTCATGGTCTCCGGCACGCCGGTGAAACCGAACCTGTCGGGGACGCTGACGGGCGACGAGCTTTCCGCGACGCTGATCGACCAGGGCGTGCAGTTGAAGGACGGCATCGTGCGCGTGAAGCTGTCGGACAACCTCGTCGAATTCCAGCAGGTCGAATTTCACGGCGGCGACGGCACGCTGCGCGCGCTCGGCCGCGTGCGGCTCGACGGCGAGGCGCCGGACCTGACCGCCAGCATCGTCGCGGACAAGCTCGAACTGTTCGCCGCGCCGGACCGCAAGCTGTCGCTGTCGGGCAAGGCCACCGTCGCGAACGACGGGCCGCGCGGCGCGCTGTCGATCGACGGCAAGTTCGTGGTCGACCGCGCGCTGTTCGATCTGCCCGAGCAATCGGCGCCGCACCTGTCCGACGACGTCGTGATCGTGCAGCCGGACGGCACGGTGCGCGGCGAGACGCCCACCGGCACCGCGGCCGCGAAGCCGAAGCCGGTCGAAAACAAGCCGGCGCCGTCGCTGGCGCCGCGCGCGAACATCGACGTCGGGCTCGGCAACAACTTCCGCTTCAAGGGCCACGGCGCGGATCTGGGGCTGCGCGGCACGATCACCGTGATGAGCGCGCCGGGCGTGCCGCTGCGCGCGGTCGGCAACGTGCGCGTGACCGAAGGCTCGACGTACACGACGTTCGGCCGCAAGCTCGCGATCGAGAACGGCTTCTTCACGTTCAACGGCCCCGTGTCGAACCCGGGCGTCAACATCCTCGCGATGCGGCGCAACCAGGAGGTCGAGGCCGGCGTGCAGGTGACGGGCACGATTCAGTCACTGACGGTCAAGCTCGTGTCGGAGCCGAACGTCACGGACAACGAAAAGCTGTCGTGGCTGCTGTTCGGGCACGGCACCGACCAGGGCAACAACGTCGGCCAGCAGGGGGCGATGACGGCGGCGCTCGGGCTGCTCGGCAGCGTAACCGGCAAGCGGGTCGCGCAGACCTTCGGTCTCGACGAGGTGTCGGTCGGCCGCAGCGAGGTCGGCCTGACCGATCCGCAGGTCGTGCTGGTGTCGAAGGCGATCAACGAGCGGTTCGTGCTCGGCTTCGAGCAGGGGCTGCAATCGGCGGCCAACGCGTTCAAGGCGACCATCAACCTGACGCGCTTCTGGTCGGTGTCCGCGTACGGCGGCACGTTCCAGGGCGTCGACCTGAACTACACGCGGCGGTTCGACCGCTGGTTCGGGCAGCGCTGACGAAGGGCGCGGCATACCGGGCAGCAATAAAAAAGCCCCGCACGATGCAACTCGTGCGGGGCTTTTTTGCGCAAGCAGCAACTGCGCGTTCGACTTACTTCACGCGCATGCCGGGCTTTGCGCCGCTGTGCGGTTCGAGGATGTAGAGGCCCGGTTCCGCCTTCTCGTCGGTGGCCGACGCGGCGAGCACCATCCCTTCGGACAGGCCGAACTTCATCTTGCGCGGCGCGAGGTTCGCGACCATCACCGTCAGCTTGCCGACGAGCTGCTCGGGCTGGTACGCGGACTTGATGCCCGAGAACACGTTGCGGGTCTTTTCCTCGCCGACGTCGAGCGTGAGCTGCAGCAGCTTGTCCGAGCCTTCGACCGCCTGGCACGCGACGATCTTCGCGATGCGCAGATCGATCTTCGCGAAATCGTCGATCGAGATCGGTGCGTCGTCGGCACCGTTCACGACGGCCGGCTTCGCGTTCGCCTTCGCGTTGCTCTTCGCATCCTTCGCGGCGGTGGCGCCCGCGGCGGCTGCCTCGGCCTGCAGCGAATCGCGGTTCGCGGCGAGCAGCGCTTCGATCTGCTTCGCATCGACGCGCGTCATCAGGTGCTGGTACGCCTTGATCGGCTGCGCCGACGACAGCGGCTTCGCGGCGTCGGCCCACGCGAGCGGCGCGATCCCGAAGAACGCCTCGACCGCTTCGGCCACGCGCGGCATCACCGGCTTCAGCGCGAGCGACAGCAGGCGGAAGGCCTCGAGGCTCACGCTGCAGGTTTCGTGCAGCGCGACCGCGTTGGCCGGGTCCTTCGCGAGATCCCACGGCTTCGCGCCGTCGACGTACGCGTTCACTTCGTCCGCGAGCTCCATCGTGTGGCGCAGCGCGCGGCCGTATTCGCGTGCTTCGTAGCTCGCGGCGATCTGCGCAATCGCATCGCGCAGCTTCGCGACGAGCGGATGATTCATCGCGCTGTCCTGCACGCGGCCGTCGAAACGCTTGATCAGGAAGCCGGCCGCGCGGCTCGCGATGTTCACGTACTTGCCGACGAGGTCGCTGTTCACGCGCGCCTGGAAGTCGTCGAGGTTCAGGTCGATGTCTTCCATCGTCGCGTTCAGCTTCGCGGCGAAGTAGTAGCGCAGCCACTCGGGNTTCAGGCCNGTGTCGATGTAGCTCTGCGCGGTGATGAACGTGCCGCGCGACTTCGACATCTTCGCGCCGTCGACCGTCAGGAAGCCGTGCGCGAACACGTTGGTCGGCGTGCGGTGGCCCGAGAACTCGAGCATCGCGGGCCAGAACAGCGTGTGGAAGTACAGGATGTCCTTGCCGATGAAGTGGTACTGCTCGGCCTTCGAGCCCGGGCGGATCCACGCATCGAAATCGATGCCGTTGCGCTCGCACAGGTTCTTGAAGCTCGCGTAGTAGCCGACCGGCGCGTCGAGCCACACGTAGAAATACTTGCCGGGCGCGCCCGGGATCTCGAAGCCGAAGTACGGCGCGTCGCGCGAGATGTCCCAGTCGGCGAGCTTGGATTCGCCGGCGTCGCCGAGCCATTCGCGCATCTTGTTGGTCGCTTCGGGCTGCGCGAGGCCGCTNACCCANTCGCGCAGGAACGATTCGCAGCGCGGGTCGGACAGGCGGAAGAAGTAGTGCTTCGAGGNCTTGCGCACCGGCGTCGCGCCCGACACGACCGAATACGGATTCAGCAGTTCGGTCGGCAGGTAGGTCGAGCCGCACACCTCGCAGCTGTCGCCGTACTGGTCCTTCGCGTGACACTTCGGACACTCGCCCTTGATGAAGCGGTCCGGCAGGAACATTTCCTTGACCGGATCGTAGGCTTGCTCGATTTCGCGTTCGGCGATCAGGCCGGCTTCCTGCAGCGCGAGATAGATGTTCTCGCTCAGCACGCGGTTTTCTTCCGAATCGGTCGTGTAGAAATTGTCGAACGACACGCCGAAGCTGTCGAAGTCGCGCTTGTGCTCGGTCCACACGCGGTCGATCAGCTGCTTCGGCGTCAGGCCTTCCTTCTCCGCGCGCAGCATGATCGGCGTGCCGTGCGTATCGTCGGCGCCGATGTAGTAGACCTCATGACCATGCATTCGCAGCGTCCGCACCCAGATGTCGGTCTGGATGTACTCGACCAGGTGGCCGATGTGGATCTGCCCGTTGGCATAGGGCAGTGCGGACGTAACGAGGATCTGGCGGCTGCCTTGCGGCGCCGCAGCCTGCACGGAAGTGAGGTCGGATGCGGACATAGGGTCTGGAGAAGAACAGCGGGAAAAACGACGGGAAACTGCGATTCTAGCAGGGGCGCGGGCTCGCGCGGCGGGCGGGTGCCGCGGACCGGCCGGCTGCAGGGAGGAGGTCGCCCAGGTGCCGCGCCCGGCAGTGCGATGCTGCGGTGCAGCATGAAATCTGCGGGCAAAAAAAACCGGGGCGGATACGGCCCCGGAGCAACAACGACAAGAGGAGAATGGTGACGCGCCGGCAACACCAGCCACGTACCGTAAATACTGACCACGGCCTGCGACAGAAGTTCGAAAATTTTTTCGATTTGTTACCGGCTCCGCCGAAAGCCTTACCCGGCGGGGCTGTGCGGGCAGAATGCCCGCACGATTCCTCTCGTGGTCGCGCTTACTGATGCTGTTGCGGCGCGCGCAGGTAGATCTCGACGCGGCGGTTCTGTGCGCGGCCGGCTTCGGTCGCGTTGTCCGCGATCGGGTTCGACGGGCCCATGCCTTGCGCCGACAGACGGCCGCCNTTCACGCCGCGCTGCACGAGCGCGTTCACGACGCTTTGCGCGCGGTTCTGCGACAGCGTCTGGTTCAGCTGCTGCCGAGCCCGTGCTNTCCGTGTAGCCGACGATCGACGCCGTNACTTGCGGGTTCTGGTTCAGCGTCGTCGCGAGGTCGTTCAGCAGCGGCGTGAACGCCGGCGTGATCGCGTACTGGTTCGTCGCGAACGTGACCGAGCTCGGCACGTTCAGCTTCAGCGAGCCGTCCGGCTGCTCGGTGACCTGCGTGCCCGTCTGCGCTGCCGACGGCGCGAGCTTGTTCTTGATCGCTTGCCAGTTGTAACCCGTCACGCCACCGACCAGTGCGCCGACGCCCGCGCCGATCGCCGCGCCCTTGCCGCCACCGGCCAGTGCCCCGATCCCCGCGCCCAGCGCCGCGCCCGTGCCGGTACCGACGGCCGTATTGTTGCCTTGCTGCGTGGCGCAGCCTGCCAGCAGTGCGCCGGCGAGTGCGAATACGGACAGGCGAGTCGCGATTTTCATGTTCATCTTGGATTCCTCTCTTGGTTGAACGAGTCGACAACGACGACAAACAACAGTTATGGCTCCCTGCGCGGGCCGTCCGAAAAAGGAGGGCCGGCCTGCGCTTGCGGCAGCCGCCGAGGCGGTCGCATGCCCTGTCCGTCAGCGTGGCTGTTCGGGCAGCGCGACGCGTCAGCCTCTACAATATAGGCGGTGAGCGGCCGATTTGGCCCTATAGCATGCCGCACGCGAAGAGTGCGCCGGGTCGCGCGTTCGCGCAATGGCGTGCAACAGATTCTTTCACTTTTCCCGATTTTCGCAGCGTAATTTGATATTTTTTGACGTTTGCGCGCGAGAAAAACGTTTTCACGGAGTTTTGATGAGCATTGACCGGGCACAAGTCGACGCCGCGCTGGCGGCAGTCGTCGACCCCAATACCGGCCGCCCGTACGCGGCGAACAAGGGCGTGCGCAACGTNGCGATCGACGGCGATGTCGTGGCGCTCGACGTGGTGCTCGGTTATCCGGCGCGCAGCCAGCACGATGACGTGCGCGCACGCGTCGCCNCGGCGCTCCAGGCCGTGCCGGGCGTGCGCGACGCACGCGTCGCCGTGTCGCAGGAGATCGTCGCGCATACGGTGCAGCGCGGCGTGAAGCTGTTGCCGAATGTGAAGAACATCGTCGCGGTCGCNTCGGGCAAGGGGGGCGTCGGCAAGAGCACGACGGCCGTNAACCTNGCGCTCGCGCTCGCCGCGGAAGGCGCGTCGGTCGGCATTCTCGACGCCGACATCTACGGCCCGTCGCTGCCGACGATGCTCGGCATCCACGGCCAGCGCCCCGAGTCGCCGGACAACCAGTCGATGAACCCGCTCGTCGGCCATGGGCTGCAGGCGAACTCGATCGGCTTCCTGATCGAGGAAGACAACCCGATGGTGTGGCGCGGGCCGATGGCGACGTCGGCGCTCGAGCAGCTGCTGCGCCAGACCAACTGGCGCGAGCTCGACTACCTGATCGTCGACATGCCGCCCGGCACGGGCGACATCCAGCTCACGCTCGCGCAGCGCGTGCCCGTCACCGGCGCGGTGATCGTCACGACGCCGCAGGACATCGCGCTGCTCGACGCGAAGAAGGGACTGAAGATGTTCGAGAAGGTCGGGATTCCGATCCTCGGCATCGTCGAGAACATGAGCATCCACATCTGCTCGAACTGCGGCCACGAGGAGCACATCTTCGGCGCCGGCGGGGCGGAACGGATGGCGAAGGATTACGACGTGAACGTGCTCGGCAGCCTGCCGCTCGACATCGCGATCCGCGAGCGGGCCGACAGCGGCACGCCGACGGTCGCGGCCGAGCCGGACGGCGCGCTCGCGCGTCGCTACCGCGACATCGCGCGCGGGGTCGCGCTGGCGATTGCCGAGCGATCGCGCGACATGACGTCGAAGTTCCCGTCGATCGTTGTTCAAAATACGTAAAACCCTTGCGGGGCGGGGCCTCACGCTGTTTACGGCGCCGCGAGGCGCGGTATCATGGCGACTTTTCCCGGGTCCCTTTACCCGCCCGGCGCGGCCGTCGTGTCAAACGGCCGCCAGCCGGCATGAGGATCGAATGAAACAACGACATCACGGCGTGCGCGCCGGCCGCGCGCGGCGCGCGCTGCTGGCCGCCGCCGCGCTGGGCCTGCTGGCCGGCTGTACCTCCTTTTCCTCGTCGCACGAAAAACGGGCCGACGCACAATTGCAGCCGACGGTCGGCTCGCAGACGCGCGGCGCGGTGACGTTCGTCGAGCGCCCGGACGGTGTGCAGGTCACCTACAACCTGGTCGGCCTGCCGCCGAACAGCGATCACGCGCTGCAGGTGCACGAGCGCGGCGACTGCAACGCGGGCGACGGCTCGAGCGCCGGCCAGGTGTTCGCGCCGGCCGCCGACCGGCTGCGCGCCGGCGCGCGCGTCGCCGGCGATCTCGGCAACATCCATGCGGATGCGAACGGCGTCGCGGCCGGCTTCATCGTCGCGCCCGATCTGGCCCTCGACGGCGTGCGCTCGGCGATGAACCGCGCGGCGCTGGTGCACCGCGACTCGAGCGACCCGGCGTTTCCGCAGCATGGCGCGGGGCCCGCGCTGGCCTGCGGCGTGATCCGTTGACGGCCGCCGCGTGCGTGAGCCGATGATCGCGTAAAATGTCCGCCTTTCCCGGCCGCCGCNNTGCGCGAGCGGCCNTCCCCTGACCGTCACGCAGCGTTTCCAGGCGCCCCGATATGAGCATCAAGTCCGACAAATGGATTCGGCGCATGGCCGAAGAGCACAAGATGATCGAGCCGTTCGTGCCCGATCAGGTCCGCGCGTCCGAGGACGGCCGCCGGATCGTCAGCTACGGCACGTCGAGCTACGGCTACGACATCCGCTGCGCGGACGAATTCAAGATCTTCACGAACATCAACTCGACGATCGTCGATCCGAAGAACTTCGACGAGGGTTCGTTTGTCGATTTCAAAGGCGACGTGTGCATCATCCCGCCGAACTCGTTCGCGCTGGCCCGCACCGTCGAATATTTCCGCATCCCGCGCACCGTGCTCACCGTCTGCCTCGGCAAGTCGACCTACGCGCGCTGCGGGATCATCGTCAACGTGACGCCGTTCGAACCCGAGTGGGANGGCTACGTCACGCTGGAATTCTCGAACACCACGCCGTTGCCCGCGAAGATCTACGCGAACGAAGGCGTCGCGCAGGTGCTCTTCTTCGAAAGCGACGAGGTGTGCGACGTGTCGTACGCCGATCGCGGCGGCAAGTATCAGGGGCAGCGCGGTGTCACGCTGCCGAAAACCTGATCTGGTTGCATAACGTCTCACCAGTTTCCGGGTGACCGCTGCGCGTGACGCGCCGCGGTCGTTCTTTTTGGAGAATCGCCCATGAAGTTTCGTTTCCCCGTCGTCATCATCGACGAAGATTTCCGCTCCGAGAACATCTCGGGCTCCGGCATCCGGGCGTTGGCCGAAGCGATCGAGAAGGAGGGCGTCGAAGTCCTCGGCCTCACGAGCTACGGCGATCTGACGTCGTTCGCGCAGCAATCGAGCCGCGCGTCGTGCTTCATCCTGTCGATCGACGACGACGAACTCATGCTCGGCGAAACCGGCCCGGACGGCGAGCTGCCCGAGCTCGCGACCGCGATCATCGAGCTGCGCGCGTTCGTCACCGAAGTGCGTCGCCGCAACGCGGACATTCCGATCTTCCTGTACGGCGAGACGCGCACGTCGCGCCATCTGCCGAACGACATCCTGCGCGAACTGCACGGCTTCATCCACATGTTCGAGGACACGCCGGAGTTCGTTGCGCGCCACATCATCCGTGAAGCGAAGGTCTATCTCGACTCGCTCGCGCCGCCGTTCTTCAAGGAACTCGTCAAGTACGCGGACGAAGGCTCGTACTCGTGGCACTGCCCGGGCCACTCGGGCGGCGTCGCGTTCCTGAAGAACCCGCTCGGCCAGATGTTCCACCAGTTCTTCGGCGAGAACATGCTGCGCGCGGACGTCTGCAACGCGGTGGACGAACTCGGCCAGCTGCTCGACCACACCGGCCCGGTGGCGGCGTCCGAGCGCAATGCGGCGCGCATCTTCAGCGCCGATCACCTGTTCTTCGTGACCAACGGCACGTCGACGTCGAACAAGATCGTCTGGCACGCGACGGTCGCACCGGGCGACATCGTGCTGGTCGACCGCAACTGCCACAAGTCGATCCTGCACGCGATCACGATGACGGGCGCGATTCCGGTGTTCCTCACGCCGACGCGCAACCATTTCGGCATCATCGGGCCGATCCCGCGCGACGAATTCAAGCCGGAGAACATCCGCAGGAAGATCGAGGCGAACCCGTTCGCGCGCGAGGCGATGCGCCAGAACCCGGACATGAAGCCGCGCATCCTGACGATCACGCAGAGCACGTACGACGGCGTGGTGTACAACGTCGAGATGATCAAGGACCTGCTCGGCGACCTGCTCGACACGCTGCACTTCGACGAAGCATGGCTGCCGCACGCGACGTTCCACGATTTCTACCGCGACATGCACGCGATCGGCGACGGCCGTCCGCGCACGGGCGCGCTCGTGTTCGCGACCCACTCGACGCACAAGCTGCTCGCNGGCATCTCGCAGGCGTCGCAGATCGTCGTGCAGGATTCGGAGAACCGCACGTTCGACAAGCACCGCTTCAACGAGGCGTACCTGATGCACACGTCGACGAGCCCGCAGTACGCGATCATCGCGTCGTGCGACGTCGCGGCCGCGATGATGGAGCCGCCGGGCGGCACCGCGCTCGTCGAGGAATCGATCGCCGAGGCGATCGACTTCCGCCGCGCGATGCGCAAGGTCGACGCCGAGTACGGCGACGACTGGTTCTTCAGCGTGTGGGGCCCGGACAACCTGTCCGAGGAAGGCATCGGTTCGCGCGAGGACTGGATGCTGAAGCCGAACGACCACTGGCACGGCTTCGGCCCGCTCGCGGAAGGCTTCAACATGCTCGACCCGATCAAGGCGACGATCATCACGCCGGGGCTCGACGTCGACGGCGAGTTCGGCGAGACCGGCATTCCGGCGGCGATCGTCACGAAGTACCTGGCCGAGCACGGGATCATCGTCGAGAAGACCGGCCTGTACTCGTTCTTCATCATGTTCACGATCGGCATCACGAAGGGCCGCTGGAACTCGATGGTGACCGAGCTGCAGCAGTTCAAGGACGACTACGACAACAACCAGCCGCTGTGGCGCGTGCTGCCGGAATTCGTCGCGCAGCATCCGCGCTACGAGCGCGTCGGCCTGCGCGACCTGTGCACGCAGATCCACGACGTGTACCGCGCGAACGACATCGCCCGCCTGACGACCGAGATGTACCTGTCGGACATGGAGCCGGCGATGAAGCCGTCGGACGCGTTCGCGAAGCTCGCGCACCGCAAGATCGACCGCGTGCCGCTCGACGAGCTCGAAGGCCGCGTGACGAGCATCCTGCTCACGCCGTATCCGCCGGGCATCCCGCTGCTGATTCCGGGCGAGCGCTTCAACAAGACGATCGTGAACTACCTGCGGTTCGCGCGCGACTTCAACGAGCGTTTCCCGGGCTTCCACACCGACATCCACGGCCTCGTCGCGGAAGAGGTGAACGGCCGCGTCGAGTACTTCGTCGACTGCGTGCGCGACTGATGGCGGCGCACGGACGATTCCGGACGATGCGCGCGGCGCTGGCCGCGCTCGTCGTCTGGACGGCAGGATTGGCGGGGCTCGCGGGCGCGGGCGTCGCCCATGCGGAAGTCGCGGCGGCCGACCCGATCGACGTCGCGATGCGGCAATGCCTCGCGCGGCGCGACCGGTCGTCGCCGGCCGGGCAGATCCAGTGCATGGGCGAAGCNCAGCAGCAGTGGCAGGCAGTGATGGACGGCGCNTACCAGCGCCTGTCGAAGGATGCGCCGGCCGACGCGAAGCGCGGCTGGCAGGACAGCCAGCGCCGCTGGNTCACGTGGCGCAAGGACGAAGTGCTGCTGCTGAAGGCCGTGTACGACACGACGCGCGGCACCGCGTATGCGATGTCGAGCGCCGACCTGCAGCTGCAGCCGGTGCGCGATCGCGCGCTGGCGCTGCGCGGGGCGGCCGATCGCTATGCCCCGCCGCCGGCAGCCGTGCCGGTCGCGGCGACGAGCGGTGCGCAGGGCAGTGGCGCGGCCGCGCCGGCTGGCGCCAAGCCGGCGAATGCGTCGCGCGATCCGGCGATCCGCCGCGTGCGGCCGTGCGTGCAGGATGCCGCGTGCGAACACGCGCTGTTCGACCTGAACCGCTATTACCAGAAGCTGCGCCGCAAGATGCCCGCGCATTCGGCCGCGACGCTCGTGCGCGCGCAGCGCGCGTGGGTGGCGTTCCGCGATGCGACGGCGCCGCTCGTCGGCGAGGACGGACGCGTCGACCTGATCGGTGCGCGCATCGCGACGATGAAGCGGCTGTCGGAGACGGCCGGCAACCGGTAAAGGGCGCGCCGCTTTCGAGTGGGCGACACGACGAAACGGGCACCCTCGGGTGCCCGTTTTGCATGGCGCGGCGTATTGCCTACGCGGGCCTACGCGGGTTGCGACGTGCCCTGCAGCCCGAACCACGACGGCACGAGCGCGACCGCATCGTCGAGCGACGCGAGCACGTGCAGGCTCAGCGCGACGATCTCGGGCGTCGGCGCCTTCAGGTCGGGCACGGTGACGACGGCAGCACCCGCGCTGGCGGCCGACTGCGCGCCGAAGTCGCTGTCCTCGAACGCGACGCACGCGTGGGCCGGCACGCCGAGACGCTCGGCCGCGAGCCGGTAGACGGCCGGGTCGGGCTTGCCGCGCGCGACTTCGTCGCCGCCCGCGATCGCACGGAAGAACGGCAGCACGCCGACCGCGCCGAGCCGCGCGCGGATCACGTCGCCCGCGGACGACGACGCGACCGCGCACGGAATGCCCGCCCGCGCGAGCGTTTCGAGCAGCTCGAGCGCGCCCGGCTTCAGCGGAAACTTCGAATGGGGTTCGGGTGCGGCGAGTTGCTCGCGCACGCGGATACGCACCGCATCGAACGTCGCGGGGTCGCCGATTAACCGCGCCAGGATCACCTGGCCCTCGGCGAACGAGCGGCCGACGATCTGCAGGTAGTCGATCTCGGTCAGCACGACGCCATGCGCGTTCGACACGTCGATCCACGTGTTCATGATGGTCCGCTCGGAATCGACGAGCAGGCCGTCCATGTCGAAGAGCGCGGCGGAAAAGGTCATCGGGGGCATCCGTGAAGCGGGGAAAGCAGCGGGCGGCGCGAGGGGCGCCCGAATGAAAAACGGACGCCGAAGGCGTCCGTCCGGAACCGCAGGGCGTTACTTGGCCAGCGCGGCGCGGGCAGCCTTGACGGCCGCACGCACCTGGTCGGGCGCGGTGCCGCCCGGATGGTTGCGGCTCGCGACCGACCCTTCGAGCGTCAGGTAGCCGAATACGTCGTCGCCGATCAGGTGCGCGACGTTCGGCAGTTCCTGCTTCATCTCGTCGAGCGTCAGGTCGGCGAGGTCGATGCCGCGGTCGTCGCAGATCTTCACCGCGTGCGCGACGGCTTCGTGCGCGTCGCGGAACGGCAGGCCGCGCTTGACCAGGTAGTCGGCGAGGTCGGTGGCGGTCGAGAAGCCCTGCAGCGCGGCCGCGCGCATCGCGTCCGGCTTCACGGTGATGCCGGCGACCATCTCGGCGAAGATCCGCAGCGTGTCGGCGACGGTGTCGACCGTGTCGAACAGCGGTTCCTTGTCTTCCTGGTTGTCCTTGTTGTACGCGAGCGGCTGGCCCTTCATCAGCGTGAGNAGCGCCATCAGGTGGCCGTTCACGCGGCCGGTCTTGCCGCGCGCGAGCTCGGGCACGTCCGGGTTCTTCTTCTGCGGCATGATCGAGCTGCCGGTGCAGAAGCGGTCGGCGATGTCGATGAAGCCGACGCGCGGGCTCATCCACAGCACGAGTTCTTCGGAGAAGCGCGACACGTGCGTCATCACGAGCGCGGACGCCGCCGTGAATTCGATCGCGAAGTCGCGATCGGACACCGCGTCGAGCGAGTTCGCGCAGATGCCGTCGAAGCCGAGCGTCTTCGCGACCGCGTGACGGTCGATCGGATAGCTCGTGCCCGCAAGCGCGGCCGCGCCGAGCGGCAGGCGGTTCACGCGGGTGCGGCAGTCGCGCATGCGTTCGGCGTCGCGCGTGAACATCTCGACGTACGCGAGCAGGTGGTGGCCGAACGTGACCGGCTGCGCGACCTGCAGGTGCGTGAAGCCGGGCATGATCGTGTCGGCGTTCTGTTCCGCGAGGTCGATCAGCGCGCCGCGCAGGTCGTTCAGCAGGCCGCCGATNCGGTCGATCTCGCCGCGCAGCCACAGGCGGATGTCGGTCGCGACCTGGTCGTTGCGCGAGCGGCCCGTGTGCAGGCGNTTGCCGGCATCGCCGATCAGCGCGGTCAGGCGCGCCTCGATGTTCAGGTGGACGTCTTCCAGGTCGAGCTGCCATTCGAATTCGCCGCGCTCGATCTCGCCCTTGATCTGCGCCATCCCGCGTTCGATCGCGGCGAGGTCGTCGGCGCTGATGATCTTCTGCGCGGCGAGCATGTTCGCGTGCGCGAGCGAGCCGGCGATGTCGACGAGCGCGAGGCGCTTGTCGAAAAACACCGACGACGTGTAGCGCTTGACCAGCTCCGACATCGGTTCCGAGAAGCGGGCCGACCAGGCCTCGCCCTTTTTGTGCAGTTGGGACGTCATGGCGATTCTTCGAAGGGGAGTTGGGCGGCCGTGAGCCGCCGAGGGAATCCCGNGATTCTAACATTCGCGGGCCGGCCGACCGCCGNCGGCGCGGGGGCCGGCGCGCTCAGTCGCGCACCAGCACGACGAGCTTCAGGTCCTCGCGGTGCGTGGGCTTCAGCGTGATCTGCTGGTACACGAGACGGCCATCGGCCGGATGGTCGAATTCGCGCAGGCCGCCTTCGCGCTCGAACACGTCCTGCGACGCCCAGTACTGTGCGAACGCGTCGCTGCCGGTGGTCAGCGCGTCGATCAGCGCGCGCGTCGGCGCGTCGGTCAGGTGGCGGATCGCATCGGCGCGGAATTCGGCCGCGAGCCGCCGCGCGCGGGTGTCCCAGTCGACGATCAGCGTGCGTGCGGCCGGCGACATGAACGTGAAGCGCAGCAGGTTGCGGTCGTGCTCGTCGTCGAGCCAGCCGGAAAAGAGCGCGGCGGCCGGCGCATTCCACGCGAGCGCGTTCCATTGGCGATCGAGCACGTAGGCGGGCGTCGCGATGGCCGCGACGGTGGCGGCGAGCGTCGGCGGCAGGTCGCCGGCCGCGACGTCGGGCTCGGCCGGGTCGCGCTGCGCGGCCAGCTCGAACAGGTACGCGCGCTCGGCCTTCGACAGCTGCAGCGCGACGGCGATCCGGGCGAGCGCGTCGGCGGAGGCCGACACGGGCCGGCCCTGTTCGATCCACGTGTACCAGGTCGGACTCACGCCGCACAGTTGCGCGACTTCCTCGCGCCGCAGCCCCGGCGTGCGGCGGCGCGGGCCGGGCGGCAGACCGACCGCCTGCGGCGACAGCCGCTCGCGGTGGGCGCGGATGAATTCGCCGAGCGCGCGGGCGGGCGTGGCGTCGAGCGGCGGGACGGGGGCGGAGGACGGCTGGTTCATGCGGAAACGGCGAAGTGGAAGCGAAAACGCGGCAACGATCGAAGGATCAGACAGGTGGATCGAATACCAGAATAACTACTTAACTTGTACTGGTACAAGCGCAGGCCTATTGTAGCGGCTCGCGCGCTGGCAGGGCAGCGGGCGTCCCACACAATGCGTTGCACGGGGCCGGATCGCGCGCTGAAGCGCCGGGATCGGCCGACTGCATCAAGGAAAGGAGCGAACGATGAAACACCACGACCAGGTCGCCGACGCATTCGGCACGACGGCCGCCGCCTATCTGACGAGCACGGTTCATGCGACGGGCGCCGACCTGCAGACGCTCGCCGACGCGGTGAGCGCGACGCCCGACGCCGCGGTGCTCGACCTTGGTTGCGGCGCCGGCCACGCGAGCTTCGCGGTCGCGCCGCACGTGCGCGATGTGGTCGCGTACGATCTCGCCGCGCCGATGCTCGCGACCGTCGATGCGGCCGCGCGCGAACGCGGGCTCGCGAACGTCCGCACGCAGCAGGGGCCGGCCGAGCGGCTGCCGTTCGACACCGCGACGTTCGACTGGGTCGTGAGCCGGATGAGCGCGCACCACTGGCACGACATGCGCGCGGCGCTCGCCGAGGTGCGCCGCGTGCTGAANCCGGGCGGCCGNGTGCTGATGATCGACATCGCCGGCAACGACCATCCGCTGCTCGATACGTACCTGCAGGCCGCGGAAGTGCTGCGCGACGCGTCGCACGTGCGCGACTACCGCGCGGACGAATGGCTCGCGATGTTCCG
>Ga0058696_1000174_pt1 | contig 27338 bp, 23 predicted proteins | sample AgamicMgSfrz_FD_55077 | JGI IMG/M metagenome (GOLD analysis project Ga0058696, IMG submission 55077) | Agave microbial communities from Guanajuato, Mexico - Mg.Sf.rz | ecosystem: Host-associated > Plants > Phyllosphere > Phylloplane/Leaf | place: Guanajuato, Mexico | collected 2012-05-30 | reverse complement strand
CCGATCGAAGACCTAATTCCTGCTCTCCTCCAGTAATGAAAGGGGCAAGAACAACATCTTTCTTTAAAAAAAGAGCTCCTGTGCCTTTTAAGCCATGAATTTTGTGGCCTGACATCGTCAAAAGGTCGACATCCAGCTGTTTATTGAGTGCTACTTTACACATTCCCTGAACCCCGTCGACATGAAAAAGTGCGTTTTCGGCATGCTCACGAATGATGCCAGCAGCTTCTTCTATCGGCTGGATGGCACCCGTTTCGTTATTGACGTGCATCATGCTGACAAGCACTGTATCAGGGCGAAGCACTTCTTTTAAATGCGTCATATCTGCATGACCATGCTCATTTACTTGAATATAGGAGATGTCAAAGCCAAATAAAGCCTTCAGCTGTTCAAACGATTCAATGACAGAAGGATGCTCAATTGCTGTCGTCACAATGTGCTTGCCCCGGTTCATTTTGGCAAGAGCAGCTCCCTTAATGGCAATGTTATTCGCTTCTGTTGCACCAGAAGTAAAAATAATCTCATATTGTTTCAAGCCTGTATAGTGAAGCATTTGTTTTCTCGTTTCATTTAACAGCCGACTTGCATCTATTCCGAGCTGATGAAGCGAAGATGGATTTCCAAAATAACGTTCACTCACTTGCTGATATACTTGTAAAACCTCAGGNTACGGTTTTGTGGTTGCACTATTATCAAGATACATCATTGCGAAACTCCTCATCCTCTTGCGTTTAACTGATATGATCCAAATTCCTTTTATTTCAATATAAAGCGGTATATTGACAACCTCATCAATTCACTATATCATGCATAGTGCCATTGTCATATTTTTTCCTAAATTAACAGAATATTTAAACANGGCAGAAAAATAAAATAATAGGGGGATAACCTTATGAAAAATAAGTTAAGTCAAACAGACACTTTAGCCATCGGCTTAATGTTGTTTGCACTCTTTTTCGGCGCAGGCAATATGATATTCCCTCCTGTACTTGGACAGTACGCAGGTGAAAACGTATGGCTTGCGATCGGTGGATTTTTACTGACAGGCGTGGGACTTCCGCTCTTAGGCATCATTGCCGTTGCCCTGACAGGAGCAGGTGCAAAAGGGCTTGCTGATAAAGCTCATCCTACATTCGGTACCATTTTCACCGTCATTTTATATTTATCTATTGGACCTTTCTTTGCAATCCCTCGTACTGGAACGGTTTCTTATGAGATTGGGCTGGCTCCGTTTTTGTCTGAAGCTCAGTCTGAATCGTGGATTCCATTACTCTTATTTTCAATTGCTTTTTTCGGCATCACCTATGCTCTTGCTTTAAATCCATCGAAGCTTGTTGACCGAATCGGTAAAATTTTAACACCAATTTTACTCGCTGTCATTGCTTTAATTGTGATAAAAGCGATCGCGACACCAATGGGTGGAATTGGAAGTCCACATCCAACTTATGAAGGAAACCCGCTGTTTACCGGCTTTTTAGAAGGCTACAAAACGATGGATGCTCTTGCTTCGATCGTTTTCGGAATTGTCGTTGTCACGGCTGTGAAAGAGCGCGGTATGACAGAACGTAAATCGATTGCCGCAGCCTGTATTAAAGCTGGGCTTGTCGCAGCTGCTGGACTAGCTCTTGTGTACATATCACTCGCTTATGTCGGAGCATCAAGTCCTGAGGCAATAGGTATGGTCGGGGCAAATGAAGGCGGAAAACTCCTTTCACTTGCGGCGAACTTTTTATTTGGTTCTGCTGGTAATATTGTGCTAGGGGCTGCGATTTTATTTGCATGTTTGACCACAAGTATTGGACTTGTTTCATCCTGCGGGGAATATTTTTCTTCGCTTTTTCCACGCTTTTCATATCGTACAGTTGTTTTAGTTGTATCTTTATTCAGTACATTTGTAGCAAACCTTGGACTTGCACAAATTATTTCGCTCTCTGTTCCGGTTCTTGTTGCGATTTATCCGCTAGCCATCGTGATCATTCTCTTATCTTTTCTTGATCGCTGGATCAACGGAAGACGGACTATTTATATCGCTTCACTTCTTTTCACAGGTGTCTTTGCTGTGATTGATGGGCTCGTGGCAGTGAAAATCCCTCTTGGCGGATTACCTGAATTTTTAGAAGCTGTTATTCCTTTATACAGTCTTGGGATCGGCTGGGCTATCCCTGCCATACTTGGAGCCATTATCGGTCTTCTCATTTCTTTGTTTACGAGTCCACCTAAACAGCNTGCTTAATCAAGCATCAAAACAAAAAACATCCCTTCCCATAGGAAAAGGAGATGTTTTTTATTGTTCTTCATATACTAAAATAGAAAAATTCATGACTTTTGTACGAAAACACATGTTGACATCAGGCGTACATCCTTTATAATTAGTGAATGTTAATGAAGAACCGTTTTAGCACCTAATTAACAGAATATTTCAACATAATATTGGAGGCTTTATATTCAATGAAGGCAACATTGTCGACGAAAGATACGATTATTATAGGTTTTATGCTATTTGCTTTATTCTTCGGCGCCGGAAATATGATTTATCCACCAGAGCTTGGGCAATATGCCGGAACAAATGTATGGAAAGCAATGGGCGGATTTTTATTAACAGGTGTCGGTTTACCTCTACTCGGAATTATTGCGATTGCTTTAACAGGGCGTGATGCAAAAGGACTTGCAGATAAGGCTCACCCAGTGTTTGGTACAGCATTCACCGTCATTTTATATTTATCCATTGGGCCGCTTTTCGCTATTCCGCGTACAGGAACGGTTTCATATGAGATTGGGGCATTACCATTTTTATCAAGTGTACCAGCTTGGCTGTCTCTTCTTTTATTTACACTAGTCTTTTTCGGTATTACGTATTACCTTGCTTTAAATCCAACGAAAATCGTGGATCGTGTAGGGAAAATATTAACACCAATTAAATTTACGATTATTTTTATTATCATTGTAAAGGCCATTTTGACGCCGATGGGCGTGATTGGTGCACCAGATGTATCTTATAGCAACGGATCGTTTTTCAAAGGGTTTTTAGAGGGCTATAAAACGATGGATGCTCTTGCTTCTATTGTATTTGGAATTGTTGTCATCAACGCGATCAAAGGACGCGGTGTGACAAGTAAAAAGGCACTGGCTTCTGCTTGTATCAAAGCAGGTTTGATTGCAGCTGCTGGATTAACCTTCGTTTACCTGTCACTTGCGTATCTAGGTGCTTCTAGTACACATGCCATTGGATTTGTTGGAGATGGAAGCAAAATCTTAGCTCAATCTTCTCAATTCCTTTTCGGCAGTCTAGGAAATATTGTGTTAGGTGCTGCTATCACAGTCGCTTGTTTAACAACAAGTATCGGTCTTGTCACATCATGCGGAGAGTATTTCTCAAAGTTACTTCCTAAGCTTTCTTATAAAATGGTCGTGACACTTGTTACATTATTTAGTTTCATCATTTCTAACTTTGGACTTGCTCATATTGTTGCTTTCTCTGTTCCAGTCTTAACAGCGATTTATCCGCTGGCGATTGTGATCATCGTTCTATCACTTGCTGATAAATGGCTTGGACATAGAAGACCTGTATATGTCCTCTCGTTAATTTTAACAGGGTGCGTCAGCTTATTTGACGGCTTAGCAGCAGCAAAGCTTCCAATCGGTCCAGTCAAAGACATCTTCCAAACAGTGCTGCCTTTATATGACCTTGGCATTGGCTGGCTTGTCCCTGCGATACTTGGAGTCGCAATAGGATTCGTGATCTCACTTTTCACTTCTTCTGCTTCAGAAGAACGCCAGAAACAGGCGTCATAATACAAAAAAAAGCTGAAGTCCTATCAATGGACTTCAGCTTTTTTATTGATGCTGATATTCTTTTTCGTGCTGAGCTAATAGCTTCTGAACGGCTCCAGGTGATGCTTTTTCAACAGCTGATGCTGCTACATCAAATGAACCGTTATAATCATACGCATAAAATCTTCGCTCTGCCTCTTTTAATTGTTCTGAAAGAATATGATTTTGGCTTCTAAAACGATTGCCATATTGAATGATTCGTTCAATTTGATCCACTTTAGTGAGCATTTCTTCCGTCTCATTCACAGCATGTCTCACTGTGTTGGAGGCTTCTTTTAATTGCCCATTCACAGCAGGCATGTTGAGCGGCAGGTTCTCCAGCTGCTCGTGCACTTGCTGAATCATCTCCTGCGCTTTTTCAGCCTGCTCTTTCATGTCAGCAGGTACACCTGGAATATTGCTTTTTTGCAGCTGACGCACTGTATCTGTCAGCATCGTTTTGAGCTCAGCCAGTGTTTCTCTTGCTTGCAGCTCTTCTTTTCTTAATGATTGAAGATGATCTTTAAACGTATCATGCAATGCTTTTGCATCATCGATAAAGGTCTCAAGCTGATTGATTTCATTCATTAATAATGAATATGCGACATGGTCACGATCAAGCTTCTCGCGAATTTGTTTCATGAGCTTTTCGATTTCTTCTAAGCGTTTTTCGAACGCCTTCTGTTGATCCAGCTCTCCGGCTGTCAGTTTGTAGCTTTCTTTTACAAGAGCTGTTTCTGCCTTTGTTTGAGTGTGATCCTGCTCGAGCTTTTCAAATGCTTCCGTCAGCTCAGGCATTTTGCTTTTGATTTCCTGACCTGCTTCTACTTCCGCTTCCAGCTGATCATACAGCGTCTGAATGGCATCATCAATCATTTGCAAAATGCTTGATGCCTCATCCAAATTGAGCTCATCAATAAGCAGTTTTTCCGCACGGGTCAGCTGTTTATTTAAGCTCTCAAGCTCTTTAGTGATCTGGATGTGCTCGAGCTTGTAGCCTTTGTCCGTCATTTCTTTATATCCGTCTTTCAGCTTCGTCAGCTGGCCTGGTACGGTTTGTTTGCAGTCTGCAATGAGCTTCGGTACATCATTGATATACAGCTGAAGCTGATCGAGTCTACGGTCTTGCTCAAGCAAAATCTTTCTAGCTTTCATATAGTTGCCGTTTTCTGTCTCTTCTTCGTACTGCTTGATCCCTTCCCAGGCCTCATCTAAGTCCTGCTCCATTTTGTCATAAAGGGTGCCGTATAAATGGCTGTACGCAAGCAGATTTTTTCGAACTGTTTGATATTGTTCTTTGACCTTTTCAATGTCCTTGCGATTTTGCTCCTCGCTTGTGACAAGGTCTGCAATCTCTTTTAAAATGTCTTCAATGTTCGAATCAGCAGCACTCAGCAAGTCCTCAATGTGCGTAAGAACCTGCTTGGCTTTAGAGAATCGATATTTATCAGAATACTCTTCTGCATCATATAACAGCTCCTCTACCTTTGGAAGATGGGCTGTGACGATATCGTCCCACTCTGCACGCCATCTTTCAAAAAATTGCTCTGTTTCTCCGGTCATTTTTAAATGTTTGATCTTTGAAATTTCTTCTACAATTGATCTGTTTAAAATTTCAATTTTCCATGCTTCCAATCGGTCAATCTCTTTATATATATTTTTTCGCAGGAAATAACCGACTGAAAACAAAGCAAGCAAAATGACAATTAAACCGATGATTAACTCCATAATGAGCCCCCTTGTTGTGATCTAAGTGATGTCAGGGTAAAAGTGTCCCGAGTAGACCTGAGAACCCTTTCGTGTCCGCTTTGCATTTGTTTTTTATAAGCAGGATCGTATGTTTTCCAATACCATCCATTCACGGTTTTATGTATGTTTTTTCAAGAAAGTATTTGTGCGCTTTCTATCATTTGATCACACGTATCAATGTGACCTGCTTTTATGTATGCGGAAGCTGTCGTTTTCATTGTTATTATGATACCATGTAACCAGCATTTTTGGTCATGATTTTTCATTATTTTCGCTGATAAACATCACGTTTTTCAAAATATCGACAAGAGGTGACGACATGCTGAAACAAGATGCACATCTACATACACCGTTTTGCCCGCACGGTTCGTTTGATCCTTTTCATTCTTATATTGAAAAAGCCATCAAAAAGGGATTTGATTCCATCACCTTTACCGAGCATGCCCCGCTGCCTCCATCGTTTCAAGATCCAACACCTAAGCAAGATAGTGCCATGAAGCTCCAAGACCTTGAAGCGTATATAACGAAACTGGCTCAGCTGAAACAAGAATACAAAGGACAATTAATAGTAAAAACTGGGCTTGAGGTTGACTATATCAAAGCGTATGAAGAGGAAACAAGAACCTTTTTAGACTGCTACGGTCCAGAACTAGACGACGCCATTTTATCTGTTCACTTTCTTCCTGCTGGCGATGATTATATTTGCCTTGATTTTGACGAGCATGCCTTCCAGCAGCTAATAAGCATCTATGGCAGCATCGAACAGGTCTATCAAAGCTACTATGACCAAATTCATTCTTCTATTCTATCATCTTTAGGCCAATATAAGCCAAAGAGAATCGGTCATATCACCCTTGTCCAGAAATTCAAACAGTTTTTTCCATATGAAATGTCACCTGAACTTTGTCAAAAGGTCACCCTTTGCCTTGAAGAAACGGCAAAAAAAGGCATGTCCTTAGATTTTAATACATCAGGTCTTCGTAAAACATATGCCAGAAGTATCTATTTAGATCAATGGATGATAGACCTTGCAAAAAAGAAAAAAATTCCGCTCATATTCGGCTCTGATGCCCATCAAGCGGAAGATCTCGGATATGCGTATGATCAATTCGAGGACATCATGAGGTTCAGATGAGAATCTAGTGCCGGCTCTTTTGGTTCTAACAGATAATGAAGCGAGCGGCTCAGCTCCTTAAAGTACATTTGATAGAAATAGGGTTCACTTGGNTTCAAATAAAGCACCTCTGTTAAATATTGCGGCTGTAAATATGGCATCATGAGAAGTGATTTAAGCTGAATCATAAAGGATGCGAGTGAAAGCTGCTCACAAATGACATGGGTGCTTTTTCCTTTTTCAATGATGAGCTGAAACAAATATTTTTCTTTCGTTAAATATGTCGACATGATTTCTCTGATGAGTGTCGAATCAATCGTCACCTCCCGATAAACAAAACGGGTTAATTGACGGTGCTTGTGCTGATAAGATAAAATATCAAAAACCACATGTAGTAAGCATTCTTTTGCGTGACGGGTTTCCATGTGATGGAGATGTGATTCAATCATGTGAATGTAACCTTCATAAAAATCGGATACGAGCTGCTCAAGCAGCCCTCCTTTTCCTTGAAAGTAATAAGAAATGTGGGCAACGTTGACGTTTGCTTCCTTCGCAATCTCACGGACAGAGGTTCCAGAAAATCCTTTTTGGTTAAAAAGTCTGATGGCAGCATCCATAATACGGTCTTTTGTTTGCACGGTTGTTGGTGTTTTCATCCGCTCACCCCTCTTCATGTATACATACTTCAAGATGAAGGCGGAAGTTCCTTTTACAATTGCTCGACAAATCCCACATGCGAGACGCAAGTTATGTATTTTTAAGATAGAAAGTAGGAGATTTTCATGTTTCATGTCGAAAAACAGTCTGGCGATCCTTCAAAAGACTATCAATTGCTTGTCAAACAGGTAGAAGCCATTACAGATGGTGAACCTGATCTGATTGCCAACTTGGCAAATGCAGCTGCGCTGCTCTATCATTCACTTCCTGAAGTTAATTGGGCAGGGTTTTATTTAGCAAAGGGCGGCGAGCTTGTGCTTGGACCATTCAACGGACTGCCTGCATGTGTGCGCATCCCTTCTGGAAAAGGCGTTTGCGGTACAGCGTTTGCGACAGGTGAAGTGCAGCGTATCGCTGATGTCCATGCATTCCCTGGACATATTGCCTGTGACGCAGCATCGCAATCTGAAATAGTCATTCCGCTCAAGGTCAATGGACAGATCATTGGGGTGCTCGACATTGACAGCCCTGTGAAAGACCGCTTCAGTGAAGTAGATGAGACCTACCTTATTCAATTTACAGACATTCTCCAACAGGCGTTATCCGTCTCTACGGAAGCGTAATCATGCAGAAAAAGCAGGCACATTGTCTGCTTTTTTATGTTTCTTTATATAATGGAGAACGTCTCCTTTGCCTCTAAATAAGTTGACTTCTCCTATCCAGCGTCATATAATAGAGTTTGTGTGAAATATGGCAGCCTTTTTGTTCGGCTTTTTTGTATCATTTTGTTCCTTCTATATGAAGGTGTATCTTGTAACTCCCTGCTGCTGGAGCGAGGATGCATGAAAACATAATGACGAAAAAGAGGAAGAACAGACGGTTTTTATTTTTCACAAATAAAAACAATAAGGAGGAGTCACATTATGGCTCGCTATACAGGTCCAAGTTGGAAGATTTCCCGCCGTTTAGGCATTTCATTAAGTGGAACAGGTAAGGAACTTGAAAAACGCCCTTACGCTCCAGGCCCACATGGTCCAGGACAACGCAAAAAACTATCTGAATATGGTTTACAATTACAAGAGAAGCAAAAACTTCGTCACATGTACGGTGTCAACGAACGTCAATTCCGTACACTATATGACAAAGCTGCTAAACTTCCTGGTAAACAAGGTGAAAACTTCATGATCCTTCTTGAAACTCGCCTTGACAACCTAGTATACCGTCTTGGTCTTGCTCGTACTCGCCGCCAAGCTCGTCAGCTAGTAAACCATGGTCACATCCTTGTTGATGGAAGCCGTGTAGACATCCCATCTTTCTCTGTGAAACCAGGTCAAACGATTGCTCTTCGTGAGAAATCTCAAAACCTTGCAGTAGTGAAAGAATCAGTTGAAGTAAACAACTTCGTTCCTGAATACCTTTCTTTCGATGCTGAAAAGCTTGAAGGAACTTTCACTCGTCTTCCAGAGCGTTCTGAATTAGCGCCTGAAATCAGCGAACAACTAATCGTTGAGTTCTACTCTCGTTAACTTCATTACTTCTCTAAGAGAGAGCAAACAAACCCTAGATCCCTTGATTGTTCAAGGATTTCTAGGGTTTTTTGTTTCGGGTCAAACATATAAAGTAAAAGCAAGTGTATGACAATGTTTAGCAGCATCCTTTTTATGTTATAATACAAATAGACTTAGCGTAAAATAAAAGAAGCCGGGATGCTGTCACGTCCCGGCAATGCACAAATGCTTAGCTCAAAGTGAGCTTAGAAGGTACGCAATAAATGGACCTACCCTACAAGTTGTCTAGGCTCAAAGGGTGGTCTATTTCTTTTTGTCTATATACGCCAACAAAGCAAGTATAAACATCCCAAATCAAAACATAAGGGACAATGCTTGAAAAGTTGATATAGGCGTCACCCCCTTTCAAGGGGATTTAGCCAAGACCACCTTTGAGTAACCGTACAGTTGTACATTCTCTATTATACATGAGATTATTGGAAGAAACCTCCCATTTTCAAAAACCTCTTTTCCTCGACCATCCCCTCCATTCCTACTTCAATCAAACCTGTCCCTATTTTTATATACAAATATAGGAAACTTTTCATTGAAGTGCCTTTTTTCTATTGGTACAATCATGATAGATGACATATCAGTCGTATGGTCTTCTATAGTACTTAGGTGGAGGAGTTCCATGTATAGTATCACGATCATTCAATTCTTACTTTTAACCTTATCAGTGATTGCCTATTCTCTTCTAAGAAAAAAACAGATTATAGATGAGCCACCCAATAGATTTGCTGCAAGTCTGTTTATCTTCCTGCTCTTTTTTTCTATCTGCTTTGTGATCGCGGTTCCAAGTGTATTGTTATACATCACCGTTTTAGGCGTGAATTTTCTTTTTGGAGAAACCATCACGTATGATTCATTTTTTTCTTTGATCTCTTTCTCTTTGTTCGTGAGTGTTATCGTCGTTTTTTGGTCACCTGTCCTTCTATTCATAGGAAAAGGACTGGCTTATCTCCTTAAACTTCCTGTATGGCTCACTTATGCTTTGGAATGGGTTAGTTCTTGGATCGTTTTACATCTCTCTATCAAGTATGTCCTTTACTTAAACTTAATGAATGTATCGATAGGGGATGACGGCGTATTGATTTTATCATTCTTTGTCAGTTTTTTATTTATTGAGATTGGTCTCGTTTACTCACGTAAGAAACAACGAAAACAATCGCTGGACACATATACTTAGCATGAAAAAAGCTCCTAGATTTCTTTCTAGGAGCTTTCAAACGTTCATTCTGACTTGTCCATTTTGCGATGAGCTGCTCTGTTGTCATGACAGTCGCAAATTCATCATGCAGGGTTGCAAGTGAGAGCCGGTGGATCGTTTCTGGGTCAAAATATGTACCATTTTGATCTGTTAGTCCAAAGGCTGCTGTTGCATCTGAGATCAGATACGTATCAAAGCCAAGATTTCCGCTCATTCTTGTGGTTGTTGATACGCAGTGAGGTGTTGTTAATCCTGCGATCACGACCGTGTCAATCTGGTTTGATCTTAGATGTTCCTCTAAGTTAGTGCCAATAAAGCTGCTGTTGACTTTCTTTTGTATCACTGTTTCTTCCTCTAGCGGGTTAGCCATATCTTTGAAAAGGTGCCCTTCATTTGCTGGATGAAATACAGAGTCCGGATTGTCGGATGTATGCTGAATATGAATCACTTTCCAGCCTTTCTCTCTCCAAAACGTCAATAGCCGGATAATATTCTCCTCTGCCTCTAGGTTATTGCGTTCTCCCCATTTTTCATGCTCGAACGCCTTTTGTACATCTATGTACGATGATTTGTCTGTTTCTGTTTCATCGTTTTGCCTCCCTTTTCAATATCTCTAGCTGCCATATGCCAGTTGACATCAAAAAAGACAGCATATGCCGCTGTCTTTTTTTAATTCGTATTCTGTCCTCCGCCGTTCAGTCCTTCTTTAATATACCCTTTCACTTGGCTTGAGGTTAATAGACCGATATGACCAACACCATGGATCAGGATGTTTCTTGCGCCAATTAAACGAGAGAGGCTGTTGACGACAATAAGATCTGCTGAGCTATAGACGGATGTGTAAAGAATTTTTTGATTTGAATCTGTTCCTGGTAATGCTCTGCTTGAAACAAGGCCATTTGCTCCACCAATTGTGACAACGTTTTCAATCTTATCGCCGCCATCTAGATTTTTAATATAGTATAACGTGTTCGCCCCGCCCATACTATGAGCCACAATATCTACTTTTTTGGCTCCTGTTTTGTCTAACACATCTTTAACGAATCTGGAGAGACGCGGACCATTGTTGCGGTTATTTCCTGTTTTGTCTATGAAATCAATAGCATATAATTGGTTTCGATCCCAGCCTTGTGTGGCCAAATAACTTTTAATAGAAAAAAAGTTATAAGAGGCACCGCCAATGCCGTGCACCATCACAACCGGATTATGCTCAGCCGCCTTCGCCTCTTTCGGTTGGATAAACGCCATTGAACCAATCACCAATGCAAGCGCAATGAGAATTTGCAAACTCCTTTTCTTAAAAAGAATCACTTTCATTTCCCCTTATTCATCTTATACGACTTTATTTTATACAAGAAAAAATATGTCATAAAAGTGAAAAAGGTAATGTATATGGGGTTATTTTACATAAATATAAATTATCAAAAAACACCTTGGACTTTTTTAAATTAAAATCAAAAGACTAAGAGACCTTCTTTCATATATCATATCAATAGACAACGGAGGTTCTACTAGATACTGTTTATTCAAACACCTGCACCACCCTACTATGCCATGATTTTCACCTCAAAACGAACAAATGTCGATTAGAAGAATACGCTGCGCCTGCTCAAAGAATGGAATCATTAGCGAAAGAACTAGACGGGTTTTCTTGGAATAGAAAGTGTATGAGATGAACATGGTGTTGGAATCACTGTCTCTACTGGGAATCATTAGCACCCATCAAAGAATGGAAAGCACATACAGCACATCAGCGTGTTCAAAAAAAAGGGGGGAATTGGTATGAATTCTATACAAACGGTCCTATAAAAGCTGAAAAAGAAAAGCACCTCAATGTACATGAAACATTTGAGGTGCTTTTCCATGATGCTTACTGTTTCATACTTTATTTATACGTCACAAGGAAGTATTTCTTTTTCCCTCTTCTTAAAACAGTAAATTGGTTTTCAATTCGGTCGTCAGCTGAAAGAACATAATCTTTATCTGTTTGTCTCTCTCCATTGATGGAGACAGCACCATTTGTGATATCTTCACGTGCTTGACGCTTTGATGGAGACAGCTTTGATTCCACAAGGACATCGACTAGTGTTAATTCTTCTGTGCTGCTTTTCTCCATTGATGGAACATCCTTAAAGCCTACTTTCACTTCTTCAGCTGTAAGAGATTTGATCTCGCCTTTAAATAGCGCATTTGAGATATTGACTGCCTGTTCTAATGATTCACGGCCATGTACAAGTGTTGTCACTTCTTCTGCTAGACGGCGCTGCGCTTCACGCTTTTCAGGTGCTGTTTGCACTTTTTCTTCGTACGATGCGATCTCTTCTTTTGATAAGAACGTAAAGTATTTTAAGTATTTCACGACATCACGGTCATCTGTGTTGATCCAGAATTGGTAGAACTCGTATGGAGACGTTTTTTCTTTATCTAACCAGATGGCGCCGCCTTCTGTTTTACCAAACTTTGTGCCGTCTGCTTTTGTGACAAGCGGCATCGTCAGACCGAATGCTTTCGCCCCTTCTGCTTCGGATTTACGAATCAGCTCAAGTCCAGATGTGATATTTCCCCACTGGTCACTTCCACCAATTTGCAGCTTACAATTTTCATTTCTGTAAAGGTTTAAGAAGTCTAAAGACTGCAGGATGACATAGCTGAACTCTGTGTAAGAAATCCCTGTTTCGATACGTGAGCTCACGATATCTTTTGCCAGCATGAAGTTTACACCGAAGTTCTTTCCAATATCACGAAGGAACGTGATGACATTCATTTGGCTGATCCAGTCGTAGTTATTGACGATGACGGCTGGGTTCTCGCCTGCTTCAAAATCAAGAAATTGAGACAGCTGTCCTTTGATTTTCTCTGTCCACTGTTCGACGATTTCTGCTGGGTTGAGTGAACGTTCTGCTTTTTTGAAGCTAGGGTCGCCGATTAGTCCAGTTGCGCCGCCAACAAGAGCAATCGGATGATGACCTGCTTCTTGGAATCTGCGTAATGTTAAAATTGGTAATAGATGACCAATGTGTAAGCTGTCAGCTGTCGGATCAAAGCCGGAGTATAGTTTGATTTTTTCTTCTGCTAATAATTTTGTTAAACCTTCTTCATCTGTTTGCTGCTGAATTAATCCTCTGAACGATAGCTCTTCCATCAATTGACTCATTTCCAAATCTCCTTTTTTTACAATTCAACAAAAAAACGCCCCTTCGAATGAACGAAGGGACGATATATATCGCGGTACCACCCTGCTTAAAAGACAAATAATCTCGTCTTTTCACTTACACTGATAACGGACAGATCCGTTCTTTCACTAATCAGGGCATGCTCCTTTTCGTAAAAGCGGTTCGTGAGGGTAATTCGAATATCTCTTTGTACTGACTCGCACCAGCCGTCAGCTCTCTTCAACAGGGAAAGATCATTCTACTGAATCTCAGTCAAAACCTTTTCATATTCAACTAATGTCATTTTTAACACACTTTTGATATCAAGTCAACTGATGAAAAAATTTAATCTTCCATTGTCGAAAGGTCGCCAGCAGGTAAATTCAGCTCCCACGCCTTTAGCACACGTCTCATAATTTTTCCGCTTCTCGTTTTCGGCAGTTTGTCTTTAAACTCAATTTCTCGCGGTGCCGCATGTGCTGCGAGTCCTTTTTTCACAAATGTACGAATCTCTTCTTTCAGCTCATCTGTCGGCTCATATCCGCTTCTGAGCGCAATAAATGCTTTAATAATTTCGCCGCGGACCGGATCTGGCTTTCCAATGACACCAGCCTCTGCAATGGCTGGATGTTCGACCAGTTTACTTTCCACCTCAAATGGACCGACCCGCTCTCCTGACGTCATGATGACATCATCGACACGTCCCTGGAACCAAAAGTATCCGTCTTCGTCCATATAAGCTGAATCTCCTGAAACATACCAATCTCCCGGCATAAAGTAAGATTCATATTTTTCAGGATTGTTCCAGATCGTATGCATCATAGACGGCCAGCCTTTTTTGATGGCAAGGTTCCCCATCCGGTATGGCGGAAGTTCATTTCCTGCATTATCCACAATTGCCGCTTCTACGCCTGGAATGGGTTTTCCCATCGAGCCTGGCTTGATGTCCATGCATGGATAATTACAAATCAGCTGTGCACCGGTTTCTGTCATCCACCAAGTGTCGTGAATCCGCTTGCCAAAAACAGCATCTCCCCAGCGGATGACTTCTGGATTAAGCGGCTCTCCCACACTTAAGACATGGCGAAGTGAGCTGAGGTCATATTTTTGAATGAGATCGTCTCCTGCCCCCATCAGCATTCTGAAGGCTGTCGGCGCACTGTACCAAACGGTTACACCAAGTGATTCAATGGTTTCATACCACGTATCAGGATTAAACCGGCCGCCTAAAATCACATTCGTCGCCCCATTTAACCACGGTGAAAAAATACCGTACACTGTGCCTGTAACCCAGCCTGGATCAGCTGTACACCAGTAAACGTCATTTTCTTTCAAGTCAAGCACCCATTTACCAGTCTGGCCTTGCTGGACCATTGCACCATGGACATGAAGCACACCTTTTGGCGTACCAGTAGATCCTGATGTGTAATGAAGCAGGAAGCCGTCTTTTTCATCCATCCATTCAATCTCAAGCTCCTTTGCTGCCTCCTCAAACGCCGTTTCAAAGTGAATTGTCCTGACGCCATCGACGTCTTCGTTTTCACCGCCGACAATGATGACAGATTCAAGCTTCGGAAGCTCTGCAAATGGAATTCGCTCAAGCAGATCAGGTGTTGTCACGATCACCTTTGCCTCGCTATTTTCTAAACGATCTTTAACAGCACCTTCCATAAATGCCTCAAATAACGGGCCAACGATCGCTCCAATTTTAACTGCACCAAGCAAAAGAAAATAGAGCTCAGGTGATCTTGGCATAAAGATAAACACGCGATCCCCTTTTTCTACATGTGCCTTTTCTCTGAATAGATTCCCCGCTTTGTTTGTGTTGATTTTCATATCCCTGAACGTATACTTCTCATCCCGCTGTGAATCTTTGTAGTGAAGCGCCACCTTGTTCTGACGAAACGAGTCCGCATGTCTGTCAATCGCTTCATAGGCCGCATTTATTTTTCCTGTTTCATACCAGGAGAAGTGTTTTCTAGCTTCCTCCCATGAAAAATCTTTGTATGCCTGCTCATAATCATTTAAATGATAATCCCCTTTTACTGATGGCAGCGTTTCCAATCTCATCAAACAGTCCCCCTTTGCATACGTTTACAATGACCATTATAGTATAGATGACTTTTTTTCTCAATTTTTAAAAAACTTCTGATGAAACCGTTTTAATTATTGCAAGTTTTAAGATAGAATAGAGACGACTCACTAGAATTAGGGGCGGTGGATACGTGGAGCATCCTAAAACTTATTATTCAAAAACCATTGAGCGCGAAACAGGTTCCATCCTGGTTGAAGGACCGGTACCTGCATCAGCGCTTGCGAACTATACGTTTCATGAAGGACTAACGGCATTTCGCACGCCTGAGGAACAGAAACAAGCACTTGTTGAAATAGCAGATCTTCCAGAAGGACGTATTATCATTGCAAGAGTGAATGAGCTTGTCGTAGGCTATGTCACATATTTGTATCCTGATCCACTTGAGCGCTGGTCAGAGGGCAAAATGGACAATTTAATTGAGCTTGGCGCGATTGAGGTCGCTCCTCCATTTAGAGGATGCTCACTTGGCAAGCATTTGCTTGATGTGAGCATGATGGATGAGCAAATGGAGAATTACATCATCATGACAACTGAATATTACTGGCATTGGGATTTAAAGGGGACAAAGAAAAACGTTTGGGAGTACCGCAAAATGATGGAGAAAATGATGAACGCAGGCGGTCTTGTCTGGTTTGCAACAGACGAGCCAGAAATCAGCTCACATCCAGCCAATTGTTTAATGGCCAGAATTGGGAAACATGTGAGCCCTGATTCGATCGAGCGTTTCGATCGTCTTCGCTTCCATCAGCGCTTTATGTATTAACGTTCAATTCGTTTTTTTGGCAAAGGGGATTGGTAAACAATGATGATTGAACAAATTATGGAGCGTGATGTGATCACGCTGCGAAAAACCGATACGATTGAAGAAGCCATTCAAAAAATGAGTGCACACCACATCCGGCATATCCCGATCGTATCTGATCAAGGGTCTGTCATTGGGATGGTGACAGATCGGGATATTAAAAATGCCAGTCCAAGTATTTTTGAAACAGAGAAAAGGAAGCTCTTTATTCAGCGGCCAGTAGAAGAGATCATGGTATTAGAGACGATCACTGCTCATCCGCTTGATTTCGTTGAGGAGATATCAAGTGTCTTTTTTGAGCACGGAATTGGCTGTCTTCCAGTGGTGAGACGCGGCAAGCTTGTAGGCATTATCACAAAAACAGATCTGCTTCGTACGTTTGTAAGACTGACAGGTGCAGATCAGCCTGGGTCGCACTTAGAGGTTGAAGTGGAGCAGATGACAGAAAGCCTCGCAGATATTACAGCCATTTTAAAGGAGCAGCATATTCAAATGCTGAGTGTGCTCGTGTACCCGCATGCCAATGAGGCATCTAAAGTGCTCGTATTCCGACTTCAAACCATTCATGCAGATCATGTGATGAAGCTGATTCGCGCAAAAGGCTATAAGGTGCTCTGGCCTATGGAGCAGACGATCAAATGAAGGAAGCGACCTTTGTTTTTTCACCATCTTTTCAAACGTACCAATTTAACCAAGATCATCCCTTCAATCAGCTTCGTGTCTACTTAACTTATGATCTTCTTCAAAAAATGAAGGCGTTAACAGAGGATGAAATCGTTGCACCGCGTATGGCTACTCTGGAGGAATTAAAGCTCGTCCATACAGCAGATTATATCCAGGCTGTGCAGCGGGCAAGTGAAGGAAAGCTGTCTACGGCAGAGGGTGAACGCTACGGTCTTGGCACTGAAGATACACCGATGTTCGCAGGCATGCATGAGGCGGCATCTCTCCTTGTTGGCGGAACATTAACAGCGGTTGACCAAGTGATGCTCGGTCATTCGCAGCATGCCCTCAATCTTGGCGGCGGGCTTCACCACGGATTCAAAGGGCGTGCATCTGGCTTTTGTATTTATAATGACAGCTCTGTGGCGATTCAATATATTCAAAAGACATATGGCACTAGAATTTTATATATTGATACGGATGCTCATCACGGCGATGGTGTCCAGTTCAGCTTCTATGACGACCCAGAGGTATGTACGGTGTCCATTCATGAAACGGGACGCTACTTATTCCCTGGAACCGGACAAGTACAGGAAAGAGGCCACGATAAAGGCTATGGCTACGCCTATAATATTCCTCTAGATGCATTTACGGAAGATGAATCGTTCCTCGAAGCATACAGAACAGCAGTGACTGAGATTGCTGCTTTTTTTAAACCAGATGTGATTTTGACGCAAAACGGGGCAGATGCTCACTACTATGATCCGTTAACTCATTTATCTGCCACCATGAAAATATATGAAGAAATTCCTAGACTTGCCCATGAGCTTGCGCATCAATATTGTGACGGCAAGTGGATCGCTGTTGGCGGAGGGGGATATGATATTTGGCGAGTCGTTCCAAGAGCGTGGAGCCGCATTTGGCTTGAGATGAAAGGCATCACACCACCAGATGCGCTTCCTCAGGAATGGATTCGGGCATGGGAAAAACAATCGCCTGTTCCGCTTCCATCCACATGGCTAGATCCTGACGATTTATATCCACCGATTCCAAGAAGAGCAGAAATTACAGAAAAAAATGCACAAACGGTAGAAAAAGCACTCATGCCTGTTCGACGAGAAAAGAAAAAGGCATAAGAAAAGCAGGCTATCCCTCATAAGGTAGCCTGCTTTTTTTGTTTTATTTTGTTGATTGTCTTTCTTCAATTCTGTGCGGAAGCTCAACAATTTGATCGTCCACTTGTTCTTTGTTCATCAGTTTTGTGAGCAGTCTCATGGCAACAGCACCAATATCATATGTCGGCTGAACAACTGTTGTCAGCTGAGGACGCACCATGAGAGAAAGTCTTGTGTTATCAAAGCCAATCACTTCTAAATCTTCAGGAATAGATACCCCTCTGTCTTGTGCTCCATGAATGACACCTAGAGCCATTTCATCTGTAGCTGCGATAACAGCTGTCGGTTTGTCAGACTGCTCAAGCAGATGAGCAAGTGCTTCAATCCCAGAATCATAAGAGTAATCGCCTTCAGCGACGAGCGAATCGTCAAACGCGATACCCGCTTCTTCAAGTGCTCGCTTATAACCTGCAAGCTTTCTCACGGAATTAATTGGTTCTGACATTGGACCAGAAACAAACGCAATTCGTTTATGTCCTTTTTCAACTAACAGCTGAACTGAGTCATAAATGGCCTGCTCATAGTTGATGTTGACGGATGGTGTTTGAGCCTGCTCTTCAACAGATGCTGCAAGAACAATCGGCACAGGAGAGCGCTTAAATTCTTCCACATGCACATCTGTGATATTTCCGCCCATAAAGACAATTCCGTCTACTTGTTTGCCGAGCATCGTATTTAACAAATGAAGCTCTTTATCTGTATTTTGATCTGAGTTGCTCAAAATAATGTTGTATTTATACATCGTAGCGATGTCTTCAATACCGCGTGCTAATTCCGAATAGAAGATACTAGAAATATCAGGGATGATGACCCCGACTGTCGTTGTTTTTTTACTTGCTAGGCCTCGAGCCACTGCATTCGGACGATAGCCAAGGCGGTCAATCGCTTCAAGCACCTTTTTTCTTGTTGTTGGTTTTACGTTTGGATTACCATTTACTACGCGTGATACCGTTGCCATACTTACATTTGCTTCTCTTGCTACATCATATATTGTAACATTATTCACATAAATCACTCCTTCAAATACACTTCATATCTATAGCATTCACCAATTGGATAGAGACATGTCAGATACGAGGAAAATAATATCCTATTTGTCATTAAAACGATGAAAAGAGACACATAATTTTTCAATCTACATCAAAATGACATTCTTTTATGAAATTATACACGTTTTTTTGTCATATGAAAACGTTCCCTTTCTTTTTATAACTAAATTAAACAAACTTTAATCAGCTTGTTACCTGTAAATTGAATCATATTTCATAAAAAAACATTGAGAACGCCAGCTATGACAATGATCTTAGCAGATTCTATCGAATTTTAAAAATGAAAACATTGTGAACAAGCACTTTTTAGGGTTGCAATGTGCTTTCTTCCTTTCATTCCCAAACTTCATGTTATTTCTCCATAAAAAAACCGCCGGGCAGTTATCCGGCGGCTATTTCTATCTATGATTACGCGTGAATGTTGACAAGTGGTCTTAACGCTTCTAGCCATTTTTCGAATTGCGGAATGTCCATTTGCTGCGCTGAATCAGATAGAGCAACAGATGGATCTGGATGTACTTCTGCCATGACACCGTCTGCTCCAATCGCAAGAGCTGCTTTTGCTGTTGGAAGGAGAAGATCTCTACGTCCAGTTGAATGCGTCACATCAACGAAGACTGGTAAATGTGTCTCTTGTTTCAAGATTGGCACTGCCGAGATATCTAGTGTATTTCTTGTCGCTGTTTCGTATGTGCGAATACCGCGCTCGCAAAGAATGATTTGATCATTTCCTTGGGCGATGATGTATTCAGCTGCATTGATGAATTCTGAAATGGTCGCTGCAAGACCGCGTTTTAAAAGAACTGGTTTCTTCACGGAACCGGCTTCTTTTAACAGCTCGAAGTTTTGCATGTTACGTGCCCCAATTTGGATGACATCAATATGCTCAATCGCTTCTTCAATATGAGCAGGATTGACAATTTCACTAATGACAGCAAGACCGTATTCATCCGCTACACGCTTTAGAATCTTTAGACCGTCTACACCAAGTCCTTGGAAGTCGTATGGACTTGTGCGAGGTTTAAATGCGCCCCCGCGAAGTAGTTTTAATCCCTGCTGTTTCGCTGCTGCCGCTACTTCTGCGACTTGCTCGTAGCTTTCAACGGCACATGGTCCAACGATGAAACGCTGCTTTCCATCACCGATCGCTTCCCCATTGATATTCACGATTGTGTTTTCTGGTTTTTTCTTACGAGAAACAAGAAGTGCTTTGCTGTGGTCATCTTCTTGAAGCTCTAAACCTGCTTTGAAAATCTCTTTGAAAATATGCTGAATCGTTGAGTTTTCAAATGGCCCATCATTTTCTTCAAGAATCTGGTTCAGCATTGTGCGCTCTCTGACAGGATCATAACGGTTGACACCTTGCGCTTCTTTTGCTTTTCCAATTTCTTTTACAATGTTTCCTCTTTCATTGATCAGTTTTAAGATTTGAAGATTTAGTTCATCTGCTTGCTGCCTCAATTTTTCTAGTTCATTGTTGCTCATTTTTGTCATCCTTTCCTCTGCCTGCTCTCGCTTTTTATTTTTTCATTCTTTCATGATAGGGTTTATTATAAACAAAGATTTCGGAATTGTCACGAAAATTTTCTTTATTACCAAAACGCTTTTAAGTGGTAAAGTATTGTATGTAAGATTATAGCATACTTTTCGCGCAAGTAAACCTTTTTTATAAAAAAAACGTCAGCCGCTGCTGACGTTTCTTTCTTTTACAGATTATGTTCAAGCGCTTCTTTTGTAATACTTGAGTGAGAAGCATGCCATTTTACTTTTCCACCGCTAAAGATGAGTGCCTGCGGACTTTCATGCTTTACTCCAGACTTTTCCGTCACATAGGATGAAAGCTCTCTCGTGTTTTGAATTTGTAAGAAATACGCAGGTACGTCTTCATGTGCAGACGCAAATGCTTCAAACTCTTGAAAAGCCGCTTGGCTGATCGGACATGTCAAGCTGTGTTTAAAAAAGACAAATGTCCCATCTTGATTCGTTAGTTGATCAAACTGTTCTTCTGTTTCAATGAGTTGTTTTGACATGATGTTCTCCTTCTTCACTTCGAGCAGTGAGAGTTAGCCTTTAGTAGATTGTTCTACTTTTTCTTTGACATCCTTGATGCCATCTTCAATTTCTAATTTCGCTTCTTGTGCTCGTTCTTTTGCTTCATCTGCTACATCAGATGCTTCGCTTGCCAAGTCCGCTGCCGCATCTTCTGCTTCACTTTTTACTTTATTAGCTTTTCCAGCAGCACGCTCTTTTATGTCTTTCACTTTGTCTAAAATCTGGTTTGACTGCTCTGCTACAAGCTGAGACAATTCAGACGTTTTATCTTTCGCAATCGTCACATATTCAGTGCCTCTTTCTTTTGCATCTGTTGTGAGCCGGTCTGTTTTTTCTTTTAACGCATTCGCTTGGGTGTTCAAATCATCGCGAAGCTCTTTCCCTGATTTCGGTGCTAAAAATAATGCTGTTGTTGCACCAACAATTCCACCAATAAGTGTTCCGATCAAAAAGTCTTTGCTATTGATTCCGTCTTTGCTCATGATTATTCCTCCTATGCGAATATGGTTTATTTTTGGTGTTTACGCTGTTTCCATTTTTTATAAATTTCAAGTGCTGCGTTACTCCAGCTTACCACATCCGTCACTTTTTCTTGATTTCTTTCAATGGATGAAGAAACCGCACCAGCTGCCTGCTTTATGCTTGTATTAAATTGGTTGATAGAGCCGCCAATTCCCTGCACCGCATCCACAACTGTGCCTAGTTTTGCTGATTTGTCTTGAATATCTTCAGCAAGCTGATTCGTCTTATGTAGCAACTGTGCTGTCTCTGTGGTGATGCCTTGCATCTGACCTTCAAGACCTTCTAAAGTTGATGCAACATTCTTTAATGTCAGCTGTAAGGATTTTAATGTTTTGGACAAATAGATGACAAGAATGAGGAAAGCAATTGCGATCAGTGCAACGCTTAGATATAGAATAATAATCATCTGATACCTCCTTTGTTGCGGGCATATTCAATTCATTACCCTCTCGTTGTATCATTCAAACATCGCCTAGAATGACCGATTGAATAATAATTCTACACTTATTCGCTAATTCCTGTCCACAGCGAACGAAAAAAAGCGGTACATGTTGACACATTTAGCCCTTTTGTCACATTTTATTCAAAATAAAAAAGTGCCTTTCAACACGGCACTTTTCGTTTAAGCATTTATACAGCGACTTTTTCATAAGCATGCAAATATTTTTGAATGTCTCCTGCTCCCATAAAGATCAGAACCGCATCTTCGTGCGCTTTCAGCACAGATGTATCCTCTTCCTCAATCAATTGGGCCTGCGGGATTTTTTCTCGTAAATCTTCAATGCTCAGCTTCCCTATTTTTTCACGGGCTGAACCGAAAATATCACAAAGGTAGACGTAGTCGGCTTTCTTTAGACTGTCAGCAAATTCACTTAAGAATTGCTGTGTACGTGTGAACGTATGCGGCTGGAAGACAGCCACAATATCACGGTCCGGATATTTTTGGCGAGCCGCTTCAATCGTGACTTCAATTTCAGTTGGATGATGTGCATAATCGTCAATTAAGACCTGCTCACCGACCACTTTTTCATTAAAGCGTCGTTTCACACCGCCAAACGTCGTTAATGCGCCTTTGATAAGCTCTACATCAATGGACTCATAGTGACATAATGCAATGACAGCTAACGAGTTGAGGATATTATGATTTCCGTAGGCAGGAATGTAGAAGGTATCATAAAACGTATTGCGTACAAATACATCAAATGTGGTGCCTTCCGTATTTTTCACAACATTGCGAGCTTGGAAATCATTTTCTTCGTTAAAACCGTAGTACACAACAGGTACCTTCGCTTGAATCTTTGGCAGATGCTCATCATCACCGCAGGCAATAATAGCCTTTTTCACTTGAAGCGCCATGTTTTGAAACGCATCAAACACGTCATCAATATCCGAGAAATAATCAGGGTGATCAAAATCAATATTGGTCATGATCGCATAATCTGGATGATAGCTGAGGAAGTGTCTGCGGTATTCGCATGCTTCAAAGACAAAATACTCGCTGTTTTCTTTCCCCATTCCAGATCCATCACCGATTAAGTACGAAGTAGGTTTGGCTGCCTGCATGACGTGAGCAAGCAGTCCTGTTGTCGATGTTTTGCCATGAGCACCAGTAATCGCAACGTTTGTGAATGAATCCATGTATTCTCCAAGGAATTTATGGTAGCGAATGACAGGAATCCCTTCAGAAAGGGCACGTTCAATCTCAGGGTGTGTATCAGGGAATGCATTTCCTGCTATGACCGTCATCCCTGGCTGAATATTATCTGGGTCAAATGGTAGAATTTTAATATTTCGTTCTTCTAATGCTTTTTGTGTAAAGATATGTTTTTCGATATCCGATCCTTGGACAGTATACCCAGTATCATGAAGAATTTGGGCCAGTGGACTCATACCTGTCCCTTTTATTCCAACAAAATGATAAACAGTCATAATTGTACCTCCAACAAACGTCTATCTGACTTACAGTATATGACGCTCATTTCAATTTGCAACTTGTGATTTTTGCCTCTAGCTGATCACAGATCGCAGCTCCAAATAAAGATTTTTTCCGATCTTCCTATTCTAATCAATATTAACTATGATTAGTATCCGACAACTTTCCCATTTCTAACACCTGTTTCCGCTTATTTTACATAAAAAAGCGTTCTGGCAGACATGCGAAAAGCGTCCAATTACAAAATTGCACCTATGTGCTATCATACCATGTTTACGAAAAAAATGAAGTGGTTTGTTTAGATCAACTGTTCTAAGTCACTCAGCGTCATGAGCACCTCTCTTGGCTTACTGCCCTTCGCTCTCTTGGCTTACTGCCCTTCGCACCAGAGATCATGCCCTCGCGCTCCATCATGTCAATCAACCTGGCTGCACGATTGTAGCCAATTCTAAATCTTCGCTGCAAACTTGATGTACTAGCGCTATTCTGCTCGATGGCAAAACGGCAGGCATCCATAAACAATTCATCTTCGTCTGTAATCGCAGAGCCTTGGAGCATTAGTTCCTCCTGTTCAAAAAGGAACACTGGCTTGCGCTGCTTTCTCACATGTGCCACCACTTGATCAATCTCACGGTCTGATACAAAGTTTCCTTGAAGCCTTGTAGGCTTGCCGGAGCCATTTTCTAAGAAGAGCATGTCTCCTTTTCCGAGAAGCTTTTCTGCACCTGCCATGTCAATGATGGTTCTTGAATCAACCTGACTTGAAACAGAAAACGCAATTCTTGTTGGGATATTGGCTTTAATGAGACCTGTAATGACATCAACAGACGGTCTTTGTGTCGCAATCAATAAGTGAATGCCGCATGCTCTTGCTTTTTGTGCAATTCGGCAGATGCTTTCTTCGACTTCATTTGGTGCGACCATCATTAAATCAGCCAGCTCATCAATCACCACAACGAGATAAGGCAGTTTTTCACCCATTTGTTTTTCTTTCACAAGCTCATTGAATCGTTTAATTTCTCTCACGCCAGAGTGTGCAAATAGTTCATAGCGTCTTTCCATTTCATCCACTACCCATTTCAGAGCAGCTGTTGCTGTCTTGGCATCCGTGATGACAGGACTCACAAGATGCGGAATGTGGTTATACGGCGCTAATTCAACCATTTTAGGATCAATTAAGAGCATTTTCACTTCATCTGGTGATGCTTTAAACATTAAGCTCACTAAAATCGTATTGATGCAGACGCTTTTTCCTGAACCAGTGGCTCCGGCAATTAAGCCATGCGGCATTTTTTGCAGATCAACCACGACAGGCTGGCCTGAAATATCTAATCCGAGTGCCGCTGTTAAAGGAGATGGATTGTCTCTAAACGCACTGCTTCTGATCATTTCTCTTAAGAACACCATTTTACTGTGCAGGTTGGGCACTTCGATCCCGATCGTGTTCTTTCCTGGAATCGGTGCTTCAATTCGAATATCCTTTGCGGACAAACTAAGTTTAATATCATCTGACAGGTTCGTGATTTTGTTCACTTTGACACCTGGTTCTGGATGTACTTCAAATCTTGTCACAGAAGGTCCCTGTGTGACATGAACCACACTTGCTCTTACGTTGAAATTTTTAAGTGTCGCATTGAGCAGCTCTGCCCGCTCTTTCACCCATGTGCCGTCCTCTTCTTTTTGAGCTGGCGGTACGTCTAATAGGGCGAGACTTGGAAAAACATACCCTTGTGCATCGGCTGCTTTCTTTTGCCCTTGCACGCGCTGATCGCTTTTTAACATCATGACATTAAACGGAACCGTAGAGGTTTGACCGTTTGTGCGCTGTGGCTGCGGAGTTGTCTGTTTTGGTTCTTCTTTCTTGACTTCGTGCATTTGTTCTTGCTGCTCTGTCTGCTCTATGACGGTTTCTGCCGGTTCAGATGCAGTTTGTTCCTCTGTTACTTGTTCTACTGGCATCAACACTTGATCTTCTACAATTTCAGCTTCTTGAACCAGCTGATCTTCCCGCAGATCATGTTTGACAGGCTCAGCTTCTTCAAATGCTGCCGCTGGCACTTCTTCTTGTTTGTCTTCTATTGGATCAGCTTCTACTTCTTCCACCGGTTCTGCTGAAATGTTTTCTGTTAACACCGCTTCTTCTGATGAAATATTTACTTCCATTTCAATTGCTAGCTGCGAAGGTTCCGGTGTTTCGAAGGTCAACATGTCTATTTCTTTAGTATGATCTTCAAACTGATGGACAGGCTCATCTTTTATTTCTTCTTCATCACCGGAGACAGTCTGTTCCGGCTCAGACTCAATCGGCTGCTTCTGATAGACTTCTGCTTGCTGCTTATGTACATCAGCTTCATGATGATCTTCTGGCTCATTTTCTTCTTGCTGGACAAACGGCTCGTCAGTTAAACGTTCCATCGTCGATTGAACTTGATCTTGATAAGCGAGTTCCTCTTGCAATATATGCGGAGTTACTGCTGGCTCTTTGTCCGTTTTCTCTTCTCCTGACGCTGAAGCCATTTCCTCGATACGTTTTTCTTTCTGTATAGACGGGATGTTCATTTGCTGTCTGACACTCCGTTCACGTTCTGCCTCTTCTGATAACAGTGTGACACGCTGCGCCGTTTCTTCTGCTGCTTTCCTTTGAACGGAAGCTGTTTCTTCTTTTGCTTCTGCCTTTTTTGGACGCATATCCTGATGATAGCCGTAGATCGGTGATGGAATTTGTTCTGGTTTGAATGGCTTTTTATTCATATCAGGCTGAAGCGTTTGTTTAGGCTGATAGGTTGTCTGCTTGGCCTTTGGCTGGCTTGGTTTCACGCGTCTTCTCTCTTGCTTCACTCCATCACGCTGAGGTTCATCTGGAACGAGCGGAAAGCGAAAGTTGCCTTTTGGATATTCATAATACACTTTCGTATCTTCGATTTTTTTATATTCTTTATGCTGTTCAAAAGCTGGCTGCTTTGGTGCAGCTAGATCTTTTTCAGGTCTTGCAGCTTTTTCTTCTTTCTTTTCTTCTCCTAAAAATACACTAAAAAATTTATCTAACCAACTCATCATTTATCACTCACTTTAACTCCCCTTACGTTTTCTTGGGCGATTTTTAGTATACCATTGCTTTTTCATGCAGAAAAGCGAGAAAAGTGCCGCTTTATGCTGTTGTAGATGAAAAAAAGTCACTAAGTACGTACTTAGTGACTTTTGGTATAACACATTCTTCGCTCCTATGTGCCCGTTTATGGGAGGTTACGCTTTAAAGGGTTCGCCAGCTTGATGGCTTCCATCTAAAACAAGAATCCCTTTTTCAGCAGGTGCGTCTGGAAGATCTAACTCTTTCGCTGAACAAATCATGCCGCTTGATGGAACACCTCTTAGCTCAGCATCTTTGATGATCATACCGCTTGGCATCACTGCACCGACCTTCGCCACTACAACATATTGGCCTTGGTCAACGTTTGGTGCACCGCACACGATTTGTAAGGTTTCATCGCCCACATCAACTTGGCAAATGTTTAATTTATCTGCATTCGGATGCTTTTCTTTTTCCTTTACATAGCCGACAACAAATTTTGGTGATAGATCCACAGTCAACGTTTCACTGACACCGTTACGGTTTAAAATTTCATTGATATCTTGAACAATGGTTTCAGAAAGCGGAACAGATCCGTTTTCTTCAATTTTCATGTAAGTGGATGCATTGAAGATATTAAAGCCTGTTGTTTCTTTTGTTTCTTGATTGAAGATTCGTACAACATCTCCAAACGTCTCATGACCTACTTCTTCTCTCGTCACATCTTTCAATGAAATAAGG
>Ga0058696_1000163_pt1 | contig 28153 bp, 25 predicted proteins | sample AgamicMgSfrz_FD_55077 | JGI IMG/M metagenome (GOLD analysis project Ga0058696, IMG submission 55077) | Agave microbial communities from Guanajuato, Mexico - Mg.Sf.rz | ecosystem: Host-associated > Plants > Phyllosphere > Phylloplane/Leaf | place: Guanajuato, Mexico | collected 2012-05-30 | reverse complement strand
TGACATTGCCTGACGAAAAGTCCAAAAATGCACCGACTGCAAATGCCAGCGAACAATTAAGCTTTTCTCTGTTTTCAGCAATCCACTTTTCTTGTATNGGCATTCCTAATCCTACTAGAAGAATGTCTGTTTGCTTATCATTAATATCAGCAATGATGTCATCTACCTTNCTCGGATCAAAATATCCATGCTGTTCCCCAACAAAATTCAAGTGAGGAAACTTATCCTGCAGTTCATGTAAGGCNGCCGTAGCAACACCGGGCTTTGCTCCAAGTAAATATACATTATATTGTCTGTCTTTATGACTTTTAAGCTCATTGAATAAAGCTGGAATAAAGTCTGTGCCGTTCAAGTTTTCTTTAAAGGTAAAACCAAACATCTTCGCGCCGATTTCTATGCCGATTCCGTCATTCAGCAAAAATTCGCTGTTGTTAAGGAGGTTCAAGTATTCTCGATCCTTCTGCGCTAGATTATAGCAATGATCGTTAAGGAAGAACACATTTGCTTTTTCATATGCTATTAGTTTATCTGTCATTGCGGCAATAGCTTCATTTGTATGAAGTACATTTACCTCAATGTTTCCCATCCATCTCTTATCCATTTTGTAAATGTCTCCTGCCTTGCTTAGTGTAGCTTCATTATATAAAAATTTAAGGCATGATACAATTATCGTCACGATTCTTTATCGAATCAAATAATATTGTTGGATTTTGTCGAACTTTAACTAATTAAAATCTTTTATTATGTGAACAAAAAATGATAAAATATATATGTGTTTTTAAAAGACTTTTCAACTATCAATATGCTTGAACTTAAGTCAGCAGTAAAACAAATTATCCAAGATAAAGGCAAACCATTTGAAAGGATGGGACGCAAAGCTACAGATCTAAGGCAGCTGCACTGCTATGATGGCTGGGTCACCTTATGAGAATATAAGGAGGTTTTATTACGGTGTTAAATTTGTTACCAGTAAAAGAACTAGAAACGATAGATCCAGCAGAGCTAGATAGCGAGTGGGTTGAATTGGTACTTGAAGCCAAACGATTAGGCCTTACAAGCAAACAAGTCAGTGCTTTTCTTTCAAATCAAAAACCAGAAATAAAGTAATATACATTAATATACTGAACAATCTTTTAAAAACACATTTTATGGATATGCATCATGCATGGCACAGTTTATGTACATAAGACAAACATTTCATTATAAATGAAATGTTTGCCGTAAAGAACGTTATCTGTGCTTCTTATCCATAATGCTCCACATCTTTCCGAGTAGACCTCTTCATCTTTTCAATCCTGTCATGTAAAAATTTATACACTTCATCTTTTATTTCTTCATTTTGCAAAGCAAAATCAATCGTTGTCTTTACAAATCCAAGCTTTTCTCCTACATCATATCTGTCTCCTTCAAAATCATAAGCAAAGACCCGCTGAATTTGGTTAAGCTGCTGAATAGCGTCAGTCAACTGGATTTCTCCGCCTGCACCTGTTTCTTGTTTCTCTAAAAACATAAAAATTTCCGGAGTAAGAATATATCTGCCCAAAATCGCCAAATTCGATGGTGCAGTTCCTTTGTCCGGCTTTTCAACGAAATTCTTTACTTGATAGCTTCTGCCTGTATTTTCTCCAGGATCGACAATACCGTATCTGTCTGTTTCCTCTTCTGGTACTTGCTGTACTCCAATAACAGAAGACTGTGTTTCTTCAAATTGATTAATCAGCTGTTTTAAGCAAGGAACATCGCTCTGCACAATATCATCGCCAAGGAGTACTGCAAAAGGTTCATCCCCAATAAAATTTCTTGCACACCAAACAGCATGCCCTAAACCTTTTGGCTCCTTTTGCCGTATGTAATGGATATCAGCTAGATTGGAGGCAAAGCGGACTTTATTCAGCAAATCTTCCTTGCCCTTCGCTTCAAGATTCCATTCCAAATCATTAGCACTGTCAAAATGATCCTCGATTGATCTTTTTCCCTTCCCAGTAACAATGATGATATCCTCGATTCCAGAAGCCACGGCTTCCTCTACGATATATTGGATGGTCGGCTTGTCCACGATAGGCAGCATTTCCTTTGGCATTGCTTTAGTAGCAGGCAAAAATCTAGTTCCAAGTCCTGCTGCTGGTATGATAGCCTTCCTGATTTTCTTCATGGTGTATTCCCTCCTAATTATTATAGGATTCTTTTCCCTTGTTTTTGACAGGATAAACTATCATTTATTTCATTAAATATAAGTATTCTTCCTATGCCTTTTCCTGCTTTGTTCACTCAACCCTTGGGATATAAGATAAAAGGATAGCAGAAATAGAATAAAAGCTACTAAAGGATAGAGAAGAATCCATTGAGAATAAGACAAAAACGCGCGAGACTGTCCGATTAAACCAGACCATTCATTTGTCATAGAAATATAAGTGGAGAAATCAGGCTGAAACATTGTTCCCCCAAAAAACAGATTAAATATCGCCAATTGTCCCATCAAATGGAGCACCTGAATTGTTTCATTCAAATATAAAATAATAAAATCACCTTTTAATATCGGCCAAATATGCTTCTTTAGAATATGGCTCTTATTCCCTCCAAGTGTTACAGAGGCCATAATATAAAGGTTTTCCTTTATTTCCGCTGTTTTTGAATAAACAACATTATACACACCTGGCACCCCAAGTGCTGCCATCAGCACTCCTTGTATCATGATTAGAGAGAATGTTGAAAGACTTGGATTAATATTGATTCCGAGCATTATAAAGTAAATGATGATAACTGGAGGAATGCTCGTTAATAATGTTATCCTTCCTTGTTTGCCCTTATTTTTCCCTTTTGCTGCCAATCCGCCCAATACTCCTGCAATTCCTCCTGTAAGAAGTCGAACTGCCGCAACTATTAACACAGTAAACACTGTATATTTAGCACCATGAAGAATAAGCGATAATATATCCTTTCCCCATTTGTCTGTTCCAAACAGATAGTCCTCTGACGGTGCTAATGGCGGAGCAACAAATTCTCTTCCATTATCTGTTTCCATGTACCCTACTTTCACCTTATAATCTGCAGGATAAGGTGCAATAAAAGAACCGAAAAGACCAATCAGTACAAAAACAGCCAATAAGAAAAGACCTACGGTAAGCTTTATATTCCATTTCTCAGTCATATTTCAAGATCCTTTCCATTAGAATAATAAGCATGTACAGCAGGAAAAAAACTGCTCCATATAATAAGAATAGAGCAACAAGGCAGAAAATCACCAAATTATACTGATAGCCAAAATAAGCTTGTGTCTGAAAGAATAAAGCCGTTATTCCGTTCAAGTTAAAGATATATTCTACAATAAACAGATTACTGATCATAATTGCCAATATTTTATGCAAATCTGCTTTTAAATAAGGAGTAACATTCGTCGTCACATGGTAAAGATAAATATCCTTTTTCTTCACTCCTTTAGCAATGGCTGTCAGTATATAATCCTGTGTAAGTACATCCTTTGTTTTTTCATTTAACGCTTTAACGGCATACAAAAGTGGAATAATGATTAAGGTGATGATTGGCAGCAAAACGGCCATATGTTCCGAATCAAAGGAAGCTACTTTAGCAAGCTTAATGCCAGTATTTTTATAAACAACAGTCACTAACAGCTGCAGCAGCAATATAAGCATAAAGTCCGGTAATATTCCTAAAAGACTGATTATCCTGCCAAAAAACCGTTCACTTGCTTTCCAAAACCATATTCCGAGCAGAAAAGTGAGTGCTAGCACACATAAACCTGCGATTATTAAATAATAAAAAGAATCTGTAAAACTTTCTCCAATAACGGAAAAGATAAAAACAGATCGATCTCCCTGGGTAAAATAATAGGCATTCCCACTAAACAATCCGACAATAAAATCCTTTATGATTGCAAAAATTCCGAAAAAATCAAATACAATGTCACCGTTGTCCCCACTTAATAAAACAAGAGGAAATGCAGCCAGCACAAGCAAGAAGATAAGGCTGAGCAGTTGGGCAAAGGTTGCCTTCAATATCTTCATCAAATTCCTCCAGTTACGTTAATATATTATTTTTATATATAATTCGTTTCACTAAATACCAACCATACTAATCTATCATAAAATTCCACAGCTTATCAACAAAGATTTTCACAATTAAGAATAAATGAACGAATCAGCAATTACTATTATATTTGTATAACAGAAAAAGCGTCCTGCTTAAGGACGCCTTTTAAATTTGGGGTAATTACCGGGGGTTAGGATTGATTCTCTTTAAGAAAGGTTTTTGTTCAAATCGATCTTTAAACGGGGAAAAAACTACTTATATTTTGGAAATGTATTCTTTTAGAGTGTAGGCACGGAGCGGTGTTTTTTGGAGAATTCCTCTTGAATTAAATATTCTAATTGTCGAATCCGAACATTCTGCTGTTCCATTTTTTTAATAGTTTTAGCTTGCATTGATATTAAAGCTGACAGCAAGTCAGACATATTTTCACCAGTGTTCATTCAATTGTCACCTCCTTTTTTATTACTCTACTTACCATTAAGTAGTAATGAGCTGCTCATGATTTTTGGGTTCTAAAAATCGAACATATTCTGCAACTACTTCCGTCACATAAACTCTTTTCCCGTCTTCGTTTTCATAATTCCTTGTCTGAATTCTGCCAATCAGGGCAATCATAAAGCCTTTGCGGCAATAATGAACGATATTTTCCGCTGCCTTGTTCCAAAAAATGCATGGAATGAAGTCTGCTTCATACTCTCCTGCCTGATTGCGATAGTTCCGCTGAACTGCGAGCATAATATTTGTGACAGAAGTGCCTGTTTGGGTAAGCTTCAGTTCAGGATCACGTGTCAATCTCCCTACTAATGTCACCTGATTTATCAATAGATCACCTCTTTCTTCCTAGCAAGCTTATCATACTAAATGAGGAGACTATTGGAAAATCACGAAGGATAGCAAAAATAGAAGTTAGCATTTAGAAAACTCATTTTTCCTGTTAGGAAAAATAAAACTATCAGAGGTTTATGCAGGCAAGTTTGATGTTTCGTTAATCTATTTAATTTAACAAAAAAAGCGGATAAAGCATAAATGCTTTATCCGCTTCTTTATATTATTGCTCGTAAGATGCGATTACCGCTTGGACTTTATCCATTACGCCAGCTCGCAGCTTAGCCAATTTTCCTTGGCTTTCTTCAAGAGAAGAGCTAGTAACACTGAAATAGAACTTAGCCTTTGGTTCTGTACCTGATGGACGCAGGCAGAACCATGAGCCGTCTTCCAAATAGTATTTAATAACGTTGGATTTTGGAAGGTCGATTAAGATTTCCTTCACGTTCTCCGTCCGTTTGCTTGTTTGATAATCTTCAATTGCAACAACTTGCAGGCCGCTCACTTCAGAAATAGGATCTTGGCGGAATGTATCCATAATGTAAGCAATTTGTTCCGCACCATCTTTTCCTTTAAGTGTTAAAGATTCAAGTCCTTCTTGGTAAAAGCCGTACTTTTCAAAGACTTCAAGCAAGCCTTCGTATAAAGTCATGCCTTTTGCTTTGTAATAAGCAGCAACTTCTGCCGCAAAAATAGCTGACTGCACAGCATCTTTGTCGCGTACAAAGTCACCAATTAAGTAACCATAGCTCTCCTCATATCCAAATAGGAAAGTATGCTGCTTTGTTTGTTCAAATTCAAGGATTTTTTCACCGATGAATTTAAAGCCAGTTAATGTATCAATTGTCGGAATGCCGTATGCTTCTGCAATCGTTCTTCCGATTTCAGATGTTACGATTGTTTTGATAACAACACCGTTTTCAGGCAGAATACCTTTTGCTTTTTTCTCTGACAGCAAGTACTCAAGCATCAATGCTCCTAATTGGTTTCCAGTAAGAACCGTGTATTCACCACTTAAATCCTTAACAGCAACACCAAGGCGGTCTGCATCCGGATCTGTTCCTAAAAGAATATCTGCATCAATTTCCTTTCCATAACGGATAGCAATTTCAAACGCAGCATGCTCTTCCGGGTTTGGAGATTTAACTGTAGAGAAGTTTGCATCTGGTAATTCTTGCTCCTTAACAACTGTCACATTGCCGAAACCAAACGCCTGCAGCCCTGCGCGTACAGGCTTGTTCGCCGTACCATGCAATGGTGTGAAGACGATTTTCAAATCTTCCGCTTCTGGAAGCTTATTAAGCTGAATTGTTTTAAGCTGCTCCACATAAGCTGCATCAACGTCAGCTCCTATGTATGTTAATAAGCCTTGATCTAGTAGCTCCGACTCTTCAAGAACTTCAATCGTCAGCTCATCTTCTACTGCGTTCACATACTTGATAATAACATCTGCGGCTTCTGGAGGCAGCTGCCCGCCATCTTCCCCATATGCTTTAAAGCCATTATATTCAGGCGGATTATGGCTTGCAGTGATAACAACACCAGCAAATGTATTAAGGTGGCGCACTGCAAATGATAGCTCAGGTGTTGGACGAAGCTCTTCGAATATATAGGATTTGATGCCCAGCTTGCCCACTACTTTTGCAACTTCCAAAGCAAATTCCGGTGATTGGTGACGGGAGTCATATGCTACTGCCACACCGCGATCCATGGCCTCTTTGCCTTGTTCTTGTATGTATTTCCCCAAACCTTGGGCAGCTTTGCGCACTGTATAGATATTCATACGGTTGATGCCGGGGCCAAGCTCTCCGCGCATTCCGCCAGTGCCAAATTCTAAATGCTTATAAAAGCTATCCTCGAGCTGTTTTTCCGATTTTTGCAATTCCAGCAATTGCGCTTTTAAATTTGGCTCTAAATCTTCAAAACTAGCCCATTTTCCTACTATATCTTGATAAACCATATTGCCAGATTCCCACCTTTAATTAATATTTTTACCTGTCTTAACATTACCTAAAATATGTATATATGTAAAGGGCAATCCGGGGCAGAAGCCACCGTTTTCCCTATAACTAATTTAGGTATTTAATCCTTAATTCTTGTCCATATTTCTATCAGCGGTCCTCGCTTACCAAATACGGGATCTTCTTGAGGAAATGGGGCATTTTCTATCTCCGCCATCGCAACACGAAAATCTTCCTCCGTATCCCTTCTTGTATTATAATGCTGCCCATTAGGATATGCACCAATGACTTGCAAATCCGGGGTGGCTGACAGCTTCTTATGGCCTGTTCCTGCAGGAAGCAGCAAAACATCTCCAGCGTGAAGGATAATTTTACTGCCTTGTTCCCCGCCAATTTGCAGCAATGCAGAACCCTTCATTATCCCAAGCACCTCATGAGAATTGCTATGATAATGATGGTAAGGGAAAACTCCGTCGACCCAGCTGTTTCCCCAATTATGAGAACGAAATATCTTGCCCATATTGTTTTCACTATTTTTTAATACCTGCTTATAATGCAGAACCGGTAAGGTAGGATGATTTGGAATAAAGCCATTCGGCTCAAAGTAGTAGAGCGTGGTATCTCGTGACATTTTAGCCCCTTCCCCCTCTCTACCTCCTCTATACCCCTTTCTAGCAAAAAACATTCCTCTTAAAATCTTAAAAAAACTTTCTGTATTTTCATTAATATACTTTAAATTCCAATTTTTTTGCCGATATAGAAGGAACCCGCACAGAAATGAAACAAGTGCCCATTGGTCTAATTTTATCCTTACATACGGTGTCTTTGTTCTCGTTTCTAACTACTTATTTATTCTAAAAGGAGAAGGACAGGTAATGAACATCAGCATAAAACAAAAACTTATCGGAAGCTTTATTTTAATCTCCCTTATTTTCACCATTGCTTCCTATTATTCTTACAGCAGCTCTAAGAAAACAGAGGATTCTTTCACGTATCTTATCAACACTGTCGCTGAACTGCGTTCAATTAGTGATGAGATCAAAACTAATGCAGCTCAGCAAGTTGCCAGCTACAGAGGCTTTATGCTTTATGAGACACCAGAATTCAAAAGCCAGTTAAATGGCGCAAACAGCAATATTAAAAACCTTGTAGAAGAAGGAAAAAAGCTCGCAACACTTCAAGAAACACAGGACAGACTGGATGAAATCCAAGAACTGAATGAGCAATTCTTCCAAAGTGCTAATTCTGTCATGAACAGCATGTCAAGCTCGTCCACCAATAAAGAGCAAGCTATTGCCGAGGGCCTAGATACAATTGTCCCTATTTCAAATAATTTGACAGACAGAACGACTTCATTNATAACATGGCTAAATAAAGAAATTATGAAACCAAAGATAGATGAAGCTCANCAAGATGCAGAAAACCGTTCACTTATCATCTTGATTGTCAGCATTGCAGCAACTGTAATTGCTATTGCAGCAGGTGTTATCCAATCGTTCTTCATTACAAAACCAATCAGCAAGCTGCAAGGTAAAATGCAGCAAGTGGCAGACGGAGAGTTAAATACAGAACCGTTGCTTTTGAAAAATAAAGATGAGATTTATCACTTAAATGAATCCTTTACACAAATGCAAGACAGCTTAAAGGCCATGATTACAAAAATCGCAAGCAATGCAGACCATGTTGCTTCTAGTGCAGAACAGCTTAATGCAAGTGCCGACCAATCAGCACGGGCAGCAGAAAACATCACGTCGTCCATTCAGCAGATTGCCGGCAGTACAGAAATAACCATCGCGAAAACAGATGAAAACTCCAGTTCTTTGTCTGGTATCCTTAATGGAATTCTAAAAATTGAGAAGGATACAGATACAGTATCAGAGCTTTCCAAAACAGCTTCTGACAATGCTGAAAAAGGCTCTAATTCTATCAGCAGCAGCTTAGCTCAAATGGAATCTATCTTTAATTCAGTTAATCGATCCAATGCGGTTATTGCTTCTCTTTCCGAAAGATCAAAAGAAATTGGATCAATTATTGATATCATCAGCAATATCGCAGAGCAGACAAACCTTCTTGCATTGAACGCTGCCATTGAGGCTGCCAGAGCCGGGGAGAACGGCAAAGGCTTTGCTGTTGTAGCAGATGAAGTGCGCAAGCTGGCGGAACAGTCGCAAGTTTCTGCGAAGGATATATCCAGACTGTTGAGCGGCATTCAAAAGGATACCGCTGAATCAGTAGACTTGTTAAATGACGCGAAGTCACAAGCAGAGAATGGCGTTAAAATCTCAACGGAAACAGCCGATACATTCGGTGAAATTCTGAACAGCACAAAAATGGTCACACCAAAAATCAATGAAGTGGCAGAAACAATCCAGCGTATCGCTTCTTATGTTAAAGAAGTGACTTCATCTGCCGATGAAATTGCTTCTTTATCTAAGGTTAATGGCAGTAACACAGAAGAGGTCGCTTCATCTACTGAAGAGCAATTAGCTTCGATGGAAGAAATTAAAGCTTCCGCACAAGTGTTAGCTGGAATGGCCGAAGAATTGATGGCGGTTGTAAACCAATTCAAAATTTAACTCAACCACTTAACCCACAAAGACTATGCTTTGTGGGTTTTTTCCTGCTAGTGATTATTATATGCTAGAGCTGAAAAAAAAAGACTATGCTTGTTCTGCTGGCACCTCTAAATTTAAGCTTTTCAGAATTTCATCAGAGCTTGTCACTGAACCAAAAAACTGATCAATTGTCTCTAATGACATATCGTACGCTTCCTGAGTAAAAGCGCCTGTACAATCAGACAATAAAAGAACATCATAATCAAGCATAAAGCCGTCTCTTGCAGTTGATTCTACGCATATATTTGTGCTGACACCAGCCATGAGCAATGTTTCAATTTCCATGGCGCGGAGGACAGAGTCAAATCTTGTGTTAATAAAGGCACTATAACGATGCTTCACCACAATAACATCTTCTTTTTCATCTGGAGTTAATTGAAAAAATTCAGCACCCCATGTGTCTTTGCGGCAAAGATCTGTTTGGCTTTTACCTTTTAACCTTTTCACCCAAGTCTTTGAGTCTGTACTTTCCTCATGAATTGTTTGAATGTAGATTACCGGCACGTTCTTTTCCTTACATGCACGTATCATCCTGTGAAGATTTGGCATCATCTTTTCAGCCATTGAGACATCCAATCCTTGCTTTGCCAAGCTTCCTTCTCTATGGCAGTAGTCATTTTGCACGTCGACTATAACAAGTGCACTTCGAGCTGGATTCCAGTCTACACCCATCCATATTCACCCTTTCCTTGTAAATTAAGCATTGCTCCTTTTTAGTATTTGTTAAACACTAATCTGTATCCGCTAATGAACAAAAATCAAAAAGAAAGACTGCCGAAAAGCAGCTTCCTTATAGAGATACCTTCATATAAGCTTTGGATACTTTTCGATCAGCCTAAAAACTTAAATATTCAATTCGAGGGACAAGTATTTATATTCTAAATAATCTTCTATTCCATATTTGCCGCCTTCTCGACCTACTCCTGATTCCTTTACTCCTCCAAATGGCGCCTGCGCAACTGTTGGTAAAGGATCATTAATGCCAATGATCCCATACTCCAACGCTTCACCAACACGGAAGATTCGAGAAACGTCATTTGTGTAGAAATAAGCAGCAAGACCATATACTGTATTATTGGCCAATGCGACTGCTTCCTCTTCTGTTTCAAAATCAAAAAGAGGCGCAACAGGACCAAAGGTTTCTTCAGAAGCTATTTTCATATCATGTGTTGCATGAGCAAGAATAGTTGGTTCAAAGAAGAAACCATTTTCAAATTGTTCCCCTTCCGGTTTTTTACCGCCTGCAAGCAGCTTCGCGCCTTTTTGGATTGAATCCTCCACATGCTCGACCGTTTTTTTCACTGCATTTTCATTAATGAGCGGCCCGATTGTGATNCCGTCTTCAAGCCCATTNCCAACAACAAGCTTTGACATCTTCTCTGTCAGTATTTGTGCAAATTTTTCACTGATGTTCTTCTGTACATAAACACGGTTTGTACAAACACAGGTTTGACCGGCATTGCGGAATTTACTTGCAATCACGCCATCTGCCGCTTTCTCAAGATCTGCATCTTCAAAGATAAGGAATGGCGCATGGCCACCAAGTTCCATGGAGATTTTCTTCATCGTATCTGCCGCACGCTTGGCAAGCTCTTTCCCGACCTTAGTCGAACCAGTAAATGTTATTTTGCGGACATCTGGGCTTTCCATCATTGCATCGCCGATTTCCTTTGGCATGCCATGGACAAGATTTAAAACACCTTTCGGCAAACCTGCATCATGAAAAGCCTTCATTACTTCAATAGCAGTCAAAGGTGTTGATTCTGCCGGTTTAATCACTACCGTACAACCGGCAGCAAGAGCTGGTGCAATCTTCCTTGCAATCATAGCAATCGGGAAATTCCAAGGTGTGATAGCACCAACAACACCAATTGGCTGTCTTAGTACAAGAATCCTCTTCGTTGGTGAACTTGATGGAACTGTATCTCCATATATGCGCTTTCCTTCCTCCGCATACCAATCAAGGTACTCTGATGCCAGCTGCACTTCTCCCCTGCTCTCAGATAGTGGTTTACCCATCTCTGTTGTAATTATTTCTGCTAAAGAATCAACACGAGAACGAAGTAAATCTGCCGCCTTTTTCAGGTATTCATACCTGTCTTTTGCAGTCAGCTTCGACCAGGCACCAAGTGCATCTTTAGCGGCACCAATTGCTTTTTGTGCATCTTCCTTATTGCCTTTTGCCGTGTTTTTTATCAGCTCCCCTGTTGCTGGATTATGAACAGGATAGGTTTCACCGCCTATCGCTTCACACCATTCTCCGTTTATATACAACATAATTACTCCTCCTTTAGAATACAGGCAAGCTTTTAAGCCCTTGGATTAACACACCAGTTCAAGTTCCTATTACTGCAAACCAAACGTCATGTTTCAAACATTGTGCCAAACTGCACATACTTCCTTTCCATAACGTCTTATTTTCATTATAGAAGCTCGATGATGGTTTATAGGCCAATTACGATACTTGCCCGTAGCATGTATATTTTCATTAATTCCTGTTTTTATGTTTTATAAGGTACAATCTTATTTTAACAGAGTGCACAGCCTATACTCCTTCTAGAAGCTCACAGCCAATAAGGGAAATATATCCAAAAATAATAAACTGGCTTTCGTCCGCCTTATATTACCCACTCCATAAAATATTAAGTCCCCATAAATATGTAAGCTGCTGTTCTAGGTGCCCTTCATTCGCGAATAATTTTTATCTAGCTGTTGCTGTGCTGAAAAGTCGCTTAAGATGGCAAAAAAAAGAGCGGTTGCCCGCTCTTTCCGATTATTTCAAGTTACCTGAAAGCATATCATGAACCTTTTGTTTTTCTTCATCGGAAACATTCAAATAGTACGTTCCAGTTGAAGTATCTCCTGTTCCAACAACCTCATACTGTTCCATGTTATTTCTTGCACTGCGATAGTTCTTCTGGATTTCCATCATCTCATCAAAAGTCATGTTTGTTTTCACATTGCTGCCAAGTACATTTAAGATATCATCGAATTTAGAGACTGAGGAAATGCTTGCTGCCTTATCAATGATGGCTGTAAGCACCTTCCGCTGGCGTTCATTCCTGCCGAAATCTCCATTTGGATCAAGATGGCGCATACGGACAAATCCTAGTGCCTTCGGTCCATCCAATTGGATATTTCCTTTTACATAATGATAGCCTTCTTTATAATAGCCTTCATCAATCCAGTCTAGTTCATTGTTGACTGTAATTCCGCCGACTGCATCAACAAGATCACTCAAGGCTTCCATATTCACTTGTGCATAATAATCAATATCAATACCAGTGAAATTCTCTACCGTATCAAGCGCCATCTTCACACCGCCGTAGGCATAGGCTGCATTGATTTTCGTCGTTTTGCCTGCACCGATTATTTCCGTTTTCGTGTCCCTTGGTATACTTACTATCTGCATTTTTTTCGATTTCGGGTTGACCGTCATTACCATAAGCGTGTCAGATCGGCCCACATCACCTTCTCTTTCATCCACACCCATTAATGCAATTGAAATTGGTTTACTGTTGGAAAGATTCTCTTCCCTCTGCTTTGTCACAGACTGTTCCTCGTCCTCGACTGGCTGGTACATCTTATCTGCGGTTTTTTCAACATAATGATAGAGATAAGCCGCATAACCACCAATTCCTAACACAAGAACGGCAAGGATACAGCCGATTGTTATTAGAATTTTTTTCTTCATATCATTCTCTCTTTCTAAGTCAAAATATCTACGATCATAGCAGATAAACATTAAAAGCACATGAAAAAGAGACGCTACACAGAAAAAAGCTTCCATAATAGGAAGCTTTTAGAGTGTAGACAAAGTCTTAATTCGAAGAACAATCAGGCTGATGGAAAACGTTTGTCTGATCTGGCTCTAACCAAGGCAGGAGCTAAAGTTGTTGCCTGTAATGAGCATCCGAGTATGAGTGATCAACACAGAAAACGAGCGTTGGCGGACAGCCTGAGCGAAGCATTTTCCTTACCAGATAGCTACACAGCCATCCGTTCTTGATTCCGTTCCGCCCGCAAGAACACCGTTTTTATGGCGAACAATAATCTGTCCCCTTCCGAAAGAACCAGAATCAAGAGCCCACTGCACTTGATGTCCTTTTCTTGCTAATGCGTGAGCAATATGCTCAGGGAAGGACGGCTCGATCTGCACGGTTTTTTTCTCTACCCACTGCCAGCGCGGGGCATCCAATGCAGACTGTGGATTTAAGGAGAAGTCAATCATATTCATAGCGACTTGAAGATGGCCCTGCGGCTGCATGAAGCCTCCCATTACTCCGAATGGCCCAACTGCTTCATTATCCTTCGTGATGAATCCAGGAATAATCGTATGATAAGTTTTTTTACCAGGCACAAGCGCGTTATCATGGTCAGGATCGAGGCTGAAGCCATGTCCCCTGTTCTGCAGGGCTATACCTGTTTCAGGCACAACTACACCTGAACCGAACCCCATATAATTGCTTTGAATAAAGGAAACCATATTTCCTTCTTCATCAGCTGTTGCTAGATAGACGGTACCCCCTTTTGGCGGATTGCCTGGCATTGGCTCTATTGCCGTTTCTCCAATAAGACTGCGTCTAGCTTTCGCATATTCATCAGACAAGAGCTCTGCTGTTTTAACACTCATTTTATCTTCTTCAGTTATATATTTAAGACCATCTGTGAAAGCAAGCTTCATGGCTTCAATTTGGAGATGATATGTTTCTACTGCATCTTTTGCAGGAAACTGATCTTCCTTCAGCGTGTTTAGCGCCATTAATGCAATCAGGCCTTGGCCGTTTGGTGGTATTTCCCAAACATCATAACCTTTATAATTAACAGATATCGGGTCCACCCATTCAGGAGCATAAGCTTCTAAATCTTCCTTCCTTATGTAACCGCCATATTTTTTTGAAAAGGCATCAATTTTATCAGCAATCTCACCTTTATAAAATGCTTCGCCATTCGTCTCTGCAATGGCGCGCAGCGTTTTGCCGTGGTACTCAGATTTCCATATTTCGCCGATTTTTGGTGGTTTGCCATTTGGAGTAAAGGTTTCAAACCAATTTTGATAGACATCATCTGTACAAGCTTTGGAAAATGTTTGATATGCTTTTTCCCAGAAGTGCCCTAATGTTGCAGAGACAGGGTATCCTTCTTCCGCATACTGAATCGCCGGTTTAAGTACCTCTGATAATGGCAACTTTCCAAACCTTTCCGATAATTCAACCCATGCTGCTGGTGCACCAGGCACAGTTACAGGAGTTAAGCCATATTTAGGCATCTCATCATGACCTGCATTTTTCACAGCATCAATCGAGATTGCGCTAGGAGCAGGGCCGCTCGCATTTAGGCCATGCAGCTTATTATTTATCCAAACAATAGCAAAGGCGTCTCCGCCAATACCGTTTGAAGTAGGTTCAACCACCGTTAATGCTGCTGCTGTTGCAATAGCTGCATCTACTGCATTGCCNCCTTGCTTCAGAATATCAATCCCTGCTTGTGCTGCTAGAGGCTGGGATGTTGCAACCATTCCTTTCTTCGCATACATGGTGTTTCTTTTTGATGGATATGGATTATAAAGTGGATCGTGATTTAGCATATTGCCTCCTGTTATGTATGTATTGGGCAGGGTTACCCTTTTTATAATGAAAATTGACAATTTTCTATTATTTTAACATAAGAATGGAGTTAGCTATACAGCAAATTTAAAAAAACGGCAGTTCTTGATGCATTTACATCAAGAACTGCCGTTTCATTTTAATAGAAAACCACCTGCCGCTAACAAAACAATCAAGACGAGAAGGAAGCCGTACTTGCCGAATAAAAGCGTAACTTTGCTTGAACGTTTCCGCTTTACTTCCTTTAAAAGTTTCTTAAAAGATTGAGATCTGATTGCTTTTAATTTTCGCTGATAGTCTTTGTCCTTCCAAATAGAATTACGGTCTCCGACTAAATAACCTTTCAATGCCCGCACGTAGCCAACTTCCTGCATTCCGTATTTCTTATATGACCATTTAATATACTCGAGCATCTCCACATTAGTACCATAGATAGCAAGGAATGCAAACAGCTTTTCATGCTCGATTTTACTACCTTCACTTCTTTGGAAGAAAAGAACAAGTCTTTCAAATGGCTGAAATAGTCCAGCTTCTTTAATCATATTTTTCCCAGCCTGCTTCGCATCATCTACAAGATAATTGTCCACAAGCTCTGTTATGCTGTTAATGTGATCTATTTTGTCAAAAAACGCGGTATAGAGCGCACTAAGCAATCTAAAGATTTCACCTTCCACCCCTTTTTTGTAAAGGGCGACATCGATTCGCCCTTGGGCTGAAAGAAAGAGCTCTCCAAATATGCGGACATCTTCAAGCTGCAGCCGCTCCAATTGGGCGAGCTTCAACAGCTCCAACTTTACATCTGGCATAACCACTTCTATAAACTCTGGATGGACCCGCTGTTCTGTTAAAAAGACAAATAATCTTTCTGCGACAGTGAAAGGTTTACTGCTTTTTTTCACTTCAATCAGGAAACGTTTTTTGACGCGCTTTACAAATTCCTTATCATCAATAAAGAAAGAGTGTGCATGTAGAAGGTTTGCCAAATTGAANAGAAATACTTCGAGCGAGTGACGCTGACTGAGTTTATCATCTACTTGAAGGGATATCACCTCTTGATAGGACCCTCTAATATCATCCATAAAACTAAGAACCTGCTTATATAAAACCGGATACTTCTCTAATAATGTCCAAATATCCTGAGCTAGCTGCTCATCTTGGAAATAGGCAAGCGTTCTTACCGTAAACTCCACCGCTTCTATCTGTCCAGTTATTTGGTTTATAGCAAATACTGTTTTCATATAGTCCTTTGCAATCGAAGGATCTTTCTGGAGCCTTTCCCTCAACAGTATTTTCCCTGCTATTTCGATAATTTCCGGTTTTTCTTTATGGTTTTTTTCGAGCAATGCCAATAGAAGCTGCAAGATACCTAGCTTATCACGTTCATAACCATCATAAGCCGTTTCCTCTAACAGGTAGATTACACATAAGCGATTATAATAGCTGATGCTCAGCTGATCCGTCAGTTTTAAACCTTTAAGCGCCCTTTCTGCAAAAAGGAAAAAATCATCCAGTTTGGAAGCTGTCTGCAGGGCATCATATGCAATATCGAGGTATTCCTGTTTCTGTCCTTCCATATCCACACCACTTATTCTTTTCGTTGTAAAATCAAATACAAATTGATTTTCGAATATATGATTCCTTAATCGGATGCTGCCTGGCTCCACAAACATCAGATGAACATATTTTTGCTTTGCTGCAGCCCCCTTGAATGACACAGCCCCAAAAACTTCCCTTGCAGCATACGGCATATGTATGTACAGCATTTCTAATAAAGTCATGGCATGCCTACTATGCTCGTTAAGCGGTATATCTAGGGATATATATACGGTTTTTCCGCTTTCTGTTGCTGCTAAACAAGCAAACAGCAGTTTTTTAAAGGTGCTTTCAGTGATTTTCAGACTGTAAAACAGCTCCTGTTTTTTCCTATATATATTTTCTGCCTTTTCACAGGGAATATCCGTTAATCCTTCTAATGATTTCCCAGCGTCATCTTCTATGCTCCTCGCAAACTGTGCATGAAATATCTTTTCAGGGTTTCTGATCCACTCAGCCTTATTCTTAGAAGGAACGATATAATGATGCACAAAGACAGACCTATTAGAATCGGCGCTTAGCACCTGTGCTTGTCCGATGATCAGCTCTCCTGTTTCAGGCTGGATAAACTGAAACGACGGAGGATAGTCCTCCTTATATCGGCTATCCTTCTGAACCTCAGAGCTTGAAAGAGGTTCAAGATAATTTTCAATAAAGTTCTCATCAAGCTCAGGAGTGAATACAGCTTTGTCTATACCTTCCCCGAGTCCCTTTTTCCCCTTTATATATCTGTATTGTTGAATGAAGCCATTGCTCACATGGCGCCCCTCCCTTCTGTGAACATTGCCGAATCATAAAAGAGACACATATTCTTTAAGCTTTGCTTAGACCAGCCTTGCATAAGTTTATATCAGCCAAATGTTATTTTTTCATTGTCATATAATGCAAATATTACACTAAATTAGTACTACCGTAAACGGATTATTACTAGTATAATAGAACGTTTTGCAAGAAAAATTACCGAAGCAGTTAAATCGGCAGCATAAAAAAAGCAGCCCCTTAACCTTGGGCCTGCTAAACAGAGATCGAAATACTGTCTGATGCTTTTTTTACTGCCTTATATATACCAAAACCTGCCATTGTACCAACCGTGTTTAAAATAATATCATCCACATCACTCCATCGGTATTCCATAAACCACTGGATTGTTTCAATCGCCGCCGATAAGCAGCATCCAACAGCCGTACATAATAGCAATTGATTAAATCGCGGGACAGCTAGCGGCAGGAAAAAACCAAAGGGCATAAACAAGGCAATATTGCCAATGTTATTTATAATAAAGGTAAAAACGGACCGCTCAACAAACATTTCCTTTATCATCAAAAAGGGAATAAAGTTATGCCCGCCTGGTTCAATACCAATACCTAAATAACGATTCGGGAACATCGTCATGTAAAAAATAAAACATATGGAACCTGCCAGCAANAGCTTTTTTTTCTTGTTATTCAATTTGACCACCTACTTCATCTTCCTTGCTCTCCAAATTTGAGTTTTGCTTATCATATCATATTTTCCAATATTTCCATAAAATTAATCAACAAACCAAAAAAAGCCTGCCTTTTGAAAAAGGACAGGACTCATACTACTCCATATCATCTGCTGATTTTTTATAGAAAAGCTGCTGATAATAAGCGATGGCAAAATCAAAAAAATACATTAATGAAAATCTTTCAGAGGAAAACCCTGTTTTGTCATGGGAGTCACCATTTAAATAATAGACAATATCAGCCTTTTCCAAAAGTGCTGCCTCCTGGTTATGTGTTATAAGGATGATTTTCGCCTTGGTTTTAGTGAGCTTTGTCATTAACTCCTCATTGCCTACAATAAATCTCCCAGACGGACTTGCAACAATAGCAACAGAATTTTCATCCAAATCGTCCATATCTGCTTTTTGCTCCTGCACATCTGAATAAGCGCTTACAAATTTCCCTAATCTCACAAGCCTGAATTGAAAATCCTGTGCCATTGCTTGAGAAAGCTGTGTTCCATAAAAGGAAACCTTATTGGCACGATGAATACATTCCATAATTCCTTGCACCTTTTCGACATCAATGATATTCTCTGATGCCTTCAGCCAGCCGACAATCTTTTCATAAAGTACTTTTTGCAGCAATTCCCCAGTTTGCTCTGGATTCTCCAATTCTTGAACAGATTGGAAAGCAGGTGACTCGTCCATCACACTTATTTTGGCAAAATCCTTGAATTCCTGAAAGTTTTTGTAGCCAATTCTGCGGCAAAACCTCGTAACAGCTGCAGGTGAAGTAAAACAGGAATCTGCCAATGCACTTATATTCATATCTGGAATCTTGTAGACATCGCCTAACAATTTCAGCGCGATAAAATAATTCGTATCCCGCGTTTTATGATTATTAATAAAATCCAACAGTCTAAATATAATATCCTTCATCTTTATCACCACTTGCCTATTAGTATANCGCTTTAATGAAAACCCTGCCATCTTTCCTAGTTTTATTTTCTATTTTTGCATATAAAAAAGCAAGCATTATGAAGATCTTTCGATAGCCTTTAAGATTAGTCATCTTTTAAGTAACTATACAAACAAAACAACCTTATTTTTGGCGGTGCTTGGTCTATAGATAAAACCACCTAAAAAGTTTGTTTAATAGTTTTCTTTAAGATTCATATCTGCTGCAAGGGTTCGCTTTCCACGTGGCGAGTGCCAAACCGCTTCGTCGCTACGCTCCCGTTAGGTGGTCCTGGACTTTCTCACTAATCCCGCAGGAGTCTCACCCCTTCGCCTCCATCAGCATCTTTGTAAATGTTAAAAAGATGCAAAAAAACCGCTCCGTAAAACAGAGCAGTCTTCTTCTAGCCTTTTTTCTTATTTTTTACTGCGAAGCTCTTTAATAACTGCCATTACATCCAACTCTCCAAGCTCTCTGGCAAGGGCATCTTTATATGTATGATAGGCAGAATTTCCAATTGCATTTAATTCTCCTGTTTCCTTAGCAAGACGCAAATCCTTTGCCATATGCTTCAACGCAAAGGCAGCTGGATACTCATCCTTTAGAATGGCTGGTGTTTTCATTTTAGAAATTGCAGTTCCTACTGCACTTTCATTAATGATTGTGAGCATGTCCTCTACTTTAATTCCTTGCTCCTCGGCAAACAAAACAGATTCTGCAATCCCTTGCACGGTAATGCCTAAAAGCAGGTTGATAGCAAGCTTGGCATTACTGCCAGAACCGCTTTCCCCTAAATAAATAGACATTTTTCCGATCGGCTCAAACAGCTCTTTCACCTTGTTGTATGTTTCTTCTTCGCCGCCTGCAAGTACCAGCAGATTCCCTTCCTTTGCAGGGGCTACACTTCCAGACACAGGAGCATCTACAAATCCGATTCCTTTATCCTTTGCTGCAGCATAAATTTCCTTCGAGGTAGCTGGTGCGACCGTGCTCATATCAATGAATACTTGGCCCGGCTCAGCTGCCTCCAGCAGCTTGTTGGAAAAGTATAAATCCTTAACTGCTTCATCATCAGAAACCATCGTGAAAATGATATCACTGCTTGCACAAGTTCTTCAAGTGATTGTGCTTGTACAGCTCCAGCTGAAATAAGCTCACTTGCCTTTGATGCTGTCCTGTTAAATACAGTAACACTGTAACCTGCCTTCAACAGATTCAAGGAGATTGGCACACCCATATTTCCTAAACCGATCCATCCTAACTTCATTTCTAAAGCACCATCCTTGTGGATTATTTTTCTTATATTTTACCATATTATCTAATGGTGCAGATAAGGCAGGATACTTCGCAATAATCAAGAGAAGTAGTCAAGTATGAGAGATGTCAGCAGCCCTAATGCAGTGATTAAACCTGTAACAGATCCGCCCTCTTCATATGCTTCCGGCATCATCGTTGAGCCTACCATGGCAATAATGCCGCCTCCAGCAAATGCACCGATTGCAGCCATCAATTCTTCAGATGCATTATCAAGGAAAACATAGCCGCCGAAGGAGCAAGCTGTTGAAATCACCAGTACACTGATCCACAATACAAGAATTTTCTTTTTAGAGTAGTTGCTTTTGAGTAGTCCAGTCGTACTAGAAAGTCCTTCTGGGATGTTGCTGATGAAGATGGCGATAACAAGCAAAGCACTAACACTGTTTTGCCCAATTAAACTCGCCCCAATCATAATCGACTCAGGAATCGCATCCATAACAGTCCCGATAAAAATCGCTAGTCCTGATTGATTGCCCTCTTTGTCACCTGAAGACCTTTTCCTGTCCTTTGCCCCCTTCCGCGATACAAGCAAATCCAGCACAAAAAAGACAACTGCTCCAGCCAAAAATCCTATGCCCGTCGGCAGCAAACCGCCGCTTTCAACAGCATCACCAAGCAGCTCATATGTAGAAGCGCCAATCAACACTCCCGTACCGAATGCCATAATAAAACCTATTATCCTCTTTTTAATTGGCAGCAAAAGTGCAGCCAAAGCCCCCAGTAAAACCGCCGAACCGGATATACCACCCCACATCGCTGCAGACCACATGCGTACCCCTCCTTATTCTTTTACTCTGTTGTATCTTTCTCTTTTTTTATTCTATTAAAACCAGAGGTGATTAGTGTGGCTTAAAAAAGATTGTTCTTTATGCGAAATTCAAATAAAACTTTGCGTAAAGTTGCTGATTTCAGTAAAGATTACAGCCAGTGAATATTATTATTAGAAATCTTAGTGGAATGGCGGAGGGCACTCGACTCCTGCGGGAAGCAGGGGAAAGAAGAGACCCTGCAGGCGTATCTGAGAAACTTTAGCTTCCTCCCCGCTGAAAACGAGTGACTGGAACGCAATGGAACAAAACTCGTCTCATCGCTTGACACTATTAATAAAAACAAAGTATTCGAGTAAAATGTTCAATGTTTAATAGTTATATTAAACATTGACCTATCCTATTTTTAACAGCTAAAAATTAAGTGCTCTGTCAATAATATTTTAAGTAAGTTTACATGACTACTATCCACTAAATATAAGGGTAAATTTTCCATACTTGCACATTAAGCACCTCCAACACAGCACCTCCCTTGATTCTGATATAATATTCTTAAAATAATTTACGAAAGGAGGATGACTTTATGCTGAACAGCGACAGTTCTATCCCGCTCTATATACAGCTGAAGCAGGCAATTACTGAAAACATTAATCGGGGGGTGTATTTGCAAGGGGAAAAGCTGCCTACAGAAACGGAGCTTTGTGAGGCTTATAATGTCAGCAGAATTACTGTCCGCAAAGCGGTGCTGGATTTGGTTGACGAAGGGCTGCTTGTGAGGCAGCAAGGCAAGGGGACCTTTGTGAAACGGCCGAAGCTGAAGAGGGAGCTTGTTTCTGTTAATGGCTATTCAGAATACATGGTGTCATCAGGGAATAAACCGCATCATAAGCTGCTTTCTTATACCATAAAGGAGGCTTCAAAAGATATTTCTGAGAAGCTGAATATTCCAATCGGCTGTAATGTGCTGGAGCTGAGAAGGATTCTATATCGTGATAAGGAGCCTCTGTCTTATGAGATTTCAACATATGCCCTCGATTTGTTTCCTGATTTGGATAAGCATATTTCAGAGAATGTCTCTATGCACGGTATTTTAAGGGATATCTATGATGTTGCTCCTGCTCATAACAATAAGGTTCTTAATGTAGTTTTTGCGAGTGTTGAGGAAGCTAGGGCTTTGAGCTGTGGAATAAGTGATCCTTTATATGAACTAGAGAAGATTGCTTATAATGATGAACAGGTGGCCATTTATATGTCTATCCTCTACTATCACACAAACCATGTCAGCTTTACGATTTCGAGCCCGTTTGACCAAAAATAAGGCTGGCGTCTCAGGGATGCCAGCCTTAGGTCTGTTCCTTCTATTAATATTCCAATTTCCACATATATCTTCTTTTTGTAAGCGGATGGTTGCGAACGATTGCTAGTTGCTCTGCGTACACGCGGATGACTCCTGAAATCAGCATTGGATTGAAATAGTCGACTACTTCGCTGGAAATGGCGGAGCCAAGGCCGAAATCTTTCGCATCGACGACTGTTGTTTTTGCATCAAAGCGCTGCAGGAATTCTAATGCTCTTGCGTCCATACTTCTTGTTCTGCCGTCATTCATCAGCAATAGAAATGGCACGTCTTTGTCAACCACTTCGAATGGACCGTGGAAGAACTCTCCGTCGTGGAATGTCCCTGAGTTGATCCACTGCATTTCCATCAGCAAGCAAATTGAAAAGGAATAAGCTACTTCATGTGTTGCGCCGCTGCTCATTACATAAATGACTTCATCATCTTTATATGCATCTGCGAACTGTTTAGCTTGTGGAACAACAGAGGTGACTGCGTTGTCAATCAAGCCATAGATTTTGTCAAAACCATCAAGCATTTTTTCGTAATGCTCATAACCTTCAAATTGATTTAATATTTCTGTTGCTAGGCCTAATACTTTCGTCATTTTTTCCATTTTTGCTGCATAGCTCTCATGGAAGCCGTGATATACAACATATTCAGCATCTGTTGTAATTGCTGAATCCTCCACATGAGTAACGGCGATAACATGTGCTCCTCTTTCCTTAGCAAGAGATGTTGCTTCTACTGTTTCAGGTGTTGCTCCGCCTAATGAGCATGTAATGACAATGCTTGTGTTATCAACAGAAACAGGTGTAGCATAGTTAAATTCATTAGCAGTATAAAGACTTGTTCTAAGCTGTCTCGCATTTCCTTCTAAAAAATATTTCGCCGGATAAAGCTCTGCTTTAGATGCGCCGCACCCAACGAAGAATACACTTCTAATTTCCTGCTGTTTGTCTTTAATTGCTGAGATAATTCTATTCAATTCCATTTTTCATTCCTCCAAAGTTTGATATATATGGTGACAGGCAGCTAATGCTGCCGAATTCCCATTCTTAATTGCTGAAATAAGGTTCAAATGCCTTCATATTGCGTTTGTCATGTTCAGCAGGATTTGTAAAATATCTAGAGTCGGTAATTTCCTGACCTAAATAGCCGGTATATCCGTTTTGATTCAGCGTAGACAGGAATTCTTCTAGCTTGTGATGACCATCTCCCCAAATCAAATGGCCATATGGATTGCCATCAACGAAGTGAGTATGGATGATGTTTGCCCCAAATACATCGAACCAATCCTGCAATGTTTCACCTGCAACCCCCATCGCTGTTGTATCTACTAAAATCCTCATATTTGGCTGATTAATTTCGTCGAACATTCTTTTCGCATCGTTAACTGTAGTAATAAGATTTGATTCTTCAGGCCGCAAGCTTTCGAGAGCCAATGTAACACCTTCACTTTCAGCAGTTACCGCAAGTCTAGACAGCATTTCGCTTGACCGTTTCCATGCTTCCTCCCGATCTTCATCGAGATAACCCCAGCCTGAATTGCACTGCATAACGGTACAGCCCAGCTCAGCAGTTGCTTTAATGCCATTAGAGAAATAATCAAAGCTTTTATTAAAAATTTCTGGCTTCGATGCCGCAAACTGGTATTGATACATACAATTTTCCGGAGTGAAACAGATGAGCTGCAAGCCTCTTTCAACTAACTTGTTTTTAAGTATTTTACAGTCAGAATAGACAGTCGGATCTAAATAATAGTGGGGAACTCCCGTCCAAAATTCGATTGATTGAATTCCTGCTGCTACTTGTGCATCCAGGAAGGAGTCAAGAGAGTAACGCATATAATGAATGTTCATTCCTGCCACTTGTTCTCTTTTAATAAAAGACATCCTTTATCCTCCTTTTCTTATACCGTTTCATATACCTTTCCAAAGCCGAAGGAACCGTCTATTAAACATTGGTTAGAAGCAAAATCTGCCGCTGTCTGCAAGCTTTTCTTAATCGTTGTTTCCTTGCCTTCATGCCCTTGCTTCATCCTGCTCAAGTACTGGATAATAAAGGACGTGATAAACGAATCTCCAGCTCCCATCGTATCGACAGCCTTTACAAGCTTAGGCTCTTGCATATAAAATCTCTCGCCATCAAAAAGCAAGGCACCCTTTTCCCCTAATGTGCATAGAACAAGCTTGCATCCTAAGTCGATTGATTTTTTCATTAAATTTAAGATATGATCCAATTTCATATGACTGCAGGAATAATAGGCAAAATCAATTCTTGGGGCAATCTGATTTACCTGCTCTTGTGTGAAATCAGACGAAAAATCAAAGCCGATCGGCACTCCCATTGTTTTTATCTTTGCTAGTTCCTTATCTGCAAAACCGTAAAGTCCTGTATGCACTAAATCAAATGTGCCGATATAGCGATAATCTTCTTCTGTCAGGTTCAAACCATATTCCCGGAGAACTCCGCAGCGATTACTCCCAACAAACACCCTGTCCCCATCCACTAGCGTTACTCTCGCACAGCCATTTTCCCCTTCATACACCTTGCTTCTAGTAACATCTAAACCAATTTCCTTAATGCTCGCTTGAACATGCTCCGCTTCTTTATCTGTTCCAAAAGCGCCAAGAAATGCAGCCTCCATCCCCAACCGCTTGGCATATACTGCAAAGTTTAGTGCGTTCCCTCCAGGGTACATCGTTTGGGTATGTTCATATTTATCTACGACATTGTCGCCTATCCCGATTACTTTCAACATAAACTAAAACCTCACTTATAGAACTTTAGATAGAAAGTCAATTGTTCTTGGATGCTCAGGATTTTCAAAGAAATCCTTCGGGTTATTTTCCTCCAGGATTTTTCCTTGATCGATGAATAAAATTCTGTCGCCGACCTCTTTGGCAAACCCCATTTCATGTGTTACAACAACCATTGTCATTCCTTCCTTCGCTAGATCCTTCATAACAGCCAGTACCTCTCCGACCATCTCTGGGTCAAGGGCGGATGTTGGCTCATCAAACAGCATTACTTCTGGCTGCATGGCCAAAGCTCGGGCAATCGCAATGCGCTGCTGCTGCCCGCCTGAGAGAGAGGAAGGATAAACATCAATCTTTTCCAGCAGACCGACCTTTTTCAATAGATCGCTTGCTACCCCCTTTGCTTCAGCATTCTTCAAGCCCTTCACACGGATAGGTGCATGGCAAATGTTTTGGCAAACGGTCTTATGAGGGAAAAGATTAAATTGCTGAAAGACCATCCCCATCTTCTCCCTGACCTTGTCAATGTTGATTTCCTTCGCGGTGATATCCTGCTCATTTACATAAATATGACCGCTTGTCGGTACTTCGAGGAGATTCAAACATCGCAGGAAGGTACTTTTCCCAGAACCGGAAGGACCAATGATAACAACAACCTCACCCTTTTTGATCGTGACATCAATGCCTTTGAGCACTTCGCTCTTTCCATAGCTTTTATGCAAGTCTTTAACTCCTATCACTTGTTTTCAGTCTCCTTTCAACCACTGCCAATACTCTCGACAATGTAAAAGTCATGATTAAATAGCCGATGGAGGCAATGATGATCGGCTCCAATCCTAATGCTGTATTTCCTCTGACAATCGTTGTTTTGTACATCAGCTCAGCAACACCGATAATTGACACGATGGAGGAATCCTTTATGCTTCCAATAAACTGGTTGCCAAGGGCAGGCAAAATATTCTTAAACGCTTGCGGAAGAATGATGTCAAACATCGCTTGTCTCTGATTCATACCAAGACTTCTCGCCGCCTCCATCTGACCTGTGCTCACTGCGTCGATTCCAGAGCGGATTGTTTCAGAGATATATGCTGCTGCATTAAGCGATAAGGCGATGGCGCCAACTGCAAGATCCGGAATATCATAGCCGACGAACAACAGCGGAACTCCTATGTAAATGATGTAAATTTGTGCGAGCAGCGGTGTACCTCTGATAAACTCTACATATATATCCCCGATCCACCTTAAGACAATAAATCTTGACCGCCTTAACAGTGTCAGACCAACTCCAAAGATGCTTCCCAATATCACGGCAATGACAGCCAGGATAATCGTGATATATGCACCTGTTAAAAAGAACTGATAGTAATCCCCGAAAAATGAAAAGTTCATCGTATTCCCCCTTATCCCGAAGCTGTCTGCATAGAATATTTAAAGAAGGCAGCTAACAGCCCGATAAGGGGAAGCTGCCAATGTCATTCACTTTATATCTGCTAAACAATCAGTCTTCCAGCTCTACACCGTCCATAGCGTCTTTGAGCCATTCCTCATAATCTGGCTTGATTCTTTCAATTGTTCCATTGATAGCTTCCATTATTTCTTCATTCGTACCGTTTGGCATAGCAATGGCTGCACCAGCAGAAGGATCTTCATAGTAGACTTCACTTGCGACAATGCTGCTGTTTGCTTTAGCGAGCAGCGTTGCTGTCGGGATGTCAACAAGTACAGCATCCACTTTCTTATTGGCTAAATCGAGTGATAGTTCTGTAGACTTCCCAAGGAGCTTAAGTGTCGCATTCGGCAATTCGCTTTCCAAAATAGCTTGTTGGACAGAAGTCTTAATCGCCCCTATCTTCTTATTTGCAAAGTCCTCTCCGGACTTGTACCTGTCCAAATCTCCTTTTCTGACCATCATCACATTGCGCCCTTTATAGTAAACATCCGTAAAGTCTGCATTTTTTTCTCTTTCCTCTGTCGGACTCATTGCCGAGATAATCATGTCAATCTTTCCGCTTTGCAGCGCGACAAGCAAACCGTCAAAGTCCATATCCTTAATTTCATACTCGACTCCTAAATCCTTCGCTACCTCATCGAGAAGCTTAATGTCTGAGCCGACAATTTTGTCATCGCCATTTTCCACCAAATGATATTCGTACGGCGGGGTTGCTGCCATGGTACCTACAACAATCTTCCCTTTTTTCTGTAAATCTTCCAGACTGTCGGCAGAACCGCCTGAACTAGTAGCCGATGAAGATCCACATGCTGCTAAAGCCAATATAGTTGTTCCAGCCATCAATAATGTCGTCATTGTTTTAAAGAGCCTTTTCTTCATTCATTTCTCCCCCATTTAAATAATAGTTTTATATGCAGCGTTAATAAGACTAAATATTCAAATAACTTAACCGAAAAATATATCGGCTAATATTTATGCTGATAAACATTAAGCTCCTTACAATAAAAACGAGTAATCTTGTATTCTCCAAAACTTGTTTTTGTCTCTATTTGTTATATAACGTTATATAACGTTATAATAATACCCACGCATTTGTCTGTCAACAGTATTCTGAAAATTTCTACTAAATTAAAAATTATCCGTACTTTTCTATCAAACTAAAAAAAAGATAGAGCATTATACTCTATCTTTACTAATGAATTCACTTTTAATCAGGCTGTATGTCTGCCGCGTAGTGTCCAAATTTGGTAAATCATCATTGCAGATTTAATGACTGTCAAATAGGTTAGAACAACCCATCCCCCCATCAAATAAGGCTCAATAACAGCTTGAACGGAAGCACTTGTTAAGAAATCGCGGTTATCATAGCATAAATAGGCAAGTGCAGCTACCCCAAGTAAACTAAGCAGTATACCTTGTGTCAGCTTACTTTTCGTTTTTCCTGACTC
>Ga0058696_1000155_pt1 | contig 28647 bp, 28 predicted proteins | sample AgamicMgSfrz_FD_55077 | JGI IMG/M metagenome (GOLD analysis project Ga0058696, IMG submission 55077) | Agave microbial communities from Guanajuato, Mexico - Mg.Sf.rz | ecosystem: Host-associated > Plants > Phyllosphere > Phylloplane/Leaf | place: Guanajuato, Mexico | collected 2012-05-30 | reverse complement strand
AGTTTTATTATGCCCCTAGTGAGGTTCGCTTTTTTATTTTACCTTAAGATTTTTTTGAACTTTAAATGAAATTCATTGCATATATTGATGCAGTGACTTTTATAAAGGTGAATTTCTCAGCGCCGATGGTAGTTGGGGGCTCTCCCCCTGTGAGAGTAGGACGTCGCCAGGCACTAAAAGGGTAGTAGTCGTTAGGCTACTATCCCTTTTTTTTTGAAATTCATCGCGGAATGGAGCATACAAGGGGGCTCAAATGGGAAGAAAAGGGTTATATTTTATATTAGTTTTAGTTGTTTTAACGGCATGCATTCCAAGGCCTAAATTCGAGCTGTATGAAGGCGACTCTTTACATATAGCAATGATTGGGGAAGCACCAGATGTGAAAGAGGAGCAAGTTAATTTTACAAAGATTAAATTTGATGAGCTGATAGGTACAGATTTGAATTCTTATGATGCTGTTTTTATCTCTGAAAATAATCTCTTTGAAGCTGCAGAAAGTCAGTATGCAGATGTTTACTCCAATTCTGCTATTCCTGTCTTTTTTATTGGCACGGAAATGTATTTCCCATTTACTGAAAAAGAAATTGAGTACGATAAAGCTTGGGATTGGTCAGCTGGTCAAATGTTTGCTGTAGGGGTAGTAAACTCCAAACAGGATGATAAACTAATCTTTTGGAAATATGGTTTATATAACGATGAAAAGACGGAAGAGCATATTGAGGATGTATATTCAAGAATTTTAGGACGATTGATGAACTGAATAACTAGGAATTATAAGTGGGTGAATGGAGAGAGAAGTTTGCCGTTGTGATTGTGAGAGTTTATATAAGCAAACAGCATGACTAGTTAGAGGCATGCTGTTTTTAAGTTCAAGGTAGTGGAAAACAAGGTTAATTTTCTATAGCTAATTGCAATTCCGCTACAGAATACAGTACAGCATACCCACTGATTTTGACTCTTTCATTATCAAGCTTGCAATATAAAGTACCTCCTCGTTCGGATACTTGCCTTGCAACCATTTCCGTTTTGTTTAATTGTTCTGACCAATAGGGGATAAGCTGGCAATGTGCAGAACCGCACACTGGATCTTCGTCAACACTTAATTTTGGGAAAAACGCTCTCGAGACAAAATCAAATTGTTTGCTTTTTGCTGTTAATATTACACCTGCACCGTCCTTTAATGCTTTCATTGCGGTGAAGTCAGGGCTGGCATTCTCTACAATACTTTCTTCCTCTAGTACTAACATGAGATCTCTTGCTAAATATGCTTCAACAGGATTCACTCCCAGTGCATCTACGATATCTTTTGTAACTGCTATTTCAGCCTGCTTACTGCTTGGGAAATCCATCTCATATAAGTCACCCTTTTTTAATACAGTTAAATCTCCGCTTTGTGTTTGAAAGACCCATTGTTTCTCTTCTGTCGTATAAAAATTTGCTAAAACAAAAGCAGTTGCAAGCGTAGCATGTCCGCAAAGATTAATTTCGGCTCCTGGTGTAAACCATCTTAAATGATATTTATCGCCTGTTTTAACGGCAAATGCAGTTTCAGATAAATTATTTTCCCTAGCAATTAATTGCATTAAATTATCAGTTGGCCAAGTTTCTAAAATACATACAGCAGCTGGATTTCCTTCAAAGATTTTTTCAGCAAAAGCATCTACAACATAGCACTTCATGATTATTAACCTCCTAAAAGTTCGACCAATTATAAATTTCAAAAATATCACAGAGTTTGTAGTGATAGATAAATAGTATCACAAGAGCTAATATCAGGGCGGCCGAATATAAACATTGTTCTCCGCAAAAAAGAACTTGATGGAGTAGAAACCTCTAGCAAAAAACCTTCACAAATTCGGTGAAGGCTTATCTTTTAATACAATATAAAATTATTTTTCTAAAGCTAACATATTCATTTGGATGGAGTATGTATTAGGAGAAAAGGCAATAGATAAACTTTCCTTCGACTCATCAATTATGTTGAAATAGTCCTTAGAAACAACCATTCTTCCTTTAATTTCATTTTTAATTACTTCTAAGTATTCCTTATGTTTTTCATCTATTTCGATTGATATTTTCACTGTTGGATTGTTCATTTTTCCTGCTCCCTTCAAATTAGATTATATAATCATTATGGACTATATATGAATATGTTAAACAAGGACTGTAAACCAAACAGGCTGACGTTTTCTGTTTTTTTATTTCTGAAGGAATGTCTTAAGTTGCCAAATTGCCAAGTGACGAATAAGATAAACCATTCATATGATATGGACTGGTGCATGATGAATGGTCACTGGAAAGAGATAACTGGTTCCCTTCTTTCGACAATAGGTACTATCCAGGCTGCGATTGGGAGCACTCCTGATTTTCATTTGGATAAAAATCTAAATTATCAACTCCGCCTCATCGGTAATGTGCTGCAGGCTTCTGGAAGTGCATTGTCTGCTGATGGTCAAGGGACTGTTTCTTTAGAGAAGATGGGGGATGAAATACAGGCTGCAGGCAATTCTACTGTCATAGCAGGTTTAATCATTTATGGAACATCTAATACAGAAACGGAACAAAGGCTTATTATTACTGGTAACTGGCTACAGGCTTTAGGGAGCTTCGTTGGACTAGCAGATGAATTTTTTGATTCAACAGAAGATGGCAGGACGGAGAATATTGTTGGTAATCTGCTGCAAGGAATTGGTAATTCATTCCAGGCTTTAAGCGGTGTGCAATCATTAAACTACAACAATAACTCTAATCAGGGGAAAACAGGGGTAGCTGGCAGCTGGATACAGGCTGCAGGTTCTGTCATTTCTCTTATCGGACAAATACAAGAGGAGCTGGAGGAAATACGGCTTAATATTAATGAATAATATTAGTAAGTATTATTCCGTTTCCTCTTTTTCTCCCTCTCTTTTGATTTTCTTGACTAATTAAGTACATATATTTGGCTATGATTAGGGGATATTAAGCCTAATAGTAAGCTGGAGGGACGAAATGGAAGTAAATCACGATCGTATTAAATTAACTGCTGCTGAATTGTCTTACTTATGGGCTACATACCTTGCAGATAGCATGTCTATTTGTGTTTTTAAGCATTTTCTCGAGAATATTGAAGATAAAGATATTAAGTCAGTTATTATTCAGGCAAAGAAGTTATCAGAGAAACATGTAAATTTTATTAGGGAAATTTACTCAATAGAAAATATTCAAATTCCACACGGATTTACTGAGGCAGATGTTAATTTAGACGCCAAGCGTTTGTTCTCAGATACTTTTTATTTGCAGTATCTCCATAACATGTCTAAGGGCGGGCTGGCTACACACAGCAGAGTATTACAGAACACTTACCGTGCTGATATACGCAGTTTTTTCAACGCTTGCCTAAAAGAGACAATTGAACTTGATAACAGAATTACAAGCTTATTATTAGAAAAAGGTATATCAGTTAGGCCACCTGTTATCCCATATCCTGAAAAATTAGAGTTTGTACATAAGCAATCCTTTATTTTAGAAGGGCTTGGCAGAAGGAGAGTGTTAACTGGAACAGAAGTAACTAACCTTTATGCTAACATCCAAACAAATCATACAGGATTTTGTTTAGCTATGGCCTTTAGCCAGGTTGCAAAAAATGAAACTGTTCGTAAATACTTTTTAAGAGGGAAAGAAATCGCAAGAAAGCATGTAAAGGCTTTAGGCAGTTATTTAGAAATGGCTTCATTACCGACTCCTATGTCTTCTGTACACGAAGTATCAGAATCAACGGAAGCACCGTTCTCAGATAAACTCATGATGTTCCACTTTAGTTTAATGATTTATGCTGGAATAGGTAACTACGGTATATCAATCTCAGAAAGCCAGAGAAGTGATTTAGTATCAGATTATATACGTATAAATGGAGAGGTTTTAAAGTTCTCAGAGGATGGGGCAAACATAATGATTGCCAACCAGTGGTTAGAACAACCTCCAATGTCAGCTGACAGAAATGATTAAGCCGAGAATTTTAAGCGCGTGCCAAAAGTGGGAACTCCAATAAATTGGAGTTCCCATGTTACGTTTAAAGGTAATTAACCCATATTTTAAATACTTTGGCTATAATGGATAGAATTTGAAATTAAAAGCATAATAAGTTGAAGTGCCTCAGTTTTAGCGGAATGCCGCTGATTAAAGAAGGGGATTTTTTTGAGGGTTGCCACGTTAACATTAATGATTGTTTTAGTTATTCTTTTAAGCGGATGCTGGGATCGGAAGGAATTAATGAATGTTTCGATTGTTACAGGTATGGCAGTAGACAAGGGCGAAAATCAGAAATATCGACTAACTGTGGAAACTACTGCAGCTTCAGAAGTCAGTCCCCGTACTGCCGAAGGATTTGCCCCAGCAAACATTCAGACATTAGAAGGTGATACTATTGCCGAAATTACTCATAAATTCAATATTACAAGTGAACAGAGTTTTATCCTCTCCCATATGAGACTATTAGTAATTAGTCAGGAAGTAGCCGAAAAAGGCATGATTGAATTTATGGATTTTTTGGATCGGAATCGGGAAATAAGGGATGACTTTGAAATAGTTATTGCAAGAGATGATGAAGCTGCCAATGTATTAAAAGTAAATAATATGTACAAGAAAAGTGCTTCCTTAAAAGTTTACACACAGCTGGTGTCGATGCATAAAGACTGGGGCGGAATTCCTGAATTAAAGCTGAATGATTTTATTCGAATATATAATTCAGATGGACAAACTCCTGTATTAGTAGCGATGAAAGTGAAAGGTGACCCGAAAAAAGGCGGCAATATAGAAAATATGAAAAGTGTAACTCCTGAGAGCAAAGTAGATGTTGATTCTCTTGGAATAATAAAAGGTGGAAAGTTACTTGGTTATATTCCCTTCTATGATGTAAGAAATATGCTGTTTATCCAAAATAATATTAAGAATACCGTTATATCCGCAGTATGCGGGAAGGATGAGAAGAAATTAGGTTATCGTGTTACAAGATCAGTTACAAAAGTTAAAGCAGTTGAAAAGAAAGGTGTACCAACATTTACAATAAAAATTAAAACAGAGGGATTTCTGCAAGGAACACAATGCTTAACCAACATGAAGCAACCATATGCTTTTGAGAACTTTGAAAAATCAGTGAACGAAATAATGGAAAAAGAAATAAGCGATACTATTGAAAAAATGAAAGAATTTAACGCAGACATCTTTGGGTTAGGCGAACTTCTTAAGGACCAAGACTACAAGCATTTTAAAAAATATCGGGATAATTGGGATGAGGGATTTGCAAAATCAAAGATCCATATTATTTTTGAGTCGGAAATAAAAAGAACTGGATTAAGAAACGAACGTCTTATAATGAAATAGGAAAAAATGTATAGAAGTTTTGCTAAGTTGCAATTGACTTGTATTATAATGCTTCCGGAACTGATAATAAATTTGAAAATCTAGTAATAGAAAAAAAGCAAATATGGGTAGTAATTATTAATGGTTAATAAAAGTGTGGATTAGGTTACTTTACATAAAGCTGGCTGCACAGGGAGCTAAATAAAAAATGCTCCCTGCTTTAAATTAAACATACTTTTCGGGCAACTGGAATAGAAATATAAATAACTATTAAAAATTAATTGTTATAAACGTAATTGAATTGGATAATTTTATATGTTATATTATTTTTGGAACTTATTAAAATAGTTTAATAAGGTATTAGATACTTATTAAATCTTTTTAAAAAGTACTTCAAACAACAAGGAGTACCAAATAATGATGGGTGAGGTTACTTATGGCATTAATCATATTAATGATTATTTACTTGGCCTTTATCAGTTTAGGGTTGCCGGATTCATTGCTAGGGGCAGCTTGGCCAGTTATGCAATTGGACTTTGGTGCACCGCTTGAGACTGCTGGTTTGCTGTTTATGACCATTGCGGGCGGAACAATTATCTCCAGTTTAATTAGCGGAAAGGTACTTAAACGCTTTGGAACTGGCAGGGTGACGTTTGTCAGTGTTTTTATGACAGCGATTGCTTTACTTGGATTTTACTTTGCGCCATCTGTTGTTTGGCTGGTTGTATGCGCCATCCCGCTTGGATTGGGAGCGGGAGCTGTTGATACAGGGTTGAATGACTATGTAGCGGCAAATTATAAAGCTCATCATATGAGCTGGCTTCATTGTTTTTGGGGAGTAGGAGCTACACTTGGACCAATTATTATGGCCCAGTATATCTCGGAGGGAAATGTATGGAGAAATGGCTATTTTGTTATTTCTGCTATTCAGTTTGTGTTAGTGCTCATTCTTTTATTTACTTTGCCTATATGGAATAAAGTCAAAAATAAAAGCAACACCCCTTTTAATAAAATATCCTTAGATTCTATTGTTGAAGAAGATGTTAAAGAAGTGAGTCCTTTTCAAATTAAAGGGGTTAAACTGGCTCTTGCTACTTTCTTGTTTTATTGCGGGGTGGAAGCAACAGTAGGCTTATGGGGAAGCAGTTTTCTAGTAAATGTGAAAGGGCTTAGTGCTGCTTCTGCTGCACAATGGGTTTCCTTTTATTATGCTGGAATAACTGTTGGTAGGTTTATTACTGGCTTTATCACCTTTAAAATGACTAACCGAACTCTTATTAGGTCAGGGCAAATAATTGCATTAGCTGGGGCAATTATATTATTGTTGCCGTTGCCATCTTTATTTTCACTTGTAGGATTTATTATTATTGGTTTAGGATTAGCACCAATTTTTCCATGTATGCTACATGAAACGCCATCCCGTTTCGGAAAGCAACACTCACAAAGCATTATGGGTTATCAAATGGCACTTGCTTATACTGGCACAACCTTCATGCCGCCGCTGCTTGGGTTTATTTCCTCCCATTCAACAATAGGAATCTTCCCAGTTTGTATGATTCTTCTTGCTGCGGCAATGCTATTATGTTCTGAAAAATTAAACCAAATATTAAAAAAGAAAAGTTTAGCTAATAGAAAAGATATAACAAAGGTCTGTTAAAAATATGGTTGAAAGAGGTCTTGTGATGAAAACAGAAAAAGAAAAAATGCTAGCAGGAGAAATGTATGATCCTGCAGACACCGTACTATCCAGTGAACGAGAGGAAGCAAGACAAAAGGTTAGGATATATAACCAAACAATAGAATCGGAAGGGGAAAAACGGACTAAATTATTAAAAGAATTACTTGGTTCAACTGGCCAAAATATCTATATGGAACCTAACATTCGTTTTGATTATGGAAGAAACACATATGTAGGCGAAAATTTTTATGCCAACTTTGACTGTACTATTTTAGATGTGTGTGAAGTCCGCTTTGGAGATAATTGCATGCTGGCACCAGGTGTGCAAATTTACACAGCAACACATCCATTACATCCAACCGACAGAAACTCAGGCAAAGAATATGGCAAGCCAATAACTTTTGGAGACAATGTCTGGATTGGTGGAAGTGCTATCATTAATCCAGGAGTAACAGTCGGAAACAATGTTGTAATTGCCTCAGGTGCTATTGTCACAAAAGATGTACCGGACAATGTAGTAGTTGGTGGAAACCCTGCAAGAATCATTAAACGTATTGAACTGTAAGTAGTTGAGGAGTTATATTAGTGCATACAGTCACAAGTGAATAAAATAATCGCCAAAAACGGAGTGATTCAAAAATGAAAATTGAGCATGTGGCCATTTGGGTCAATGATTTGGAAGCTATGAGAGCTTTTTATGAAAAGTATTTTAATGGAAAGTCAACAAGTAAGTATCATAATAAGGTAAAGGAATTCGAATCCTATTTTCTTACATTTGACTCTGGAGCTAGATTAGAGATAATGAGAAAATCAGGGGTTGATAAAAAGAATGAGGATGAAAGAATCGGCTGGGCACACATTGCTATCTCTTTAGGAAGCAGAGAGGCGGTTGACGAAATGACAGCCAGATTAAAAAATGATGGCTGCCGTCATCTAAACGGTCCTCGTGTTACAGGAGATGGCTATTACGAAAGCGTTATGGAGGATCCAGAAGGTAATTTGATCGAATTAACGGTGTAATAATCAAGCAGGCTGTTTTAGACAGCCTGCTTGATTACCTTTCATTATTGCTCTGATTTAACCAAAATTTTCACTTGATTTTTCTCTTTAATCAACCTTTCAAAACCTTCCTCAATCACATCGTCTAAAGCTATCTTTTTTGTTACGAGTTTTTCTGCAGAAAAATATCCCTTTTGCATCAAAGACAATACTGCTGGAAAAACATTTCGATAGCCAATTATTCCTTTGACAGTACGCTCTTTAATAACAATATCATTTGGCAGGATTTCTGCTCCTTTTTCCCATATGCTGACAATAATAGTTTCTCCGCCTATTCCAGTAGATTGTATTGCTTGGCGTAAAACAACTGGTACACCTGTTACTTCAAAAGATACGTCAACACCGCCGCCAGTTAAGTGGGCAATCTCTGCAACAGTATCTGTAACTTTAGATGGATCAATAATGATTGCTCCTAATTCTTCTGCTTTAGCTTGTCTCTCTGGAGATAGCTCAACAGCGTATATATCGGTTGCTCCTGCAGCTTTTAATGCTTCTATAACAAGCAAGCCGATTGGTCCACATCCGAATACAGCTACTCTGTCACCAGGCTTAACTCTGCTTGAACGTACTGCATAAAGAGCTACTGCTGCTGGTTCGACTAAAGCTCCTTGTTCATAGGACAAATCATCTGGTAATTTAAATAAAAGCTCTTCATCAACAGCAACATACTCACTAAGACCTCCTCCTCCTCCGGCTAGACCCAAGAATCCCATGTTCTCATCAAGATTATAAGCTCCTTGATGTCCATATGTAGCAAAGATTGGTTCAACGACGACGCGGTCGCCGACTTGATAATTTTTAACGCCTTCGCCAACTTCAACAACCTCACCAGAGAATTCATGACCAAGTGTTACAGGAGCAACTTCATTTGTCAGTGGATGTGGTTGCTCAACGGGAATAAAAATAGGGCCGCCTAAATATTCGTGGAGATCACTGCCACAAATACCACACCATTTAACCTTCATTTTCACTTGACCTCGTTTTACTGTTGGTTCGTCTATTTCCTCCAAACGGATGTCTTTTTGGTTATGCCATCTCAATGCCTTCATACAAACCAGCCCCTTATGTTCATTTGTTATTTACAGATATTAGTATACAACTAGTTTCACTTATGATAAATTTAGTTAAAATTAACTATAGTTAAGGGCTGCTTAACTAAAGAGATTAAGAGGACTATATTAATGAATATTGAACAATTAAAATACATGGTGGAAATAGCGCGAACAGGTTCGCTTAAGGAGGCGGCAGATAATCTGCATGTTACACTGCCTGCACTAAGTCAGTCTATTAAAAATCTCGAAAAAGAATTAAATATTATGATTTTTCACCGCTCTAGAAGAGGTTCCATTCCAACGGAAGAGGGACAAAAACTAGTTGAAAAGGCTAGTTCTGTTTTACAGAAAGTACAGGAGTTTCTGGATGAAGCGGAAGCGTATACAAATACTATGAATGGAGAAATTAAAATTGCAACCTATCCTGGGCCGATGGAAATTCTCGTTGGTTTAATATCTGAAATTAAGAGTGAATATCCGAGTATCAAGGCATCTATCTATGAAAATAGTACAGAGTATATTATTGAGAAAGTATTAGAAGGGGAAGTGGATGTTGGCTTTATCACTTATACAGAAAAAGAAGAAAAAAGGTATCGGAATCTAGTATTTAAAAAGCTGCTTGATGGTCATATGGTTGTTGCGGTTAACAAAAACTCCCCGTTAGCACAAAATAAGTTAATTACAGAAGAAATGTTAATTAACCAGCCAATAGTTCTATACAATGATATATATATTAAGGAATTTATGAAGGGTTTCAGCTCGCTACCCTATGATATTTTATTCACCACAAACAATGTGGACACAATACGTCACACACTCGAAAATGATACAGCCATAAATATAGGCTTTGACTATGCTTTTAAAACAGATGCAGGTTTATCAAGAAGTGATAAGTATGTGATTATTAACTTTGCGGATCCACATTATAAAACATATTCTTTTGGGTACTTCTATAACGCTAACAATGGGCTGTCGCGTATTATTAGAGAATTTTTAAAGCGTATACACCGTACGAGAATTAACAAGTGATGGAAAAAAACGGGAGCAAAACATAAAATAGTGAAGTAGAGAGCGTTATCATTTTAGATTTTGTCAGCTGCCGATTGGCAGCTTTTTTTATATTCCTTAAAAGAGTTTTTAGAGGAATTAAAATAAGTCCGTGCGCTGTAACACATGATGAACTAAATGAAAAAGAGCTGGATTATGATTTTCTCTCCGGTAGGAAATAATCCATTCTGCTATTAGTTCTTCTTGGTCCAGTTTTTTATAGAGAACATCTAAATTAAATAGCCGTTTAGCAGAGTCAGGTACAACTGCAATTCCAATGCCCGCAGTGACTAAGCCAATTACCATCTGATACTCGGTGGACTCTTGGACGATATTCGGCTGGAATCCATGCTTAGTGCATAGTTGGACAAAATCCTCATAAAGAGACGGCCATGCCTCTTTCGATAATGAGATAATCGGTTCATTGCTAATGTCTGTTAGCGAAACAACTGGTTTATTAGCTAAGGGATGCTTTTTGGGGATGGCGATAACACATTCACTCTTTTTCAAGCTTCTGCTGATAAGCTCACAGCTAGCTACAGGCGGATGTGAAAAGCCAATATCAATATCGCCGTTTAATAACGCGCTAAGCTGATTTGGTGCCGATAATTGGCGCAATTCAATATCTATAGACGGAAAAAAAGATCTAAATTCCTTAATGGCTGGCGGTAAAATTTCGTATGTAGCAGTTCCGACAAAGCCGATAATTATTTTCCCAAGTTCGCCTCTTGCTGTATGGCGTGCTGTATCAACTGCCCTGTCCAATTGATTTAATACTGACCTTATTTGTCCTAAAAATACATTTCCGGCAGTTGTTAGCTCCACTGCCCGACTGGAGCGATGAAACAAGGGAAAACCTAATTCTTCCTCCAGTTGTTTTATTTGTTGGCTGAGAGGAGGCTGCGTCATATTAAGTCTGGCAGCTGCCCTTCCGAAATGAAGCTCCTCTGCCACTGTTACAAAATACTGTAAGTGTCTTAGCTCCATTATGTATTCCCACCTTACTGATTCATTCGTAAAACATATCAATAACACATTTAATGGATATTGGAAAAAATATCATGTGAAATGTATAGTAAATCATATCATGAAATCCCAACTTGTAAAAAGAATTTCAAATTTAAGGAGTGAACTAACCAATGGATTCTCAAGATGAAACAAACATTACTAGACGTGGAGCGGAGCTGATTGTCGACACATTGATTGCTCAAGGTGTCAAACATGTTTTTGCTATACCAGGAGCAAAAATAGATGCGGTATTTGATGTGCTTAAAGACAGAGGCCCAGAATTAATTCTATGCAGGCATGAGCAAAATGCGGCATTCATGGCAGCTGCAGTAGGCAGGTTAACTGGTACGCCGGGAGTATGCCTAGTGACTTCAGGACCTGGGGCCTCCAATCTTGTAACAGGTTTGTTGACTGCTAATACAGAAGGGGATCCAGTTGTAGCGATTGCAGGAAATGTCATTAGGGCAGATAGATTAAAACGCACACATCAATCACTTGATAACGCTGCATTGTTTAAACCTGTCACTAAGTATAGTGTGGAAGTACAAGATGTAAAAAACATACCTGAAGCACTGACTAATGCATTCCGTGCTGCTAAATCAGGCCAGGCAGGTGCTGCATTTATAAGCTTTCCTCAAGATGTTGTCACAGAGGAAACGTCAATTGAAGCATTATCACCACTTTCGGCACCAACACTCGGGTCAGCTGCAGAAAGCAGTATTAGAGCTGCTGTCGCAAACATTCATACTGCTAAACTTCCTATTGCAATAGTAGGAATGAAGGGAAGTAGACCAGCAGCTGTCAAATCCATACGAAAATTACTTCATACACTTCATATACCTTTTGTTGAAACGTATCAAGGAGCAGGCGTACTTTCAAGAGAGCTTGAACCTCAATATTACGGGCGTATAGGGCTTTTTCCTAATCAGCCAGGCGATCTTTTAATTGAGCAGGCAGATTTAATTCTTTCAATCGGCTATGATCCTATTGAATATGATCCGAAATTTTGGAATAGAAACAATGCTCCAATTATTCATTTAGATGAAATCCAGGCAGATGCAGACCATTATTATCAGCCTGTTCATGAATTGATTGGTAATATCCCGGCTACTGTAGACAAAATGGCTATGTTTTGTAGGCAAGCTGACATTAATGAAGAAATCAAGGAGTTTCTTACTCGATTAAGAGAGCTTCTTAATGAAATGGAAGCACCTCGAATCGTGCATGAACTAGGTTTGTCTCATCCTTTAAACGTCATTCATGAGCTAAGAAGGCAAATTGCAGATGATGTAACTGTTACATGTGATATTGGCTCCCATGGTATTTGGATGTCACGTCACTTCCGAACCTATCAGCCGAACAAACTACTTATAAGTAATGGCATGCAAACACTCGGAGTTGCTCTGCCATGGGCAATTGCCGCATGTCTATTGAATCCAGATGAAAAGGTCGTTTCTGTTTCTGGAGACGGAGGTTTCCTCTTTTCGAGTATGGAGCTTGAAACAGCTGTTAGAGTCAACGCGAACATTGTTCATTTAGTTTGGAATGACAGCTCCTACGATATGGTGTCTTTCCAGCAAAAGATGAAATATAATCGCAGTTCATGTGTCGATTTCGGCCAAGTTGACATCGTTAAATATGCTGAAAGTTTTGGAGCAACGGGACTTAGGGTAAACTCTCCTAAAGAGATTGCGAGGGTAATAGAAGAGGGGTTAAAGCAAGAAGGACCTGTCATTATTGATATTCCTATTGACTACAGTGAGAATATTGACCTGGCCAACCAAAAATGGCCGGATTATTTTAAACAACAATTAATGGCGAAAGAACTTTGGCATTCTTAAATCTGAATGCAAAGCTCATGAATTATAAGAATAGAGGTGATTATGCATGGAGATAGTTAAATCTTTACATGCTGACATAATAAAAGACGAACAAGATAAAAAGCAGGAAGTTTATCAAGTTTCCACGATGACTGCACTTCTGGATGGTGTTTACGATGGGGATTTTACTTTAGGAGAAATTCCAGAACACGGTGATTTCGGGATTGGCACTTTTAATCAATTAGATGGTGAATTAATAGGCTTTGACGGGGAATTCTACCGGCTGCGTTCAGATGGAACAGCAACACCTGTTAACGAAAATGACAAATCGCCGTTTTGCTCCCTGACCTTCTTTGAGACTGAAATGGTTCATCGCATCGACCGCCCATTAACATTAGAGGAACTGGGAGAAGAATTAGATGAAATTCTTCCTAGCAAAAATGTCTTTTATGCTATAAGAGTGGACGGTGCGTTTAAGAAAGTCCAAACTAGAACAGTGGAAGCTCAAAGCAAACCATATGTACCAATGATTGAAGCAGTCCAAACACAGCCAATCTTTAATTTTGAAAATATAGAAGGCACCATAGCCGGATTCCGTACTCCTCAATATGCAAATGGTATAGCAGTTGCAGGCTATCATTTACACTTTATTGATAAAGACAGAAGCAGCGGAGGCCATGTTTTCGACTTTACTATAGAAAACGTCACAATCCGTATTTGCAAAAAACAATATATGAACTTAAGACTTCCCCAGACAAATGAATTTTTTCATGCTGATTTAGATCGTGCCGATCTTGCTAATGATATAGCGGAAGCAGAAGGCAGTCCGGAAAAGAAATGAATTTTGACAAACAAAAAAGCGAAGCTCGACTCTGCAAGGGCTTCGCTTTTGTCCATTTGGGTACAATGGAATAGCAGTTATTTACAGGGTGATACCTTCATTAATAAAATATTTAATTGTACTTTAGTAATAAATAGGGGAAAGGAGAAATAACTTGTTATATACCCTTTTTTAGTTTAAAATCAATTGTAGACATCAGAGGTCTTTAATATACTTTAAGGGGATTTATTATGAAATATTCAAAAGCAACTAACTACGCTTTGCACACAATGGTATATTTATCATTAATACCAAAGGGAAAGTTAGTTGGAGTAGAGCAATTGGCTAAAATCCAGAATCTTTCCCCAACATATCTATCAAAAATTCTAACTAAATTAGTGAAAGCTGGTCTCATTGAATCCACTCCTGGAGTGAACGGAGGCTATAGTATTATTAACCATTCGCTGGAAATTTCCTTTTTAGATGTTATTCAGGCAATTGAAGGGAAAACCTCATTATTCAGCTGTTCACGCGAACATGAAGATGCTAAAAATGGTGAATGTTTGATAGAAAATGTGATGATAGATGCAGAGCGAAATATGGCTGATGAACTGGCAAACAAATTTATCGTTGATATTGCAAAACAATTAGAAAAAACAAATAAAGGCAAAACAGTAGCAGCCGATTTATATTAATTTTTTTAGTTTAATTACGGATATTAAGAGTCTTTAATATATTTAATAGGAGGAATTGTTCATGGTACTAGATTGTATAGTTGTCGGTGGAGGGCCAGCAGGATTAAATGCCTCACTTGTACTTGGGAGAGCAAAAAAGAAGATAATATTATTTGATGATAATAAACCAAGAAATAGCGTTACCCATGAATCTCATGGTTTTATTACGAGAGATAAGATAAAACCTTCCGAATTTAAACGAATAGCTTTGGATAATTTAAGAGAATATCCTGATATAACGATAAAAAATCAAAGAGTGTTTGATATAAAAACAGAAAATGATCATTTTGTTATTCTAACTAACGACGGCCTAACTTATCAATCGAGAAAAGTAATTCTTGCTACCGGTCTTAAGGATATCCTTCCTAATATTAAAGGTATACACGAATGTTATGGAACAAGTTTGTTCAGCTGTCCGTTTTGTGATGGATGGGAACTGAAAGATCATCCATTAGTTGTCATTTCAGAAGATGAGCGGGCTCTTCATATGACAAAGATGATTTCTAATTGGAGTCAAGATGTTGTTGTTTGTACAAATGGAAAAAAAGTTTTCTCAAATGAGCAAAAACATATATTAGCAAAGAAGGATATAGAAGTTATAGAAGAAGAAATAGAATACATTGAAGGAGAGGGTGGTAATCTAAGAAGTATTTTCTTGAAGAGCGGAAGAGAAGTGGCGAGAGCAGGGGGTTTTGTAACAACAGGTTTGCAACAAGCGTCACCGCTAGCACAAATTTTAGGCTGTAGTATGAATAATATGGGTGGCATTGAAACAGACAAGGCCGGCCGGACGAATATTGCTGGAGTTTATGCTTGTGGTGATAACTCAATCATCGCACCTGCTCAATTAATTATTGCAGCTGCAGAGGGAAGCAAAGCTGCTATGGCAGTTGTAGGAGATTTAGTGAATGAGGACTTTTAAAGGAAATGACATCATGGCCAATTTGTTAAATTATTGGCCTTTTTATTTTGTCCAAAAAAGACAACAGCAATCTAGGAAGGGATAGCTATATAAAAGATGGAATAGAGTCTTTGAATTTATAGAAGAGGAGAAGAATATATTTATCTCCGTATTAAGACCTCGGTTAAATTTAATTCATGTTATTAGTAAAGAAATAGGAAATGATATGAATAACTCAAATTACGGGGGATTATAAGTGAGGAAGCTGATTTACAGTATCTTTTTGCTATTTATTACTGTAATTAATCTCAGCGGATGCAGTAATGAGAGTAATGCTGAGACAAGTACATATCCTGGTTTATATGAATTTACTGAACCGTTGTCTTTTCCATTTGAAATAGATGATAAATCATCCAATGTTGAAATATACCTAACCTTCATCAGTTTGTATACCATTATTTAAATCAAGCTACAACACAACAAATTCATTATATATTAAGTAAAGTTCCAACAGAGCCCGAGAAATATGAACTAACAAAGGAAACAGAAGTATATAAGCTAGAAAATGGTTTACCAGTTTATTATGAGGAAGATTCAACTTCACAGTCGTTGTGGTGGGAAAGAGAAGATGGGTTTCTTGCACGTTATGTATATTTTATTAACGGCAATTCGAGTGAACTTGGGGTATATAAATTAAAAGTGGATGATCTCGTTAATTTGGCAAATCAAGTCCAATAACTTTTACACTATATTTAAATTACTTACAAACCATTAACTAACAGTTGCTATTATAGATGTTTTTAGAGATTGCAAATTACAATACTAGTCTCAATCAGACCAGTTTTTTTCTTTTTATAGTAGTATTATTAGGTTAGATATTACAAAATCTATTACTTGATCTTAGTTAAATAGGAGGAAGACATACATGACAAAACTTACATTTCCTGAAAATTTCTTATGGGGCGGTGCTACTGCTGCTAACCAATTAGAAGGTGGTTATAATGAAGGCGGTAAAGGTTTAAATCTTGCTGACGTATTGCCAGGAGGTAAAATCCGTTTACAAGTTATCGCACAAACGGGTTTTGATTTTGAGATAGATAAATCAAAATATGTATATCCAAACCATGATGGTATTGATTTTTATCACCGTTACAAAGAAGATATCGCACTATTTGCTGAAATGGGCTTTAAAGCATACCGCATGAGTATTGCTTGGTCACGTATCTTCCCAAATGGCGACGAACTAGAGCCGAATGAAGAAGGCCTAGCATTTTATGACAGAGTATTCGATGAACTTGCTAAATACGGCATCGAGCCAGTTGTTACTATTTCTCACTATGAAACACCACTTCACTTAATTAAAGAATATGGCGGTTGGAGAAGCCGTGAATTAGTTACATTCTTTGAGCGATATGCAACTGTGTTGTTCAACCGCTATAAAGATAAAGTTAAATATTGGTTAACATTCAATGAAATTAACGGTGCAACACATATGCCTATTCTAGGATTAGGTTTCTCTCCTGAAAATGAAGAGACAAAACTGCAAGATAGTTTCCAAGGCCTGCACCACCAATTTGTTGCAAGCAGCTTAGCAGTTAAAGCAGGACATGAGATTATTCCTGATGCACAAATCGGCTGTATGTTAATTTACGCACCAGTTTATGCGTATGACAGCAACCCTGAAAATGTACTGCATGCAATTAAAGAAGAGCAAGTATTCAATTATCTGTGCGGTGATGTACAAGTAAGAGGAGCTTATCCTACTTTTGCTAAGCGCTACTTTAAAGAAAATAACATTAACTTGAAAATTGAAGAGGGCGACTTAGATTTATTGAAGCAATATCCAGTTGATTTTATCAGCTTAAGCTACTATATGTCTCGTACAGAGAAAAAGGTTAAAACTGATGAGGAAAAAGCACAGGGTAACCTTATCGGCGGAATTAAAAATCCATTCTTGAATGCAAGTGAATGGGGCTGGGAAATTGACCCAACAGGACTTCGTATCTCTTTAAACAATCTGTATGACCGCTACCAAGTACCATTGTTTGTAGTTGAAAATGGACTAGGTGCTTACGATAAAGTAGAAGAAGATGGTACTATCAATGATGATTACCGTATTGATTACCTTCGTGAACATATTAGAGCAATGGGAGAAGCCATTGAAGACGGTGTTGAGTTAATGGGTTATACTTCATGGGGCTGCATTGACTTAGTTAGTGCATCATCAGGAGAAATGTCTAAGCGTTATGGCTATATCTATGTAGATAAACATGACGACGGAAGCGGTACATTTGACCGCAGTAAGAAAAAATCCTTCTTCTGGTATAAAGATGTTATCGCAACAAATGGTGAAAACCTGTAATAATAATAAAAACGCTTGGAGTAAATTCCAAGCGTTTTTGTTTATGTGAAATAACTATAATATTCTAAATATCAGTATCAATTAGTAACTTTGTTCTTTTCATTTTCAACAGTTTTTCCTCTCAAAAAATAATGCCCTATGTTTTAATCAGTATTTAATTATTACTATGCTGGTGAATAAAATAAATCTAGTAACTTATTGTTTTATCTGTTATATTTTTTAAAAATATACTGCAAAAGGAATGACCTATGATGAAGCTAATAAAACAGTTTATGTTAAATCGTCCAGCTGATAAAAGAATGGCCTATTTCTATGGTGTAGTCGCAACAGAAGAACAAGTATGGTTATTGCGTGATGGAAATGATGACTTATTAGTATTGGACGGCGATGATCAGTACCCATTTGTTCTGCCTGTCTGGCCAAGCCGCAGCTTTGCGGAAATGGAGTCTGCTCATTTAGATGCACCATATGAAGCGTTTAACATTCCACTGTCGATTTTCATAGAGGAACTGTTAGTAGATGTGGAAAATGACGGCGGTGCTGCAGCCATCTTCCCTAACCAAAAGGATGCAAGCATTCAAACAAGGGAAGAGATAATGGAAATGTTTCTTAAGGTATAACATTAGTCCGATGACAAAAGAGATCGATTTCTATTATGATTATAAAACTGGCGATGCTAACGCATTTGGCTCTATCAAAATCGCTGACAGTATATTTGAGTTTGACTGTACTTATTTATTTTCTAATCCATTCGAAGACTTGTTTATGTCAATTTCTCAGTTAGTACCAAGCGTAGTACCATTTCCGAGAAACCAAATAACATTCATAATGTACTCTGAGCCATTTGAATATCGCTGGGAATTTAATAAAATAAATGATGGTACCATCGGTTTGAAAATATTTATTAAAGAGTATGAACCTAAATTTGTGTTAGTCTTTGCAGAGGATTGCGAGTTAAAAAGTTTAGTAAAAGCTATCCTTCAGCAAATTCAAATTAATTTACAATTGTTGTCAAACCAGCGTATGGAAAATATTTACAAAGGTTTAAAACAGTACGTAAAAAAAGATTAAATAGGGCAGCACAGGATTTTGCTGCTCTTTTTCAATATATGTAACGGAGGGAAATATGGAGTCTGGTCAACGCTTTAAGAAACTGGAAGAATTTCAGGAGTTGTTTGAAAATATTTTTAGTAAAACGAAAACACAACATAATTTTTTCCCTAAAACAGAATACAATCTAAGTGATGGTCACATCTTAATTTTGACTTATTTGTATAGAATAAAGACTTGCACAGCATCAGATATTACTAAATATTTAGGGATTACATCAGGTGGGGGGACAGTCCTAACGGATACGTTATTAAGGCATAATTTAATCAATCGTCACAGATCAGCAGAAGATAGAAGAGTTGTCCAACTTTCATTAACTCCTGAAGGAAAGCAGATTGTAGATCAAATTATTGAAAATAGAGCAACTGCATTTGTTACACTTCTTCAAGACTTAGAGGAAACAGAAATTGATCAAATGTTGAGCGTATTTCGTAAATTAAATAAAAANTTTAAATAACCAGTACTATCNTTCATTGATAAAAATTCTCATTGACTAATGCTATTAACAATGATAACTTTACTACTAACTAATATCTTAGTTAGTAAGATAATNATTAAATAATATAAAGGAGGTAATTATAAATGTTTGTTAATCAAGCACACTTTGAAGGCGAAAAGCTCCATGAAGATAAAATCATTGCTAAGATGAAAAAAACGAAAGAGCAATTGAACGGTGTTGAAGGATTACATGCAGTGGAGTTCTGGAAAAAAGAAAAAATGGATACTGTTGAATATGTAATCGTATCAAAATGGACAGCAAAGAAGGATTTCACAGCATGGTTATCTAGAGAAGAACATGTTAATGAGCATAAAGAAATGATTAAACAGAAGAAACAAGGCATCAGTGAGAAGCCGGTAATGAACAAGACTATTGTTCAATATGAGACAGTAGAGGTTACTGATTTATAAATCGATTTATAAGGGGTATTTATGAAGATTCATGTAAAATATAAACAGCTTGTATTTGCATTTTTTATGTCGTTAAGTATGAGCTTATTTATTTCTTTTATTCTTGTATCCATTAATTTTGGGTATAGCAGTCATTTTCTGCCACAATGGTTAAAAATGTGGGGNCAAGCATTTATTTGTGCGTTTTTTGGGGCATATTTCTTCCCAAAATTTATCCATAAGATTATGATGAAAATCCGCTTTGTGGAAACTAAGGTTAAAGAGACGAAGAGTTTCTAAAATTACTTGTAGCTGATAGGCAGTCATATTGTAGTTAGATAAAAAAATTACGCCAAGATCCGTTCTTTTATAGAACGGATNTTGGCGTTTTTTCTTGTNCCATTAAACTGAAAGGTTATAATTTGCCATAAAACGAGATATGTTTTGATATTAAAAAATCTGTTCATTCTTTATATGATAATTATGATAACGTTTACACTATTGATTTAAAGGGGGGTATTATGATGGTAAAGAAAAATACTGGGTCTCTCGCATTAAAAGATAAGCTGGCTTTTGGGATGGGTGCTTTCGGCAAGGATTTTGTGTATATCTTTATATCAATGTATCTTTTGTACTTTTATACAGATGTACTAAAGATTCCTGCAACGACGGCTGGTGCCATTTTATTAGTAGTACGGCTGGTAGATGCGCTGTTCGATCTACCATTTGGTTTTTTAGTAGATAAAACGAGGACTAGATGGGGGAAGCTCAGACCGTACTTGCTCTTTGGGGCTGTTCCCTATGGTGTCGCTTGCGCACTATTATTCTATGCACCAGCCATCTCTCAATCAGGAAAGATTATTTATGCATTTACCTTGTACTTGCTGATTAGCATTCTATACAGTGTTGTCAGCATCCCGCATGCTGCTTTAAATACAGTGATGACAGACAGCGTTCAAGAAAGAGCTCATCTTTCTAAGTATTTGGTTATGTTTTCAGGAATTGCTGCTGCTGTAGCTGGAGTTATTACTGTTCCTATTGTTCATTTATTTCCCAGTGAAAAAAGTGGCTATTTCTTTATGGGAGCTTCATTAGGATTATTAGCGATTATTTTCATACTTCTTTGCTTTAAGGGAACAACCGAGCAAGTAGCAGAAAGTGAAAACATGTCGGTACCGTTAAAACTCGCATTGAAAACAGTAATGACAAATATTCCTTTTTTGATTTTATGTGCTTCATTCATATTAGCGCAACTGAGCTTAGGTATTCGCGGAGCAGCAGGGATATATTATTTTATCTACAATGTAGGCAATGCGAATCTTTTCAGTGTAGTTTCAGGTATAGGCGGTCTTATTGGGCTGATCTTAACATTCTTATCTTCATTCTTAGCATTAAGAATCGGTATGAAAAATTATTATATTCTTGTAGGTGCTTTTACAGTTCTTAATTTTCTGTTGATTTACTTTGCCCCTGTAAGCAATATTCCACTTGTGTTAGCGCTAAATATTATCGCTGGAGCATTAACAGGATTAACAATGTTTGCTGGTTGGGGAATGTTGCCAGATGCAATTTCCTACTCGATTCAAAGAAACGGATTGCATATTGAAGGTGTATATTATTCTCTTTATAATTTCATTCAAAAGCTGGGAACATCCCTTGCAGGGGGGCTCGCAGGTTTTGTGCTAGCTGCTTATGGATATCAAACAGGCAGTGCACCGACTCCTCGAACCTTGGAAGGCATTCTCGTTACATCTGCATTAATACCAGCAGGTTGTGCGCTTCTTTTCTCTATACTTATGGCGTTTTATAACGCAAAGAAGGAAGAATCTATTAACCCACAGATTGAAGGTGACCATTCAAATGTCTTGTAACATAAATATAAAAAACTTAAAAGTAGAAAATCAAATAAAGCCAATTGGATTAGATGTGAAAAAACCTCGGTTTAGCTGGACCATTCTTTCATCCAATCGTAATGTATTGCAAACCGGTTATCGAATTTTCGTAACAGACGAACAAGGGAAAGAAGTATGGGATACCCAAAAGGTCGAAACAGACCAGTCGTTGTGGATTGAGTATAATGGAGCTCCATTGCAGTCTCGAACACGTTACATTTGGCAAGTGAAGATTTGGGATAACCAAGGGAATGAGTCAGCTTGGAGTCAACAGGAATTTTGGGAAATGGGTTTATTAAACACTAAAGATTGGCTGGCAAGCTGGGTTGAACCAGAGCAGCAAAAGGCTGTTGAAGAAGAGGAGATAACGATTCAAGACATATTTTCGGGAGGCCTTAAAGCTGAAAGTCTGGAGGAAAGAACGAAAAACCTCCGTCCTCCCCAGCTTTTACGAAGAAAGTTCACAACAAATAAATCAGTCAAGAAAGCGCGTTTATATATTACAAGTCACGGTATTTATAAGCTCGAACTTAACGGAAGGAAACTGGGAGATCATGATTTTGCCCCAGACTTTACAGCATATAATGTCCATTTGCAATATCAGACATATGATGTGACGGAATTTATTAACGAAGGGTCCAATGTCCTTGGGATTGTATTAGCAGATGGCTGGTATATCGGTCGTATACAGTTAACAGGCCATAGTTGTCAATATGGTAATAAGTTAGGGGTGTTGCTTCAATTAGAAATCGAAGCAGAAGATGGTACGAAAGAGATTATTACATCAGATGAAGAGTTCGTTTCAAGTCCGGGACCATGGCAGTATGCTGATTTGTTTATTGGTGAAAGCTATGATGCTCGCCTCCATCAGCCTAAATGGAGTTGTGCTGAGTTTGAGGCTAAGGACTGGTCTCCAGTTAGACGAGTAGAATATTCCTTGGGAAATCTTACCGCCCAATATGGCCCCGTTGTAAAAGCAATGGAGGAAATTGACCCAGTAAANATACAATTTGAAGAGGATGGAGGTCAAGTTATTGACTTTGGGCAAGTGATTGCTGGACGGGTACGCATCCAGCTAAATGTACCTAAAGGGACTAAAATTATTTTTGAGCATAGTGAGGTTTTAGACGAGAACGGCAAATTTTTTATGAATATTATGGGCAGAAACAAAGACCAAACCAATTTCTATATTGCTAATGGTGAAGGAGGAGAGACATATGAACCAAGCTTTGTGTTCCATGGCTTTCGGTATGTGCGTGTAACGGGTCATTCAACACCAATTCAGAAAGAAGATGTTAAAGCTGTTGTATTATACAGCGATATGGAGATAACAGGGAATTTTACTTGTTCAGATGAGAGACTCAATCGGTTGCAGCAAAACATTCAATGGAGCCAAAAGACAAATATGTTATCTATTCCAACGGATTGCCCGCAGCGGGAACGGGCTGGCTGGACAGGAGATCTTCAAGTTTTTGTACCTACCGCTGCTTTTAACATGGATGTCCTTTCCTTTTTAACAAGATGGCTTGTTGATGTTCGCATGGAACAATTTCCTGACGGACAAATTGCTAATTATGTACCNACAGGTAAATATTATGTGAACGAAAGCGAATCCTCCTTTGGAACTCTCTCAAGTGCAGGCTGGGGTGATGCAATCATTATCGCGCCATGGGTGCTTTATGAAAGATATGGAGATAAACGAATTTTAGCAGAAAATTATGATGCAATGACGAAGTGGCTAAAATTTGTTCAGAAAACAGCTGAGTCCGAAATCCCGGACAGTTTGAAGGGTGAACTAGATGAAAGTCGTTTAAATCGGCAAAAGTATTTATGGAATACAGGTTTCCATTTCGGAGATTGGCTTATTCCAAGCATGAGTGATCCTATTGAAAGTGCACTTAAGACAAAAGAACTGGTCGCCACATGCTTCTATGCCAACTCTGCTGCTTTACTAGCAAAAATCTCAAAAATACTCGGCAAAGATGAACCGGCATCAATTTATGAAGACTTAAACCGTCAAATACGAAAGGCTTTTGAGGATGAGTACATCGATAAGAATGGCAGAGTATCCTCACCTACACAAGGAATATATATTTTGGCACTGCAAATGAATATGGTTTCTGACAAAAAACGGCCTTTAGTAGTTAACCAACTTATTCAATTAATAACAGAGAACGGTTATAAGTTAGACACCGGATTTTTATCCATTCCATATTTAATGGATGTTTTGTGTAAAGAGGGACATTCCGAGACAGCTTACCGCTTGCTTTATCAAACCGAATGTCCATCATGGTTATATGAGGTGGAAAACGGAGCAACAACTATTTGGGAATCGTGGTCTGCGATTGCACCAGATGGAACGGTTGGTCATATGTCTTTTAACCACTATGCTTTTGGCTGTATTGGGGATTGGTTATACCGGTACATTGCTGGAATAAATATAGATGAGCCTGGATATAAAACGAGTATTATCGAACCTCATACAGATTGTGGATTAACGTCGGCAGCTGCTGAAATTAATACAAAGTATGGTAAATTAAGTTCGTCATGGACTAAAGTTGATAATAGGGTGACATTGACAGTTCAGGTCCCTGCAAATACTGCTGCAACTGTTGTATTGTCTGATAAAGACCATATAAAATTAAATGGTAAGCTACTTGAAAAAAAGGAAATTGGAAGTTGTCAAGTTGTCATCGGAAGCGGTTCCTATCAATTTGAATATGGTGACAATTATGCTTTAGAAATTCAATAATTAATATATTTATAATAAACAACACCCTTCACTATGGAAGGGTGTTTGTTTTCTTAACGAGGAAGGTAGTCTTTATATCTTTTGCGGAGTTTATCAAGCTGATCCATTTGCTGTAATGAATTGTTCGATTTTCCTATTTCTACAATGAGATTTTCTATTAGAAAAAGTGGTGCAATCATCGAATGAAATTCATGCTTTTCTCCTCTGTCTGCATAAAGGAAAATATTAAAGTTTACAGGAGATTCCAGTACAGGTTGATCACTGATTACAATCGTAGTACAGTTTTTTTGACCGGCGTGTTTTAAAAGCACCTCGGCTTCTTTTAAAAGTCTTCCAAAACTGAACAGCATAACGGAATCTGTTGCATTGATGTGTAAAAGCTCCTCTAAGATCTCACTTCCAAGCCACCTTATTATCCGCACATCTATCCCATAACGGCGCAATCTATAACATAAAATCTCTCCTAACCCCAATGATGGACCAGGAGCATAAAGAAAGAGTTTATTTGTGTTGCGAATAGAGGAAACAGCCTGTTCAAAAGCCTCCTTTTGAAATAAATTCAATGTAGCTTGCAGATGCTGAATGCTGCGATTTAAATGATGACTTTGCAAATTGGAGTACTCCAAATCTATCATCGTGTTCAATAATTTCTTAGCTGGTGTAACATCGCGCTTCTCCTTTAAAAACTGTTTGAATTCTTTCAAATTTCTATAACCGACTGCATTCCAGAACCGAGATACAGAAGCGATGCTGACGCCTGAAGCCTTTGCAATTTCCTTTTCTGTAGAAATAAGGACAGCAGATTCATTATGAACAATCCAATTTCCAATTCTACAGTGACTAGGGGACAAGGTATTCAAGTCAAACATAGGTTTTTCACCCTTTTTCTATAATCGTAGCATGTGTTGATAAAAAAATATCAAAATGTAAGAAAATGATAAAAAGTTTACAGTATTCTTACAATTGCCATATCGCATATTTATATTACCTTCTTAAAATGAGAGAGAAGTTAATTAAGAAGGGAGTCAACACTATGAAACAAAAGTACACACTTACCCAGTCACAAAAAATGATGGTTTTTATTTTATCTATGTCTCTTTACGGCCTGTCTAACATGATTACTGAACTTGTACCTTCTATTTATTTAGGGCCAGTTGAATTTTCTATTGAGTATTTTGCTTTTATACCTCTTACACTATGTATCTTGTTTCACCCGTTAATTGCTGGAGTTGGTGCAGCATTAGGTGAAATTATTTTCGGAGAAATTATGCTCGGCCAATTCGGCGGATTTGGAGAGTTGGAGAAATTCATTTCTTTTTCACTTGCAATGTATATAGCTGGAATAATGGTTAAAGATCCAAGAAACAAACGGCAAGTTGGTGTTGCTGCTATAACTGGAGTAGTTATCCACCAACTGATTAGCATGATGGTTGATATTGGGAAAGTATGGGTGGGTGTTGATGATTTTGAAACACTTCCAGGTTTAGCTGAAAGCGTTGTTGTAGTAGAGGGTTTTTCGTTTCTGAATGATATTCTCTTTTCAGGTATCCTGTTTGCTTTGTTGCCAACACTGTATCTTGTGCCAAGATTGTACGGCAAGATAGAACCATTGCTTGGCATGAAGCCACGCACACCGGATAATGCTTATGCAATAAGCGGCATATTACATCCGAAGTTTATTATTCCTTCTGTATTATTGGCGTTAGTCGCGTTTGGATTCGAATATTTATCCGAAACAGACTTAAACATATTTGAATGGGAAGCATCCTTCTCAAATATGTCAGAATCCATGTTAACGATGATTTCCATTGGTGTTGCTGCGATTGTCTCGGTTTCTATTATTATTGCTCTAATTAAGCGTTCTAAGAAAGAAAGGAAAAAGGCAGCATGAAACCAATAATAGTGATTGAAAATGTGAGTTTCACTTATCCGAATGAAACAGAGCCTATCCTTACAAATGTCCATTTAACTGTGGAAAAAGGTGAGTTCTTAGCAGTTATTGGAGGAAACGGAAGTGGAAAGTCAACACTTTGCAAACTTCTAAACGGATTAATACCACATTATTATACAGGTGATTTCGAGGGAGAAGCTGTTATTAATGGTCTGAATTCGGCAACTAGTACTGTTGCCGAGCTTTCCGAGCACGTGGGCTATGTGTATCAAGATTTTGAAAACCAAATCGTTCAAGCGCGAGTATTAGAGGATGCTTCATTTGCTCCATTGCACTTTGGCTATGCTGATTATATAGACAGAGCACGTGAAGCTCTTAAGATTGTCGGATTGGAAGATTATGAGGATGAATTTGTCTGGCAGCTGAGCGGAGGGCAGAAACATTTACTTGCTCTTGCAGGTTGTCTCGCCTTAAATCCTGAAATTATTGTACTAGATGAACCAATTGCACAGCTTGATCCATACCATGCCAAGCAAATGTATGAGGTGTTGAGAAAGCTTCATTACGAACACAAGAAAACGATTATTGTCATCGAGCATCATACAGAGTTTATTGCAGAATATTGCTCAGACGTACTGTTATTAGATAAGGGAAATATTGTTTGGAAAAAGCCTGTTAAGAAAGCTCTGACCCTTGTCAATGACCTAACAGCACGCAATATTTATCCGCCCCAAGTAACCCAGGCTGCCTATGCACTTAAGTATAATTCTCTTCCGATCACCTTAAGAGAGGCTTGTGACGCATTTCCAGATTTCAGGGAGTTTGACATGGTGAAAAGCAATCAAACAGCAGCTGCTATAAAAAGCGAACCAGTAGCAGAATTTAAAGAGGTTGGATTCTCCTATCAAACTGTTGAACGGTCCTATAAAAAGATATTAGATAACGTAAATATATCATTTTACCATAGCGAAAAGGTAGCAATTGTTGGCAATAATGGTGCTGGAAAATCAACGTTGCTGCGGTTATTGACTGGCTTTCGTAAACCTCAATCAGGCCAAGTTTATGTGAAGGGAAAGCCTACTGCAAAACAGTCTCCAGAAAAGCTTGCAGATTTTGTTACTTATATTTATCAAAATCCAGAGCAGATGTTTATTGAAGATTCTGTTCGTAAAGATGTGGAATTCTATTTAAAAGCTCGTAACCGAAAAGGCTACAAGGAAACAGTAGATTATATTCTTAACCTTTTTCACTTGACGGAATTGCAGCATAAAGACAGTCGCCTTATGAGCGGAGGCCAACAGAGGAGAGCATCGCTTGCAATTGGTGCCGCTATGGATCCAGCTGTTATTCTCCTTGATGAACCAACAGCTAATCTCGATATTGCGACACGCAAGCAGCTAATTCAATTTATTGATAAATTGGCTGACAGAACGGAGTTAGTACTAATGGCTACTCATGATATGCAGCTTGTCAGTGAGTGGGCGACACGTGTCGTGGTAATGAACAATGGACATATCATTTATGATGGTGACAAAGAAGGGTTATTTTCTAACCCACTGCTCATGAGAAGGGCAGGTATTATTCCGCCGCAAATTGTGGAGTTATCTCATCAATTAAACATAACTCCTGCAAGGTATACGATTGATTCATTTATTGAACTTTTTCGGGAGGAACCAGGATGGATTACGCAAAAAACATGATTGACAAGCTAAACGTAGAACAAATGAAAATCGAATTAATGAACACGGCCTATGCCAATGATAAAACCTTCATTGCAAAGCTGGACCCGCGTATTTTGTTTATCTGGTATGGATTCTTTGGAATTGCCCCGTGGTTTATAGATAATGCAGCTATTTTAATAGGAATGCTTGCTGCAACAATATTGACAACCGTCCTGACAAAAGTCAGCAGGCTGATTTTAGTAGTGTTGATTCTCGGCATTCTTGGTCAAGGAGGCTATCTCATCATTGCAACACTGTTCTTCGGGGGTGACCTTGTTGTATTGTTGCCATTAATTACGCTGACCGTAAAACTGGCAGTCATTTCTCTCGCAAGTATCACGGTTTTTTGTTCGATGAGCCCTGAAAAACTTAGCGTAGGATTATTAAGTATTGGGGTGCCAGGCCAAGTTTCTTTTTCCATTTCATATGGATACAGAATGCTTCCATTGCTGTTAGAGGAATATAATCATGTATTTATGTCATATAGGTTAAGAGGGAGAGCTCCACAAAAGAAAGGATTTTTTTATTGGAGGATCACCTTTTACTTTATTAAGCTGGCAGTCCTGTCTTTTTAT
>Ga0058696_1000154_pt1 | contig 28648 bp, 29 predicted proteins | sample AgamicMgSfrz_FD_55077 | JGI IMG/M metagenome (GOLD analysis project Ga0058696, IMG submission 55077) | Agave microbial communities from Guanajuato, Mexico - Mg.Sf.rz | ecosystem: Host-associated > Plants > Phyllosphere > Phylloplane/Leaf | place: Guanajuato, Mexico | collected 2012-05-30 | reverse complement strand
TTTTTTTTATTCGTCCTGTTTATTTGAAACACGGCCATAACGGCCGCCGCCGCCAATTGTGAGCGTTAATTTATCTTCTCGTGCAGCCTGTATATAGTCGGCTATTTGTACAGGTACTATTTCAGCAAGCTTTTCATATGGCGCTTCATGAATTATCTGCATTTCCGTTGAAAAATAATCAAGGAGCTTCTCAAGTGTTTTTTTCCCTAAGCCTGGGATAAATTCAAGAGGCACTTGATGAATATATGGCGGTCTTTCAGGCTTATCACCTGGTGTTGAAAGCTCGCTTATTCTTGCCGCTACTCCCTTTTTAGTGTTTTTATGTCCGCAGCTTGAGCAAACTGCTTCATCAGCTCTTAAAGGATTGTGGCATTTTAAGCAAACTGTTTCATGGTATTTCCCTAACAACGGGTCCATTCCATAATTTGCTGCTATTCTTCGTCCATCCACTCCCTTCAATGCTTTTTCGAGTTCATTAAAGGAAGCTTCCTCGACCTCTAATATTTGGTATTCTCGAGCAATTTTCGCCAGTGAATGAGCGTCTGAGTTGGTGATAAAAGTATATTCGTGAAGCTCCTTGATATTATCTGCCATCATTGTATTAGAGCTTAAGCCGAGCTCCACTGCATCAATAAGCGCCGGGTCAAAAACTTCTGAAAGCGAAGCTTTAACGCCGCTTCCGTACAGACTCTTAAATGGTGTAAAAATATGTGCCGGAATAAACAGTCCGCCAAGACCCTTCACTTTGTGCTGCAGCTCGGTACCTTTCACATATATTCGCTGTGAACTTAATTGAATATTTTTCATGTTATTAGAAAGCCATGAAGAAAATTCCTTCATAGCCTCCAATGTTGGCAGATAGCATAGCACATGGATAGGTCCTTTACACGTTTCATCATATATTTCAAGCTCAGAACCTGGAATAATCGTTATTCCATCCATCTCCAGTCCACCACTTTTCTTTTGGACCATTCTGCCTTCGGCTATGTATTTATCCATTTCCATCAAAACTTCTGGAGAATGGCAATCAATAATTCCAATCATATTAAGTCCCTTTTGAAAACTGGCATATTCGATAATGTTCAAAAGTGTCAGGGTTCGGGAGCCTGTAATTTTCACAGCCTTGCCGCTTGCTGTTCTACCGATATGGATATGTAAATCTGTAAATATGCGAATCATCATATCACCTTATTTTCCTAGGAGCTGCCAGTACTGAACTGCATACATTGTTTTAGCATCAAAGATTTTTTGGTCTTTAATTAAGCCTTGCGCTTCTTCCAATGTAATTTCCATTAAGTTAACAAATTCATCCTCATCTAGTCCTGCCGCATTTTCTATTTTGTAAAGACCGCTCGCCAAGTATACATGCACTATTTCATCTGCAAAGCCTGGGGATGTATAAAATGAGCTGATAAGCTCCATATCCTTACACCCATAGCCTGTTTCTTCCTCCAATTCTCTTCTTGCACACAGGTCAGGATCCTCCCCTTTTTCCAGCTTGCCTGCAGGTATTTCCACAATTGCTTTTTCGAGGGCTTTTCTATACTGTTCCACCACAACTAGTTTCCCTTCTTCAGTGATTGCAATAACCGCAACCGCTCCAGGATGCTTAATAATCTCCCTTTTTGATGTGCTGCCATTCGGAAGCATAACTTCATCCACCTGCAAAGAAATAATTCTTCCTTTAAATATTTCTTGTGTGCTAATTGTCTTTTCTTCTAAATTTTCCATCTGTCACTCACTCCTGTTCTATATGCAAAACCATTTTTCATATATTTCATTATACTTATTTCCCTTCATAAAAGGGAAGGAAACGGAGGAAGTCCTTGAAGATTTATAAACAGGAAAAGGCAATTATACTGACAGGAAAGGCGTGGCAAGTACGCCATATGCTAAAAACCTACCACAAAGATTATATTTATATTAAGGATTGGATAAAGGGAGAAAAAACGCAGCCGGAAAAAGAAGACAAATTCTAGGACAATTTTTTTGTCTTCTTCACCTTCTTTTCGATAAAATGAAGATGGAACTACTAATAAAGAGAGGTGTCTTATGAAAAAAAACCGCTTAGGTCAATCGGATTTATATGTTTCAGCTCTTGGACTCGGCTGTATGAGTCTGGGGACAGACGAAAGAACAGCCTTTCCAATTCTTGAAGCAGCAGTGGAAGCAGGCGTCAATTATTTTGATACAGCCGACTTATATGATTTCGGAAAAAACGAACAAATTTTGGGTAAATACTTTAAGCAAAACCGCGAGGATGTTATCATTGCCTCAAAAGCTGGAAACAGGTGGAAAGAAAACAAAGAGAGCTGGACATGGGATGCCAGCAAGACTTATATAAAAGAAGCTGCCAAACAAAGCTTGAAGCGTCTTAATACGGATTATATTGACTTGTACCAGCTTCATGGAGGAACACTGGATGATCCGATTGATGAAACGATTGAAGCATTTGAAGAATTAAAAGCGGAAGGCTATATCCGTTATTACGGTATTTCCTCTATCCGGCCAAATGTAATCAGAGAATATGTAAATCGATCAAATATCGTCTCCGTTATGATGCAGCACAGTATATTGGACAGGCGTCCTGAAGAGGAAGCACTGCCTCTACTTCAGGATAAGGGGATCAGTGTTGTCACACGAGGTCCAGTAGCAAAAGGCTTACTGAGCGACAATTTCCTAAATAAACTGACAGCAAAAGGCTATTTGGACTACAGTGAAGCAGAACTTCGTTCAACATTAGAAAGTTTAAAAGCACGCTTTGAAGGCAAACGTTCTCTGTTGGAAGCTGCTATCCAATACAATCTTTCCAGTCCAGCTGTTGTTTCTGTAATTGCTGGAGCAAGCAGTGCGGAACAATTGAAGGAAAACGCCACAGCTGTCAACAGCAGCGCCTTAACTTTAGAGGAGCAACAAATCATTCAGGCTGCATCAAAGGCCTCCATCTATAAGGAGCATAGATAAAATAAATAAAAAAGCAGGAATTAAAAACCCTGCTTTTTTATTTATATTCTTTCCAATTCATTGATGTCTCGTTTAACAGTTCTTCAAAGCTTTTGTTTTTCTCGCGCTGCCTTCGCTCTTCTTGTTTTCTTTCTTCTTCTGCTTTTAGTTTTTCTTCCTCTTCGGCCTTTAATTCTTGCTTCTTGTCCTTCAATTGTTTGGCAAGCTGTTCATTAAGTAAGTCTCCAAGTGTTACGGGCTTATCTGAATTTTCCTTTTTAACAGGTCTGTTTCGTTTCTTCATAGCAATCCCCCCTTTAAATTATTCGGCAATTTTTATTGTTTCATCAAGACTTACCTTAACATTGCCTTTAATCGCTCTTGTAATCATGCACGATGCCTCCGCTTTTTCAGCGAGCCTTTTTGCAAGCTCCACCTCTTTGCTGGTTGAACCAGCTGGAAGAATAATGGTTGGGCGATGAATGATTTCTTTATATGTAAAAACGCCGTTTGTCACATCTACAATGGCTTCAGATTCCAATGTCAAGCTGTTTTTAGCCAATTTGCTTCTCTCCATCATCGCTGCCAACGTAATGATGAAACAAGTTGCTGCTGCACCGAGAAGCATTTCATCAGGATTTGTTCCAACACCTGGACCATCCATTTCCTTCGGGATCGAAATTTTCGTCTTTAAATTTCCGCTTTCAATTGTACCAATATCATTACGGAGTCCTGGCCAGTTTGCCTGCAAATGAAAATGATGTTCTGCCATTACTAATCAACCTTTCTGTTAAAACCTGATGAGAATATCATACCATATTTTTGGAGCGTTTGTTCGTTAAAACGCTTATACATATAGTCATTAAATGCTTCCAGTCCCTACAAGTGTTTGCATCCCCTTATGCCCTTTTCATTTCCTATCTGCAAAAAAATTGTATCGATTTCCCTTTTTTTGTGTATTTATAATAATATAACAGCTAGTCTATCATGATTAATCTTCAAGGATGAAAAGGGTTTAAAAAATATATTTTTGTCCGCTTTGTTTCCATAGTAAATAATGGTAAACTCATATTAGTTTTTTGAAATGAAATATTTTGTTCGGAGGAATGAATGTGAAAAAATTTTTTCGTTATTTTTTTTCATTCTTAATTTTTATCTCATCTATCGGAGTATATTGCACAAACCGATTGATGTATATGAAGAAAAAAGAGGACGAATTTATCTACAACAGGGAAAAAACAGCAGGAAGGCTTAAGCCAGAAATTCTGGAAACACTGGAAAAACGGGAAGTAAACATTCTTTCTCCATATGGATATATGTTGAAAGCTATCGTAGCAGAGCCGTTTCCTGATAAACGTTATATTATCATTGCCCACGGAGTTACAGAAAGTAAAACGAACTCCATTAAATATATGAACTTGTTTCTTGAAAGAGGGTTTAATGTCGTCATTTACGATCATCGCAGACATGGAGAGTCTGGCGGAAAAACGACGAGCTTTGGTCATTACGAGAAATTCGATTTAAAAGCTGTTGTTGATTGGTTAAAAGCTGAAAAAGGGCAAGACATTCTTTTAGGTATTCACGGGGAATCAATGGGAGCCGCCACGATGATTCTGTATGCCGGGATGGTGGAGGACGCGGCTGATTTTTATATTGCTGATTGTCCTTTCTCAGATTTCGCGGAACAATTAGACCATCTTGTCAAAGCAGAAATGAAGGTGCCTGGAAAACTTTTTTTGCCAATTGCCGACGTGTTTCTGCGGGCAAGACAAAAATATTCCATTCGCCAAGTGTCACCTATTGCAGTTATTGATAAAATTGCTAAGCCTATGCTTTTTATCCACAGCGAAAAAGACTCCTTTATTTTGCCACATATGACACAGGAGCTATTTGAAAAGAAAAAGGGGCCAAAAAAGCTTTTTCTAGCATTAAATGGGTTTCATGCACAAAGCTATAATGAAAATAAAGAGGAATATGAAAAAGTAATTGATGATTTCTTACAGGAATATGTCATTCAGTGATATTAAACCTATTCTATTAATGCGAAGGTTGTGAACCTTACATGAAAGTTCTATCCATGATTCAGCCTTGGGCAAGTTTATTTGTGCTGGGTGAAAGTAAATTTGAGACAAGATCGTGGAAAACGAATTACCGTGGTCCCCTTGCCATTCATACAAGCAAAAAAATCGACAAAAATGCATGCAGCCATCCGAATATTCAAAAACTGTTAGAATCCTGCGGTCAAGCTCCAAATAATTTGCCAACAGGTATGATAATTGGTGTCTGCACATTAATAGATTGCTTACGAGTGATAGAAAACAGCGAGACAGAAGCATATTTAGCTGATGGACGGCTTGTTTCCGGAAATGATTTTTTCCTGGGGGACTATACTGTCGGCAATTACGCTTGGGAAGTGAGCGCTATGAAACAGCTGAATGTATGTATCCCTGCCAAAGGACAGCTTGGATTATGGGAATATAACGGAGAAAGTATTATTTAAGCAAAAAAAAACCATGCAAAGAATCCTCTTTGCATGGCTAATTGTTTTATTTCCAATGTTCGTTAATATATTCGTCTCTTCCAGACTTTTCTCTGTCTTCTTTATAATGCTGTTTATTTTTCTTATGATAATCTTGATGATAGTCCTCAGCAGGGTAAAAGGTTGCTGCAGGCTCTATTTCTGTCACAATCGGCTTCTTAAAACGCCCGCTGTTTGCAATTGCCTTTTTAGAGTCTTCCGCCAACTGTTTTTGCTTTTCATTATGAAAGTAAATAGCCGTCCGGTATTGAGAACCTCTATCTTGGAATTGTCCTCCGCTGTCTGTTGGATCTATTTGCTGCCAATAAAGCTCAAGTAACCGCTCATACGGAAAAACTTCTGGATCAAACGTAATTTGCACTACTTCTGCATGTCCAGTACTTCCTGTTTTCACTTGTTCATATGTAGGATTTTCAACATGTCCTCCTGAATATCCTGACACGATGCCTCCAATACCCGGAAGCTCTTCAAAAGGCGTTACCATACACCAAAAGCATCCGCCTGCAAATGTAGCTTTTTCCATCTTCATCCCTCTTTCTGACCACGAACTTCCTTTATGGAAGCTTTCAATCGTTTCCCTAATAGATTGAAACTAGTATATAATAATTTCTAGTAGGATACTACCATTTAACTCTAAAAAAAGGACTGGCACAATCATTGGATAAACAGCCCCTATTAAAAATGCACTTGAGCAACAAAACTAGACAAGCGTAAGTATGTGGATTCAACAGGATGTTTTAAGCAATGTTTGAAAAAATCACTGCCTATAAAACAGAACATCCTGATTATAGCCTGCATGAATCAAGTCATGACACAGTATACAGCTATATTATCGACTCGCCCATTATTTCTTGTCCAGCATCCCGCCCATGATCCGGTCAGCAATACGGGGAAATAGATTATATAGAATGCTGCCTGCATTCATCCATTTCGGCAAATTCAGCTCCCTCTTCGGTTTTAATAGAAGAGCTGTGATCTTGTCTGCAACGTAATCTGTAGAAAGCATAAATTTCTCGACATTTTTAACATAGTTTCCAGACTTATCAGCTACCTCAAAAAAATTCGTGTCAATTGGTCCTGGATTGACAGCTGATACGTTAATGCTTGTTTTAGCAACCTCCATACGCAAGCTGTTAGTTAAGCCTAACACTGCATGCTTTGTTGCCGAGTAGCCGCTTGATTTCGCCGTCGCAAGTTTGCCTGCTTGTGAAGCAATATTAATAATATGACCTTTATTTTCACTCAACATGGACGGCAAAACTTCCTTCGTACAAGCAATCAATCCCATTACATTGACAGCAAACATTCTTTCCATATCCGCTATGCTTGTTTCATGAAGATATTCGAAAATACCGAACCCCGCATTGTTCACTAAAATATCAACAAAGCCAACCTGTGCATAAATGTCAGCAAACACCTCGTGTACTTTATCCAAATCGCTTACATCCAATGCAAAATACAATGGATTTACTCCTGTTTCACTTTGGATTTTGGCCGCAATCTTTTGGAGCTTATCTTCAGTCCGCGCAATTAGGATTGGCCTTGCACCAAGTGTTGCTGCATTAGCCGCAAGCCTTGCGCCAATTCCAGACGACGCACCTGTTATAACAATATTTTTACCTTGTAAGCTATTCATCCTTTTCACCTCTTTTATTACCAGATTATTGTTGATTATGACTCACTTGTTTCGATGCCTGAATATTGTATTCTTTAAAGTCCTCAGCTGCGGAGGAGGCTGGAAAGATTTTTTTTGCCTCTTCAAGGAGACTGTCAGCTGAATCATATCTTGCACTTATATGAGTAATAATTAAAAAATTTGCTCCTGCAGCCTTTGCATTTGCAGCTGCTTGTGCTGTTGTCGAATGATAGTATTCTTGCGCTATTTCCGCTTCACTTTCTGCGAATGTTGCTTCATGCACTAGTACGTCAGCTTTACTTGCAAGCTCTACTGCGGCTTGACAGCTTCTTGTATCACCTAAAATTGTAATTATTCTTCCTTTTATGCTAGGACCGACAAAGTCCTTACCATTAATCACTGTTCCATTTTCAAGGGTAACTTGGCGTCCTGCTTTTATTTCTTTAAATATCGGTCCGGGTGTTACTCCAATTTCTGCAAGTTTTTCTGTTTGAAGTACTCCAGGCTTGTCTTTTTCGACAACTCGATACCCAAAGCTCTGTACCCCATGCTCTAACATTTTCGCTTCCACATAAAATTTATCTTCATCTAAAATAATGCCATCTTCTATTTCTACTACATTTAAATCATATTTCAAGTATGTTTGACTAACCTTCAGGCTTACTGCAATATAATCGGCAATCCCTTTTGGGCCATAAACTGTAAGAGGCGTTTCTCCTCCTTGGAAGGACCTGCTTGCTAAAAAGCCTGGTAAACCATATAAATGGTCGCCGTGAAGATGGGTAATAAACACCTTATCTACTCTTCTTGGCTTTATGTTCGTATGTAAAATTTGATGCTGTGTCGCTTCCCCACAGTCAAACAGCCAAATGCTGCCTATTTCCTCGAGCAGTTTCAACGCAATGCTCGTCACATTTCTTGCTTTAGCTGGAATGCCAGCTCCTGTGCCCAAAAATGTAAGCTGCATATTCAAGTCACTTCTTTCTCTTATTCTCTTATTACCTGTTTATTTCATTAATAAAGATACATATACCTATTGGACAAATTGCACAAAAAAATCGATACTAATAGCAGTATACGGCAAAAAATGCTCTAAACCAAATATATTAAAACTTTTTCCTAGTAAGTTTCCCTATTATCATGTAATATCTAAAAAGACAACATATTTTTCAGATATGAATATTAGGCTGCTTTCTTATTGAAAATTTTCAAATATTCAAACATAATATTTGCTAAATTAACTTTAGTCAGATAAAATTCTATATCTGTACAGATGCTTAGCCTGTAAAGATTTGTGATTGCAGGCTTGACAACATCATTGGGGATACAAAGTTTTGAATTTCATACATATATATAGAAAAGAGGTCCATGTACGTGAATCAAAATCAACATTCTACTGCGTTAATCATGATTTTTGGGGCAACTGGAGATTTAGCAAACAGAAAGCTGTTTCCTTCCCTTTATCGTCTATATCAAAAAGGCAAACTTTCTCGTTTTGCTGTAGTCGGGGTTGGAAGAAGAACTTTAACGGATGAGCAGTTTAAACAAAATGTACAAAACTCCGTGGCTGAAGCAATCGATGGCAGCAAGGATTTAGAAGCGTTTGCTTCCCACTTCTGCTACCATTCACATGATGTAGCTGATTCTAGTTCCTATGCTGCTTTAAAAAACATTGCGGACGACTTGGATAATAAATATAATTTGGGCGGAAACAGAGTGTTCTATTTAGCGATGGCACCTGAATTCTTCGGTCCAATTGCGATACATCTTAAAGAGGATGGTCTGACAGATGTTTCTGGCTTCAAGCGCCTGATCATCGAGAAACCGTTTGGCCACGATTTAGAATCAGCAAAAGAACTGAATCAACAAATTCGAACTGCTTTTGCAGAAAATGAAGTATATCGCATTGACCACTATCTTGGCAAAGCAATGGTTCAAAATATTGAAACAATTCGTTTTTCAAATGCTATTTTTGAAAACCTTTGGAATAACCGCTATATCAGCAATATTCAAGTCACTTCAAGTGAAGTGTTAGGTGTAGAAGAACGAGGAAGATATTACGAAACAAGCGGTGCCCTCCGCGATATGGTACAAAATCATATGCTGCAAATGGTTGCCTTGCTTGCAATGGAGCCGCCGATCCGTTTGACACCAGACGAAATCCGCTCTGAAAAAGTTAAAGTATTCCGTGCGATGAGACCTATTGAAGGGGACGCTGTAAAGGATTACTTCGTCAGAGGTCAATATGGAAAAGGTATCGTAGAGGATCAGGAAGTTCCAAGCTACAGAGAAGAGCAAATGGTAAATCCCGAGTCTCAAACGGAAACATTCGTGGCTGGAAAAGTCATGATCGACAACTTCCGCTGGGCTGGTGTGCCATTTTATATCCGCACTGGAAAACGCCTGGAGTCGAAATCAACAAAAATTGTTGTTCAATTTAAAGACATCCCGATGAATCTTTACGACAGACCAGATCAAGCGTTAACGCCGAATTTGCTCGTTATCCATATCCAGCCGGAAGAAGGTATTACATTGCATTTAAATGCGAAAAAAGCCGGCCAGAACATGGAAGCTACACCAATCAAGCTAAGCTATGCAAACACTGGCATTGCAAGCATTAATACACCGGAAGCGTATGAAAAGCTGATTGATGACAGTATTCATGGTGATGCAACAAACTTTACTCACTGGGATGAAGTGGCACTGTCTTGGAGTTATGTGGATAAAATTTCACAAGCATGGGCAACAACTCCAGCAGAAAATTTCCCGAACTATGCTGCTGGCAGCATGGGCCCGAAAGAAGCAGATGAGCTCCTTGAAAAAGATGGGTTCTTCTGGTGGCCTGTAAGCCAGTTTGAAGTGGATGTTTGCTGATTATAATAGTAAAACATGATTAAAAACGTGAAATCCTCGATTTCACGTTTTTATGTACTTATAAAATAAATGATTGGAGTTTCGAAGTCTGATGGGAAAAATAAAACTATTATTGCAGATTTTGCTCGTGTTTCTTCTATACAATTTAATAATTTTATATATTGGTTGGAATATTTTCACATGGCTTGAAGTATTGCTGCCGAATGTTTATGTCCCTATTTTGACAGCTGTACTGCTCATTGTAGCTTATTCGTATTTTGCCGGTCATCTCGTACGGTCCATTCCCTTATTTCGGATTGTCGGATCCTATTGGCTCGGTTTTTTGCAATATGCCGTGCTTATTTTGCCGTTAGCTGATTTGGCAGCATTCATTATTTCAAGATTTACAGATGCCGATAAAACGGTTGCTGTTATTGGTGCTGTAACCTTTATTGCCTTTGCTTTTATCCTTGCCGCTGGTAGTTATAATGCCTATTCCCCTGTCATCAAACGCTATCAGCTTGACCTTCCTAAAGGAAAAGCAACACAAAGCAAGCTGAGAATAGCAATGGCATCTGATATGCATTTCGGAACACTATCTGGCAATGCCCACTTAAATCGTCTTGTTGAGCAAATAAATGGTCTAACGCCAGATATCATTCTTTTTCCAGGAGATATTATCGACGATGATCCAAATCCCTTTCTTCGCAAAAAAATGGGAGATAGAATGATGGAATTGACTGCTCCTTTAGGAATTTACGGCGTGTTGGGAAACCATGAGTATTATGGTAAAAAAATTCCTGAGTTTTTGGAAGAAATGAATCGTGTCGGTGTAAAGATTTTGATGGATGAGACATTAGTAATAGATGATCGCTTCGTCCTTGTTGGCAGAAAAGATAAGACTGATAGTGGCCGTTTGTCTATAAAGGAACTGGCGATGGAAAAGTCTGCAGACCTTCCTGTTATTATGATGGATCACCAGCCAGCAGAATTAGTGGAGGCGATGGAACAAGGAATTGATTTATCACTGTCCGGCCACACACATAGAGGCCAAATGGCACCGAACCATTTAATTACAAGAAAGGTATTTGAATTAGATTGGGGCTATAAACAAAAACAGCAGCTCCATGCAATTGTCTCATCTGGCTTTGGCTTTTGGGGACCTCCTATACGCATGGGTAGCCGCTCGGAAATTGTATGTATTGACATCGAGTTTATTTAAACAAAAAACACCCTTATGAAGTGACCCAATCGTTAGACTATGTCTAACAATTGGGGATAACTTCACCTAAGGGTGTTTTTTCTGTAGAGATTATTTCATCCAGTTAGTGTGGAATACGCCTTCTTTATCAGTGCGTTGGTAAGTGTGTGCACCAAAATAGTCACGTTGTGCTTGTAAAAGGTTAGCTGGAAGCGTTTCTGTACGGTAGCTGTCGAAATATGCTAGTGCAGCAGCAAAGCTAGGTACAGGAATACCGTTCAATACAGCACCTGAGATTACTTCGCGAAGTGCAGCTTGGTATTGCTCTGCGATATCACTGAAGTATGGATCAAGCAACAAGTTCTTCAATTCTGGGTCACGGTCATAAGCATCTTTGATTTTTTGCAGGAATTGCGCACGGATAATGCAGCCTCCGCGGAAAATCATTGCGATCTCACCGTAGTTTAGATCCCAGTTATACTCTTCAGAAGCAGATCTCATTTGCGCGAAACCTTGCGCATAAGAAACAATCTTGCTCAAGTATAGTGCCTTGCGGACAGATTCAATGTAAGCAGCTTTATCGCCTGTGAACGGCTTGATTTCTGGTCCAGTCAATACTTTGCTTGCTTTAATGCGCTCTTCTTTCATTGCAGAGATAAAACGTGCAAATACTGATTCAGTGATCATTGGAAGTGGAACACCTAAGTCAAGCGCACTTTGGCTTGTCCATTTTCCAGTTCCTTTTTGGCCAGCAGTATCTAGAATCAAGTCTACAAGCGGCTTGCCTGTTTCTTCGTCCACTTTTGTGAAGATATCTGCAGTAATTTCGATCAAGTAGCTGTCTAGCTCGCCTTTATTCCAGTCAGCAAACACTTCATGCAATTCTTTGGCATCAAGGCCAAGAACATGCTTCATAATGAAGTAAGCTTCACAGATTAATTGCATGTCGCCATACTCGATTCCGTTATGAACCATTTTTACATAGTGGCCAGCACCATCTGGGCCGATATATGTTGTACATGGCTCATCGTTAACTTTAGCGGAAATATCTTTGAAGATAGGAGCTACAAGCTCATAAGCTTCTTTTTGTCCACCAGGCATGATTGAAGGTCCTTTAAGTGCTCCCTCTTCTCCGCCGGATACGCCTGTTCCGATAAAGTGGATGCCAAGCTCGCTCAATTCCTTGTTGCGGCGTTGTGTATCTACGAAGAAAGTGTTTCCTCCGTCAATTACGATATCGCCTTTATCTAGCAATGGCTTTAATTGTTCGATTGTAGCATCTGTTGCCGGACCTGCTTTAACCATAAGCATGATTTTGCGAGGCACTTCTAATGATTGAACAAACTCTTCCATTGTGTATGTGCCGACAATGTTTTTACCTTCTGTTTCCTGCAGCATTTCTTCCGTTTTTTCTTTTGAACGGTTGAAAACTGAAACAGTGTAGCCCCTGCTTTCGATGTTCATCGCAAGGTTTTTACCCATGACTGCTAAACCAATAACCCCAAATTGCTGTTTTGTCATCTTTTAACGTCCCTTCTAATCTATGTATCCTTAGCTTTATAGTAGAATTCACTTTACTTTAGCAAGATTCTGCTATATATACAACTATTCTAGCTCATTCCAAACAAACTTTCATCGAAATTCCGAAAAAAATTTTCTTAAATCGTAAATTACTTATAAAACTACTTTCCTTGGAGGAAATCTTTGTTAAAACTAGTTTGTGTTCCGACATTTTCGTCTGACTTGGAGACTGCATTTTCTGAGGCTGGTTCAATAATTCCAGTACCGTACTTTTCCTTTAACTGTTCAATCGTTTTCCATAAAGGCTCTTTTTCCGCTTCTTTTTCAAATGAAAACAGATCGAGTTGTTTTGCGACATGATTGTTCTCCACTAAGTCTGTTGCAGTTATGCCTAAGAGTCTAATTGGATTGCCGTCCCACCCCTGCAGAAACAGCTCCTTTGCTAATGGGATTAAATCACTTTCAGCTTTAACAGGGTTATTAAGCTTCTTGCTTTTAGAGAAGTTCTTCCTGTTTCCATACCGAATCGTAATGCTTAAGCCCTTTGCATGGACTTTCTTCCGCTTCATTCGAGTTGCTACCTTATGAGCCAATTCTGCAATAGTTCCAAAAAGTTCCTGCTGGTTTGTTGTATCCTTCGGCAATGTTGTGGAATTGCCAATGCTCTTAAACTCTTTTGCCGCNTCGGGGTCAACTTGTCTGTTATCAATACCATTCGCTCTGTCCTTTAANCGGAGTCCGTTTATGCCGAGCAATCCCTTAAGCTGTATGGAATCAGCATTAGCTAAATCCTTTATTGTCGTAATGTCATGCTTCCTTAGCTTCTCTCCTGTTTTTGCTCCAATTCCATGCATCTCCTCCACTTCAAGAGGCCACAATACAGAAGGAACATCCCTTTTTCTTAGTACTGTAATACCCATCGGCTTCTTGAAGTCGGAAGCGGTTTTCGCAAGAAATTTATTTGGAGCAATGCCAATACTGCACGGCAGATCAAGGCGGTCATGTATCCTCTTTTGTATCGTCTCTGCGATTTCAAGGGGACTTCCAAAGTCATAGCTTTCTGTAATATCAAGGTAGCCTTCATCAATGGAAACAGGCTCTACTAGTTCAGTGAATTCTCGCAATATGTCGAACATAGCGGCAGAAGCTGTACGATACCTGTCAAACTGGGGCTTCATGATGATTANCTCCGGGCAGAGCTTTTTCGCTTCCCAAAGAGGCATTGTAGTCTTTACGCCAAACTTTCGGGCCTCATAGCTGCATGTGATAATAATCCCTTTTCGTTCCTCGACATTACCTGCAACAGCAAGCGGTTTCCCTTTTAAAGAAGGCTCGTATGCCATTTCTACTGATGCATAAAAACTATTCATGTCGACATGCAGAATTACTCTGCCCTTTTTCGGATAGAATTCCTTCATCAACACCACCCCATCCTATCTTTGACTATNNAGGCTGTCTATTCATATAATCTTTAATTTCCTTAATTCCCTCGAGCGAGTCGATTAGAACTTTCGGCTCAATCATCATAACCAGGCGATTGTCTTCAAGATTTAAGACTCCTGTGAAATAGCTTGTCTTTTTGTACGCTGACAAACCAGCCTGCTTAATCATCTCGTCTTTTACGTCTATTATTTCCTTCGCAGCATGAACTAAGACAGCAAATGACAGTTCTTCTGTCCTGATAACAATCAGTCTGTTGTGCTCATTAGACGCAATAGACTTGCTGTACAATACGTTTTGCAGATCAATGACTGGAATAAGCTCATCNCGAACCTTTGTGATACCGAGTACATAAGAAGGCAGCTGTGCTATANTCGTTATATTTTCCTCTTTTTCGATTGATATAACGTGCTTAATAGAAATAGAGTATTCTCCTGCACCCACTTGAAATATCACTGCTTTATCTATATCCTGGTTCATCCATACTTCTCTCGCTTTCTTTATTAATTTTTATGTAAATGTATATTTTTAGAAAAGGACTGTAGTATTATTATACTATTTTTCTTCTACTTCCTCTACCAAAACGACTAAATTGAACATTTATACAAAGCTTAAAGAACATTATGTCAAGATACCTCTTCTGTTATATCTAAATAATAAAAGCTTTCCTCTAATTAGAGGAAAGCTTTTATATATTTATTTTACTGCGGCAACTTCCTCGATTATTGCAACGACCATCTCTGCCAATTTATTTAATTCTTCAATTGGCATTTTTTCATTTGTCGTATGTATCTCCTCATATCCGACAGCAAGGTTTACTGTAGGAATCCCAAATCCACAAATAACATTCGCATCGCTGCCGCCGCCGCTTTGCTGCAATTCACAGCTTCTGCCGATCTTCGCTGCAGCTTTGCGTGCAACTTCAACTACATGGTCTCCTGCACCAAATTTNAAGCCCGGGTACATTACNTCCACATCGACAATNGCTTGGCCGCCCATTTCTTTAGCAGCATTTTCAAATGCGCTCTTCATCTTTTGTACTTGAGCTTCCATTTTTTCTGCAATCAATGAACGTGCTTCTGCTAATATCTCCACATGATCGCAAACGATATTTGTTTGCTGGCCGCCTTCGAAACGTCCGATATTAGCGGTTGTTTCACTGTCAATTCTGCCTAAAGGCATTTTGGAAATCGCTTTAGACGCAATCGTAATAGCAGAAATGCCTTTTTCAGGTGCAACACCCGCGTGAGCTGTTTTGCCAAGGATTGTCGCTTTAACTTTCGCTTGTGTAGGTGCAGCGACAACAATATTACCCACCTTGCCATCACTGTCAAGAGCATAGCCGAATTTAGCTTTTAAAAGTGAAGGATCTAAAGCCTTAGCACCAACCAATCCAGACTCCTCTCCGACTGTGATGACAAATTGAATAGTGCCATGGGGAATAGATTGCTCTTTCAAGACTGTAATGACTTCGAGCATTACTGCAAGACCAGCCTTATCATCTGCACCTAAAATAGTTGTGCCGTCCGTTACAACATAACCATCTTTAATGGAAGGCTTGATGCCAACTCCTGGGACTACAGTATCCATATGAGAAGTAAAATAAATTGGATCTGCTCCCTCTGCATTGCCTGGAAGGGTACAAATCAAGTTTCCAGCACCATGGCCAGTAACAGCTGTTGTATCATCTTCAAATACTTCTAAACCAAGCGCCTCGAATTTGTTTTTAAGCAAAGCACAGATTTCTTTTTCATATTTTGTTTCGGAATCAACTTGAACAAGCTCCAAAAACTGGTTTAATAAACGTTCGTTATTTATCATATTTCGTTCCTCCAAATAATTACTCACTTTATTAGTATACACCTAAAACAGCAAATGGTTGAAACATAATCACTATGATTCATGGAAATTTCTTTATAGTTGTTACTTTATGCATTTCCTAGTAAAATATAAGGACAAGAATAAGCAGTTAAATGGAGGAATATATGAATAAAAAATTTCAAAAAATCGTCGTTTACTTGATGATTTTTATTATGTTGCTTTCTACTCTTATGATCGGATTAAGCATGCTGTTCTAATAAAAAGCCTGTTTTTAGCTAAACTGCTAAAAACAGGCTTTTCTTTACCTATTTATTCCTTTATTAATCGCACCATATTCGGCTGCCAATGACTCAGCATCCTTGCTTGAATCGGTAATCAACACTTTTGTTCCTAACGGCACTGATTGGAAGATCGATTCGATCGCCTCATTTTGCATGCGCACACAGCCTTCTGACACATAATGTCCAATGGAAGCTGGATTGTTCGTGCCATGAATGCCGTACGTTCTTCCTTCTGTCCCTTCTGCATCAAAGCCGATCCATCTCGTTCCTAACGGGTTTTTTGGATCTCCACCAGTAATATCTTTTTTGCGGTAATAAGGATCAACTGCCTTTACAGTTACTGTGAACAACCCCTCTGGAGTCAAATCGTCCTTTTTCCCAGTCGCCACACTTATTAACGTCTGTACCCTGTTATCATCCACTAATGCCATTTGATTGGTGCTTTTGTTTATGATTATGAAAGGATCGCCTGGAAGAGGATTATCGCCAAGGGGCCAAATCGGAGAAAAAGCCAACAGCAAACCTGCCAATAATTTCAGCATCACACTCATCCTTTTTAGTATTTAGTGTGTCTGAAACCTGTATTTTTATACTGTAAATTTATACAACAAAAAAAGCTGTCTTATATCAAGACAGCTTTCTACTATTACAGCATTTTTTCCAAAAACTCTTTTGCTCTTGTGCTTTTTGGACTTGAAAAGAACTCAGCAGGCGGAGCGTCCTCAACGATAGAACCTTCATCTAGGAACAATACTCTGCTTGCAGCTTCTCTTGCAAAGCCCATTTCGTGTGTAACTATCAACATGGTAATCCCTGTATTCGCCAATGATTTCATAACTTCAAGAACTTCTTTAACCATCTCAGGATCTAAAGCTGAAGTAGGTTCATCGAACAGAATAACATCTGGATTCATGGCAAGGGCTCTGGCGATTGCCACCCTTTGCTTTTGTCCACCTGAAAGACGGTTTGGATATTCATTTGCTTTTTCAGCCAAACCGACTTTCTTCAGCAATTCTAATCCTTGCTTTTCAGCTTCTGATTTGCTGATTCCTTTTACTTTAACTGGTGCGTAAGAAACATTTTGCAATACAGTCTTATGCGGAAAAAGATGAAAATGCTGAAATACCATACCGACATTTTCTCTCATTTTCTTAATGTTAGCCTTCTTATCTGTAACCTCAACATTATCAATGAAAATTTTGCCTTCAGTTGGGACTTCTAATAAATTCAGGCAGCGCAGGAAAGTNGATTTCCCAGAACCAGACGGCCCTATAATTGTCACTACCTCGCCTTTTTTTATTTCTGTAGAGATTCCTTTCAAAACTTGTAAGGAACCAAATGATTTATGCAATTGTTGAACATTAATCACTTCTTCTCATTCTCCTTTCAAGAACCTTCGCAAGCAATGTAAGCACCATTACCATTACATAATAAATTACCCCTGCGAGCAATAATGGTTCGAAATAAGAAAATTTGTCTCCACCCATTATATAGGCCCTTCTCATTATGTCCGTAACACCTATAACAGTAACAATCGCAGATTCCTTCGTCAAAGACACTGCTTCGTTAATTAGTGCTGGGAATATGTTTTTCAATGCTTGAGGAAGGATTAAATCAAACATAGCTTGTCTGTTGCTTACTCCAAGAGCAAGCGCTGCTTCTTTCTGGCCCTTATCTACAGCAAGAATTCCCGCACGAATAATCTCAGAAATATACGCTGCAGAGTTTAACCCGAATGACAGGATTGCCGCTGCTGCCGGTTCAATTTGCACACCTGTAATTTGCGGTGTACCGTAATAAATAATCATTAACTGCAGGACAAGCGGTGTCCCTCTGAAAATAGAAGTATATGCATTCGCAATCCAGCTCAATACAGGAAATTTACTGATTTTAAATATAGATAGAACAATACCTAATACAAAGCCTAAGATCCCTGCAATAAAAACAATTCTTAATGTAACAAAAATTCCTTTTAATAGAAAAGGAAGGGATGGAATAAACTGTTGAAAATCCAATTCCATACAATGACTCAATCCTTTCAAAAAATAAGAAAACGTTAAAGAGATCATCTTTAAACGTTTTTCTTATTTAAGCTATTTATTTATGTTAGTTGCCAAACCATTTAACAATTAACTTATCCAATTCGCCGTTTTCTTGCATTTTATTCAATTCTTCATTGAACTTCTCTGTTAAATCACTGTCTTTCGGGAACGCGATGGCAGAACCTGCATCGTCATTCGCCTCTGTTGCAGTAAATGAACTTAAAGTATCATCTTTATTTAAATAACCTTGCGCCACAACATCTTCAATGATTGCTGCATCGAATCTGCCTGCTTTAATTTCTTCAACCAATTGTGGAATACGGTCACGGTTTTCCACTTTCACATCAACTGTTTTTGCGATTTCATTTGCAGCATCTTCTTGGATGGATGCAAGCTGTACGCCAATTGTTTTGCCTTTCAAATCTTCCACGCTGTTAATATTGCTGTCTTTTTTTGTGATAACTAAGTCTTTAGCAGTATAGTAAATATCACTGAAATCAACATTTTCTTTTCTTTCAGCTGTTGGTGACATACCTGACATTACTAGGTCAACTTGACCTGCTTGGATTGCCGGAATCAAACCGCTGAAATCAAAATCTTTTACTTTGATTGTATAGCCTAGTTTTTCACCAAGTGCATTTGCTAAATCGATATCAAATCCGATGATTTCTTCGCTTTTTGCTGAATCAATGTATTCAAACGGTGGATAGTCAGCAGATGTTCCCATAATAAGCTCTTTTTTGTCTGAAGAACTTCCACTGTTGTCATCTGTGCTTGTACCACAACCAGCTAGAATTGCTATCATTAACAGCATAAGCGCCATTATTTTTTTCATAAAGTTTTCCCCCTATAATCAATATGATGTATTTTGCACGATGTTTTTCTGTTCTCATGAGAGTTATATTCATACAACTATATGCATTTTAACACATACTAATAATTATTCAATACGATTTATACAAATTCATAAAAAAAATTAATTTTCCAAAAGGAAGAAAAAAACTACTTTTCTGAAAAAACTTCATAATAAAAGACAGAGGATATTTTCCTCTGCCTATTTTTTACTTATTTTTGATGTTTATACTTCCTCACAATACTCTTCGAATGCATTTTGCAGTTTCCCGACAACTTCCATCGGATCATGGCCTTCGATTTCATGGCGCTCTACCATCTTCACGATTTGCCCGTCTTTTAAAAGTGCAAAGGAAGGAGAGGATGGCGAATAGCCTGTAAAGTATGATCTTGCTTTTTCTGTTGCTTCTTTATCCTGTCCAGCGAAAACTGTTACAAGTTGATCCGGTTTCTTCTTATAATGCAGGGAATATCCGGCAGCTGGACGGGCAATTCCACCAGCACATCCGCACACTGAATTGACCATCACTAATGTAGTTCCTTTTTTAGCAAAGGCCTCATCTACTGACTCCGGTGTAGTAAGCTCTGTATAACCAGCCTCTGCCATATCCTGGCGTGCTTGACGAACAACATCGTTCATGAATAAATTAAAATCGATATTCATTATTTTGCCCCTCCGATATATTTATTTAAGACATTAATGTCCATTATTAATTTATCTATCTTATTATTATCAATTGACTCTCAACTTTCAATTAATATGTTTTAGTCTTCTACTAATAAATTGGAGTTGTGTCTTTTGTTGTATTTTCAAGCCTTTCCTTCAAACGCTGCATGAACCTTCCACATACCAGCCCATCAAGAACGCGATGGTCAAGAGACATGCATAAATTGACCATATCACTTATCGCAATCATGCCATCCTTGATAACAGGACGCTTCACAATGGATTCAACTTGTAAAATAGCTGCTTGCGGATGATTGATGATTCCCATTGACTGGACTGATCCAAAGGAACCTGTGTTATTGACAGTAAAGGTTCCTCCTTCCATTTCATGAAGCTGTAATGTACCTTTTCTTGCTTTTGATGCAAGTTCGGTAATCTCTCTAGCAATCCCTTTAATAGATTTTTCATCTGCGTTCTTTATAACTGGCACAAATAAAGCATCTTCTGTTGCAACAGCAATAGAAATATTCACATCTTTTTTGCGGATGATTTTATCNCCAGCCCATGTAGAGTTTACTTCCGGAAATTCTTTTAATGTTTGCGCTACAGCTTTTACGAAGAAGGCAAAATACGTAAGNTTATAGCCTTCCGCCTGTTTAAATGAATCCTTGACAGCATTTCGGTATTGAACAAGCTTTGTTGCGTCCACCTCAATCATTGTCCAAGCATGCGGGATATCCTGCTTGCTCTTCTTCATGTTAGCTGCTATAGCCTTGCGCACACCTGTCAATGGAATCTCGATATCACCAGGAGCTGCTTGAACTTCCATCGCTGGAGCTGTTTGCTGCACTGGTGTTTGCTGCTCTGTTTGCACTTCGACTTTTTCAGCAACAGCAACAGGCTGCTGTATCGCCTGCCCGCCATTAATTGCAGCCAATACATCTTTCCTTGTAATCCTGCCGCCCAATCCGCTGCCTTTTATCTGGCTGAGATCAATTCCTGCCTCTTGTGACAGGCGTAGAACAGCAGGTGAATATCTTGCTTTACCTGCCGCTGGCTTATCTTCTGGAATAGCCGGCTCTGATTTTTTGGCAACAGGAGCTTCTGCTGTTATTGCTTGTTCTTGTTCACCTTCAACATCAATAATACAAATGACTTCCCCGACTTGCAGTGTATCTCCCTCTCCTGCAATCAGTTCTTTTACACTGCCTGAAAAAGATGATGGAATTTCTGCATTAACTTTATCTGTCATAACCTCTGCCAATGGCTCATATTTGCTGACAGTATCCCCTACAGAAACCAGCCATTTGCTGATAGTTCCTTCTGTTACACTTTCTCCAAGCTTTGGCATCGTTATTTTTTCACTGGACATGTTATCTCTCCTTATTACTCAAATGTTAAAATTCTGCCAGCTTACGCATTGCATCTTCGACTTTTTCCGGGCTGACTATGAAGTGTTTTTCCATCGTCGGTGCATATGGCATTGCAGGGATATCAGGGCCAGCGAGCCTCATTATTGGCGCATCCAAGTCAAACAGGCAATTTTCAGCAATGATCGCTGAAACCTCACTGATGATACTACCTTCTTTGTTGTCTTCCGTAATTAATAGAACCTTGCCTGTTTTTGAAGCAGCCTCGATAATCGCTTCCTGGTCAAGAGGATAAACAGTTCGAAGATCCAATACATGTGCAGAAATGCCGTCTTGTGCTAACTTTTCTGCTGCTTGTAGAGCGAAATGAACACATAATCCGTATGTAATGACTGTAATATCTTCTCCTTCCCTCTTTACATCTGCCTTTCCGATTGGCAGCACATAATCACTTTCGGGCACTTCCCCTTTAATCAGGCGATATGCACGCTTATGTTCAAAGAAAAGAACAGGATCTGGATCACGTACAGCTGCTTTAAGCAAACCTTTAACATCATAAGGTGTGGATGGCATAACAATTTTCAATCCAGGCGTATTAGCAAACATCGCTTCCACTGATTGGGAATGATAAAGAGCGCCATGGATGCCCCCGCCGTATGGTGCACGAATGACGATTGGACAAGTCCAGTCATTGTTAGAGCGGTAACGAATCTTTGCTGCTTCTGAAACAATTTGGTTAACAGCAGGCATGATGAAATCAGCAAACTGCATTTCTGCTATTGGCTTCATTCCATACATAGCAGCACCGATCCCAACTCCAGCAATTGCTGATTCTGCCAGTGGTGAATCGATGACTCTCTCTTCGCCAAATTGTTCATATAAGCCGGCTGTCGCCTTAAATACGCCGCCTTTAACGCCGACATCTTCTCCTAAAACAAAAACCTTTTCATCTCTTTCCATCTCTTCTCTGATGGCCATAGTAACTGCATCAATATATGAAATAACTGCCATTATTTCTTTTCCCCCTTAATTCCCGTACACATAATTCATCGCATCTTCTGGTTTTGCATATGGAGCCTTTTCTGCATATTCCGTTGCTTCATTAATAATTTCCATAATATCAGCATTCAGCTCTTGGTCCATTTGTTCAGTTAAGACACCAACGTCTGTTAAATATTTTTTAAATGTTATAACAGGGTCCTTCGCTTTCGCTTCTGCTACTTCCTCTCGTCCCCTGTAAGGTCTATCATCATCATCAGAAGAGTGTGGAGTTAAACGATAGGAGACTGTCTCAATTAAAGTCGGGCCTTCTCCTCTTCTTGCTCTGTCAACTGCTTCTTTTGTCACACGGTAAACCTCAATTGGATCATTGCCGTCAACTGTATATCCTGGCATGCCGTATCCGATTGCTCTGTCTGATACATTCTCGCACGCCAATTGCTTTTCGATTGGAACAGAAATAGCATATTGGTTATTTTCACAAACAAAAATGACTGGGAGTTTATGCACTCCAGCAAAGTTCGCTCCCTCGTGGAAATCCCCCTGATTAGAAGAACCTTCTCCAAAGCTGACGTATGTAACAAAGTCTTTTTTCTCAATTTTACCTGCTAGGGCAATCCCAACAGCATGTGGTACTTGAGTAGTTACAGGTGAAGAACCAGTTACGATGCGGTTCTTTTTCTGCCCAAAGTGACCAGGCATTTGTCTTCCACCTGAGTTTGGATCTTCTGCCTTGGCATAACCCTGCAGCATAATTTCCCTTGGTGTCTGTCCAAACGCAAGCACGACACCTAAATCTCTGTAATATGGCAATGAATAATCCTTATCTCGATCAAAGGCAAATGCCGTNCCTACTTGAGCGGCCTCCTGCCCTTGACAAGACACGACGAAAGGAATCTTTCCAGANCGGTTTAAAAGCCACATTCTTTCATCAATACGTCGAGCCAAAAGCATATACCTATACATTTCAAGTACTTGCTCATCTGTTAATCCTGCATTTAAATGGCGATTTTCTACCATTTGATTACCTCCTACATTTCCTTGTCTTACTTTTTTATCTCCTGCTATTTGTGTCATCCGTGTATCTCCTTTCCATCAACTGCTAGTGCAGCCTCTCCGATTGCTTCTGACAATGTCGGATGAGGGTGTATCGTTGCTCCTATTTCCCAAGGTGCAGCATCCAATGTGGCGGCAAGCGCTGCTTCTGAAATCATGTCAGTAGCATGCGGCCCAATAATATGGACACCTAATATATCATCCGTTTGGCTGTCAGCTATTATTTTGACAAAGCCTTCCTGTTCGCCGTATACAAGTGCTTTTCCGACTGCCTGGAAGGAGAATTTTCCTTTTTTGACCGTAAAGCCCTTCTCTATCGCTTCTTCTTCTGTATATCCAATACTCGCTATTTCTGGACTCGTATAGATGCATTTAGCGATCTTTTCGTATTCCAAACGCTCCGGCTGCAATCCTGCTATATGTTCGACAGCCTTAATACCTTCATGTGAAGCAACATGAGCGAGCTGCAGTCCACCAATCACGTCACCAATCGCATAAATGTGAGATTCCTTTGTCTGAAAATTCTCATTCACTTGAATGCTATTATTGCTGACAACGATTTCTGTATTCTCCAGCCCAAGTCCTTCTACATTGCCAGTTCTGCCAACTGAAACAAGCAGTTTTTCGCCTGCAAAGAACACCTTTTCCCCTTTTATTTCAGCCTGGACGGTAACATGCTCGTTTTTCTCCAATGTATCAGGCAAAACTTTAGCACCTGTGACAACTTTGACACCCTTTTTCTCCAGTTGTTTTTTCAACTCAAGACGGATCTCTTTATCCTCTGCTGGTATAATTGTGTCACTGTATTCTATTAATGTTACATCAACATCAAAATCAGCTAGCATGGAAGCCCATTCCACTCCAATTACTCCACCGCCAACAATAAGAATAGACTTGGGAAGTTCCTGCAATTTCAATGCTTCCTCTGAGCTGATGATAAACTTTCCGTCAATCTCCAGCCCCGGCAGTGTGTTAGGTCTTGAACCAGTAGAGACGATAACATTTTTGGGAATAAGCATTTCATTTTCTTCTCCGTTATTCATCTCCACGGATATAGTTCCAGGAATCGGGGAGAAAATAGACGGACCGAGAATTCTTCCTTCCCCTTCAAAGACGTCAATTTTCCCTTTTTTCATTAAGTACTGCACGCCTTTATGCAGCTGCCCGACAATACTATTTTTTCTTTCTTGAATCTTTCCAAAGTCAAAGCTGACATCTTTCGCAAGGACACCAAAGTCTTCGCTCCTTTTAGCAGTCGAATAAACTTCAGCGCTTCTAAGTAAAGCTTTGCTGGGAATACAGCCATTATGCAAGCATGTACCGCCGAGTTTGCCTTTTTCCACTATGGCTGTTTTTAAACCTAATTGGGAAGCACGGATTGCCGCAACATAACCGCCTGTCCCTCCTCCTAAAATAACTAAATCATACTCGTTAGCCACTATATTCACTCTCCTGAACTTCCAACTTTATGTTATATTCTTTAGCTCGCTCTTCCCCGCGAAGAACACGTAAACACCCGTATGCTAATGATTGCATATCATTTTCGCCTGGGTATGTGAACACATCTGCTATCCATTTCGTTCTTTCAACAATCTCATCAACAAGCATCATGCTGTAAGCCATATTGCCTGTCAAGATGATCGCATCAATTCTGCCGGCAAGGACGGTGCTTGCACCGCCAATCTCCTTAGCAATCTGATAAGCCAGTGCATCATAAATGAGTTTATCCTGCTGGCTTCCTTCCTTAATTCCGGCTTCTAATTGGCGGATATCCTTTTTTTGCAGATAGCTGTAAATACCTGCATGGTACAGCAGCTGCTCTTTCATTTCTTTATAGCTGTATTTACCGGAATAGCAAAGATCGACCAAATCACCATGAGGGAGACTTCCGGCTCTCTCCGGGCTGAAAGGTCCTTCTCCGTTCAAACCATTATTAACGTCAATGACTTTTCCTTGCTTATGTGCACCTATTGTAATTCCGTCTCCTAGATGTGCCACAATAAAATTACAATTCTCATAGCGCTTGCCAAGCTCCATTGCTGCCCTTCTGCCACAAGCTTTATGATTTAATGCATGAAAAACACTTTTTCTAGAAATAAGCGGATAGCCTGATATTCTAGCAATATCTTCAAGTTCATCCACCACAACAGGATCAACGATAAAAGCTGGGATATTTAGTCCATTCGCCATTTCCGCTGCAATCAGTCCGCCTAGATTAGAAGGATGTTCGCCCCTTTCACCTGCTTTAAGATCTGCAAGCATCTCTTTGTCAACAATGTAAGTTCCACCTTCAATAGGCTTCAGCAATCCCCCTCTTCCAGCAATTGCGTCAAGTCGGGAAAGATTGAATCCTTCTGACAGAAGAAAATCGAGGACCTTCTTTGTTCTGGCAGGCACTTGGGCTGATATGCTATGGTAATCTGCTGCATCCTCCTGCATGACAGTTTGCTCAAAAATTGGCACCTCATTCTCATATAAGGCAATAACTGTTGAATCGGATTTAGGGTTAATGACTAATATTCGATGTTTTCTCATCCTTGATAATCCTCCCTGTCCATACAGTTTTTCCTGAAAGCGCACTAGTTTAAATGATATTTTTCTAATTTATAATATAGATTCCTGACGGATAAACCCAGTTTCTTCGCTGTTAGCGTCTTATTGCCATCAAGTTCCTTCAATGTTCGTTCAATAATTACTTTTTCATATTCCTCCACAAGCTCTGAAAGAGGCTTATCTTCATTGTGTGGAATGCTCGCTTTCTGATTGCTGTCTATAGTACTGGTTGCAAAGGCAAGATCAGCTTCACAAAGGGTTGTTTTCTCCCTGTTTAATTTTGCAAGTGAATAATTAATTACAGCCTGCAATTCTTTGAAATTATGTTGATAAGGAAAGTTCTGCAATGTTTCTAATGCAGCTTGGTCAACGGAAGAAACACAGCTGCTATGCTCCTTATTGCCAATTTGAATCCACTCATGCACAAGCAGTGGCACATCTTCTTTCCTTTCTCTTAATGCCGGCAAATGGATGCTCGTCTGCAACAGATAATAGTAAAGATCCTGGAGAAATAACCCTTCCATCATTGCCGTTTCCACATTAACAGAAGAAGAGACAACTAATCGATACCCGGCAGTATCATAATGGTTCGTACAGATCCTATACAGCTTCTTTTGCTGTTCAATCGAGAGATCCGTTATACTTTTCAAATACACAGTTCCTTGCGGATGACGAGATGTATCTTCACTATTCAGCATTTCCAAAAACGCTGTAATTTTTTCCTTTTCTTGCAGACAATCAATAACGGAAAATGCTTGATATTTTCGCTTCCCCTCGTTATGTATAGCATTTGCAAACATTTTCTTACCTGTTCCAGCAGGACCTCGCAAAAACACTATATAATCCATATCAGCCGCTATTTTCCCCTGTTGAACAGCCATTCGCATCCTCGAAGACTCTGCAGTGAAATCGTCAAAGCGGCTTTGCGCTTCTAATGCACGAATAATTCTTCTAGACTGCTCAAGCTGCTTTATTAATTCTGCCTGCTCCATATCATAGTCTACAAACAGAATACAGCCCTTCCATATCCCATCTATCAAGTTAGGGATACACCTTATGTTTCCTTCAATAGGACTGCCTTCCACTTTTTGTTCGACGGTTCTTCTAGTCTGCATTGTTTTTTTGCTCACATTTTCAAGCTGTTCTTTCCAGTCAGCTTCTGCCGAACTGTTATTCTTTAGCAAAAGCAGAAACTTCTCATATGCAGGATTTTGCATGATGACTAAACGATGCTCATCTAAAATCACAAATGCCTGTGATGTATTTTGCAATACCGCCTGCATTCCTTGTTGTATGTATTCACCAACACGCCAATCATCTTCACCATCACTGCCTTGCTGTATTATCGCTGCTGCTCCAAGTACTTCTCCATCCTTGTTAAGCAGAGGAAAACGGGACACAAGAACGGAAATATGTTCAGACAAACGAAATAACTTTCTTATTTCTGCCTTTTTCGTCTGGAGCACTCTCATCAGTTCACTTTTCGGAAATACATCAAGTATATGAGCATCCCGTGCCAAGCCCGGATTGTTCTGACCTTTAGCCAGCGTACTAGCTTGTTGGTTGTAGTAAACAATTCTTCCTTGTTTATCAATGAGGATGACAGCTTCTTTTAATTCATGAAAGATTGATTGTTCTGTTGATTGATATGACAGATCCATTTGCAAAAACCTCACTTTTTGCATAATCATAAAATGTTAACCGTGCAACTTATTTCATATCTATACTATAAACATATTTGCAATTCCATGCAAATTTTTTCTCGTTTTTTATGTATTCTGATAATTATTTTATATAAAACGCTTACANTTTAAGTCNAAAAAAGGAACCTGTATCTTTGACAGGATCCACACAGCCCTATAAAGAGGATTTATCAAGAATTTGCATTGCCTGAACTGGGTCATCCGTTATTATAGCAGACGCTCCAGCTTGAATAAACTCTGTCATTTTCCTCGTATCGTTAACCGTATACGGCCTTACTTGTATGCCATTTTTTTCAGATTGTTTTACCATCGGGATGGTAATCCTTTTGTAGTTCGGGTGGATCCCTTTCGCCTTGATTGCTCCGGCATAAATCCACGGCTGATAAATTCTGTCCGAAAGAAGTGCGGCAGTCTCAATTTCTGGGGCAATTCGATAGCTGTGTACCAAGCTGTAATGATTAAAGGACGAGAAGATAATCCGATCAGCTAATCCGAATTCCCCAATAAGCTCGATTGTTTTCTCCTCCATCCCATCATATGGGACATTATTGTTTTTAAACTCGATATTGCATAATAAGGAGTTACCCTGCATCCATTCAAACAGCTCTCTTAACGAAGGTATCTTTTCCGTATTTCCAGCGAATTTATAAGGAGCCTGTAATTTCCGTAACTCGGAAAAAGTATAGTCTGCAACAAACCCTGTTCCATTTGTTGTACGGTCCACTGTTTCATCATGGATGATAACTAATTCGCCGTCCTTCGTCATTTGCACATCCAACTCGATTCCGTTTGCTAAAGCTTTCTCTGCTTCTACAAATGCTATCATCGTATTTTCAGGAAAACGAGCAGAATACCCTCTATGAGCAAATATCAATGTCATGTACACACACTCCTAAACTAGAAATTGTGTTGATAGTAAAACAGACTCTAACGAAGTTAGAGTCTGTTTTTGTTGAAGATTTAATTATGCTTTAGTAACGTTAGCAGCTTGTGGTCCGCGTTGTCCTTCTTCTATGTCAAAAGAAACTTCTTGGCCCTCATCCAAAGTTTTGAAACCTTCAGATTGAATAGCACTGAAATGTACGAATACATCTTGTCCTTCTGAAGTTTCGATGAAACCAAATCCTTTTTCAGCGTTGAACCATTTTACTTTACCTGTAGCCATTTTTGT
>Ga0058696_1000145_pt1 | contig 29681 bp, 29 predicted proteins | sample AgamicMgSfrz_FD_55077 | JGI IMG/M metagenome (GOLD analysis project Ga0058696, IMG submission 55077) | Agave microbial communities from Guanajuato, Mexico - Mg.Sf.rz | ecosystem: Host-associated > Plants > Phyllosphere > Phylloplane/Leaf | place: Guanajuato, Mexico | collected 2012-05-30 | reverse complement strand
GGGGCTCGCGCGCGCCGCCGCCCCGGTGTTAAGATCGCCGCTCAGCCCACTCACGGTTCATCCATGTCCGCTACCCTGCGCTCGCCCTCGATCCTCGCCGCCGTCGCGGCAGGTGCGCGCGCGGCCGGGCTGAAACTGAAAAAACGACTCCTCGACTGACGGGGACGTCGCGTCCCGTCAGGCGAATGCCGGACGGGATGCCCGCAGGTCGTTTCATTCTCCTTGCACGCACGCCTCGCTCCGGCACACCGCCGGCGGAACGGTTCCTTCCCACTCCGTTTCCACCATGAGGCTTTGCATGAACACACGTTTCGAAGGTATCTGGCTGCCGATCATCACGCCGTTTCATCATGGCGAGGTCGACCATGCAGCGCTCGCGCGGCTCGCGCGCCACTATGCGACCGCGGGCATCGCAGGCTTCGTCGCGGGGGCGACGACCGGTGAAGGCGTGCTGCTCGACGCGCGCGAACAGGACGCGGTGTTCGCGACGCTGCGCGATGCGGCGCCCGCGCTGCCGATCGTCGTCGGGCTGACCGNGAGCGCCACGCACTTCGCGGCCGCCCGCGCGCGCGAACTCGCGGCGCTGCGCCCCGACGGGCTGCTCGTCACGCCGCCCGTCTACGTNCGGCCGACGCAGGACGGCATCCGCCGCCACGTCGAAGCGATCGTCGACGCGGCCGACCTGCCGGTGCTCGTCTACAACATCCCGTANCGCACCGGCGTGAACGTCGAACTGGACACGCTGCAGGCGCTCGCGTGCGACTCGCGCGTCGCCGGCATCAAGGAATGCGGCGGTACGCTCGACCGGATGAGCCGGCTNGTGCACGACACGCCGCTCGCGATCCTGTCCGGCGACGACAACCAGAATTTCGCGGCGATGTGCGCGGGGGCGCANGGCGCGATCGCGAGCAGCGCNCACGTGCTGCCNGAATGGCATGTGCGCATNCATGCGCTGCTGCGCGACGGGCGGCTCGCCGATGCGCGGCGCCTGTCGGNCGCGCTGCAGCCGCTCGTCGCGGCGCTGTTCGCGGAACCCAACCCGGCGCCGGTNAAGGCCGTGCTCGCCGCGCAAGGGTGGTGCGAGGACGGGTTGCGGCTGCCGTTCGTGCCGGCGAGCGAGGGGTTGCGGGAGCGGTTGGCGGCGATTTGCGCGACGCTCGAGGCGTCCGCGCAAATTACCGCGGCGGCGTAGGATTTCGCGCCGAAAACTGTTTCAAACCGTCAAAATCCGTGACGCGCCATACTGCGAAAGATGGCCGTCCGCGGTCACGAGCAACAGCGGTTCGTACCACGCCTGCGCGACGAGCAGGCGGTCGAATGGATCGAGATGGTAGTGGGGTAGATGACGCACGGCAGCGCCGTGCGCCATTCGAACCGGCAGTTCGCGGTACTCGCTCGTGTTGATCTTGTCGACCAGACGATCCACATCGACATCCAGCTTTCCCTTCCCGGCCTTGATCGCAACCTCCCAGATACTCACGCTGCTCACGAACACTTCATCGGCAGCGGTGATCAAACTGCGCGCGCGAACGCTCAGTTTCGGATCGTTCGCCACTGCCCAGAGAAAGATGTGCGTATCGAACAGCAACCGCATTACTTCCCCATGAATGCGGCCAGTTCTTCGACGGAAAGCGGTGCATCGAAATCATCCGCAATCCACATCTGCCCCTCGAGGGCACCGAATGGATGAATCGGCCTGAGCGGCACGAGCCGGACCGCCTGCTTGCCGGCCTGCGTGATCACGACACGTTCGCCGGCAATCGCGGCATCGAGAAGCCGCTGCAGATCGAGCGTGGCTTCGGGGACAGTGGCAACTTGCATGATGAGCTCCATTGAGTGACCCACCATTGTTACGACATTCGCGTCATTGCTCCAATAGGCCGAACGTCCAGCCGCTCGGACACTGGCTGGTCGCCGCGTCCGGAATCACGCCGCAAGCGCTCCCTCCGTCGCCTCCCCCACCGCCTGCGTCACGATCCGCGCGAGCCGGTCGACCGTCGGCGTCGCCGACGACGTGCGCCGCAGCAGGATCAGCGGCAGGCTCGGCAGCGCCGGCAGCCCGCACGACGCCGCATCGAGCACGCGCACCGACGCGGGCAGCCCGTAATGCGAGCGCACCGTCAGCCCGAGACCGGCCGCCGCGGCCGCCCATAANCCGGCCAGGCTCGGCGTCGTGAACGCAACGCGCCACGGCACGCCCGCACGGTCGAGCGCATCGGTCGCCGCGCCGAAGAACCGGCACGGCCGGTCGAACACGACGAGCGGCAACGGCTCGCCCGTCGCACGCACGGCACGGCCGCCCTCGCCCTCACCGCGCACACCGCCCTCCCCACCCGCATCCCCGCCGCCGTCCATCATCCCGACACCCCCGCCCGCCACCGCACCGATCCATTGCATCGGCACGTGCGCGATCGCTTCGCTGTCGATGCCCGCCCGCGACACGAGCGCCGCCGACGCCGGATCGCCCCACACGAGCGCCAGATCGAGCTGGTTCGCATCGAGCCGGTCGAGCAGATCGGCGTTGCGCGCGACGCGCGCCTCGATCTTCACCTTCGGATGCGCACGCGCGAACCGCCCGAGCACGTCGGGCAGGATCGCCTCGCCGAAATCCTCCTGCAGCCCGACCCGTACCCAGCCGTCGAGCTTCACGCCGCGCACGGCCGCGGCCGCCTCGTCGTTCAGCTCGATCATCCGCCGCGCGTAGCGCACCATCGCGTCGCCGGCGTCGGTCAGCGCGAGCCCGCGCCCGGCTTTCACGAACAGCGGCGTGCCGGCCTGCTCCTCGAGCTTGCGAATCTGCGCGCTCACCGCCGACGACGAGCGCGCGACGCGGTCGGCCGCCTTCGCGAAACTGCCGAGATCCACGCCCGCGACGAGGCTGCGCAGCGCCGCGACGTCGAAGTTGGGCCGCGCCAGCGCGGCATCGGCCCCCGCGAGCGGCTCGCCGCCGTCGCGCGGAATGTCTTGTCCGGGCATCTCAATCATCCTGATTTATCGAACGATTCATCAAAAACTTTCCGATTTTCAGGATGAATGTAGGCCGCCAGACTGTGGACGTCAACTTCGAACCGGGCCTACCGTCATGGATACGTCGTGCATCGCTTCTCCCTCCTCGCCNGCCCGCGACGTGCGCGGGCCCGCCCATCGCTGGCGCGTGCTGGCGGCCGGCGTCGCCGCGAACCTGAGCTTTTCGGCCGCCGCNGCCGGTATTCCGACCACGGCCGTNTGGATGCGCTCGGCCTATCACCTCGACAACGGCGCGCTCGGCCTCGTGCTCGGCGCGCTCGGCTTCGGCGTCGCGCTGTCCGAGCTGCCGTGGGGAATCGCCGCCGACCGCTTCGGCGACCGCCGCGTACTGCTGACCGGGCTCGTCGCGACGGCCGCGATGCTCGCGCTGATGGTGTGCACGATCGTCCCGACCGCGCACGCGGTGCCGCCGNTGATGCGCGTCGTCGCGGCNATGTGCTGCGTCGGCCTGCTCGGCGGCAGCGTGAACGGCTCGAGCGGGCGCGCGGTGATGCGCTGGTTCGGCGAGCGCGAACGCGGGCTCGCGATGAGCATCCGCCAGACGGCCGTGCCGCTCGGCGGCGGCCTCGGCGCGGCGCTGCTGCCGTCGCTCGCGTCGCATGCGGGATTTGCCGCGGTGTTCGGTGCGCTGATGCTGCTGTGCGCGGGATCGGCCGCGCTCACCTGGCGCTGGCTGCACGAGCCGCCCGCCGAGCCGGCCGCGGCGCACCTCGCCCCATACGTCGCCACGCCTCGCGCGGCCCAACGGCCGCAGGCCGCCAGCCCCACGCGCAATCCGCTCGCGAGCGGCCCCGTATGGCGCATCGTGCTCGGCATCGGCCTGTTGTGCGCGCCGCAGTTCGCGGTGCTCACGTTCGCGACGGTGTTCCTGCACGACTTCGGCCGGCTCGGCCTCGCCGGCATCAGCGCGGCGATGGTCGCGCTGCAGCTCGGCGCGATGGTGATGCGCGTCTGGAGCGGCCGCCANACCGACCGGCACGGCAACCGGCGCGCGTACCTGCGCGGCTCCGTGTTCGTCGCGGCCGGGTCGTTCACGCTGCTNGCGGCGGCCACGGCCGGCAGCCCGCATGTGCCGCTCGCCGCGATCGTCGCGATTCTCGTGTTCGCCGGCATCTGNGTGTCGGCGTGGCACGGCGTCGCGTACACGGAGCTCGCGACGCTCGCCGGCGCGAACCACGCGGGCACCGCGCTCGGGATGGCGAACACGNTCGTCTACNTCGGGCTGTTCGCGACGCCGCTCGCGATTCCGCCGCTGCTCGCCGCGAGTTCGTGGAGCGTGGTGTGGCTCGCGGCNGCGCTGNTCGCGGGCGCGACCTATCCGCTGTTCGCGGCGAAATAGCCGCCGNCCGNTTCACTCGNGCGACGCGGGCATCGCGGCAAAGACCCGCGACGCCCGCACCCCCTCGTCAGGCCGCCTCGCGCGCCAGCGCGCGCCGCGCGGCCGGCCGTTCGGCCTCGCGCTGCGCATGGGCGGTCCATGCAGGATGCCGCGTCATGTCGAGCCCGATCGCGACGCCCCAGCGATACAGCACGAGCAGGAACGGATCGACGATCGAATGCGCGCCCGGCTCGGCCCACGTGCGGCCGTCGGCCAGCAGGGCTTCGATCGACGCGTTCGCGGCGTCGATCGTGCCGCGCCCATGCGCGCTCACCGCGCCGTGCAGCGCCGGATCGTCGATGAAGCGGCCCGGCCGCCACAGCGCGCCATAACCGACGCCATGCACCCAGCCGACCAGCCAGGCGAGCCATTCGTGGCACCGCGCCTCGCGCAGCGGATCGTCGAGCGGCAGCAATTGCGCATCCGGATAGCGGCGCGCGAGATACGTGAGGATCGCCGGCGTTTCGGTCAGCACGCGCGGCTCGCCCGGAATCGCGAGCACGGGCACGCGCGCTTTCGGGTTGATCGCGAGATAACGCGCTTCGAGGTTCTGCTGCTCGCGCACGGACACGATCCCGACGTCGAACGGCGCGCCGGTTTCCTCCAGCGCGATGTGGGCGGCGAGCGAGCAGGCGCCCGGCGAAAGATAGAGACGATAGGCGTTCATGGCGGTGTGGCCCGACGGGCTGTGGAAGACGGAACCGAGTGTAGGAACGCACGCCGCCGCGCGGCAAACGATGAATTGTCGTGCTCAGGCATTAGTGTTACTAATATCCGTATGCGACGCATCCACCTCCCTCCGCTGCAGACGCTGCGCGCGTTCGAAGCCGCCGTGCGGCTGCAGAGCTTCACGCGCGCAGCCGACGAGCTCGCGCTCACGCAAGGCGCGGTCAGCCAGCACATTCGCACGCTCGAGGCGCAGCTCGGCTATCCGCTGTTCACGCGCGAACGCAACGGCGCGACGCCGACGCACGCCGCGCATGCCCTCGCACTGCAGGTTCGCCAGGGCCTGAGCGTGCTCGAACGCGCGTTCGAGCCGACGCTGGCGGTGCGCCGCCGCCCGCGCACCTGCGACGTGACGCTGAACGTGAGCGTGCTGCCGAGCGTCGCCGAGCGCTGGCTCGCGCCGCGCCTGCCGCGCTTCTCTGCCGCACATCCGCACATCTCGATCGTGCTGCATCCTGACGTGGCGCTCGCGCCGCTGCGCAAGCGCGACCGTATCGACGTCGCGTTGCGCTACGGGCCCGGCACGTGGCCCGGCGTCGTCGCCGAGAAGCTGATGAACGAGACGATCTTCCCGGTCGCGAGCCCTGCATACCGCAATCGCGACGGCGTCGCGCCGCGCACGCCGGCCGATCTCGTGCGCGCGACGTTGCTGCGTCATCCCGCGCAGCCGTGGGAACCGTGGTGCCAGGCCGCGCGGCTCGACCTCACCGAATCCGCGCGCGCGCCGCGCTTCACCGACACGAACGCGCTGATCGACGCGGCGCTGAAAGGCCGCGGCGTCGCGCTCGCGCGCCGCTCGCTGATCGAGCCGGAACTCGCCGACGGCACACTCGTGCGCGTGTCGACGGTACGCATCACCGACGTGTACGCGCACTACGTCGTGTGGCGCCCCGGGCATCCACACGAAGCCGCGATCCGCACCTGGCTCGACTGGCTGCGCAGCGAAGTGCGGCGCAGAACGCCGCGGCGCTGACGCCAATGCCGATGCCGACGCTCACGCGCGCATCGGTATCGCCACCTTGTCGAGCGTGATCGGCAGATCGCGCACCCGCACGCCAGTCGCGTGATAGACCGCATTGGCGATCGCGGCCGGCACGCCGGTGATGCCGATCTCGCCGATGCCGCGAATGCCGAGCGGATTGAAATGCGTGTCGTTTTCGTCGACGAAACTCACGTCGAGNTCGCCGATGTCCGCGTTCACGGGNACGTGATATTCGGCGAGATTCGCGTTCGTGAAGCGGCCGTGCCGCACGTCGAGATGCGAGCCTTCCTCGAGCGCGGTGCCGAGCCCCCACACCATCCCGCCGATCAACTGGCTGCGCGCCGTCTTCGCGTTGAGCAGGCGGCCGACGCTGTAGACGCCGACGATGCGCGGNACGCGAATCGTGCCGAGNTCGGCGTCGACGTGCACTTCGGCAAACACCGCGCCGAACGAATGGGACGCATAGCGCGACTTCTCGTCGCCNGGCTTCGCCGTCGCCTGCGCGTCGATCGGCTGGCCGCCCGCACGCGCGATCACCGCCGCGGCCGGATCGCGCCGCGACGGGTCGCCGCGATGCACGACCCAGCCNNTGTCGACCGTCACGTCGTCGGCCGCGGCGCCGTGCAGCGGCGATCCGGAGTCGGCGATCGCCAGCGCGATCAGCTTCGCGCGCNCCTGCAGCGCGGCCTCGCGCACGGCGGGCGCNACGCTNGCCGCCGATTGCGAGCCGCCCGATACCGGCGCGCGCGGCAGACTGGAATCGCCGAGCGAAAAGCGCACGTTCTGCGGCGCGAAACCGAGCGCATCGGCCGCGACCTGCGTCATCACCGTGTAGGTGCCGGTGCCGATGTCCTGCGTGCCCGACGCGACTTCGGCCGTGCCGTCCGGCAGGATGCGCGCCCGCGCCGATGCTTCGCTGCGGTTCGCCGGATACGTGGCGGCCGCCATCCCGAGGCCGATCAGCGTGTCGCCGTCGCGCATGGTGCGCGGCGCGCCGGTGCGGCGCGACCAGCCGAAGCGCCGCGCGCCGGCCTCGTAGCATTCGCGCAGCTTGTTGCTCGACCACGGCTTGCCGTCCTGCGGATCGGCCTCCGCGTAATTCGCGAGCCGCAGCGCGACCGGGTCCATGCCGAGCCGCCACGCGAGTTCGTCCATCGCCGATTCCAGCGCGAACGAGCCCGACGCCTCGCCCGGCGCGCGCATGAACGTCGGCGTGCCGACGTTCAGCGACACGATCCGGTGCGTGGTTGCCTGGTTCGGCACCGCGTACATGATGCGCGACGGCATCCCGCACATCTCCATCCAGTCCTCGAACGTCGACGTGGTAGCGATCGTGTCGTGGCGCATCGCGGTCAACGTGCCGTCCTGCCGTGCGGCCAGCACGATGCGCTGTTCGGTGAACGGCCGCCCGCCGACCGGGCCGAACATCTGTGGCCGCGTCAGCGCGAGACGAACCGGCCGCCCCACCTGCTTCGCGGCCATCGCGCACAACGACACGTGCGACCACGACGAACCCTTGCAACCGAAGCCGCCGCCGAGGAACGGCGAAATCACGCGCACGTGCTCCGGCGCGATGCCGAACACGGCGGCCACCGCCGTGCTCGCGCCCGACACGCCCTGCGTCGCGTCATGCAGCGTGAGCGTCGGGCCGTCCCAGCGCGCCATCGTCGCGTGCGGCTCGATCGGGTTGTGGTGCTGCATCGGCGTCGTATAGGTTGCGTCGATGCGCACCGCGCCTTCGCGCAGGCCGGCCTCGACGTCGCCGCGCTGCGTGTCCATCGCGCGGCCCTGCTGCTTCGGCGGCACGCGCGCGCCGCGCTTCGCCTGCCCGAAATCCGCCACCGCCTCGCTCGCGCGATAACGCACCTGCACCGCATGCGCGGCGTCGGTCGCCTGCTCGAGCGTCTCGGCGACGACGACCGCGACGGGTTCGTTGCTGTAGCGCACCGTGTCGTCCTGCAGCAACGTGAGCCGGCGCCCGGCGGGCGGCGACAGCGGCGGCCGGCCGCCGTTGGGCAGCCGCATCGCGTTCTCGTGCGTGATCACGATCAGCACGCCCGGCATCGCGCGGGCGCGCGCCGCATCGATCGATTCGATGCGGCCGGACGCGATCGTGCTCGTCACGAGCACCGCATGCGCGAGCCGCGTATCGGAGAATTCGGCCGCGTAATGCGCGCCGCCCGTCACCTTCAGCACACCGTCGACCCGGTCGAGTGGTTGTCCCGTCAACGTGTTCATGCGGCACCTCCCGTGGTGGCGGCCGCCGTTTCGACCGCACGGACGATCGCCCGCTGCGCGAGCGTGACCTTGAAGCCATTGCCGTCGAGCGGCCGCGCATCGCGCAACGCCAGCGCGGCCGCCTCGCGCAACGTCGCGTCGGTTAGCGTGCGGCCCGCGAGATGCGCTTCCGCCTCCGTCGCACGCAGCGGCTTGTGCGCGACGCCGCCGAGCGCGATCCGCGCGTCGGCGATGCGCGGGCCGTCCATCCGCAACGCGGCCGCGACCGACACCAGCGCGAACGCGTAGCTCGCGCGATCCCGCACTTTCAGATAGTGCGCATGGTCGGCAAAGCGCGGCGGCGGCAAGTCCACCGCGGTGATCAGTTCGCCCGGTTCGAGCGTCGTGTCGAGATCGGGCCGGTCGCCCGGCAAGCGGTGAAACGACGCGATCGGAATCTGCCGTGCGCCGCGCGGGCCGCTCACCTGCACGACGGCGTCGAGCGCGGCGAGCGCGACGCTCATGTCCGACGGGTTCACCGCCACGCACTGCGGGCTCGCGCCGAGGATCGCGTGCATCCGGTTGTGGCCGCCGATCGCCGCGCAGCCGCTGCCCGGNTCGCGCTTGTTGCACTGNGCGAACGCGGGATCGTAGAAATACGGGCAGCGCGTGCGCTGCATCAGGTTGCCNCCGACGGTCGCCATGTTGCGCAATTGCGCGGACGCGCCGGCGAGCAGCGCCTGCGACAGCAGCGGATAGTCGGCGCGCAGGCGCGGATGGTCGGCTGCATCGCTGTTGCGTACNAGCGCGCCGATGCGCACGCCGCCGCCGGGCAGCGCNTCGACCGTATCGAGGCCCGCGATCCGCGTGATGTCGATGAGCGTGACNGGCCGCGCGACGCCGCCCTTCATCAGGTCGAGCAGGTTCGTGCCGCCGCCGATGAAGGCCGCGCCGGGCCGCTGCGCCGCGCGCACGGCGCCGGCGACGTCCGTCGCGCGTTCGTAGGAGATCGCTTCCATTGCGGTGCCCTCCGTCGGCTAGCCGTGCGCCGCATGCGCGGCGCGCACGGCGGCGACGATGTTCGGGTACGCGCCGCAGCGGCACAGGTTGCCGCTCATGCGCTCGCGGATCTCGTCGTCCGACAGGTGCTCGGGACGGCGCCGCACGTCGTCGGTAGCCGCGCTCCCCGCGCCCGCCGCGAACTCGTCGAGCAGCGCGGTCGCCGAGCAGAGCTGACCGGACGTGCAGTAGCCGCACTGGAACGCATCGCATTCGACGAACGCGCGCTGCACCGGGCTCAGCTCGCCGCCGCGCGCCAGCCCTTCGACGGTCGTGATCCGCGCGCCTTCGTGCATCACCGCGAGCGTCAGGCAGGCGTTGATGCGCCGCCCGTCGACGAGCACCGTGCACGCGCCGCACTGCCCGCGATCGCAGCCCTTCTTCGTGCCCGTGAGTCCCGCGTATTCGCGCAGCGCGTCGAGCAGCGTGACGCGCGGTTCCAGCTGCAGCGTGTACGCGCGTCCGTTGATGTCGAGACGCACGGGCTGCGCCGGCACCGTATCGCGGCGAGGCGCAGCCGGCGTGGATGCCGCGTACGGCGGCTGCGAATGAACGTGCGATGCGGCGCTGACGGTCGCGGCAGCCGCCGCGGATTGCAGGAAGCGGCGCCGCGCGGCGCTGGACGGCGTATCGTGCGACAGCGGCGGCGCCCCCGCTGAATGGCTGGTCCCGAGCGGCGACGGGGCGGCATCGCGCGCCGGTTCGGCAGACGGAGAATCGGATCGATCGCTGGACATGACTTCTGCTCGCTCCATGGTGGATGGACGCGGATGTGCCGCCAGTGCCTGAATGGCAGCACGGTCGGCACGCGCATCGGCAAAGAGCAATTCGGGTGCCGCGAAATTGTGGGGACAGCGTGCCGGTGCAGTGCCGGCCGCCTGTGCGTGGCGCATACCGGGCAACAGCTGGCCGCGTTGCCGGTGATAGCGGCTCCATGACGCCACGCTGGCGCGCGGCTGGCCGTTCGCTGACGAAGCGGCAATAACGCCCGGTTTTTGGGCGTGACGGGGCGCGCATCGGTCGCAAGTTGCCGGGCGCATTGGCCATGCCGCGCATGGCGCGCGCGTCGCCGCGGCCGGGTCGCGGCGTGGCGCGCCGTGTAAATGTGCGCAGCATCCGCTTCTGCTGGAAAATTCCGCCATGCGTGCCGGCGGATCGCCGCGACGGCCTTCGGTCAGCCTGACGAAAGCCTGGCGCGATCACGCCCCGAACGCAGACGATTCACCGAAACGTCGCATCGCGGCGGCATACTCGAAAACGTTTCCAGATCAGCCTGCCAGGAGAGAAGTCATGCGTCGCGTTTCCGTCGCCGTCGTTCTGTGTGCCGCCGTGTTCGTCGCCGCCTGCAGCGACGACGCACCGCACGACGCCAACGCGACCGACGCCGCGCCGCAGGCNGGCGCCTCGAGCGGCGCCGCCAGCGCGTTCAACAGCGANGCGACCGCGAATACNGCCGCGTCCGATGCCGCGCCGCTCGCGCCGCCCGTCGTGCACTACCCGCCCGATGACGACGACGATGCGAAGCCCGCCGCGAATGCNGCGGCCTCCAGCACGGCCGCGTCGTCGCCGNGCTGATTCCGTCGCCACCTGATAGAAGTCGGTACCGCTCGGGGAGAGCGGCGGGCGCTCACGTCGAGCCGGCGCTGGCATGACGTAACGGTCGGCGACGGCNCGAACGGCACGGTGTCGCGCCGCCTCACGGGCGATGCCGAGCCCGGCCGGCCNAGGGATTCGGACCCGGCCGCCGTCAGGCCCGTGCGCGCGCCACAAGCGCCGCAAGCGCGACGGNGCGCGATGCCGCGACCGCCGCCGCGCGGCATGCGCCGCGCAACCCGTCCGTCAGACCGCGTGNGCGAGCGCGCGATCGACGAGCGCGGCCTCGAAGCCGTCGTCCGCGTCGCGAAAGCGCAGCGGCGCCGCGCAATGCACCAGCGTGTCGATGAAGTATTTCGCGCGCGGCCACGGCCCGAAGCCGGCCGCCGTGTTGATGTGCCCGGCGTCGCCGAGGTTCACGAATGCGCTGCCCAGNCGCTGCGCGAGCGCGCGCGCATCGGCGAGCGGCATCCACGGNTCGGTCTCGCTGCCGATCACGATCGACGGCACCGCGAGCCGGCGCGCGTCGAACGGCCCGGCAAAGGTGAATTTCTTCGGGCTGGCCGGCGCGACGAACAGCACGCCCGCGACATCGCCCACGTGCGGCCACTGCGCGAGCGCATGCGCGGCCGCGAGGCAGCCGAAGCTGTGCGCGGCGAGCACGAACGGGCCGCGCTCGCGATCGAGCAGCGCGCGCACCGATTGCGCCCAGCCCGCGAGATCGGGCGCGTCCCAGTCGTGCTGCTCGACGCGCAACGAGCGCGGGAACTGACGCTCGAGCCAGGTCTGCCAGTGGGCGCCTTCGCTGCCGTGCAGGCCCGGAACGGTGACGAGCCGCGGCGGCCACGCCGATTTGCTGCATGCGCGCATGATTGCCCTCGCTTCCTTGAAGACGAGGTTCGATTGTGGCGTCGGGTACGCGGCGACCGAACCAATATTTTGTGCTTTGCTTTTGCTCGGCCGACGGCCCGGCGACCGTGCGAAACGCGGCCCGGGTCGAATGCCCGNCCCGCACGACGGCGCAATGCGCGGCGAAACCGTAGAATGTGGGCTTCCCGTCAGCTTCACACGGANCNGTCCCCGCGCCGACGCGCCGGGCCGGCCGTCAGGAGTCGCCCGATGTCCGCTACGTCCGCCGGCGCGCCGCGCCCGGCTCTNCTCGTCGTTCCCGCGACGCACCTCGCCNGCGCNCGCGCCGTCACGCAATGAAGATCCTGTTCCATTCACCGCATCAGGACGCCGGCGCATGGCGCGACGAGATCGCGCGTGCGCTGCCGGAAGCCGAACTGCGCGCGTGGCAGCCGGGCGATACGGCCGCCGCCGACTACGCGCTCGTGTGGCGCCCGCCGCGCGAGTTGTTCGCGCCGCGCGACGGCCTGCGCGCGATCTTCAACCTCGGCGCGGGCGTCGATGCGCTGCTCGCGCTCGAGCACGCGCATCCGGGCACGCTGCCCGCGCACGTGCCGCTGGTGCGGCTCGAAGATTCCGGCATGGCGCAGCAGATGGTCGAATACGTGACGCACGCGGTGCTGCGCTACCTGCGCCGTTTCGACGAATACGACCTGCAACAGCGCGAACGCCGCTGGCAGCCGCTCGAACCGCATGCGCGCGCGAGCTTCACTGTCGCCATCCTCGGCCTCGGCGTGCTCGGTGCGGCAGTCGCCCGCGCGCTCGCCGCGCTCGGCCTGCCGGTGCGCGGCTACAGCCGCAGCGCGAAGCAGCTCGACGGCGTCGCGACCTTCGCCGGCGACGGCGCGTTCGACGCGTGCATCGACGGCGCGAAGGTGCTCGTCAACCTGCTGCCGAGCACGCGCGANACCGACGGCATCCTGTCGGCGCGCGCGTTCGCGCGGCTCGCGCCCGGCGCGTACGTCGTCAACGTCGCGCGCGGNGCGCATCTCGTCGAAGCCGACCTGCTCGACGCACTTGCAAGCGGCCAGGTCGCCGCGGCCACGCTCGACGTGTTCCAGCACGAACCGCTGCCGGACGACCATCCGTTCTGGCGNGCGCCGCGCATCACGATCACGCCGCACAGCTCGGCCGAGACGCTGCGCNCGGAAGCCGTCGAACAGATCGCCGGCAAGATCCGCGCGTTCGAGCGCGGCGCGCCCGTCAGNGGCATCGTCGACTACGCGCGCGGNTACTGAATTCCGCCTACACAAAACCGGAGACAACCATGACGTTCCCCACCGCCGTCAAGATCGTCGAAGTCGGCCCGCGCGACGGGCTGCAGAACGAGAAGACCTTCGTACCGACCGACGTGAAGATCGCGCTCGTCGACCGGCTGTCGCGCGCCGGCTTCCGCAACGTCGAGGCCGCGTCGTTCGTCTCGCCGAAATGGGTGCCGCAGATGGCCGACGGCGCCGACGTGATGGCCGGCATCGAGCGCCGCGCGGGCACCGTGTACTCGGTGCTCACGCCGAACCTGAAGGGCTTCGAGAATGCGGTCGCGGCACGGGCCGACGAAGTCGTGATCTTCGGCGCGGCGAGCGAGGCGTTCTCGCAGCGGAACATCAACTGCAGCATCGCCGAGAGCATCGCGCGCTTCGAGCCGGTCGCGAAGGCCGCGAAGGACGCGGGCCTGCGGCTGCGCGGCAGCGTGTCGTGCACGCTCGGCTGCCCGTACCAGGGCGAGGTGCCGGTCGCGTCGGTCGTCGACGTCGTCGAACGGTTCGCCGCGCTCGGCTGCGACGAGATCGACATCGCCGACACGATCGGCGTCGGCACGCCGAAGCGCACGCGCGAAGTGCTCGCGGCCGTCACGCGCGTGTTCCCGCGCGAACGCCTGTCGGGCCACTTCCACGATACCTACGGCCAGGCGCTCGCGAACATCTACGCGGCGCTGTTCGAAGGGATCGAGATCTTCCACGCGTCGGTCGCGGGCCTCGGCGGCTGCCCGTACGCGAAGGGCGCGACCGGCAACGTCGCGACCGAGGACGTGCTGTACCTGATGCAGGGCCTCGGCATCGAGACCGGCATCGATCTCGCGCAGGTCGTCGCCGCAGGCGATTTCATCTCGAACGCGATCGGCCGCGCGAACGTGTCGCGCGCCGGTCGTGCACTGCTTGCCAAGGCGCAGAGCGCGGCCGACGCCGCGAACTGCGTCTGATCACCTCGTTCCACGGATTCCCCGACATGACGACACCCGCTTCATTCGATTCCCTCCCCGATTCCGCGCGACGCGTCGCGCTGCTGCTGCGCGAGCGCGGCCATGCGAAAGGCATCGTGATGCTCGCCGAAACCGGCAAGACCTCGGCCGAGGCCGCGGCCGGGCTCGGCTGCTCGGTCGCGCAGATCGCGAAGTCGATCCTGTTTCGCCGGCAGGCCGACGGCGCACCCGTGCTGGTGATCGCGAGCGGCGTCAACCGCGTGGATGAAAAGAAGGTCGCCGCGCAGGTCGGCCCGGTCGGCCGTGCGGACGCGAAATTCGTGCGTGACAACACCGGCTATGCGATCGGCGGCGTCTGTCCGATCGGCCATCTGGTCGAACCGGTCACGCTGATCGACGCCGACCTGCTCGCGCTCGACAGCCTGTGGGCCGCCGCCGGCCATCCGCACGCNGTGTTCAACCTGTCGCCGCACGAGCTCGTGTCGCTGACNGGCGCGCCGGTCGCGGACGTCGCGTTGCGGGAGTCCGCATGAGCGACGTGACGATGCCGGTCGCCACGGTCGCGTCGCCGTGCACCGACGTCTGCCGGATCGATCCGCGCACCGACTGGTGCGCGGGCTGCCTGCGCACGCGCGGNGAGATCAAGGGATGGCGTGAGTCGGACGACGACGCGAGGCGCGCGCTGCTCGCGCGGCTCGACGCGCGGCGGCGCCTGATCGCGGGCAGCGAGACATAAAAAAAAGCCGTTCAACCTCACGGGCGAACGGCATCGAGATCGGAATCCTGTGAACGTGATCAACGTCACAGCCCGCATCATACGAGCGACGCGACCGCATCGCATCGGGTGTTTCCCTACAACTTCTTACAGCGCTTTTCACGGCTGCGCGCGACGGCCGCGTGACGTCATTTCGTGCGCAACCGTCGTTCCCGATACGCGCCCTCGACGGGCCGTCGCGTCACCGCGCAACGGCGTCGAATCGTCTGACCGTTTCAGTTACCGACCGCCGCGCGACGCGTGGGCACGATCCTCCAGCCGAGGTTCACACCGGCCGCCGCGAGCAGGATCAGCAGCGCGCCGAATACCTGCGTCCACGCAAGCGTCTGCCCGAACGCGACGCGATCGACGACGATCGCGACGACCGGATAGACGAACGACAGCGCGCCCGTCATCGCGGTCGGCAGCTTCTGGATCGCGCCGTACAGCAGCACGTACATCAGCCCCGTGTTGACGATGCCGAGCACGATCAGGTCGAGCCATTGCCCGGCCGTCGCCGGCAACGCGTCGAAGTGCGCGAACGGTGCGAGCAGCACGATGCCGAGGCCGACCTGTAGCAGTGCGAGCAGATGCGGCGGCGTGCCCTTCAGGTGCTTCGTGATGATCGACGAGATCGCATACAGGAATGCCGCGCCGAGCGACAGCGCGACGCCTTCCAGATATTCGCCGGGCACCGCGAGCACGGCCGGCTCGACGCGCACCACGAACACCAGCCCGGCGAACGCGAGCGCGAGCCACGCGAGCGTCGACGCGGTGATCCGCTCGCGGAACACGATGGCCCCGAGCGCGACGAGCATGAACGGCTGGGTGTTGTAGACGGCGGTCGCCATCGAGATCGACGCGCGCGAATAGGCGGCGAACAGCAGCAGCCAGTTCGCGACGATCGCGAGGCTGCCGAGCGTCACGAGCGCGAGCATCCGCGGCGAGAACAGCGAGCGGCGCAGGAAGCCGAACACCGCGCAGACGATCGCGAGCGTCGCGGCGCCGAATATGCAGCGGAAGAACACGACATTGGTCAGCGGCTGCTGCGACGACATCACGAGCCAGCCGATCGTGCCGGACATCAGCATCGCGACGATCATCTCGGCGGCGCCGCGGCGAATTTCATTCGAGGCCATCATGAACTCCGTTGAAAAAGCGGGGATGAGTTCGATTCTAGAAACTTGCTTTCGCCACAACCATGACTAAACTGAAGTGAATCCGCCAATTCACCTTCGAAAGCAAAGCGATCATGCCGAAACGCCTTTCCCCGCCCGCCGTCACGTCGCTCGACGCGACCGACCGCGCGATCGTCGCCGCGCTGGCCGACGACGCGCGCCTCGCGACCAGCGAACTCGCCCGGCAGATCGGACTGTCGGCGCCCGCGACCGCCGACCGCGTGCGGCGGCTCGAGGCGCAAGGCGTGATCGCAGCATTCACCGTCGAGCTCGATCCGCGCGCGCTCGGCTACACGCTGCAGGCGATCGTCCGCGTGAAGCCGCTGCCGGGTCAGTTGCATCTGGTCGAGGAGTTGCTGCGGCGGATTCCCGAGTTCGTCGAATGCGACAAGGTCACCGGCGACGACTGCTTCATCTGCCGGCTCTACCTGCGCACGATCGAGCATCTCGACGACATCCTGTCGAAGGTGACGGAGCGCGCGGAGACGAGCACCGCGATCGTGAAATCGACGCCCGTGCCGCGCCGCCTGCCGCCGCTCGTCGAGGACGACCCCGCCCATCGCTGAGCCGCGACGGCCGGCGTACATCGCCGAGCCGCGGGCGGCACGCGCCGCCCGCGCGCCCGCACCGTCATGCCGCCGCGTCGCGCGCCTCGAAGAACGCGAGCAGTTCGTCGATCAGCGCGGCGGGCGCCTCTTCCGGAATGTAGTGCCCGCAATCGAGCGCGCGGCCGCTGACGTCGCGCGCGACGCGCCGCCATTCGTCGAGCGGATCGAAGCAACGGCCGACGACGCCGTGCTCGCCCCACAGCACGCGCAGCGGACACGCGACCTTGTTGCCGCGTTCGAGATCCGCACGGTCGTGCTCGAGATCGATCGTCGCGGACGCGCGGTAGTCCTCGCACATCGCATGCACGGCGCCCGGCTGCGCGAGCGCCGCCCGGTACGCGTCGAGCGCCTCCGGCGCGAACGGCGCCAGCCCGGCCGACCGGTTGCCCATCACGCGCTCGATGTACGCATCGGTGTGCGCGCCCACCAGCGTCTCGGGCAGCGGCTCGGGCTGAATCAGGAAGAACCAGTGGAAATACGCGGTCGCGAACGCGCGATCGGTTTTCTCGTACATCGCGAGCGTCGGCGCGATGTCGAGCAGCATCATCCGCTCGACGGCGTCCGCGTGATCGAGCGCGAGCCGGTGCGCGACCCGCGCGCCGCGATCGTGCGCGCACACGTGGAACTGCTCGAAGCCGAAATGCCGCATCACGGCGACCTGGTCCGCCGCCATCGCCCGTTTCGAATACGGCGTGTGCCGCGCGTCGCTCGGCGGCCGGCCCGATGCGCCGTAGCCGCGCAGGTCGGTGGCGATCACCGTGAAGTGATTCGCGAGCGTCGCCGCAACGCGATGCCAGATCATGTGGGTCTGCGGATGGCCGTGCAGCAACAGCAGCGGCGGACCCGTGCCTCCTTTGACACCGAAAATGTCGGTGTCCTGCACCGTCACGCGAAACGGTGCAAACGCCTCAAACGACATGGTTTGTTTCTCGTTGGTTTGTTATGGCGGCTATTTTAGGAGCGACGACGCGTCTTCACAGCGGGCCAAGCACCCGAAACCGTAGAAAGAGAACACTCACTCGATTGCCGGCACACCGCGCAGTTTGTTAAGCTCGCGTAGAATCGCACGACCGTTCGTATTAATATGAACGAACGCGTTGCGCCGCTACACTCAATACACTCGAATCACCGTCCGACCGCAACGCCCCCCCCCGGAGACTGGAGACATCACATGGCATTGCCCACCGTCCTGCAGAACCTGACGCTCCCCGTCATCGCGTCGCCGATGTTCATCGTCAGCTACCCCGAACTCGTGCTCGCGCAATGCAAGGCGGGCATCGTCGGTTCGTTCCCCGCGCTCAACGCGCGCCCGGCCGAACTGCTCGACGCGTGGCTCACGCAGATNCAGTCNGAACTCGCCGACCACAAGGCAAAACATCCCGANGCGGTGATCGGCCCGATCGCGGTCAACCAGATCGTCCANCANTCGAACGCGCGGCTCGAACACGACGTGCGCGTGTGCGTCGAGCACAAGGTGCCGATCTTCATCACGAGCCTGCGCGCACCGGCGCGCGAGATCGTCGACGCGGTGCACAGCTACGGCGGCATCGTGCTGCACGACGTGATCAACCTGCGGCACGCGCAGAAGGCGCTCGAAGCGGGCGTCGACGGGCTGATCCTCGTCGCGGCCGGCGCCGGCGGCCACGCGGGCACGACGTCGCCGTTCGCGCTGGTCGGCGAAGTCCGCAAGATCTTCGACGGCCCGATCGTGCTGTCCGGCTCGATCGCGAACGGCGGCTCGATCCTCGCCGCGCAGGCGATGGGCGCCGACTTCGCGTACATGGGCACGCGTTTCATCGCGACGCAGGAAGCGCACGCGATCGACGACTACAAGCACGCGATCCTGAACGCGAAATCGTCGGACATCATCTACACGAACCTCTTCACCGGCGTGCACGGCAACTACATCCGCGAGAGCATCGAGAAGGCCGGCCTCGATCCGGACGCGCTGCCGGAATCCGACAAGACCAAGATGAATTTCGGCAGCGACAAGACCAAGGCGTGGAAGGACATCTGGGGTGCCGGCCAGGGCGTCGGCCTGATGGACGACCTGCCGAGCGTAGGTGCGCTCGTCGAGCGGCTCAAGCGCGAGTACGACGACGCGAAGGCGCGGCTCGGCATCCCGCGCTGACGGAGGCGGCGGCCGGCGCGGTCGCCATCGACGCGAGATCGTCGAACCAAACAAAAAAGCGCGAACCGTTGCGGTTCGCGCTTTTTTATTGCCCCGCCGCGGCAGACGGGCCGACGCTTTGGCTCAGACCGCGCGCTTCATCCGCGTGATCGGCAGCACACGCAGCCGCGATTCGATCGACGGGCACAGCGACTGCCCTTCGAAACGCGCGGCCAGGAAATCGACGAACGAGCGCACCTTCGCGGACACGTGGCGACGGCTCGCGTACACCGCATAGATCGGCGCCTCGTGCGGCGGCACGGAATCGAGCAGCACCGGCACGAGCCGGCCCGATTCGATGTCGTCGCCGACCACTTCGGTGCCGAGCAGCGCGATACCCGCGCCGGCGAGCACGGCCGCGCGCAGCCCTTCGAGATGGTTCACGATCAGGTTGCCGTTCAGGCTCACGCGCGACGCGGCGGCCGCGTCGATCACGAGCGAATCGAGCATCGTCGAATTCGAATCGCGCCGCAGGTAGTTGTGGTTCGCGAGATCGGCGATCGTCTGCGGCGTGCCGTGTTTCTCGAGATACTCGGGCGACGCGACCAGCAGGATGTGCGCGGTCGCGATCTGCCGCGCGACCAGCGACGACGATTTCAATCCGTTCGGCGCCGCGCGCACCGCGACGTCGTAGCCTTCCTCGATCAGNTCGACCACGCGATCGGACAGCGTCATGTCGACGGTCACGTCCGGGAACCGGCCCGCGTAATCGGTGACGGCCTGCATCACGTGCCGCAGCCCGAACGCGGACAGCGACGTCACNCGCAACCGNCCCTGCGGCACNACGCTCGCGGCGCCGACGGCCTGNCCGGCTTCGTCGAGTTCGGACAGCGCCTGCACGAGGCGCTCATAGTATTCGCGTCCCGCCTCGGTCGGCGCGACGCGTCGTGTCGTGCGATGCAGCAGCCGCGCGCCGAGCTGCTGCTCGAGGTGCATCACGTGCTTGCTCGCCATCGCCGCCGACATCTGCATGCGCTCCGCCGCGCCGACGAAGCTGCCCACTTCGACGACGTAGCGAAACACATTCATGCTGACGAGGGTATCCATCGAACTAGCTCGCAATCCCGGGGGAATCAACCAATTACGAGATAGGGTAACAAAGGCGAGGAAACAGAAAGGTCAAGAAAGGCAAAACGGCGCCGCGGGTGACGGCGCCGTTTTGGGTAGCAATGACGGNCGGAAAACATGCAGCCAAAACGCGCGATTGACGCGCGCGTCCGGCGCACCGATCGCGCGTGCGCGTCAGAACTTCGCGCGNATGCCNGCGCCGAACGTGTTGCCGGTCGACAGGCCGCTGATGTGGTCGTTCATGTAGGCCGCGTAGACGTCGGTGCGCTTGGACAGCGGATAGTCGTAGCCGACGGCCCACGTCTGGCGCGTCTGGTCGAGGCCGCCCGCGTCGCGCGAATACGCATACGACGCCATCGCGTTGCCCACGCCGATCGGCACCGACACGCCGCCCTGCGCGGTGTTGACGTGCCANCTGCCCGCGACCTGGTCGTTCTTCGTATACATGTACTGGCCGAACAGCTTCACGAGCTTCAGGTCGTAGGTCGCGCCGACCAGCGCGATGCCCTGGCTCTTCATGCCGGTCACGAGCGCGCTCAGATCCTGCGGGCCGTTGTTGAAGTTCACGTACTGATACACGGCGGTCGCCGCGAACGGGCCGTTCGCGTAGTTGAACTGCGCGCTCCACTTCTTCGAACGGTTGTCGCCGGCCTGGTTGCCGAGTGCGTACATCGCGCCGAAATTCAGGCCACCGAACGAAGGCGACGTATAACCCACCGCGTTGTTCCAGCCCGAATCGCCGACCGCGCCCTGGTCGCTCGGATAGGTCGGGAACGTGCCGAGGCCGAGGAACACGTGATACACCATCGGCGAGAAGGTGTACGAGTCGTAGAACGGGTTGAACAGGATCGTCGACAGGAACAGGTGCGTCGTCAGGCGGCCCGCCGTCACCGTGCCGTACGGCGAGCTGATGCCGACGTACGCGTTGCGCGCGAAGAACGTGTCGCCCTGGAAGCGGCCGTACTGGCCGTTCTGCGCACGGAAGAAGCTCTCCAGCGTGAAGATCGCCTTGTAGCCGTCGCCGAGATCCTCTGCGCCGTGCAGGCCCCAGTACGACGTCGACATGCCGCCGCCCGACACGTTCCACGCACGATCGCCGCCGGGGAACTTGGTGGCGCCGACCCATTCGTCAACCTGCCCGTAGAGCGAAACGCTCGATTGCGCATGGACGGGTGCGGCGGCCGCCACGCAGGCGGCCGCGGCGATCAGCTTGACGGACGTGCGCGACGCACGGCGAGCGAATGCTTTCATGGGATCTCCAGGTTTTGTCGGATAGTCGATAAGTGGCGCGAGCGTTGTTGTTTGGAGCCGAGTGCTTGCGTCGTATGGGGCGCAGCCATCTTTACGGATCATTCGTCCGGTCAAAATTGCGCACACTTATTGCGGGTATAGCGCCGGCATTAACTTCGCGGAATGTATCCATGGCCGGACGCACGGCAGCGGCCCGGCGCAAGCGCGGTCGCGCGGGCGGGCGGCGGCGTGGCATACGCGTACCGGGCGCGAAAGATAGCGCAATGCGGTCGGAAAATCAGCGGAAATCTGCGCGCGACTGTGGCGAATTCGCATCAGCCGGCCAGGGGACGAGCGCCGAGGCGCTCAGTTTCGGTAGAACGGGGAGAAAGAAGGCGAGTGTGCAGGCTCTTCCTGCGAGCGGGGCGGCGGCATCGGGCGTCCGCCGCGCTCCTCGTTGTAGCGGGCGACGTCGGCGCGGATCGAACCGGCCCGCAGCGGAACGTTGCCGCCGCCCGGCGGGCGCGGCATCTGGCGGACTTCGGCGCTGATCGGCCGATACGGGCTTTGCGCGGCGTAATGGCCGTACGACGGCGTCGGGCGCAGCCCCCAGCGGGAGCCCGAGCCGCTCACGCCGCCGGGACGCACGCCGGCAGGCGGCGCAGCACGGCGCCAGATGGGACCCGGGCCGGGGCCGCCGGCCTGCTGGCCGTACGCGCGCATGTCGCCGCCGCCGAAGCCGTGGCCGCCGAACCCGTGACCGCCATGGGGCGGCTGGGCGAGCGCGAGCGGCATCAGCAGCGCGCCGAGCACGCCTGCCACCCATCGTCCGATCTTCCGTTTCACCCGTTCCGTCATCGTTCCGTGCCCATCGACGCCCGCCGTCGGTTCCTTTCGGCCGACCCAAGGCTTTCAGCAGTAATTTATGGGCGGGGGGAAAGAGTGTCGAGCCAAAAAGTGTTATGTCGCCGGCATCGGTGTAACACCATGTTACTGCTAGGTTTTTTCGCTTCGGCGGGCGGTCGCGACAGAACATTCTTCTGCCGTTTGGAGTGCGGCCGGGCAACGGCGGCCGCCGCCGCCTCATGCAATCGGTTCATCAATCGATTCGCACAATGAATTTGTGTAGTGAATCGCCAACCGGGACAATAACGCCATCCGCGCGCGCGACGCGCGCCTTCGCCATTTCCGAATCGAGTTCCCGATGGCCCGTCCCCGTTTTCTGCCCGACAACTTCACGCTCGCGCTCGTCGGCACCGTCGTGCTCGCGAGCCTGCTGCCCTGCCGCGGCCCGGCCGCCCATGCGTTCAACTGGGCGACCAACCTCGCCGTCGGCCTGCTGTTCTTCCTGCACGGCGCCAAACTGTCGCGCGAAGCCGTCGTTGCCGGCGCGACGCACTGGCGGCTGCACGCGGTCGTGCTGCTCAGCACGTTCGCGCTGTTTCCGCTGCTCGGCCTCGCGCTGAAACCCGTGCTGCAGCCGCTCGTCACGCCGACGCTGTATGCAGGCGTGCTGTTCCTGTGCACGCTGCCGTCGACGGTCCAGTCGTCGATCGCGTTCACGTCGATCGCCAAGGGCAACGTGCCGGCCGCCGTGTGCGCGGCCTCCGCGTCGAGCCTGCTCGGGATCTTCGTCACGCCGGCGCTCGTCGGGCTGATGATCACGTCGCAGTCGGCCGCCGCGGCGTCGCCGTGGAGCACCGTCGGCAGCATCGTGATGCAGCTGCTCGTGCCGTTCATCGCCGGCCAGTTGCTGCGACCCGTGATCGGCGGCTGGATCGACCGCAATCGCGGCGTGCTGCGCTTCGTCGACCAGGGCTCGATCCTGCTGGTCGTCTACGTCGCGTTCAGCGAGGCCGTCAACGAAGGGCTGTGGCACCAGATTCCGCCGCGCGCGCTCGGCGGCCTGCTCGTCGTCAACCTCGTGCTGCTCGCGATCGCGCTGCTGCTGACCGCGTTCGTCAGCAAGCGGCTCGGCTTCAACCGCGCGGACCAGATCACGATCATCTTCTGCGGCTCGAAGAAGAGCCTCGCGGCCGGCGTGCCGATGGCGAAGGTGATCTTCTCGGCGAACGCGGTCGGCGCGATCGTGCTGCCGCTGATGTTGTTCCACCAGATCCAGCTGATGGCGTGCGCGGCGCTCGCGCAGCGCTGGGGCGCACGCGACACGAGCGGCGAGCACGACGAAAGCGACGCGGCAGCCGCGTCGGGTGCGCTGAGCACGGGCAAGCGCTGACGCGTCGGGGGGCAGGAGGGCCGCCGGTGGCGGCCTTCCGCCTCCCGCCTTCCGCACCCGGCCCTCCGCCTTTCACACGCAGCTTCCCGTCCGCCCCTTCGCACCACGCGCCCGCGCGGGCCCGGCGCGATGCACCGGCAACGCCCCCTCGTGTCACGAAATCTTCATTCAATTCTCCGCGAGCGGTGCCGTTAAGCCGGGCGTCCCGTCGATTCGGCTGCCCTCACCCATGCCCGCGCTCCCCTCCGATTCCGCTGTCGCCCGCACTACGCGCCTGATCGCGGAACGCGCGCTCGCCGCCGTGTTCCAGCCGATCGTCGACCTCGGGTCGGGGACGGTCATCGGTTACGAAGGGCTGATCCGCGGCCCGCGCGGCACCGAACTCGAGCCGCCCGCCGCGCTGTTCGCGCAGGCCGCGCGCGACGGCGAAACCATCGCGCTCGAACGGGCCGCCGCGCTCACCTGCCTCGACGCGTTCGCGGCGCTCGGCTGCGACGGCAAGCTGTTCCTCAATTTCAGCGCNGGCACCATCCTCACGCTCGCCAGCGAACGCGAGCGCGCNCGTCAATTNCTCGGCCGCGCGCGGATCGNCGCNGAGCGCATCGTGATCGAGCTCACCGAGCAGAACGCGATTCCCGATCTCGCGGACATCGGNCCGGCGGTCGCATCGTTGCGCGACGCCGGCATCCAGTTCGCGCTCGACGACTACGGCACCGCGAACGCCAGCATGAACCTGTGGCTGCGCCTGCATCCGGACGTCGTGAAGATCGACCGCTTCTTCATCCACGACATCGCGCGCGATCCGCTCAAGTTCGAAGCCGTGAAAGCGATGCAGCACTTCGCGCAGGCGAGCGGCGCGAAGCTGATCGCGGAAGGCATCGAGAACGAATGCGACCTGATCGTCGTGCGCGACATGGGCATCTGCTGCGTGCAGGGCTTCCTGCTCGGCCGGCCGAACGCGCAGCCGTCGCGGGTGGTCGCGCCGGCCGCGCGCGACGCGATCCGCGCGCCGCACATCGCGGTGTTTCCCGGCGTGACGCGCGCGGTGCGNCCGGCCGGCACGATCGCCGGGAAGATGCTCGTGCCCGCCCCGGCGCTGCCGCGCGACGCGACCAGCAACGACGTGCTCGAGCTGTTCAACCGGATGCCCGACCTGCACGCGGTCGCGCTCGTGGAACGCGGGCGGCCGGTCGCGCTCGTGAATCGGCGCGGCTTCATCGACCGCTTCGCGCTGCCGTATCACCGCGAGGTGTTCGGCAAGAAACCGTGCCTGCAGTTCGCGAACGACGCGCCGCTGATGATCGACAACGCGACCACCTTCGAGCAGCTCGCGATGCTGCTCGCGAGCCACGACCAGCGCTATCTCGCCGACGGCTTCGTGATCACCGAGCACGGCCGCTATGTCGGGCTCGGCACCGGCGAGAGCCTGGTACGCGCGGTGACCGAGATGCGCATCGAGGCCGCGCGCTACGCGAATCCGCTGACCTTCCTGCCCGGCAACATCCCGATCAGCGCGCACATCGACCGCCTGCTCCAGCGCGACGCCGGCTTTCACGCGTGCTACGTCGACCTGAACCAGTTCAAGCCGTTCAACGACCAGTACGGCTACTGGCAGGGCGACGAAGTGCTGAAGTTCGCCGCGACGGTGCTGGCCGGCGTGTGCGATCCGCAACGCGACTTTCTCGGCCACGTCGGCGGCGACGATTTCCTCGTGCTGTTCCAGCGCGACGACTGGCGCGAGCGCGCCGCCGACGCGATCGCGCGCTTCAACGACGGCGCGCAACTCTTCTACACGCAGGTCGACCGGCAGGCGGGCGGGCTGCGCGGCGAGGACCGCCACGGCAATCCGGCGTTCTTCGGCTTCGTGACGATGGCGATCGGCGCGGTCGGCGTGCCGGCCGGCGCGCACGGCGCGAAACGCTACGGCAGCGACGAGATCGCGTCGGTCGCGGCGCTCGCGAAGCGGCGGGCGAAGCAGCAGCCGGACGGGCTCGCGGTCGTCGATCTCGATGCCGGCCGCGCCGCGCTGCGCGATCGCGGCGAACCGCCGGCCGTGGCGGTGGCGGGGGCGGGCTGAACGGCGCGCTAGTCGCCGGGGATGCACGGAACACGGAAGCACCTGCGCATCGTGCGACGGGGCCGATGCGAGGCGGCGCAAGATTCGGCCGTTGCGCAACGGCACGTCGTCGTCACGCGCGCAGGCCAAGGGCGCCGCGCCCTCATGCTCGCCCCTGCCCCGCAGCCGCGCTGTTGCCTTTCCGGCGGGCGCCATCCGCCCCGCCAGACACCCGCACCCCCACCTTGCCTTTTTCGCGTTTTGTTTAGTATTTTTAGTAACGGCGTTTTCGCAGATTAGCGCTTAAAAACCCGTTATTCGCGGGTATTCCCCGGTTATCCGGCCCGAATTCCGCCATCCGTTTTACTATACAATCGCTTTCAACCTAAACAAACCGGACCCCGAACGATGGGTACGACCATTCGCGATGTGGCGCGGGCGGCAGAGGTCTCGATCGGCACCGTCTCCCGCGCGCTGAAAAACCAGCCCGGCCTGTCCGAAGCCACGCGTGCGCGCATCGTCGGGATCGCCCAGCAGCTCGGCTACGATCCCGCCCAGTTGCGGCCGCGCATCCGCCGGCTCACCTTCCTGCTGCACCGCCAGCACAACCGCTTTCCCGCGAGCCCGTTCTTCTCGCACGTGCTGCACGGCGTGGAGGACGCGTGCCGCGAGCGCGGCATCGTGCCGACGCTGCTCACGGTCGGCCCGAACGACGACGTGCTGCGCCAGATGCGCCCGCACGCGCCCGACGCGATCGCGGTCGCCGGCTTCATCGAGCCCGAGACGATCGAGGCGCTCGCCGCCACCGGCCGGCCGCTCGTGCTGATCGACCTGTGGGCGCCCGGGCTGCGCTCGGTCAACATCGACAACGCGACGGGCGCGGCGCTCGCGATGCGCCATCTGCTCGCCACCGGCCGCTCGCGGATCGCCTTCATCGGCGGCTCGGCCGCGCACTACAGCATCGCGCAGCGCGCGATCGGCTACCGGCGCGCGTTCTTCGAAGCCGGGCGGCTGTTCGATCCCGCGTACGAAGTGACGATCGACGCGGGGCTCGACCCGGACACGGGCGCCGCGCGTGCGATGGAGCAACTGCTCGACGCGCCCGGCCCGCGGCCCGAAGCCGTGTTCGCATACAACGACGCGGCCGCGCTGGCCGCGCAGCGCGTATGCATCGCGCGCGGCCTGCGGATTCCGGACGACATCGCGATCGTCGGCTTCGACGACATCCCGGCCGCCGCGCACGCGAACCCGCCGCTCACGACGCTCGCGGTCGACAAGGAAGCGCTCGGCCGCCGCGGCGTCGAGCTGCTGCTCGCCGACGCGCCCGAGCGCACCGAGATTTCCCTGCCCGTCGAGCTGATCGTGCGGGCCAGCAGCCAGCCCGCCGGCTCCCCGGCACTCGATACCGTAACGGCCACCGAATCATGAACATGCCCCCGGTCCAACCCTGCACGGCCGCGCCGGCCGCCCACACGCCCGCCGTACCGTTCGTCGCGAGCTTCCGCGATCCGTCGTTCCTGCTGTCGCACATCGAAGACACGCTGCGCTTCTACGCGACCAACGCATTCGACCCGACGGGCGGCTTCTACCATTACTTCCGCGACGACGGCAGCATCTACAACCGCACGTCGCGCCACCTCGTCAGCACCTGCCGGTTCGTCTTCAACTACGCGATGGCGTACCGCCACTTCGGCGATCCGCGCCACCTGGACTACGCGCGCCACGGGCTGCGCTTCCTGCGCGACGCGCACTGGGACGACGCGCTGCAGGGCTACGACTGGGAGCTCGACTGGCGCGACGGCGGCAAGCGCGCGACGCTCGACGGCACGCGCCACTGCTACGGGCTCGCGTTCGTGCTGCTCGCGGCCGCGCACGCGACGATGGCCGGCATCGACGAGGCGCGCCCGCTGATCGCGGCCACCTACGAGCTCGCCGAGCATCGCTTCTGGGATGCGGCCGCGGGCCTCTACGCGGACGACGCGACGCCGAACTGGATCGTGTCGTCGTATCGCGGCCAGAACGCGAACATGCACATGACGGAAGCACTGCTCGCCGCCTACGAGGCGACCGGCCACCTCACGTACCTCGATCGCGCGGAAAAACTCGCCTCGCACATCACGCAGCGCCAGGCCGCGCTGTCGGGCGGCCTCGTGTGGGAGCACTATCATGCGGACTGGTCGGTCGACTGGGACTACAACAAGGAAGACAGCTCGAACATCTTCCGGCCGTGGGGCTTCCAGCCCGGGCACCAGACCGAATGGGCGAAGCTGCTGCTGATCCTCGAGCGGCACCGCCCGCTCGACTGGCTCGCGCCGCGCGCGGCCGAGCTGTTCGACGCGGCGCTCACGCACGCGTGGGACGCCGATCACGGCGGCCTCTGCTACGGCTTCGGCCCCGACTTCACGATCTGCGACCACAACAAGTATTTCTGGGTGCAGGCGGAAACCTTCGCGGCGGCCGCGATGCTCGGCGCGCGCACCGGCAGCGAACGCTTCTGGGACTGGTACGACGAGATCTGGCGCTACAGCTGGGCGCATTTCGTCGATCACCGCTACGGCGCGTGGTACCGGATCCTCACCTGCGACAACCGCAAGTACAGCGACGAGAAGAGCCCGGCCGGCAAGACCGACTATCACACGATGGGCGCCTGCTACGACGTGCTCGCGACCCTCGCGCGCACGCAACGCAGCGAGCCGACGCAATGAGCGGCGGCACGTTTCCGGCTTTCGTGTCGGCGGGCGACATCCTGACCGACATGGTGCGCGCGGGCGACGCGCAGTGGACGTCGGTGCCNGGCGGCGCCGGCTGGAACGTCGCGCGCGCNGTCGCCCGGCTCGGCGTGCCGAGCGCGCTCGCCGGCTCGATCGGCGAAGACTGCTTCTCCGACGTGCTGTGGCACACGAGCGAAGCGGCCGGCCTCGACCTGCGCTTCCTGCAACGGGCCCCGCGGCCGCCGCTGCTCGCGATCGTCCACGAGACGCGCCCGCCCGCGTACTTCTTCATCGGCGAAGCGAGCGCGGATCTCGCGTTCGACCCGGCGCGTCTGCCGGCCGGCTGGACCGAGCACGTGCAATGGGCGCATTTCGGCTGCATCAGCCTCGTGCGCGAGCCGCTCGCGGGCACGCTGGCCGCGCTCGCGGCCGATTTGCACGCGCGCGGCGTGAAGATCAGCTTCGATCCGAACGTGCGGAACCTGATGACGGCCGCGTACCGGCCAACGCTGGAGAAGATGGCCGCCCTAGCCGACCTGATCAAGGTGTCCGACGAAGACCTGCGGCACCTGTTCGGCGGCGACGGCCCCGACGCGATCACGGCCGTGCGCGCGCTGAACCCGCGGGCGGCGGTGCTCGTCACGCGCGGCGCGCAGACGGCGACGCTCTACGCGGACGGCGACGTGCACGAAGCCAGCCCGCCGCGCGTGGAGGTGGCCGACACCGTCGGCGCGGGCGACGCGTCGATCGGCGGCCTGTTGTTCAGCCTGATGGCCGCGCCGCAGCGCGGCTGGCGCGAGCATCTCGCGTTCGCGGTGGCGGCCGGCGCCGCCGCGTGCCGGCACACGGGCGCGCACGCGCCGACGCTCGACGAGGTCGTCGCGCTGCTCGAAGGATGAAGGGACGTTGAAGGAACGACGCCGGCAGTACGGTGGCCGATCGCCGATCGGTCACCGATAAGCGGCGCTGTACATGTTGCGCCGCAGTGCTACGATGAAGTGTCCTTTTCGCGGGAGAGCACGATGGACACGAACACGTTCACCAAAGGCATCTATACGGCCAAGGCGCATACGCACCGCGCGGACAACGGCGAGTTTCAGGGCTACGTGATCCTCGCGCGGGACGACGGCGACGAGACGGAGAACATGCGCTACGACGTTCACACGACGAGTTCGAGCGAGGAAGAAGCGTTCGAGGAAGCGAAGGCGCTTGCGCACCGGATCCTCGGCGAAATCGAGCTGTAACGCGCGAGCTGTAACGCGCGAACTGTCATGCGCGCGCCGCGGCCCGGCCGCGCCGTCTTCGGCTCAGAGCAGCCGCGCCACCATCGAGAGCAGCATCGTCAGCACCAGCGTCGACATGAACGGGAACGGGTAGCGCCGCCCGCCCAGCGTCAGCGTGACGTCGCCCGGCATCCGCCCGATGCCGAGCTTGCCGAGCCACGGCCAGCAGCGCGTCAGGATCATCACCGCGATGAACGTCGTCAATAGCCAGCGGAGCATGTGCGTTCCATATGGAAACAGGCCCTGGCCCGTCAGAGCGCGTGCGAGCGGTCGCCGCGCGCGAACGCGTCGAGCGT
>Ga0058696_1000139_pt1 | contig 30148 bp, 34 predicted proteins | sample AgamicMgSfrz_FD_55077 | JGI IMG/M metagenome (GOLD analysis project Ga0058696, IMG submission 55077) | Agave microbial communities from Guanajuato, Mexico - Mg.Sf.rz | ecosystem: Host-associated > Plants > Phyllosphere > Phylloplane/Leaf | place: Guanajuato, Mexico | collected 2012-05-30 | reverse complement strand
CAGCGTCCGTAATATCTTTAGTTTACCTGAGATAGAAAGCGCTTTAAAAGAACATCTTTAATACATTTGTAAGCGTGTACTTTTAAAATAAGGGAGTGATTTTTGTGTTAGATGTCATTATGAAAGATATTTTAGGAACACCAGCAATTCTAGTTGGATTGTTTGCATTACTCGGATTGGTACTCCAAAAAAAATCAGTTTCAGATGTCGTTTCTGGAACCCTTAAAACTATTATGGGATTCATTATCCTAGGGGCAGGGGCTACAGTTGTCACAGGTTCTCTAGATTTCTTCGGAAAAATGTTTGAAAAAGCTTTTCATATTCAAGGCGTAGTTCCAAACAATGAAGCTATCGTTGCAGTAGCTCAAAATGCATTTGGTACTGAAACAGCACTTATTATGTTAATTGGTATGATTGTAAATATTATTTTAGCTCGTTTCACACCATTTAAATACATATTTTTGACAGGTCATCATACACTTTTTATGGCGTGTCTCATTGCAAGTGTCTTGTCAGTTAGCGGCCTTTCAGGAGTAGCATTAGTGCTAATTGGTTCGGTTATTCTTGGTCTTTGGATGGTTCTTTCTCCAGCAATCATACAACCTTACGTTAGACAGGTAACAGGTAGTGATGACATTGCTGTTGGACACTTTGGTTCAATTGGTTACTTAGTTTCTGGTTTCGTAGGAAAAGTTTTAGGTAACAAACAAAAATCCACTGAAGAAGTTAAAGTTCCAAAATCTTTAGGATTCCTTCGCGATTCATCTGTAGCAGTTGCATTAACAATGGCTGTAATGTTCTTAGTCGTAACACTATCTGCAGGTCAACACTATGTAGAGACTGAACTTAGCGGTGGAACAAACTTTATTGTGTTTGCAATTATTCAATCTATTACTTTTGCAGGTGGAGTTTACATTATTCTATCTGGTGTACGTATGGTTATTGCTGAAATCGTTCCATCATTCAAAGGTATTGCAGATAAAATCGTTCCTAATGCAAAACCGGCACTTGATGTACCAGCAGTATTCCCATTTGCTCCGAATGCAGTTATTATTGGGTTCTTAAGTAGCTTTGTAGCTGGTCTAATCTCAATGGCGTTATTACCATTATTCGGATTAGCTGTTATTGTTCCAGGATTAGTTCCTCACTTCTTTACTGGTGCAGCAGCTGGTGTATTTGGTAATGCAACAGGCGGTAGAAGAGGTGCCATCTTAGGTGCATTCGCTAACGGCTTAATTATTAGCTTCTTACCGGCTCTATTGCTACCAGTTCTTTCAGGTTTAGGATTCGAAAATACTACATTCGGTGACGCTGATTTTGGTTTCATTGGTATTATCCTAAGCTTCTTCATTAAACTTTTCAGCTAATACTAAAAAAACACTTCTTACACATTAAGAAGTGTTTTTTCTTTTGTTATATCGGCTATTTTTTTCTCCAAATCAGCAACAAGCAATTCCTTTTTACCAGAACGAGCTACTTTTAAGAAGTTTCTATATCCTTCTTCAGTAAGTAATTTATTACGAGTGTGATATAGATGAATATATCTTGTAAGAGCTTCCTTATATGATTCTAAATCAAAGTATAAGTTGGCTATCTCTTCTTGTATCCATTCTGAATGCTTAGTCAGCTGAGCAGCAGACATAAAAGCTTCATTTATCTGCTTTATATTCCTATAGGCGTAAGTTTTTAAAAACTCCTGCCCCAAATTAGACCACTGTTTTATATCATAGGTCAGCTTTTTATTTTTACTCATATATTCAGCTAACTTATGATCACATTTCCATTCAAGAATTAATCGAATCTGCGTTTCCCAGCATTCGTTATCAACAGAAGAGTTAAATAAGCGTTCTTGTGCTTGTTCTAACTCTCCTAATTCGTGTAAAAGTTCCGCCTTTAATACTTCAAGTAAAGGGGATATTCCATTATAGCTATTGTAGATATCAAGAAAATCTTTTAATATTTGATCACGTCCATTACATTTATTTTTATTCTCGCTACTTATAAAAGCATCTATCTGTTTTGCTCTTTCTAACCAACTATTTTGTTGCAGGTAAGCTGCTTCATTAACTTTATTTTTATTATTTAATGCTAGGTTAATTTGTCTCGTAAAACTCTCTGCATCACCAGCTAGAAAGCAATGTGGTTCCCCAATTAACTCAGGCAAAGGCGTAGCTACCGTTTCTAGGCCCGCTGCAAGGTATTCAAAGTATTTAATAGGATTAGTATTAACAATTAAATCCTCCATCTTAAACGGGATAATACCTACATCAAAATGATTAACGTAAGCTGGCACTTTATCATATTCTCTTTTTCCTAGTAAATGTATGTTATCTACAGCCTTTAATTTATCTACATTGGTGTAAACAGTTCCTATTAATAAGAACTCTTTATCTTTATTCTGATTAGCTACTTCTACCATTAAATCTTGATCAAACCAATTAGCAATTGCACCCATATAACCAACTATAGGCTTTTTAATAGATGAAATATCCTCTGGCTTATTGTAACTCTTCATAAATTCTTCTGGATTTACAGCGTTGGGAATTAGAACGCAATTTAGATTCTCTTTGCTCTTATGTACATATAAAGTTTTAGAAGTAACAATTACCCCCTTAGACATCTTTACTAGCTCTTTTTCTAATAAAACAACTTTTTTAGTTACGTAGAAACCACTCAATTCATCAACGCAATCAAAGTAAATATCTATTTGATCATTAACGCTTTTAAGGTAGGAAATATATTCAGGCAGGTAAACTAAAATTTTATCTATTTTATGTTTTTTAACAATAGCATCTATAAACTTATCTCTAATATTAATAACTTCTCCGCATTTTTCTTTTATTTTGTGAGCGATTTCGTATTGAATTACGCCATCACTTACTACCGGTTTATTAACAGAACAATCCATAAAGTCTTGAACGTCTGTTGTTAAAATTGGACTATGCTTAGGTACAGGATTTAAAAACACAACTTTATTTTCTAAATTAGCTAATTGGACAGCTAACTGTTGTGGCCTTTGCCATAAATCATCCTTAAAATGAACAGATGACAAAAAAAGTATATTATTCATTAACTTCACCTCTGTCTTTTAACTTCTTCTTGCATATAGGATTTCTTCTTACATTTTTTAAAAGTTTAAATTGTGACTATCCAAGTTTAAGAAGGCTAACGGACGAAATTTCAAAATAAGTTAGAAAAAGAAAGGGGATATTAATGAACATTTCTGCCACTATCCATAACAAAGCCCAAATACTTTTTCGACAAAGAATAGAGAGCGCCAATACTTTTTGGAACAACGCTTCAGAAGAAGAGGTGCAGCGCTTAATAGGAACATCACGATTAATCGATGGGGATTCTAAATTCGCTGAAAAATTAGTTGAATTACGCAAACATAACGATACCATTCTTTATAATCTATATAAGCATTATGAGAACTCAGCAAAAAAACGAAATTACTATAAAAACGGAATAGTAAACAAAAAATTAATTAAGGATGAAGAGGGAAAAACGTTAACAAGAAAAATTGCTATTTTCCTACCACACGTTGCCTGGACAGGAGGTATGAAAATGATTTTTACTTTAGGAGATATTCTAAAAAATAAGGGGTATCACATAGATTATTTTGTTCCTTATACTAGCACGGGAGAAACATTAAATTTAGAAGTAGGTCCAATCTCTGTAGAAGCTATTACATATGAAGATGATTCTGCTATTCAATCCTTTTCGTCAAATTATGACTTAGCCATCGCTACTTACTGGGATCTTATTTTTCCGTTATATCAAAACTTCAAAAAGACAGTACATTTTGGTCAAGGTGACTATAATACCTTTTCAAATAAACCTGACAAAATTAAGATGCTACAATTATTTTATTCTCTACCTGTGTATCATATGGGCGTTTCCAGCTTTTTAACAGACATAATGCGACAAAACTATAATCGTAAGTCTTGGATTGTGCCTTGTAGCGTTAATTTAAGCAAATTCAACGTTAACAAGGATTTAAAGAAAGAGGACTACATATTAGTTATTGGTGATGCCGCTAATGCATACAAGAATACAAACGAAACTATAGAAAACCTTTTACCTATAACAGAGAAATTCAACACTCATATTAAGTGGGTTACGCCTACAAAGGGCGAATTCAACCATAAACTAGTAGAAACAATTATTAATCCTGATCAAGCACAACTAGTGGAATTATTTCAAAAAGCCAAAGTCCTTGTCAATGGATCTCTAATTGAGGCTTTTAGTCTTCCGCCATTAGAGGCAATGGCTTGCGGTACTCCAGTTGTTGCTTCAAACAATATGGGCATTCTTCAATACGCAGTTAATGAGAAAAATATTTTATTGTTTCCATTTAAGAATTACGACCTAATGAGAGAACACATATCTAACATTTACACAAAACCGGAAATTGAATTATCTCTGATTAAAGAGGGATTAGAAACCGCTAAAGATTATGAAGAGGGTGCGGTTAATGAAATGAATTTCGAATTAATACAGAATGAATTTTTAGTAAACCGTTTTATAAAACCAATCTAAAAAAAGAGCAATTACTGCTCTTTTTTTGTTTGTTCCATATATATATATATATATATATAAACCTGACACTAACGGTAGCCCTATTAAAGATATTATTAATCAAAGTGTCTTTTCACCTTACTTTGATAATTACAAAAATGTTTATACTCCTTTTTTAAAGCTTCTTGGGTAAGAAATTTGTTTTTAAACTCTTGGAAATTTTGTTCTTTTTCCTCACCGACAACTCTAAACTCATCCAATAAGCTTTTAAGACCATCTTGATCTATTGGATAGGGACCGATAAAACCAGACATAGTATCTAATTTTTCACCTGACTTTTCTTTAAGTTCCTTAAGCACATTATAAAAAAGGCCTCTGGACTCCATTAGAACGAATTCTGTATCTTTAAATCGAATGGTTGCTTGTACATCGTTACCTTCTTTTACTAACATACCAAGTCCATCCATCATTTTAAAAGATACATCCACTGGAATTTTTAAATAGCCGCTAAATTGTAAATCCGATTCTTTATTACGATAGGTAAATAGTTTAAACGCATCAGCAAATATATATCCTTGTCCTTTAGAATCCACTACAAATATTCTGAAGTAATTTGCTGCTACTGCCATAACAGACACAAACTCTAATTTCTTTAAAGGCAATACATAATCATTATTTCTTTCTCTTTTCAATAACACCGACATCCCCCCAATAAAACTAATATATTCCATCATTCATAAAATATAAACCTTTAACTTAACGTGCAACCTTAATTACTGCAGAATCCCTTGAAATGTTTTTTACTTTTTTTGCTTTTTAAATAAAAAAGCACTCTATAATTTCCGCAGAACAAACATTCAAAGGAGAGATTTTAAATGAATCTAGATGTATTAAAAGAAATTTTTCAAGATAAATCAAAAATTAAGGTAATTAGAAACTACCGCACAACTCATAATCCTAAAAACAAGGAAAAAACACGTTTATGGCTTGAAAAGACTGTACTTAGATTAGGTAATTTCGAAGCTGGTATGCCACTAATCATTACTGTAGTGGATGGTTATGTTCATATTCGAGAGGCAGACGTTCTAGAAATACCTACTCACCACGTACACGGAAGAACTAAAAAAGATGGAGAAAGAGATCCTCTTTTAGATGTATGTAATAACGAGGTAGATGCAGTACTAGGCATTGGAATAAAAATTGATGTAGTTGTAAAAAAGAAAGAGCTTATTGTTTATAAAGAAATGTCATTCAAAATGTTTAAAGGCATTAACAAAACTGAGTTTTGGAACGATGGAGTAAAAAAATATAGAGTCGTTTCCTTATTTAGTGGCGGAGGCGCAATGACAGCAGGATTCGTTAATACTCAAGGTTTTGAATCTGTTATGGCGATTGATAGCGATATCCCTGAACAAAATCCTTTTGATTATCAATTAGAAGGGAAGACGGCCAACTATACATCTTGGACAGTTGAAACTTTCAAAAAGAACTTCCCAGACACCCTTTTCTATTGGGGAGATATAAAATCCGTTAATCCGGTCTACATACCTAAAGCTGATATTGTTATTATTTCTCCACCTTGCGTGGAATACAGTGGTTTAGGTTTGAAAATGAAAGGGTTAGTTGAACATTTTGCAACTCATATTGTTCGCATCATTTTAGAAACTGGCGCGTTTGCAATTTTCTTTGAAAATGTTCCAGCCTATTTTAAGAGTCAAACATTCGAAAAAATCAAAAGTATGCTTTCAGAAGTGTTTGTGGAATGGCACGAACAGGATTTAAACAGCTATGATTTGGGAGCTGTAGAATCAAGAAATCGTCGTTATGTAGTTGCTTTTAGAGATAAAACAATATTTGAATTCCCAGAGATGCCTCAACTGCCTAATAACCGTAGAAAGAAAATACAATCTTTCTTAGATGATGAGTCTACTGTTAAATGGAGACCAATTGAAGGCACTGTGATGAACTCTTTCTTAACTACCCATAAAGAAAAGTTCGCACACACGGGCTTTACTAGCGAAAAAAACAAAATGCTTGTAGAGGTCAAGGATACAAAGGTTTCTTGTTTTGTTAAAGGTTACGGAAAAATACAATCTGTATGTTCTTACTTAAAAAATCCTAAAGATAGCTCTCAATGGAGACCTTTTACACCAAATGAAATTAAAAGGATGATGAATTATCCAAATTGGTTTGAATTCCCTAATAATATGTCAGTCACACGACAACTAGAGGTTCTTGGTAATTCAGTAAACGTTATTGCTGTTGAAGGTACAGCTTCCAACATTAAAACAGCGTTATTGGCACACGAAATAAAAATGGATGAGGAGAAAACACGGGAGTTAGACAAACTAGCTCAACTCAAGGCAGAGTTACACAGACTAACACAACTCGAGGCAGAGTTAAAAAGAGAACAAGCGAGAATAGCCAAAATTGAAGCTGAAAAAGAAAGATGTTTGTTCTGCTCTTAATTTCATAAAACATATTGTAATTAATATAAAAATAAGCAATTACAAAGGAGAAGAGTTATTATGATCAATTGGGAAGAGTTAGACAACATCGAGTTCAAAAAAGAAGAATTTAGCTTCTTGGAGGATATTCTTAAAGACGAAAAAGGTAATCAACCTATAACTTTAATGTCACCACTTAATAAATACACCTTTATATCAGGTATGAACGAACTTTTAATAAACATTTTAAATGTTAGTAAACAGCTAACCGTAACGTGCTTTCAGATAAATAATGAAAGGAAGAAACAGGCGGCTAAACAAGCACTTGAAAAATTCGCAAAAGAGAAGGGTTATACTTTAAATTTTTAATTTAACCCTCTTAACAAATAGAATACGATAAACCTCTAAACAACCAGTATCTTACTGGTTGTTTTCTTTTATTTAAAAGAATAATTTATCTTTATTTTTTTCCAAAAATATAAATTTTGACCTTATAATCTGAAAAATCAATGAAAGGAAGATTTATTTATGTTTATTGGAAAAATAGGAGTTAAAAAAATTGTAAAATATGGTGTTGTTTTGGTGGTTATTGTTCCTCTTTTATTTGTAGGAGGATATACAATTTACAGCAAAGCGAAGAGCCTATTACCTGGTCAAGCAGAGGCAAAGACAGTGGTAGAAAACCCTGTTAAAGAAAAGAAACCAGATGAGAATTTAATAGTAACACTAAGCGATGAAGATTTTGGAGAAGTAGAAGCTGTGCAATTACTTTTTGGTTATAAGGGACACTATAGTTTCAAATACGGACCAGAAAGAAAGCTTTTATACGAGGTTTCAAAGAACGATGGATTCTTTGAAAAAATAGGGAAATCTATTGCGAACTCAACAGATCTATTTCTTAATGAAAAGAAATTAAAGTTTAAAGTGAGTAGCATTACATTGCTTGGTTATGATGGGTCGGAAATGTCGAAGGATGATTTTCAATATCAACCTTCAACTAAAACACTTTACGTGAACCCGCCACGATTACAAATGATTACTATTACTAAACGCTCACACGGCGATATGAAGCAGGGAGTTATCACAGCCTTATTTGATGCTATGACACTTAAACAAATTGACGATTTCTATGCAGGGGCGGATAAAGAGGCTCAAAACCGATTTAAAAACGATCCTAAAGAAATCGAAAAAGGATACGAATTCACTAATAATGCATACGAGGAATTAATACTAAAGAAAAACCTATCTGTAAAGGTAGACAAAGTGGTCTTCAGAAAGAACTACGAAGAAGTAAATGTTATTAACGATGAATTAAGTAGCCTTACATACGACAAAAAAGTAAAACCTACTGAAGTCGATGTACCTGAAAAAAAAGAAGAAACTAAAAAATAAAATTAAAACATTTTAAGGAGACGATTAACAATGAAAACATTTTTCAAATACAGAAAAGAAGCAATCCGTAAATCATATTCTTGTTATAAAAGCGAAGTGAAGGCTTTAAGAAGGAACGATTTAGTAGAGGTATTGCTTGAAAAAATGGATGGAATCGAAGAAAAAAATAACATTTTGATAAGTTTAATCGAAGAACACGCATTAAAAGTAGAAGAGTGCATTTCCCACGAAGCGGCTTTGATAGAACAAGAAACTGACCTTGAAGCTTTAAGGTTAAATAACTTTAAGATCAGTGGAGACAAAGCTTCTAATGCTATCCTAGAAAAACAGAAAATAATGGGGCACATAGAATTTATTAAGAGCGAAATGGCTCCTATACAAGCCCGTAAAGAGGAATTAGATAAAGAAATTTATAGTTTAAAAGCAAAACTATCCGAGGAAGTTGCCGTTATAGAGAAATTTGCTCAAAAGGAAGATATTCAAAATCAGATAGTATCGAAAGTTGGTTACGCAGATAACACCGAAAACGGAATAGCTCGTCATTTCAAGCCTTTTTCTCAGGCTGCAAAAGAATTTCATAAGGATTTACTTAAAATTAAAGAGCATTTGGAAAAACCAAATGTTGAACCTGATGAAAGACTTAAAATAAAAGTTTACGAAGAGTCTTCCATTTTAGAAGCAGTAATTGAATTAAAAGAACACTTTTCTGTTGCAAAGCAGTTTGTGGTTTCTATCAATTCTGAAGCGCCTTCAGTCGAAATCGGTGTATTAGAGCCAGATACCGATGGAGTACTCAAACCAGTACTTATTGGCAGTGGAGTTGATTTTGAAAATATTGTATGGATAGACAAAAATTATGATGATACCTATATTACAAAACTTCACCAACGTCTTATTACTTGTAGAAGACTTGCCGCTAATCGAGAAAAAGGTTTTGAGAGAATTAGAAAATTAAAAGCAATTACAATGGGCGAAATCTCACTCTTTGACGAAAAACTTAACAAGGAGGTCTATTAATGTCTAACGCTTTTAAAGTAAGGTCTCATATAAAAAATCTTGCAGTCACCCCTAATGAAATAGCAATAGCACGAAAGCGATTAGCGGAAAAAGAAAAAGAAGCAATTCAGAATCCTAGTAAAGCGGTAAAATTCACAATGGCTACCGCCTTAATAACTACAAACCTTGCATTTCAAACACATATAGGTAAAACAGCTAATGATGTTAAAACAGAAGTAACAGACACCACTTATAAAGTTAAAGAAACTGTTAATACTTTTAACCCTGATAAAACAGATGTTAAAGCGCAAGAAATAGTATCATCTGCTAAAAAGGACTATGGTAAACAGTACTACTCTGAAAGTGGTAAATCACAAATTGCTACTGTTGTTAAAGCAGAGGCCGAAGCTTATAGCAATTCAATGGTTAGGATACTTCCTGCTAATGAAGTCGCTAAAATAGTGACTGTAGGTGTTAAGGATGATACTTTTAACCCCTATGTAACTTACTATACCAAAGAAAAAAACGTAGAAGTATATGCACCGCAGGGAGGGAAAGTCATAAAAAGTGATGACAAATCACTAGTAATTGAACATCAAAGCCACAACCAAAAGTACCTTTCCGTTGTTAAAGGTCTTAATACTTCAATAAAGGAAAACTCAACCATTAAGCAAGGTGAAGCGCTAGGTAAGGCCGTAGATGGAATTGTAAAGTTTACTGTCGCTAAAAGTTTTAATGGTAAAGAAGCTTCAGATTTTATTCATCCTAACAAATTTGTAGATATGAAGAAATCTAGTTTATTAAACTATAAAACAGGTAAAGTTGAAAAGGAAGCAGTTGTTGCCAAAACAACAACTGCTACTACAAATACTTCACCTGCACCATCTAATAAAGCTACAACTGAGCAGAAAGAAGTTATTAAAGAACTCCCTTACGGTCAATTAATTTTAGATCGTGCAGCAAAATACAACGTAGACCCAGTATTGGTTGCCTCCCTTATTACGCAAGAATCGGGTTTTGATAAGGATATTAAATCTTCGGCAGGAGCCAAGGGGTTAATGCAACTAATGCCACAAACAGCTCAAGGGTTAGGAATCAGTGTTAGTGAACGCTCTAATCCAGAAAAAAATGTAGATGCAGGCGTTCGTTATATAAAACAGCTAATAGATTACTATGACGGCGATGTTGTAAAGGCAGTGTATGCTTATAATGGGGGTCCAGGTAATGTAGATAAATGGGTTAAATATGGAATAAAACCATCTGAAAGCGGTCTAGGAAATTCTGCACTGTGGGACAAGTTAAATATCCCATTGAAGGATCGACCAAGAGAAGAAACTAACGAATATGGCCCAAATGTTCTTGCTCACTACAAAAAATATGCAGGACAAGCACAAGCAAGCACTCAAACCAAAGAAGCAACATCATCTGTTACTTCTCAAGAGAGTAGTAAACAAGTGAAGCTTGCTAATGTTGATTATAGACAATGGCTTTTACCAAAAGATTCAGATGTTGATCTAGAAAAAGTAGATTATAAACTTTTACTAGCAGTTGCTAATATGGCTAAAAATCACGGTAAGCCTATTACTGTTTCATCTGGATATCGCTCTATTGAAAAACAAGCAGAGCTGTATAAAGGGTATAAACAAGGTCTACCTGGATACAACAAAGCTGCAGAACCAGGCAAAAGTAACCACAATACTGGCTTTGCAATTGACGTAAATGGATGGATGCAAAATCTACCCGATGAGGAGTTTGCTAAATACGGTTTACATAGACCTGTAACTGGTGAGAACTGGCATTTGGAGACTACTGATACGAAAGGTAAGTCATTCGCTGAAGTTAAAAAACTTGAAAAAACTACTGCTGAAAGTTATGAAAAAGAACTTAAAGCAGAGACAACACAAGAAGATAAAACTTCTAAAACCAAAGATGCTTCAAAAGATGTTTCTAAAGAAAATAACAAATCTGAAGCATCAAAATCTGATAACAAATCTAAAGAAAAGAAAGACAATGACACTCCAGAATCTAAAAAAGATTCTTCTGAGTCTTCTAAGGAGGAAAAAGAAGTGAATACTTCTGATTCTAAAGAAGAAGCCAAGGAAATAAAAGGAGAGGAACAGTCATCTGATTCAACAGAGAATGTTAATACAGACGAAGCTAAAACAAATAAACCTAATGAATCTGGTGAACAATCAGAATCAAAAGGTGAATCACCTGCACAAGAAGAGAAGTCCGATAATCAAGAGTCGGATAAAGCCCTAGAGCATTCTTCTAAGGAAAAAGCAGATGATAAAATAGATACAAAACAAAATGAAGAAAACAAATCAGATACTAGTAAAGCCGGAACAAAAGCTGAACTAGAGAAGCAATTGAAAGAAAAACTTGCTAAATCTGATGAAGGTTCATTCATTTATCACAAATTCTTTAATTAAAAGTATAAGAGCAGATATTCTTTATGAATATTCCTGCTCTTTTTTTGAATTTAGTAGCCCTTAAAATTTTAAAAAACCATTTGTTATTTCCTAAAACCTAGATATAAAAAATAACGACTTTAAATTAGGAGGTTTTTAAAACAATGGAAAATAAATTTTCAAGGGAATCAAAAGTAGTTCGAACTAGTAGAGTATTCCCAAACGATATTAATAATCATAATACCTTATTTGGCGGAAAATTAATGAGTGACGTTGATATGACAGCCTCAATATCTGCAGCTAGACATTCAAGATGTGAATGTGTAAAAGCATCTACTGATAGCGTGGATTCTTTATCTCCAATTACAGAACGCGATTCAGTATGCTTTGAATCATTTGTTAGTTGGACAGGAACGACTTCAATGGAAGTGTTCGTTAAAATTATAGCGGAGGATCTGAAAACGGGAGTGCGTAGAATAGCTGCTACTGCCTTTTTAACTTTTGTAGCATTAGATGATGAAGGGAACTCCGTGAAAGTTCCTAAAGTTATTCCTGAAACAGATGAAGAAAAGAAATTATTTGAAACCGGCAACCCCAGGGCACAAATAAGAAAAGTATGACGCCTAAAAAGTAAAGAACTTGCCAATTTCTTAACAACAACAAAGCCCAGGGAAAAAAGGATGAGCATATTAGTTCATCTTTTTTTGTTATTTTCACCATTATCCTCTCTTGGTGCTAAACTCTAAACGGTTAAAAAGTTAAACAAAAGATAGAACACTCGTAAAAAAATTTACAAATAAACACACTAAGGAGCTGTAATTATGTTATTAACAAAAGAACAAGAATTAAAAAATATGCAAGGTGTTAACTCTGTAGAACTAGAAAAACAAAGAGTTAGAAAGTACTCACAAGAACCAGCAGTAGTAAGCGACTTAGCTGGAATGGAATTCGAAATCCAATTTGGAAAGAAAATGTTAGAACAGCGTTTAAAATTAGAAATGAAACAAGAAGATTTGGCGAGGTTAGTAAACACGACACCTATAGTTATTGACCATTTCGAAAACGCTCGTTTTGTAAAAAAACCTAAAGAAGGGGATGTTTATCCGCCAATGAACTTAGAACTTATGGAAAAGATAAAAGAGCATTTATATATTTTAGATTAATACTTTAGAACAAAAAAGAGACTTATTGTAAGTCTCTTTTAACATACAAATTACTTCTATACCAGCTACCTTTTTGCTCCTTTTTAAAGTAAAATTATACAAAATATTAAATTAGAAAGTTGAGATTTAAATTATGCTTAATATTAGTGAAATTAAAGAAATCCTCCCTCACCGCTATCCATTTTTACTTGTTGATCGTATTGTCGAAGTAGAGGAAGGTGTGCGTGCTGTAGGAATTAAAAACGTAACGGCTAATGAAAAGTTCTTTAACGGACATTTTCCAGAGTATCCCGTAATGCCAGGAGTTTTAATTGTAGAAGCGCTAGCTCAAGTATGCGGAGTCATTATGCTATCAAAAGACGAGAACAAAGGGAAGCTAGGCTTGTTCGCCGGTATTGATAACTGCCGCTTTAAAAAGCAAGTAGTTCCTGGAGATCAGTTACGTTTAGAAGTTCAAATTACTCGAGCTCGTGGCTCAATTGCAAAGGCAAAAGCAATTGCCACTGTCGATGGAGAAATTGCTTGCGAGGCTGATGTTACTTTTGCTCTTACAAAATAGCTCAAATGCTCAATTAAAGAATATGAACCCTAACTCTTCGTTTAATCATTTAAGGAAACATTTAAGTTTAAATATGGAATATATGGGGAAGATACCATATGAATAATATTTAAATGGAGGCTTTAAAATGAACAAAGGAAAAGTAAAATGGTTTAATTCAGAAAAAGGGTTTGGTTTTATTGAGCAAGAAGATGGAGACGATGTTTTTGTACATTTCTCCGCAATTCAAACAGAAGGTTTTAAAACACTAGAAGAGGGTCAAGATGTTACATTCGACATCGAAGAAGGACCACGCGGTCAGCAAGCCGCTAATGTTCAAACAGTATAAATAAAAATATTATGCAATACACATACAAAAAAACAACAATATGAAGAGACAGATTACTCTTCGTAGTGTTGTTTTTTTCTTATAGTTACGTTAGATGTTTCACCTTCTAACTTATCAGCGATATCAAAGAACTTACGAAAGAACTTACCAATGAAATCACTTATGAAAACTAAGACTATACAACCCAATATCTCCAAAAATAAAATTCCCATTAGAACAAACCAGCCAGCACTCTTTTCGAGATGTGCCATTCCAATATAATTTCTATTAATGAATTCATTTCTGACTATATAAGTAAGACCAATACCACTTAGACCGGCATATAAAAGCCAAACTTTTTCTTTTGCCTTATTAGAAAGGTACTTTACTAAGAGAATAATAATTAACCCCACCAATACTAAAAAAGCTAATACCCAAAGATATTCCACCACTTTCTCTCCTTTCGAACCGAAATTTATCATATATTTATTTAGACGAAGAAACCAGGGTAAATTATGCAAATTAAGAAGGCTAAGAGCACTTTTAATACAAAAAGAAATGTGTTAATGAACGTATTTAAAGAAGTGTAATTTCTTATTTAGAAGATGGTGAATGATATTTGTTTTATAAAACTACTCAAAATAATAAAGAGGTAAATGCAATTAACAAAAGAGTAGCAACCACTCTAAAGGTTTGCATATTAATTGGAATATTATATTTTAGTTTTTTGCAATTTAAGATTATACAGTACGCTAATACAACTATTCCTAAAAATGCAGATTACATAATCATTCTTGGCACTAAGGTTAATGGGACAAAACCTTCTTTAACTCTCAAAAATAGAATTGATACAGCTGTAAATTACCTTAAGAAAAACAGGGAGACTATTGCTATTGCATCAGGGGGGAAAGGACCAAACGAAGGTATCTCCGAAGCTATAGCCATAAAACAAGGACTAATCACAAAAGGGATAGGGGAAGGTAGAATTATACTAGAAGATCAATCTTCACGAACTACAGAAAACATTGCATTTTCTAAGAAATTGGTACCTGATGAAAAGGAAACAGGGATAGTGGTTAGCAATTACTTTCACATTTACAGAGCTCGAAGCATAGCAAAGGATAACGGTCTTAGTCTGTATGCTCTTCCTGCAAAAACTCCAATTAAAGAAGCTCCTAAATGGTACTTCAGAGAATACCTGGCCATCACTAAGTATTATCTAGAAAAGACTCATATTATTAACTAACCCTTCTTCTCCCAGCAACTTTATAGTGCAAAACGCTCCCCTAAACTCTATACTTAGTTTAGAGATTGTCGACAATAAATAAAGATAATACTTCATACTATGACAGAGGTGATTTAGGTGTCTTTAGATAACCAAAATAACGAATTAGAGAATGCAAATATTGACGAATTCACTATGAAAAAGTTAGAAAAACATTTACTAGAAAGAGTGCAAGATTTAAATTCCCTAAAAGCAAATGTAACAACTTTGCAAGGTGCGCTAGACTACCTACAAAAATATAGAGGTTCAGTTAACTTGTCACTGAACACTTACGATTCTTACAAGAAAATATGGATTTCTTCTCAGACTATAATGTTTGCCCACATAAATGAAGACAACTTTGATAATCGTTGGTATGTTATTGAGGAAAGTGGTAAAACGCAAATGAGAATTTCTAAAGACTCGTTAAACTATTACATTTTAGATAGAATTGAGAATGATGGTATACATTTAGTATTTTCTTATACAATCTAAAGACATATATATAGCAAATAAAAAAACTGATATATACACGTTATATCGGTTTTTTTTATTTCTCAATTACCCACTTTAAGACCTTACCTTCAACAAACAACTCAAACCTTAAGAACGCCTCGATAGTTCACAACTCGCTTATGTTCATATAAAAACATAAACTTTCATAACATCTCATAATAAAAACTAATATCTAATACCATAAACTATTAATTCATAATAAAAACTAAAAATACACAGAAATTCATAGGTATTTCCATATATTATTAAAAAATATGCAATATAAATGAAACTTACTAAAAAATTTTTATGTATTATTCATTTTTGATGTATTTGATTTTACTTAAGTAACAGAGTATCTGAGCATTAATAGGAAAAATTTAGTTTTACACTTGTATTTTCTTTTAATGTATAATACCAAATTGTCCTAATAAAAAAATATATCAAAAAACATAAATGGCGAAGAAAATTGTACAACTATACTTTTACTCGCTTTCTATTTAAAAAATATCTTAATGCGAAAGTTTTATTCTACGGAGTGTGTTACATAATGTTACTAGTAAAAGAACAACAACAAACAAAATCAAATTATCGCAAGTGGACAAAAAAAGAAGAAGAAAAGTTAGCTTCCATCTATGGAACTAAATCAATTTATAGTATTGCACGGATCTTAAACAGAAACCCTAGCGGTGTTTTAAATAAAATCAAACGAATGAAATTATCTAGCAGCAACGAATACCAAGGTTTAATTAATATTACACAGTTTAGCAAAATTCTTAATGTCCACGCTTCCACAATTAATGTCTGGATTAGGAACCGAGAGTTCCCTTATACAAGAAGAGTAACTGCTTTTAAGCATTCCTATATATTAATTGATGTAGACGAGTTTTGGGAATGGGCAGAAAAAAATAAAGATGTAGTAGATTTCTCTAAAATACAACCTCAAATTTTGCTTCCTGAGCCTGAATGGTTTCAAGTTGAAAGGGAAATTGATAAAAAGACGAGTAGAAAAGGGAAGCGTTATTACACAAAAGAAGAAGATGAACTAATCTGGAACTTATACTACAATGAAAAATTAAATTACAAAAATATTGCCCAGAGGCTTGATCGTCCGGAAGGTTCAGTTTCTAAGAGGTTATCCAGATTAAGGATAAAGCGGGATACTAACATTGCTAATTAAACCAGCTTTAAAATTCATATTACATATCTAACTTTTAGCCCTAAAGTTTACTATGCATTTTTGAGATTTTAGCCTTATGGAGATGGTACATATATGTCTTTAACAGCTCCTCACTTTAGAAGAGAATGGACAAAAGAAGAAGAAGAAAAATTAGATTACTTTTATGGCAAAAAACCAATTAAACAAATAGCTAAAATGCTGAACAGAAAAAACATCCCAGGAATCCGAACGAAAATAAGCAGAATGGGTTTATCAGCAAGTTATAAGCACCAAGGACACCTTACTTTAAGTGAATTCGCAGATCTTTTAGAGGTTAGCGATTATAAAATAAGACGCTGGATCAAAGATAAGAATATGCCCTCAAAAGAAGTTGTTACAGCCTTAAAAAAGAAGTATACATTAATTGAAGTGAGCGAATTCTGGAAGTGGGCAGAAGTTAACAAAGAAGAAGTTAATTTCTACAAAATAAAGCCTTACACTTTGTTACCAGAACCCCCTTGGGTTAACGAAGCAAGAGAGAAAGATAAAAGAGAAATCCCGTTAAGAAGAAACAAGTTTTTTACAAGTGAAGAAGATCAACAGCTTCTTCACTTGTACTTCAAAGAAAATTTAACACAAAAAGCAATAGCGTCAGCAATGAATAGATCACGCGATTCTATAAGAAATAGGTTAGCAAGATTAAGAAAGCAATAATTTAAATGCAAACAAAAAAGCAGCTTGTTCATAGCTGCTTTTTTGTTTGCATTTTAGCGACTTTAAAAGATAAAAAAAGAATCAGGCTTTATGTCATAAGCCTGATTAACAGAGAAAAGTTTCTAAATTGGGATCGAATGATCAGCAATTATCCTGAGCTGTATGTACTACTATACTATCATAAGGGGGATAATATGGTTATTGCATTGCAAGTGAATAATTACTTTACTAAGATAGTATAAATTACTTGAAAATAATTTGCAATAGTTTTTTATTGATTTTTTTTTAGGTGTAAAAACATAAATGGTTAACTAAAACTTTAATGTTTCAAAAGCAAAAAAAAATAAATAAACGCTGTCCCTAACGTAGTGTAGCGCGCCTGAGCATTGGGACGAGACAGCATTTATTTATCATCAAGACCTTATAATCTTGGTTTGACGGTTTAGTTAAAGTATAGAAAATAAATATCGGTCATTTACCTTCGAATATTATTATATAAAAAATAAAATTAAAAATCAATATATTTTTTTATTTGTATAAAAAAATAAAAGAGAAAGATTAGTGTCAATCTTTCTCCTAGATTTTATCTTAACATATTGCTAGTAACGAACTAGTTCTTTTCACCTTTTTAAATATTTGATCCTTCTTTAATACAGAGACTCCATTTCGATCTTTTTCAACCATCACATAATAATGCTTCATATCCACAAAAGGAAGTTCACTCCGAGATTCTACAAATATCGCTTTACTAAGTTCTATAGTATATTTATGCTGTTTACTTTTAGATAAAAATAGCTCCTCGTTTAGACTATTACCTTTAATAGCAAGTGTATACAGTATTTGCGTTCCTATTTTCATATTCAAAATTATACCGCTCCTTAATTTTTTCAGATGGTAGCATATATTCAAATCTTTTTAGAAAATAGAAGGAATTTAAGTTCCTTCATTATTGTTTAATAAGGTAAAACTATATAGGCCACCCAAGCCCAGTCAGAAAGTGCCTGCTATGCAATTCACTTAAAGCATAAAAAGAAGCTAATCTTGAATATGAATAAAAAGGGCAGAACCTATTTACGGATATTTAAGGATTTGCACTATAATAATAGGTTCATTTCTTAAAGGAGAAGGGAGGATTGTCTTTTGAGCTCAAAATATAAGAAACGTGTGAGGTCAGAAGCACCTGATAAAACTTATCTAACCAAAGGTTGGGGATATTTCGCAGCTCTTGCACTGTTGCCGTATGCAATTGTAAAATCCCTTTGGGCATCGGGTTCAACGGTAGGACTTACCACAAAACAGGCTGTACAAGAAGTAGCAGGGTTTGGTGATACATTAAAGGATGGATCTGCTTTTTTATATAAGTTATATATCGCCGGAATAGACTTCACAGCTATCTTGGCAATACTGGCATCTTTATTTGCCTTAGCTCTCGTTACTTCCTGGGGAGAGAAGCTACCAAAATGGTTATTAATCATACCAGGATGGTCAATTGGAGTGTTGACACTTCTAGTTAGCTCCTTGACTGCTCTTCAATTTTTAGGGGTGCTTCCAAAAGGGTACACCGAAGGGTTAGCCATTTGGGTGTATGTGATAACATACGGAGGATTGTTCTTGTGGGGAGTAACTGTATTTATAGCGACGCTGTCGTTTCAGCATCGTATTAAAAACAAAAAGTCTCATAAAGGGTATTATGAGCAATAATTTACCTTTAATGCTTTTCATAAAGAAAATGACGTATGCTAGTTCATACGTCATTTTCTATGTCATTTGTTCAAAAATATCTTAAAACGCAACCTTTAAATAAGCTAATGACCGCTTTCTTCTTAACTTACAATTTAAACTTATTAATTGATGTATTAAGTTGATTTGCCATAGCGCTTGTTTCTTCTGTAACAGCACTTACATCTTGAATTGAAGCAAGTGTTTGCTCGCTTGAAGAAGATACCTCAACAGCATTATCTGTAGTCTTCTCCATAATAGTTTGGAGATCCGTTACCGTTTTTAACAACTGTTCCGCAATTTCAAATTCACTATTAGCTAAGTTAGATAAGGATTCTATGTCCTTAACAGTACTTCTTACAGCATCTAGAATCTGCTCTAGAGAGAATCCTGTTTCTTGTACAGATTGAACACCATCATTTACAACTTCTTTATTTTCAGCCATAGAAACAGACGATTGTTTACTCGCTTCGGAGATCTTCATTGTTAGAGCGGTTACTTGTTTTGCCCCTTCATTTGTCTCTTCAGCTAATTTTCTTACTTCATCAGCAACTACCGCAAAGCTCTTACCAGCTTCACCAGCTCTAGCAGCCTCTATAGACGCATTTAAAGCCAATATATTCGTTTGTTCAGCAATATCAGTAATTGTATGAGCAATTACCTTAATTTCACGCGTATAAGACTCTAGAAGGGCAATTACTTCTTCAGTATTAGTTGTTTTATCTTTAATCAAGGAAATCTGTTGAATTAATTGGTTCACATTATCCATTCCGTTTTGAGCAGAGGAGAGGGTAATTGAAGAGTTAGCTGAGGAATTAGAAGCAGTTTCTTTTGCTTTTTCAATAAGCTCATATAACGTTTCTAATGACTGAATAGCTGTACCTGTATATTCCTGACCAAGTTTAGCACTATTAGATACATCTTCAATCGAATTAGCAATATTTTTAGAAGCAGATACTAACTCTTGAGCACTAGTAGCAGTCTCTTGAGAAGCATCCGACAGTTCTACGGAAGCTGTATTAACCGTATTTAATAAATCTTTTAGGTGAGCAGACATTTTATTTAATGATCTAGCCAAGTCACTTGTTTCATCTTTTCCCTTCACCTCAATATCTTCACCTGTAAAATCACCGTCAGCCATTTTTTCTAAACGATTTTTTACCGAATTCAAAGATGTAGAGATCTGATGAGAATAATACCAAGCAACTAATATTCCTACCACCAGTGTCACAAATAACACAATAAGAGAATTTGTAAGAATAATATTAGCACTTTTGTTGAAATCTTGAGAATAGGTTCCAGAAGAAACAATCCATCCCCATTTAGCTTCTTTTGAATAAACAAGCTTCTCTGCATTTTTCTCAGGATCATTAGGTAACGGCCATTGGTATTTAACCAGACCATTTCCGCTTGTAACGCTTTCTACGATCATTTTTCCTACGGAATTACCATCAGGGTCTTTATTATCCCATATGTTTTTCCCTTCAGAAGAAGGGTGTCCTAAGAGCTTACCATCTTTAGAGATAATAAAAGAGTAGCCATTGTCTCCAAGATTAATATCCTTATTAATTTCCCTAGTTCCATCTGATTTTTTAGGACCTAGAAAACTTTCTATTACCATTTCTTTAGCTTGATCTAATGATATATTTCCTTTTTGCACTTGAGCATCTAACTTGTTGATTTCCTCCACAATAACATTTGTATTGTTTTTAAGTGTTGTTTCCCCAAGATTTGATAATTCTTTTTTTGATAATGTGTACGCGGTAACTCCAAGCACGCCACTAGAAACGATCAGTAAAGATGATGTAAGCAACAGCAGCTTTGCTTTAATTTTCAATTGAATCACTCCTTTTATGTAAAATGCGAAATAAATAGCTAAAGATTTATAACACAAAATAGGAAAATAAATCAATTTTTTAGACACTTTGTTAATTGCTTTGTTTCTTGTATTTTCGATTCTCGACTTTTAAATATGATGCCGGATAATTAACCGGTTTTTGTTTGATATTTATATAGACGTTGGGAGCAAAAACTGGCAATACTTCCTCCAGAAATGTATCTATTACCTCTGAGAACACAACTCTTACTTCAAACGTGATGCTATTATCTTTCGCGCTAAAGTTCTGATAAATGTTTGTAGCAGAAGGAGATATACCTAATGAAAAATTAAATAAGGCATATCTACCACGTTTGGTTTTATACTCAAAACGTAATGCGATCCAGTAAGGACGATTTATTTTTTGCTTTACCTCACATACACGAAGGCCCTTAATATTTTGATAATAAACTTGAATTTCTTCACTTTTATCTAATAGCTTTTCTAACATCCTTAACGCCACCTTTATGTAGAAATGTCTTGCTACTAATTTTAGCGGAGTAGGGAGACGTTTAGGAAAACTTCTCTGGTAGAGCCTTTTTAAGCTGTTTTTTAATATCTTATAATGTCCCTAGAAAAACATAATAGAGGTGATATTATGGAAGCAGCAGCTATTAAACAAGAGGAAAATACACAAGTAGACAAAGAATTGTTTAATCAACAAGTGACTAAAGCAAAACTTGAAAGAGCCTTGTTACAAATACACCATAAGCAACAGCAAAGAAAAGATTTAGGGGAAGAAATTAAGGCTTTAAAAGAAGAGGTACACGACCTGTTTTTAGAAGTTGAGTTTCCTACAGTAGTTCAATCAGAAGATGGCACATACATATGTGTACAGGAGAAGGTTGTAGAAAAAGATGTCTTTGATAAAGATGGATTAGCCCTGGAATTAAATATGGACAAGAAAGAGATTTCTAAACCTTGGGACTACAGTTTCCTTACCTATAAAGGCAAGTTAACTCCTAAGATGATTGCAAAGCATACGCACTCACAATCTCTTAAATCGGTTAAAATATCGCGCACTAAGAGAAATCCATTAGAAAAGAATACTAAAAAATTCAAGAAAAAGTAACGTTAATTGTTTTTGCACAATGTAAAGGCTAAAATATAGTGAGTAAAACATTACAGATGATAAGCCTAAACAAGGAAACAAGGAGAAGTCCATATTGAAGCCATTAAAAAAATTAGGATACGTTTGTGTAGGTATGATTATTACTGACATCAACGGAGTAGAATTGACTGTAACGGATATTATAATTCCTTCTACTAAAACAAGCGTTAACAGCGCAGTCATTCCCAAAAACAATGATTTAGTATTGCAACTAGACTCTAAACAGTATTTATCAACCGATATAGGGTGGCGTAATTTAGATCATCGTATATTAGTGAAAAACTGGAGAGATTTTAACCCACCAATTAATAATTAGATTTATGAGAGAGTTTAAAATAAGACACCTAGCCCCTAACGCTAGGTGTCTTATTTATAATGAAACTTTTCAGTTTTAACTATATTGTTTGACCCAAAAACTAAGCCGCGCTAAAAGTAATAGCAAGATAAGCTTGAGGTTTATTCACTGAAAGCAAATTTAGTAACTTTAATTTGTATTGGTTAATTTCTTCTTTTAATATTCCTTTTGAATATGCAATATCATCAATTAATTTATAAGCCTGTGAGTAATTAGCCGGTGTAGGTTCTTCAAACTTTATGAACTGAAAGCAGTCAGTAGCAAGCTGATCCAAAAAAGCAGTATATATAAAAAGTTCCTTTTTATTTTCATAGGGGATATTAGCGAAGAATAAAAAATGTTCTTCAAAGAAGTTCTGCAATTCCATAAACCGTTTTTCAATAATACTACTCGATGATATACTCATTTCTTTTGAACATTCATCTTCAGTAAATAGGTACCCAATTACACCCGAAAGTTCTTCTTTAATTCCTTGCTCCTCTAAAATAAGTAACGCGAAACAAGAAACACCGTCCATCATCATTCCGCTAGAACCATTATAGATAAAAGGAATATTCGAAAAGGGGACTAGAAATGGTTCATTCTTCTTAAAATTATATACTGATTCATACATTAATTTTTTCTACCTTTCTTTAAATCAATATTGTTTTTAAATCAACTATGTATAATTTCAAGGCATCTTATATTTGATTGATCCGTTTAATCTGTTTATTCTAATTCACTGTTATTTTCTGCTCATCTACAAGTTACATTAAAACTTTATTCCATTCTAAAACATTTAAATCTTCAGGTGAAAAAAAGATACTTACATCTCCTACAAAGAAACAAGAACTATTTTGAGAACAAAATCATTTTATTTATCAAGCTTTTTATTACCTCTAAAAAATCTTTGTTTTTTTTATTGACCTTTGCTTAATTAGGTTTATAAAGAGCTCAGAAAGAGGAAATGGAGGTGTTAGATATGGTTAAAAATTTATTCAACCAATTTAGAAAAGAAGAAGATGGCGGACTAGTAGAGTATCTCATTCTAATTGCAATCGCAGCAGTAGCCGCTGCACTATTGTTCCCAGGCTTACGAAAAAATCTAATTAGTTGGTTTAACGATATGGTTGACAACGTTAAAACTGGTATTACTGGTAAAACGAATGTTACTACAAATGCCGGTGACACTGTTAACGGTGGCGGTTCTAAAGTTACTGGTACTTGGTAATCATAGGGGGAGTTTAATATTCCCCCTTACCAAAAATATTGCTTTTTTTAGAACAAACCATAAAAAGTATGTATAAATAAAACAATTATTAAAAGATGGAGGTGTTATATATGGTTAAAAACTTATTCAATCAATTCAAGAAAGAAGAAGACGGGGGCTTAGTAGAGTATCTCATTCTAATTGCAATCGCAGCAGTAGCCGCTGCACTATTGTTCCCAGGCTTACGAAAAAATCTAATCGGTTGGTTCAACGATATGGTTGATAATGTTAAAACTGGTATCACTGGTACTACAGGAGCAAACGGCGCAGGTACTCCAGGAACTGGTTCAGGATCAAAAGTTACTGGTACTTGGTAACAGAAAAGAGAATTGGATATCCAATTCTCTTTTTATAAAAATCATACTTACAAATTACTGTTAAATATTTACTTTTTTGTTGACCTCTGAAGAAATCACATTATAAGAAGAGTATACGAATGGAGGTGTTAAAGATGGTTAAAAATTTATTCAACCAATTTAGAAAAGAAGAAGATGGTGGACTAGTAGAGTATCTCATTCTAATTGCAATCGCAGCAGTAGCCGCTGCACTATTGTTCCCAGGCTTACGAAAAAATCTAATCGGTTGGTTCAATGATATGGTTGATAACGTTAAAACTGGTATTACTGGTACTACAAGTGGTACTACGGGTGCTGGTGCTACTGTTAACGGTGGCGGTTCTAAAGTTACTGGAACTTGGTAATAAAGAGAAGATATTTCTTCTCTTTATTTTTTTACAAATTCATCTAAACGATTATAAGAGAGTAAAAACTCATTAAGAGGGGAGGAACAGTAGATAAAAAGTATTAAAAGCGAAAAGGCCCAATTATTTATACAGAATTTAATAGGATGTATTTTATGTATTATTTTAGTTTTTACCACGTTTTTTTGTATGTCTTTACTAATTCCGGAAGTTCGACAAAAAATACATTTATGGATTTATTCCCATACACCCCACAACGTGGACGCAATGGCACATATACCAGAAGAAAATACTCCGCAACCAAGTGTAAGTTGGTAAAAGGGGAAGCATTATGTTTCTCTTTATTTTTCCGCAAAAAGTTCAACAAATAGATATAAGCACTCTTAGGACATTCTATTAAAAGGAGTGAAAACGTTATGAAAAGCTTAAAAGATAGTGGATTAAAGGAAGATACAAAAGGAATTATTATATGTATCATTTCAATTTTTATTGTAACCTTTTGCGTGTCCCTGCTCTTTCCTGATGTTCGGTATCATATGATTTTATGGTTAAACAACCTCACTTTTAATTTAGATAAATCTGTAGGACAACCTGTTCTTTCTAATGAAAGTGCAGGTAGTTTGGAACTTAAAAATTATGGAACTTGGTGAGAACTAGAGGTGAGTTTGATTAAAGACTAATTTTATAATTTTTTATAGAACCAGAGGGAACAACAGGTAAAAAAAGCTCTTTCTCTTTCATAAGCCTCACAAATACCTCAATACCTTCATCCTCTTTATTATCCACAGGAATCCAATTAGAAGCGTCTCTATATACAAACTTATCATTGGAAATAATACCAGCTTCTAACTCAATCCATTCATAGGAGTCGTTTCCTTTTTCGGTCTTCTTTGTTGTGCCATCCTCATTGTATTTAGTGAATTTCTTTTTGTATGGTTGAAAACAGTCTTGAACTGTTTTTAAAAGATTATCTAAGTCGAACTGAGCATATTGTTCCGGCACTAGTAGACCGCTACTATCACGCTTATATTTAGTGTAATGATTTAGGGTAAACTCTATGTACCCGAGTAATGGTCTTAATTCCAAAGGAAAAGCAATTGATAAATGCTTGCGTACTTCTTTTTCAAACTTCTTCACATTCGCAGGTTTAATAAGACCAGTGTTTCCATCTTTCTTCTTTACAATCTTTAGTTGAGTCTTTACCTTTCCAGTGAACGGAAAGAAAAAGCGGTGAACCTCAGACAAAAAAAACACCTCTTCCTTTATATATTTAACTAAAAAATTATATAATCATTTTTATAGAAAAAGAATGCTATAATGATCGTACCTATAATGTCCGTATGAAAGGGGTGGGGTAATTGGAGTTTAAATTAAATCGCGCAATTATGAAAAAAGCGGTAGAAACGTGTAAAAAGATTTCTGACAACAAACAAACAGCAAAGGTATGGATTCGATCTTTTACCGAAACAGATATTTTGTTATATACGCAACGTGATGAGAGAGGAATAAAATACTTTCACCATATAAAAACGTTGGAACCTATTGAATCAGAAATTTCTTTTCTAGCTAATCCTTATGAACTGGAAGAACTCTTAAAAGGAAAACAAAAAGAAAAGACTTTGGTTATTCAAGAGCTTGGAGACGTTAGCATTGTTAGAGATACTTCAAACTACGATTCATACATTGATATACAGCACTATACTGGTAGATTCCCCTTAGAGAAGTTACCTTATATGCCAATGAATGATCCTGAAGGTTTTATGGATTTATTAGAAGAAGTGAAAAAGGCCGCTTCAAAAGCGGTGGACGCAATCGAAATTGGAAGCTACGAAGTTTCTTTAAAAGCCCCTCCAATCTACTTAAAGAGGTTTAATTTAGGTGAAGACTTCCCCAAATTCATTTTTCCTTTAGATTACATAAACCAACTAACACAAAACATCATATGGCCAAAAACCAACATTAATAACATATCTCAATGTTCAAAAGGTAACGAGCTCTACATTCGGGTAGAGAGCCAAAACCAAAAAAGGCCGAATGAAAGCTTTCGACAGCTATTTGTCTTATCTGAGAAAAATGCATATTCTCCAACCGCTAAACATTTAGAAGAAGAGATTGTACATACATTTAGAACAAATACCGAAGAACTTTGGGAAGTATTAAATGAGTATCCAGCCGCTATTGCAGATGTATACCTTTATGACCGCAATGGCGATTTAGTAGTGGACCCATACGATAAATCTGGTGAACCATTAGAAGAGAATGAAATATATCCTATCTTTCAGTTAGAGTACGTAGGGAATGTAAAGCGCACAAAAGTTGATCGCAATGGCTTAATGGCTTTACTAAGTGGCTATGTCTCTGAACAAGACATTGATATTGTTAAATACTCAGAAGACGATAGTGAGTATTTTGCTTTACGGGCATATGATAAATTTCTATATAGTATTGTTTCCGCAAAGAAAGAACCTAACTATGCCAAAGTACAAGAAAAGCTTAATAAGCACTTGGAGTATGAAAAAACATTAACATTTCTTCAAGAGTAAAGACATTAGAGTACACAATATTCTAATGTCTTTTTTTAATGCACTTTTATGTTTGCTCACATTTTTTCCATTAATGGTGTTAAACAATACTTTTTTTAACATCGTAGAAAATACAATGAAGATTGTATTATATACACATAGAAAGGAGAATTATTTTGAAAGATACATACAAAGTAGTTATTACCGGTGGCGGAACAGCAGGTCACATTACACCTGCTTTATCAATTGCCCGTTCATTAATAGATAATTTTCAAACTAAAATATATTATTTAGGTAACGAGAACTTCCTTGAAAAAGAATTGGCACATAAAGAAGGCTTCCCATTTTTTCATATTCACTCTCAGGGGATGGAAGGTAAAAACCCTGTAGACAAGTGGAAAAATTTCATAGCTAGAAATAGCAAAGGGATCATTGAAGCTTATCGCCACTTAAAAAATATTAATCCGGACTTTGTAGTAAGTACAGGTGGATTTGTTACTGCTCCAGTATTGGCAGCTGCTAGAATCCTATCTATTCCTTATTTCATTCACGAACAGAATACAGTAATGGGAAGAGTAAATAAGCTATTCGTAAAGAATGCTAAAGAAGTTTACTACTCGTTTGAAGAGACGCTCGGCGGTAAGTCTTTACGAGAGGGAATGACTTACGGAAATCCGGTACCAATTAACGAAGCAATTAAACCTGGAAACAACCTTGTTATTCTTGGTGGTAGCGGTGGTTCAGAATTCTTAAACCAATGGGCTTTAAACTTCGCTAAAGCAAACCCAAAGATTTCTATCCATTTACAAGCCGGCCGTAAAAACATAGAGGCTCTAGAGATACAGAAAGAAAAGGGTAAGCTAAAGAACTTAACTATTCACGGATTTGTTAACATTGTGGAAATGTACGAAAAAGCAAAGGTTGTAGTAACAAGAGGTGGTACCAGCAGTTTATTTGAATTAGCAAACGCGGAAATCCCTTCTATAGTAGTTCCACTACCAAACTCAATGGATAACCATCAATATTTAAACGGTCTTCACTTTCAGCAGCTAGGCGGTATGAAGGTAGTAGAACAATCCGAGCAAAAGAATGACAACACTTTAGATAAAGTTGCTTTAGAATGGCTAAACGATAAAAACATACTAGAAGAAAAGCGAAAAAATCTCCACAACTTCTCCTATAAGAACTGCGCAGATAAGATTTCTTCAGACATTATTACCGTAATGAACGAATTAACTTGAATTTTATAATAGAAAAAGCAGAGCTGTTTTTCCATTTAGCTCTGCTTACTTTGCTTTCTTTATAAATATTGGGCTGCCTAAAACTTCAAACTTTCTCATAACATTTTCAATGCTAGCCAGTTCTTCTTTTGCTGGTACATAGTTTAAACCTTTAGCGCTTTCAATCAATTCTTTAGTCATAATTTTCCCTCCATTACATTATTAGAATAATCACTATACACCATATCTAAACGCAAGTGGAAAAAAAGTAGTCTATTTTATAAAACTTTTACATTTCAATTTATTTACTATAAATTGGGATGATGAAATGAGGCAGTAAACAGGGTAATACAAAAGTACAATAGGTAGAGCGATTAGTAAAACTACTAAGAGATCAAACCAAGTAGGAGGATGCTCTACTTTTAAAGGTTCATAATCTGAGTCAACGTAACTCAAAAACCTTTGATACAACAATTCTGACTCTCTAAGCCCGTTTTCTTTTAATATTGTTAAGAAATATAATATATCATATTGCTTTGGTTGAAATGTTTCTTTATTTGTTGAAAACATACAAGTCAGCTCATTCATACACAAGTTACAAGGATCAAATTTTGGTTGTAAATAGACATTTTCTTTTTGAACACTGTCAGGACTATTTTCGTTTTTTTCTACCTCAAGCTCTAAGGGGTACCCAGTGAGTTTATGCAGGGCCATTAAGCTTAGCTTTTCTCCGAAATGATAAAAGCTTTTCAAGGAGTAGTAATTCTTTAAAGGGCAACTTAATTGTATAATAGCCAAATCGTAAAGTACTTCTACAGAATGAAGCGGGAATTGTTCTTTTAATAATAGATAGTCCTTATAGTAAAGACCAATTATATCTGAGTCTTTTAAATAAAAATAAGTAGCATCTTTAAATTTATTCTTTTGTAAAAAATTCATTTTTACACCTCTTAAAAAATACAGAAGGAATGGGGGATATAGTACATATGATTTTAAGTACAGCAATTATTAAATTAAGTATAGCGGCACTATTAGGAATGATTTTAGGGTTAGAAAGGGAGTTAAGAAGAAAGCCTCTAGGATTGAAAACCATCACTGTCATATGTATTGCTAGTTGCCTAGTTACAATTGTTTCTATACAGTCTGCTTATACATTTTCAAAACCAAATCATATTCAGATGGATCCTTTGCGTTTAGCAGCTCAGATTATTAGCGGTGTGGGATTTTTAGGAGCAGGCGTCATAATGGTTAAGGGTATGACTGTAACAGGCCTTACAACGGCAGCTATAATCTGGGGAGCTTCGGGTATTGGTGTATCGGTAGGCGCAGGCTTTTGGGAAGAAGCGAGTATTGCTCTTATCCTTATTCTTCTAAGCGTAGACTGCTTACCTAACTTACTAAAAAGAATAGGACCAGGACGTTTACGGGAGAAAGAGTTGGAGATGTCAATTATCGTAGCAGCTAATGTAGATATGGAACAGCTACAAAAAGTAATTAAAAGTAAAAAAATAGCTATTCATAGTGTAAGAGTAAAGGACCTATCTACAGGAGAAAGACGTTTAGATTATTGTATTTCTACATATGAGTCCAGATACACGACCGCTGTTTATCAAGACGTTCGTAATATAGAGGGAATACTATCCGTTGAAATATCATCTGTGGGTTAATGAACTCATTATATTCTTAAGACTAAAGTGAAAAAAGGAAAGAAGTGCTCATAAAAAACAACGTTATCTTCATTAGAACTAACGTTGTTTTTTTGTTTTTCACTCTACTAAAAAATTAATAAAAATGAGAAGGAAACGAAATACAAATCATTGATTAATTCAATGAATAATATGAATTTGAGGGAGTGCAGTAGACAATGAATGTAAGTGTTAAAAAAGCGGTTAACGAAGTATCAAATTTTGTTTTCACAGAATTAGAAGGTATGTTTAAGGTGTGGCAAATTGTTTCTTGGATTATGCT
>Ga0058696_1000137_pt1 | contig 30182 bp, 26 predicted proteins | sample AgamicMgSfrz_FD_55077 | JGI IMG/M metagenome (GOLD analysis project Ga0058696, IMG submission 55077) | Agave microbial communities from Guanajuato, Mexico - Mg.Sf.rz | ecosystem: Host-associated > Plants > Phyllosphere > Phylloplane/Leaf | place: Guanajuato, Mexico | collected 2012-05-30 | reverse complement strand
GTTTCTGCTGCAACACGGGCATTTGCATCTTTTGCTAGAATAGCGTCTAAAATCGCATCTGAAATTTGGTCACAGATTTTATCCGGATGACCTTCCGTTACCGATTCAGAAGTAAACAAGCGACGTTTTGATGACATCTGATTTCCTCCTTATTATAAGGCAAGCATAGTAAGAATAGTCTTTTCTATAGCTTGCCCTCTAAATTGATACGGTACTCATTCCCTAGATAGTATGAAGTAAACACGGCGTTTTTATCCGAGAAGGGTAAGCCTTCGGCAAAAAACTTCTTTGTTCAAAAAACACACATGAAAATATACATTTTTTAAAAGATAATGGACCAAATTGCACACAAAAAACCTTTTCAATAGTGAAAAGGCTTCAAGCAAAATTGATTCGCACCTTTCACTCTTATCGCTCAAGGATATTTCCTTGCTTCAGGTTAGCACCTTTCCTAAGAGAACATGTCTGCCCCATCCATTCTTAATGAATGTTTCAGCCTATTTTCTTCACATAGTAGGTTGCTGGGTTTCATAGGGCCAGTCCCTCCACCAGCTCAGGATAAGAGAGTATCCGTTCAAGACTTCATAATATCTCAATCTTTTCATTAATGTCAATATATTTGTCCTTAATTAGTTGAATTTAATGCAATTAACTGGTAGGTAATTTTCGTCTTTCCTTCTGCCCATTCCAGTTTTTCAATGGAAGCAGTTCCAATCAGTTCACCTTCGATTGTTTTTTTCACTTCTAAAGGAATATGCAGAGGATATAATCGGTATGCTTCTTTCTCCAACATAAACCAATTTTCCTCCAAGCGTATCTCTTTCCCTTTCGTAACGATCATTGTGTTTAATTCTAAGGGCATTCCCATATACTTTCCCTCCCTTTTTCTCATCTCTTTTATTTTACCAGTTTTTCAGCCTGTTTTTTCATCCAAGCGCATAAATTTTCTACTACCATTCGATTGACTTTTGGGGGGAAATAGTGAGTAAACTCAGGAAAATACCAAGTCTCAGCAGTTTTCCCTGACTTTTTCAGTCCTTCCTCCAGCTTTATGCTATGTTCAATCGAAACATTCTTATCCTGTATCCCATGAATAATTAAAGTAGGTGCATGAATCTTGTCCAAGTAATGAAGGGGAGTTCGTTCTTGAAAGCGTTCAGGNTATTTTGCTGGTGTACCGCCAATAACTCTTTTCATCATTCTTCGCAGATCCTTGCGCTCTTCATATGTCAGCACCATATCAGAAACACCACCCCATGTAACAATAGAAGCAACAGGACAATATATTCCAACAAATAAAGCCATAACACCGCCTCTAGAAAAGCCGAAGACATGCACTCGCTCAACNCCAGGATAATATTTTAGAAGCTCGAATCCAGCAATAGCATCCTCTCTATCCTCACCCGCAAAATCTTCATTTCCGTCGCCACCTTGATTTCCCCTGTAAAAGGGCGCAAACACAATAAAGCCTTCTGCNGCAAATTGAACGATTCTTCCAGGTCTGACCTTACCGACATTTTTAATTCCACCCCGTAAATATAGAAACCCATCTGTTATGTCCTGCTGTTTTGGGACAGCAAGTAAACCTTTNACTTTTAAGCCATTTACAGCATATGTGACTATATATAAATCGATGGAAGGGTTTGGGGAAGGGAATCTAGTTTGCTCCAAAATTTCTCCATTCAAGATGAATCCCTCCTGCTTCGTTTTTTTATCTAATACCCCAAATTTTCTCCTGATAATTGCTTTTCCATTCTTTTAATACAGTAATCAAGCACCTTATCCTTCATGATAAAGCTATAGGAGTCCTGAAAACGTGCATCTAGTATGTTTCCTTCCAAAAGATAAGGTCCATCTGTTTCCAAATAGTTATCCCTTTCTAGAATGTCACCAATAGTAGCGAAAAAAACCGCTTTGACAAATGTTGATTCTTTTTCACAGACTTCATATTCACCTATCCACTCTATCTGTTCAATAATTCCTCCAGTTTCTTCCATCACTTCACGTCCAGCTGCTTCTCTTAATGTTTCTCCAGCTTCAACCTTGCCGCCTGGAAATTCGATGCCTCTTGTCTTATGCTTTGTCAGTAGCCATTTTCCATGCCAAGTACAAATCACAAGCACATGGTTTGCTCGAAGGGAAAATGCTTCTTCCTCAAATGACAAATTCACCATCAATCCATTAATGTCATAAAATGTTTTCATCAATTGCCTCGCATTCACCAGTCTATTTTATTTTTCGTATGGAATATCTTTCAAATGATAGGGTATGTAACCATTATAAAGAAAAGGGATATAATAATGAAACTGAAAGCTGTAATTAAGATGTGGCGAAAATAGACATTCTCCGATATTATAGTAAGTATAATTAGTAAAGCGTTTACATTTTAACAGATAAAGTTATACCATTGGAGGGAATGGAATATGAAATTGGTCGATGAGTTATATAACTTATACAAGAATAAGCTTACAGGCGATGAAGAAGATATTGATATGCTCGCATTTGCCTTTTTGGAGGAGATGTCCAGAGATGATCTTCTTCATATCATTCAGGAATTAAATGAGCAGGAACTATATGATTTNATGGGGTTATACTTAATTGAAAGCCTTAAAGGAAAATTTGCCAGAGATGATTATCGTCAGCAAGGACATACGCTGTTTACACAAAGAAATTTGCATTAACACTTATTGGCGCAAAAAAGACAAGTTCCAGGTAGGAGCTTGTCTTTTTACTTTTATTTATACTTGCGTTTTTGCTTGCTGATGCTTTTGAAAAAATGTGAGAATACGCTTATAAACAGCGATTTCATTTTCCTTTTTCGAGAATCCATGCCCTTCNTCTTCCAAAAGCATATACTCTACCTCTCTGCCAAGCTGTCTTAAGGCCTCTACTATCTGGTCTGATTCTTCTTTAACCACTCTTGGGTCGTTAGCTCCTTGTATAACTAGCATCGGTCTTGTCATTCCATCTAAATAGGTGATTGGTGAGTATTCAATAAGCTTTTCTTTATCCTGAACTGGATTTCCGACCCATTTGTCCATAACAGGCTTCCAGTCCTCAGGGACAGATTTAATGAAGGAAAATAAATCGGAAGGTCCAAATATATCAACGACAGCTTTAAAGTAATCAGCATGCCTGCCGTGCAGCAGCAAAGCCATATAACCACCATAACTGCCGCCCATTAGCAGTATCTCGCCTTTTTCTCCATANCCCNTGTTAATTAGCCAGTCTAAGCCTGCTACATTGTCCAGCCTAGGTCCATACCCCCAATCTCCTTCTACCATTTTCATGAAAGAAAGGCCATAACCAAATGACCCTCTGAAGTTAGGTGCAAAAATACTATAGCCATTATTTAAGAAAAACTGGAAGGCTGCACGAAATGATTTCCGTTCAGAAGCTTGCGGCCCTCCATGTGGCCAAAAAATGATTTCACCATTTGCTTGCTCCGCATTTGCTTTAAAAAATAGTGCCTCGATTTCTAATCCATCAAAGGAAGTATAGTTCACCACTTCAGGCTCGATCAATTCAGATTCTGAAACTCCAGGTACTTGATAATTCGTGAGCTGCTCCCAGCCCTCAGCAGTCCGTTTGTATATGTTCTGCGGCTTAGTTGCACTTCTGCCAAGCAAGTATAACGTGCCTGATTTTCCGACAGTTATTTTTTCAATGACACTGCAGGGTGTTTCCTCAACAGTCCATGATTCCTTCAGTAAATCATAGCAATAAAGACCATCTTCAACCCCTTTATTACTAACAGCATAAAGCAGTTTCTGTTCTTTATCATATACAAGTGAGCCAAAGCCTTCCTTGTTTAATTCTTTCACTTTATTAAATTGATTAGTATCAAGATTAAAGGAGGCAAGATAGGTAAAATCAGCTTCGTAATCTGTCAACAAATAAATAAGCCTATCTGTTACAAATACTGCATCACTGACCGTATGCTGCAGTTCTGCAGACGGAGTCAGCAATTTCATTTCCTCCTTGTCCTTTGCATACATCAGAGTATATGTATTAGACAAATGCTTAAAGTATAACTGAACTGTTTCATCAGAACTTATCCCAAAGAAGTATGTAGCTGCCTCTTTCCCCTCTGACACTAAAGAATCCTCGCCAGTTTCAAGGTCGTGGCAATAGATGTTTAAATATGTGGGATTGCCATTAGAGGAGCTATAAAACAATTTTTTCCCATCTTCTGATAAAATAGGGAAGAAGTTACGTGTGCCCTCATTGTAAACAACAGCCTTTAAGCTTCCTCCATGTGGTGGAAGTGCATAAAATTGTGTATTCTCATCACCATCATTATCAAATCCAGCAATGATAAATCGGCCCTTTTTATCGAAGGCAAGTCCTTGGCAGCTTTGATCATTAAATGTTAAAGGAACCGGAAAAGTACTTGGTAATTGCAGCGACCATAAATTATATTTTCCGCTTAAATTAGTGCTGAACACAAGTTGGTTTTCATCAGGACTAACCGCGAAATCATCAATTGCGTACGATCTTAAAAACTGTTCTACATCTGGTTTAGAGAAATCCATTCTTATCTCACTCCGTATCCTAATATATTTGTTCACTACTGATTATTATACAACTATAATTCTGATTATTCGAAAAATAACAGCTGATATTTTTTAAAAAAAAACGGGGCAACCATTTTGAAAATTTTTATGGCTGTATTATTACTGCTTTTGCCAAATGCTAATCCGTTTAATATTGGCTTTTGGAGGGAAGATTATATAGGAACAAAATAGTTTCCACTGCGTTCGTTATCACCTATAATGAAACAGGAATCTTCTANTTCCTCTATTTTTTTCCTTTGTCGCTTTCTACAGATAAGACAAATGGGTTATTCATTAATGACAAAAGGTTGAAAGGGATTGTTCTATGCACGTATACACCATTTTACTTAGTACGATTATTTTACTTAACATTATCTTTGCATTCCTTGTTATTTTCTTTGAAAGAAAAGATCCTATCGCAACATGGGCTTGGCTCATGGTTTTGACCTTTATCCCTATTCTTGGATTTATTTTATATCTTCTTATTGGCCAAAACTTGAGAAATCGAAAGATGTTTCAATGGGATGAAAGAAAGAAGCTTGGAATTGAACAAGTACTCGCGTCTCAATTATTGCAAATTAGCTCCAATCAATTGCGGACGACAAATAATGTAATCAAAAATAATCAAGATCTTATTTATATGAATTTGTTCAATAATGATGCAGTCTTAACTGAAAATAACGCTGTCGATATTTTTACAGACGGGAAAGAAAAGTTTGATCAACTGCTGCTGGATATTAAAGCTGCGAAGAAATCAATCCATCTCCAATATTATATTTTTAAAAATGACGGTATAGGCTCTAAATTAATAACTGCGTTAACGGAGAAGGCAAAAGAAGGTCTTGAGGTTAGGCTTTTGTATGATGAGCTCGGCTCCAGAACCTTACGAAAGCGAGCTTTTAAGGAATTAACAGCAGCAGGCGGACAGGTTGCCGTATTCTTCCCAAGTAAGTTTCATTTGATTAATTTACGTATGAATTACCGTAATCACCGCAAGCTTGCGATTATTGACGGACAAACTGGCTATATCGGCGGCTTTAATGTTGGAGATGAATATTTGGGACTTAATCCGAAATTCGGATACTGGCGAGACACACATTTACGGATTGTCGGTACTGCCATTTATGCTATCCANACAAGATTTATCCTGGATTGGAATCAGGCTGCGCCACATCATGAAATTCATTACTCACCAGAATATTTCCCTGGCAAGCTTGACGAAATTGTCGGCAATATAGGAATGCAGATTGTTTCCAGTGGTCCTAATTCAGAATGGGAGCAAATTAAAAATGGCTATATTAAAATGATTACTGCTGCCAAGGAATCTGTTTTTATTCAAACACCTTATTTCATCCCAGATACAAGCTTACTGGACACTTTACGGATTGCCGCACTTTCTGGTGTTGATGTCAAAATCATGATTCCTAACAAGCCTGACCATATGTTTGTATACTGGGCCACTTACTCTTATATTGGCGAAATGCTAAAGGCAGGAGCAAAGGTGTATATATACGAAAATGGCTTTATACACGCAAAAACATTGCTTGTGGACAGTAAAATCAGCTCTGTCGGCACCGCTAATATTGACATGAGAAGCTTTCGCCTTAACTTCGAGGTAAACGCATTTATATATAGTGAGGAATTATCCACAACACTCACAAACGGCTTCCTCGAAGACATGAANTTATGTACTCCCCTGACATTGGACAGCTATTCAANAAGATCATTGTGGATTAAATTTAAGGAATCATTCTCTAGATTATTAAGTCCTTTATTATAAAGAAAAGAGATGCTGGATTTTTCAGCATCTCTTTTTTTTATGCGAAAACTTGCTTCAAGTCTTCCTTGCTTTGTTTTAGCCAAAATTGCATNAGCTTTTTTGCACCTTCTAAGTCATGAAGTTTTGCTTGACCGCATTGTGTTTCATTCGCAGCAGGAATTTCTGTAATTTCTACTGCTGTTTTCATCGTAGCTTCAAGCAAATCAATAATTTCTTCCACAGTCGGCTCACCACTAACAACTAAATAATAGCCAGTTTGGCAGCCCATTGGCGAAATATCAATAATATCAAAGTGGTCATACTTTTCAACATGTGCACGAAGATTAAAGGCAAGCAAATGCTCTAATGTGTGAATAACATCAGGCTTCATTGCCTGTTTATTTGGCTGGCAAAAACGAATATCGTATTTATTAACAACTCCGTCGCTTCCTACCTTGTGGACACCACAGTGTCTAACATAAGGAGCTTTCACGGCATTATGATCTAANTCAAAGCTTTCAACTGAAGGCATTTAAGTCATCCCCTTTTTTTTCGTTACTTTATTATAACGTAAAACCCGAGTATTTTCATCAACTTAATTATATTATATTTTTCCAGCACAATAATGTTCTTATCATGAAGTGCTGACATTTTCATCTCAAATGCCATCATGCTATACTGTCTTCATTAAGCATTAAATTAGGAGTGCTATATATAATGATAAGCAAACTGTTCATCTTAATCATTCGTTTTTATCAAAAGGCAATTTCACCGCTAACCCCGCCNNCGTGCCGCTTCTATCCTACCTGTTCCTCCTATGGATTAGAGGCTATCAAAAAGCATGGCGCTTTGAAGGGTGGTTTTTTAACAATACGGCGTATTTCCAAGTGCCATCCATTTCATCCAGGCGGGATTGATCCAGTCCCGGAAGAGTGGCCGCATAAAAAGAATCATTCCCCTAATTAAGCCTTATAGCCATCGACAACAAGGTCGAGCTTGCCTGTTTTAGGGTCAATTACTAAGCCATGAACAGGAACCTTTGGTGGAAGAAGGGGATGATTCTTCACCATTTTCACACTATGTGACACACTTTCTTCAACAGAACTAAAGCCTGTCAGCCATTTGTCCAAGTCCATGCCAGAGTTCTCTAACGTGCTGATAGTATCGTCCGAAATTCCTCTATCCTTCATTTTATCCAGCATAGAATCATAGTTTAATGCACTCATTCCACAATCATGATGTCCGATAATCATCACTTCATCTGCCTTTAATTCATAAACAGCCACTAAAATGCTTCGCATAATACTTCCGAAAGGATGCACTACCATTGCGCCAGCATTTTTTACNAGCTTTACATCACCATTAGAAAGATTTAAAGCATGTGGCAATAGCTCAAGAAGTCTTGTGTCCATACAAGTTAAAATAACCATCTTTTTATTAGGGAATTTCGTCGTTATATAACGCTCATATTTGTTTTCTGCTACAAATTCTTCGTTGAAAGTTAAAATATCATTTAATAATGTCATTCTCTTATCTCCTATCTTTCTGGTCTATGCTTTTTACTAATGCCTCTATATTATATAGTAAAAAAAAAATCTTTTGAAGACCACCTCTAATAACAACTCAAAATCCTGTATACAGGTAATCTTACATAATTCCGCCAATTCCTGAAAATACTAACAGCAGTAAATGTAATATAGAAGGAAAGGATAGATATTAATGGATCATCTAGTTACTGCTCGAAGTATGTTCGGGATGACGATGGGATTTCACATCATATTCGCGACAATTGGTGTCGGTTTGCCTTTAATGATGTTAGTAGCAGAAATTCTTTATCAAAGAAAGAAAGACCTTGACTATGTCATTATGGCAAAAAGATGGACAAAGACATTCGGGATTCTGCTAGGTGTCGGCATCCCTACAGGAACAATTGCAGGTCTTCAGCTTTCCCTCTTATGGCCAGGTTTTATGAAAGTAATCGGGGAAGTAATGGCCTTGCCGTTTCAAATTGAAATCTACGCTTTTTTCATAGAGGCATTATTTATGTCCATCTATGTATATGCTGCCGAAAGGATTCCACCATGGGCAAGAATCATCAGTCTTATTCTTGTTGCGGTTGGCGCCTTAGCTTCGGCTATTCTGATTACAAATGTTCATGCATTTGAAGGTACTCCACAAGGATTTAATATGAATAACGGGGAAATTACAGATGTAGATCCATGGAAGGCCTTCTTTAATCCTACTTTCTTTGTATCGGCAGGACATGTCGCAATGAGTGCGTACACAACAGGAGCTTTTGTTGTCGCAGCTGTTTCAGCAGTGAAGATGATGAAGCAGCCATTTGGCTCGCGAATTTTTCAGTTCCATCAAAAGGCATTAGTGTTAAGCCTTGCAGTTGGTGCTGTATTTTCCTTACTTACTGCGTTAAATGGACATGAATCTGCACAAAAGCTTTACGAATATCAACCAGAAAAGCTGGCAGCTGCAGAAGGTCTTTTTGAAACACAATCACATGCTCCTCTTGCTATTGGAGGTTACACGGACAAGGAGAACAAGGAAATGGTTGGTGCTATTGAAATACCTTGGGCGCTTAGTTTCTTGGCAGGTAACAGCTTTGATACAGTAGTGACTGGCTTAAACGATTTCCCTGAGGAATATTGGCCGCCGCTTTATATACATACGTTATTTAATGCGATGGTTGGAATAGGCTCGTTTTTAATTTTGCTTTCCTTCGCTTCCTTAGCATGGAAATACCTGCTGAAAAAGGAACGTTTTCCGAAGTTTTTAATGTGGATATTTGTGGCATCAGGACCACTTGCTATTTTAAGTATTGAATGCGGTTGGATTTTTGCATGTACAGGACGGCAGCCTTGGACTATTTATCGGAAGCTATCAACAGCAGACTCTGTTACAACATCTGGTAACCTTCCATTACTGTTTTTCTCTTTTATGATTGTTTATATCATTCTTGGGGTAACCGTTTCGTTAGTNCTCATCTATTACTTCCGTAAAAACACGGTACTGAAAGACCTAAATGCTGCAAAGGAAAAAGAGATCCCACTGTTTGGATCTAACAGTTAAGGAGTGGTGACAACATGACAGATTCATTACTTGCGATTACAGTACTGTGGGGTTTCGTTTTTATCTATGCAATAATGGCAACAATGGANTTTGGCGCAGGCTTTTGGTCGATGATTTACATTAATAGAGACAAGACAAGAGCAACCAATATCGCTAACCGTTATCTTTCACCGACATGGGAAGTGACAAATACCTTTGTTGTTGCGATTGTTGTCGCAGTCTACAGCTTATTTCCAAAGGCTGCCTATACGTTAGGAACGGTTTTGCTTATACCAGGAAGTCTNATTCTGCTGCTATTAGCAATCAGAAGTGCTTTCCTTGTCTTTTCAAATATTGTGGAAGAATACCGTAAGCCCCTTACGTATATTTCTGGTATAACCGGGATGTTGATTCCGGGGATTTTGCTTAGTGTCCTTCCAATCACACATGGAGGATTTGTTGATTTTGCTGATGGTAAGCAGAGCCTTGATTTAGTCGGCCTGTTTTCTAGTCCGAATGAATATGCCTTCTTTGGCTTTGCCTTGAGCAGCACACTTTTTTTGTCTTCCTTGCTGCTGGCAGACTATTCAAATGTTTCNAAAGAGCCTGAGGCCTATCGGCTTTATAGAAGGGATGCAATTATTCTTGGTCCTATTTCCTTACTGATGGCTGTATTTATCATGATTACTTTAAAACAGGATGCAAATTGGATTTATGTAAAGATGATGGATGATTTATATTTGCTTCTCCTCTCTCTTTTCTTTTTTCTGCTTGGAGGCGCAGGTCTTTTTCTTCCATCCAGAAAAAACAAGAATATCAAGGGATTGCCGCGGCTCGCTATTGTTTCCATTACAATTCAATATTTAATAGCAAGCTATGTTTACGGTAAAGCTCATCTACCATATATCGTTTATCCTGAGGTAACGATTACATCGTCCTTTACAAGCCCTAGTTCATTTCATGCAATATTCGCAACTTATATCGCTGCCTTTATAATCCTGTTTCCTGGCTTCTACTTTTTCTGGAAGCTATTTATGAACGATAAGAAATATTTACAAGCAACTAAAAAATAGGCAGACATTCACACTAGTATAAATCTTAAGTACCTGCTCCATACTAGTTATAGGAAAAGGATTAGCCGATTCCTGTAATGCATAAGCCAAATAAGGAGCGTGTTTCTATTGGCAAAAGATGTACTTTGTGAAGTAAGAAACTGTAGTTTTTGGGAAAGTGGAAATTTATGTGGAGCAGATCAAATTTATGTAGTAAGTCATGTTGGTGAATATGCTGATAACAGTCGCGAAACTGACTGCAAAACATTTCAGCCGACTGAGTAAAGGAAGAAAGAGAGGCGAAAGCCTCTCTTTCTTTTTGTTTTAGTTCGATGCAGATTCCTTTATCGGTCTGTCAGGGGCAACTAGGTTTTCATCAGGATGCTGACCATGTATGATTATTTCTCTTATCATTTTTGCCCCAAACATACTGTACACTGTTCCATTCCCACCATATCCGAGGCAATAAAAAACACCGTCTTTGCTTGGATGTCTCCCGATAAATGGTCTGCCATCAACAGATTCACCAAAGGTTGCTCCGTAAGCATAATCAACTTCTATTTCGTAATCAGGGTAATGCTCCTTAATTCTTGCAAGTAACTTCTCCCCGTATTTTTGAATAATTGCAGGATCTGCCGGAGCTTCCATCGGGTCTTCATCAAGTCCGCCTGCCACTATTCTGCCATCGTATGTAGTTCTCATATAGAAATAGGGCCGTTTCGTTTCCCAAATCAGACTCCTATCTTCCCAGCCTGGATAGGAGTCTATCGGTGTAGTCGCAATCGCAAAGGAACGATTCAGTTCTGCTCCGAGCTTGTTTGTATGAAGTGCTGCCTCATATCCAGTGGAATAAATGACCTTTTTCGCTCGTATGGTCGCTCCCTTATCTGATGTAAAATGCCAATAGCCATCACTAAATCCTNGCTCTTTCATTTCTGTCTGTTCAAACACCTGAACATTTTCTTGTGAAGCTGCCTCTTTCATTAGCTGCATCACAAACTTTTGAGGATTAACCTCTGCATCTCCATCTGTTAAGATGGCAGCAGGTTTAGAAAATCCAAACCGTTCCTTAATATCCTTTTCGNGCAAATATTCAACAGGAAAGCCATGTTTTTTTAACATATTATATTCTGTTTGCAGTTTGGCTGCGTCTTGCTGCGTACTTGCATAATACAAGCTTTTTCTTGACTTAAACTGAACATCCTCTTTAAGAGAGCTCGCTAAGCCTTTAAGATCCTCCATCGCCTCAAAACAGAGACGGTAAAATCTCACTGCCTCTTCCTCACCGATTAACTTGGCAAATTCATGAAGCATCATGTCATTGGAATATTGAAGAAGCCCTGTATTTGCCGAGGAGCTTCCATGCGCAATTTTTCGTTTATCTGCAACAACTATATTTAAATCTTCATGTGAAAGGATATAAGCAGAAATCGCCCCTGACATCCCGCCCCCTACAATAAGCACATCACATACGATATCCTCTGTAAGAGAAGGATAGGATGAAATGTGTTCGAGTGTATTCGGCCAGTACAAATTTCCATGATATAAGTTTGGCTCCATATTATTGCCCCCTCCCTAATTAATTTTAGTTCGGCTACTTAATCCATTCTCGTAATGTTCTTCTCACGATCTTTTTAGAGGCGTTCCTAGGAAGTGCTTCAATAAAGCGAATTTCCTTTGGCAGCTTATAGGAAGCCAATTTTCTTTTACATTCCTCCAACACTTGTGCTGCAAGAATTTCCGTTTCTTCCTCACATACGACAAAAGCGATCGGAACTTGTCCCCACTTTCGGTCATCCATTCCAACTACACCCGCTTCTTTTATACCTGTAATGGAGGATATGACAGATTCTATTTCTGCTGGATAAATATTTTCGCCCCCAGATATAATTAAATCAGAGCGCCGATCGAGAACATACAAAAAGCCTTCTGAATCTTTATACCCAATATCCCCTGTGTGAAACCAGCCATCAACAGAGTGAGGTCCTTTGTTTAAATATCCCTTTGATACGTTAGGTCCAAAAACGACTATCTCCCCAGCTTCATTTGCTCCTAACTCTTTCCCTTTTTCATCGAGGATTTTAAGCTGAGCTGGAAATAATGGTTTGCCTGCAGAGCCAATCTTTCTTGCGGCATCCTCAGGAGGTAATGTAACGATTTGGGATGAGGTTTCTGTCATGCCATAAGAATAATAAACAGGTATTCCCTTATTCATACAGCTCGAGATTAACTCAATAGAAGCAGGGCCGCCTCCAAGGAGCATATAGCGGAAATAGTCAGGAAACGCTCCCTTTGCAGCCTTTTCGATTCGTTGAAGCATTGCCGTGACGACAGACATAATTGTTATTTTTTCCTGCACCAAATCAGTAAGCACTCTTTTTTCATCAAATGATTCATGAAGGATAACCTTCATTCCATACATAAGACTTCGCATTAAGATGGAATAGCCGCTAATATGAAAGATTGGAACTGTACAAAGCCAAACATCCTTTTCTGTTAATCCAGCATTTAAAACATTTCCGACAGCACTCCACCAATGATTCCCATATGTTTGAATGACCCCTTTTGGAAATCCGGTTGTTCCAGACGTATACATAATTGTACATGTGTCATTTAAATGAACTGTTTCCTGCACGACAGGCTTCTGAAAAGGTTTTGTATCCAACTCTTTCTTGAAGATGACTTTTAAGGAGGAAGAGTTACGAAGCACATCTTCTGCCGCTAACTGAAAATCATCATCTGCGATAAGAAACAGAGAATTGGAGTCTTTTATTTGATACAGCAGTTCATTTGCTGTGAGCCGATTATTCAAGAGTACTGCTCTTGCACCGAGCAGTTGAAGAGATAGAAGAGAAATTACTGTGCGGAGATCGTTTTTCACTAAAAAAGCGACATAGTCCCCTTTGGTGATTCCTTCTGCAGCCAAAACCCCTGCTGTATAGTATGCTTTTTCGTATAGCTCCTGAAAGGTTAAACGATTTTTATTGTATACAATTGCTTCTTTATTAGGAGTTAAAGAAGCACGATTTTTCAGGAAATTAGGAAGTATTTCTTCCATATATTTCTCCCCTTTAACATTACTAATTATTAATAGAAGNTGATTCTTCCAAAATTTTTNAAAAAAAATGAAAGAAGGGTGACTCCCACCTATCTTCCAATCCTTCTTACTGGAATGGAGGATAGATGCCTGGAGTCACCCTTTTTATTTTATCCCTTAACCATTAAGGGAAACGTGGGAATTGACCAAAATCTGGCTTGCGTTTTTCCTTAAAGGAATCGCGTCCTTCTTTTGCCTCATCCGTTGTATAGTATAAAAGCGTAGCATCTCCGGCAAATTGCTGGATCCCTGCAAGACCATCTGTATCAGCATTAAATGCTGCCTTCAAGAAACGTAAAGCAGTTGGACTCTTCTCAAGAATCTCCTCACACCATTTGATTGTTTCCTCTTCAACTTGCTCTAAAGGAACAACCGTGTTTACAAGTCCCATGTCCAGCGCTTCCTGTGCATTGTATTGTCTGCATAAGAACCAAATTTCTTTTGCTTTCTTATGACCGACAATGCGTGCCAAATAGCCAGAACCGTAACCTGCGTCAAAGCTGCCTACATTTGGTCCTGTTTGACCAAATACAGCATTATCTGCAGCGATCGTTAAGTCACATACTACATGAAGTACATGACCGCCGCCAATCGCATATCCTTTAACCATTGCGATTACCGGTTTTGGAATAACACGGATTAATCTTTGTAGGTCAAGAACATTCAAACGAGGAATTTGATCTTCCCCGACGTAACCACCATGTCCTCTTACCTTTTGGTCTCCGCCTGAGCAGAATGCTTTCTCACCAGCACCAGTTAAGATAATTACCCCAACACTGCTGTCATCTCTTGCTCTTGCAAAAGCATCAATTAATTCATTTACTGTTTTTGGTGTAAAAGCATTATGTACATGCGGCCTGTTGATTGTAATTTTTGCAATGCCGTTGTATGTTTCATACATTATTTCGTCATAATTGCGCACAGCAACCCATTCTACTGCCATTTTTATTGCCTCCCTTTATATTTTGCCGAATTTAATCTCTTGTTCAACTGCTATTCGACAAAAACTCACTTACTATTGTACCAAAAATTTTCGGTTTCTCCACATGAATTGCATGGCCAGCATCCTTTACATTAATCCATTCCATACAATTATTCTTTTCTTGCATCTCTGCCGCTAGCTGACAAAACTTTTTATCCAAATCTCCAGTTATCAGCAATGTCCGACATTTAAGTGTCTCAAGCCTATCCCACCAGGAAACTTGAGAGCCTGTTCCCATCTGCTCCAAACTATTAGCAAGTCCAAGTGCGTTACTTGAAAGCCTTTGGTTTCTTATTTGGTCCTTAACAGCCGTACTTAAACGAGACTGTGTGGCAAACAGCGGGATATTTTCCCATCTATTCACAAATTTAAGAAGACCACTTGTTAAAATATAATCTCCTAATTGCTTATCCTGTATGCGTCTTTCTTTTCTTTCCTCTTCCGTTTTAAGACCAGGGCTCGCACTCTCAAGTATCAGATTCGATACCATATCAGGATATATCGCTGCAAATGAAAGCGCAAGCCGCCCACCCATTGAGTATCCTAAAAGATCAACGGAGTTTATTTTTAACGATTCCAGCACTTTTTTCATGACATATGCTGCGTGTTCTATATGATAATGCTTTTTCTCTGCAGGTGAGGCAGTTTTGCCATGTCCGATTATATCCATGACAATAATCTGCCGGTCTTTTGTCAAAATCGGAATAAAAGGCGCCCACGTACTAGAGTCTCCAGTAAAGCCATGTAACAGCATAAGCGGAGGTCCTGTACCGTAAACTTCGACATGGTAAGAAATATGATCGACCACTATATTCATTTTTTGTCATCTCTCAAAAAATGTTGTATTTCCTGGGAAACATTCGCCATGATTTGACGATGTTCTTTTAAGTTTTCATCTCTATTTGTCTTTATTTCGAATAATCTAATGCCAAAATCTTCACTTGAAGCACATAAAGACTTAAGATGATCCCAATCCTCGACAGCATTGTATTCCCCGCCATACATCCTGATAATATGTTCAAAATGAATATCTAATGGTGTGCCAAACAATAATTCGAAATGCTTTGGATGCTGGGCTTGCGGTAAAAAGGAGAAAATCCCTCCACCATTATTGTTAATAAGAATGATCGTAATTGGCACATTATATTGTTTTGCTGCGATAAGACCATTCATATCATGGAAGAACGTCAAATCTCCAAGTACTAAATATAATGGTTGTTGTTTTGCGGCACCAACCCCAAGAGCTGTTGACACTGTTCCATCAATGCCATTTGCTCCTCTGTTCGCATAAATAGAAATATTTTTTCTTTGTTTATGGAAAAAAGTATCTAAATCACGAATAGGCATACTGTTGCCGACAAATAACACCGAATTATCAGGTAGTAGCTCAGCTAATAAGTGAAATAATTTCGCTTCACTTAATTCACTTATATTTGCTACCTGACTAAGTGCTTGTTTTGTTTTTTCATTGATGTCCTTCCATAGCTGCCCATCATTGTGCTTGTTTTTCTTAACATATTCCGCAAGCTTCCTACAAAATAATGTTTCATCACAATAAACCATTTCAGCAGTCAGCTGATTAGGATCGCGAAAACCAGCACCACCGTCAACAACTATTTGCAGTGCTTCTGATTGCTTCATATATAAAGTAAGAGGTTTACTTACAGGCATGCTTCCAAAACGAATGATAACCTCAGGCGCTAATGCTTGCTTTACAGCATCGTTCCGTAAAAACACATCATATGTATCGACAATCAAATTGTCCGTATCGTCAATGGAACGAAGCTGTGATAGAGGGTCTGCTAGTATCGGAAAATCGAGCTCTTTTGCCAAATCCAAAATCGCGGCAGAAAAATTCTGGTTGTCTATTTCACCGCAAACAATAATTCCTTCACTCATTCCTTCAAGCCTTCGGGCAAGTTCTTTTATATATTCATCTGCTACAGTTAAAGTTCCATTAATAATTTCCACATGGCGGCTTTCGTTCTCATACTTTTCCATATTGTCAAAATCCGGAATCAACGGTTCACGAAACGGCATATTTAAATGGACTGGCCCTTTTGGTTCCTTCATGGCTGATGCAACTGCTCTCGAACTAACCGTTTTCACGTAACGAAGCATTTCAGGAGCTGCATCAGGCGGAGACATTTCCATAAACCATTTCACCTGGTTTCCATAAAGGTTTACCTGGTCGATTGCTTGCGGTGCACCTACATCCCTTAATTCATGGGGTCTGTCTGCTGTCAGGACAATCAGTGGAATTCTCGAAATCTTTGCCTCGACAATAGCAGGAAAATAATTGGCTGCAGCAGTACCTGAAGTGCACACTAACACCGTCGGTTCCTTAAGTGCCTTGGCCATACCTAAAGCAAAAAAGGCGGCAGAGCGCTCGTCTACATGAACATGCACATTCATTTGACTATGCTCAGCCATTAACAAAGCAATCGGTGTTGAACGAGAACCGGGACTTATAACAGCATTTTTTATCCCGTTTCGAACTAGCTCATTTACGAATGATTGTAAATAAGCGGTTAAGTTTTCTTGATGGTTCATCCTAATTGACCTCCTAACGCAGAAAGCATCGGCTTGAATTTAATTGCCGTTTCCTTAAATTCCATTTCAGCATTTGAATCTTTAACGACACCACAGCCTGCAAACAATGAGGCTTCGTTTTTTTGAATAAGGGCTGAACGAATGCTCACAGCAAATTCCCCATTGCCTCGATAATCAAGCCAGCCAATTGGCGCCCCGTAAAGACCTCTGTCTAACATTTCAGCCTCGCGGATTTTTTCTATTGCCAGTGCTTGTGGGTATCCTCCTAATGCAGGTGTAGGATGCAATAATTCGATTAAAGATAAAACAGAGGCTGATTTTTTCAACGTTCCTGTAACTGGAGTAAATAAGTGCTGAATATCCCTCATTTTCAAAAGACGCGGCTCATTTGGAATCTCAAATGTGCTGCACACCTTTTCCATTGCAGATCTTATCATTTGCACGACATAATCATGCTCCACTCTGTTTTTCGGATCATTCAATAGTTCCTGTCCTAAAGACTCATCGTCTTCTTCATTCATTCCCCGAGCAATAGACCCGGCCAAGCATACGGAAAAGACTTGTTTTCCTGCTTTTTTGACAAGTCTTTCTGGTGAAGCTCCGATAAAACAATCTTTATCTGATTCTAATGCAAATACATAGCTATTCTTTTGCCTGTTCAGCAAATTCTCTAGTACAGCTTCTGTCCTAATATCTTGTTCAAAAACTAATCTGCTTTCTCTTGCCAATACAACCTTTTTTAAGGATTGTCCTAGGTCCTGGACAACCTCTGTCACCATCTTTTTCCACTGGTCACCATTAATTTCTTTACTGTCCAACAATTTATTAGAATGGGTATTAACTGTAGATATATCTCCGCTTTTTTCAAGCTCCTCGAAACAAGCTTGGATAACTTCTACCAAATCGTTCCTATTTCCGTATTGATTGACTGTAACGTACTGCTCTCCATCTATTTCACTGAACATGATAGCAGGCAAATAAAAATGGGCATCTTTAAAATTATCCCAAAGATTTGTTCGTGTCTTTTTAGGATCAAAGGAGAAGCCGCCAAATAACATTGGACCGACGCCTGCTGTCTGGAATGGATTATTAATTTCACTGCCTTCGAGAAGCTCTTGCCATTCCTTTTCTACTGCTTCATATATCTGCTCCATTCCATTAGATTGAAGCATTCTACAAATCCCAATGCCGGCAAACACCGAAGCTCCATCAGGACTTTTCCAAAAAAATCGTTTTCCTTTATATTGTTCATTCTGGGCAAATATTGTTAAAAAATCTTGTTTTTGCTCCAGCTTTATCACTTTACTTCTTAAAATAGAAGTGGAAGTCTTTAATTCACTGCCTTCTAACAGAAGTCCTTTACTTTCTTTCATTACCTTGTAAATCCCCCTATAAGATCTGCTATGCAATCTTTTCGCATTGCGTGATCTTGAACTGAACTGCGATAATATTTAGTTCATATGCTCACAAATGTTCAATTTAACTTATTTTAAGATACACCTCTATTTCGTGTTATGTCAATGATCTAGTCCCATATTGTCCTAATCCCTATTTCGTAATTTGGATTTCTGCTAATGTCTCTTAGTGTTTACGGAAATTGGTATTTTTACTTATCACTCCATGTTTTAAGTAGGAGATAGGCGGGAACTGTACAGTATGGACATTAGATGCTTTTTACACTCGACTATTTAAAGGATGTGACTAAAATGCTTACAAAAGAACAAATATCCACATTACAAAAACAATTAGAGGAACAGAAAGAGCAATTGACTAATAGATTAAATAGCAAAGAAGAAGAAACTATGCAAGATTCTGTCGGTGAATTATCGACCTACGATAATCATCCTGCTGATTTAGGCACAGAGTTATTCGAACGCGGAAGAGATCTAGCGTTAGAAGAGCATGACCAAGACGAATTGGACAAGATTAATGCTGCGCTTCAAGCAATAAAAGACGGAAACTACGGAGTCTGTAAGGTTTCGGGAAAAGAAATTCCTTATGAAAGATTAGAAGCTATTCCGACTGCTACTACTTTGAAGGAATACAGTGATCGCGAAAATGACCAAAACCGTCCTGTAGAAGAAGAGATATTGGAGCCTGCTCACGGCAATGTTTTTACACATAGCGATAATGCAGAAATCCGAGACTATGAAGATAGTTTTCAAGAGGTTGCCAACTATGGTACTTCTGAAACACCTTCCGATTTAAGAGGAGATTATAAAGATTACAATAGCCTATATACTGATAATAATCCAAATGACGGCTTCCCAGAGGACTATGAATCTTTTTCTGCAAACGATGCAGCCGTACAAGAAAAAGGGATTTATCGTACAGACAAAGAGAAGGAATATGAAAATACGCTTGAAGACTCAGACGTTGATGCTCCATTTGGCGATATTCCTTACAAAAATAGAGACAGCTATACAGATGATGATAGTAACAAAAAATAAAAAAAGCGATTGTCTGACGAAAGTCTGACAATCGCATCTGTGTGTTTTTCTTAATGTACTAACCCTTTAATATTCCATATTTCCTCTGCATATTCCTTAATCGTACGGTCACTGGAAAAATGACCAGCTTTTGCAATATTGACTGCACACTTTTCAAGCCATTTTTGTTTATCCTGATAAGCTTTATCGACAGCCTCCTGAACACTTGCATAAGAATGGAAATCCTTCAGCAGGAAATACTGATCATTTTCTGTCAGCAACGAATCAACAATCGGTTCAAATTCATTAATATTTGTCGAAAAGAAGCCATTTTTCAACTGATCGACAACTTGATGAATTCGTTTATCATGATGATAATATTCAGCTGACTTGTATCCACCATTTTTATACAATTCAAGAACCTGGTCTGAATTCATGCCGAATATGAAAATATTATCATCCCCGACTAAATCTCGCATCTCAATATTAGCTCCATCAAGAGTTCCAACAGTTAAGGCACCATTTATCATAAACTTCATATTTCCTGTTCCAGAGGCCTCTTTACTTGCAGTTGAAATCTGTTCACTTACATCTGCTGCTGGGAAAATGTGCTCTGCAAGAGAAACACGATAATTCTCCAAAAAAACTACTTTTAATTTATCTTCAATCGTTTTATCTTGATTAATTTTTTCCGCTACAGCATTAATCAGCTTAATAATCTTTTTCGCATAATAGTAACCAGGCGATGCCTTGGCTCCAAAAACAAATGTCCTAGGAGTTATAGGTAAGGATGGATTTTCTTTAAGGCGGTTATATAGGTGTATGATATGCAGGACATTCAACAATTGCCGCTTGTATGCATGCAGCCTCTTCACTTGGATATCGAAGATAGAATGAGGATCAACAATGATACCATTACTGTCCTTTATGATATTCGCTAGCTTCTGTTTATTTTCCTGTTTAACTGTGGAAAGCTGTTCAAGGAACGATGAATCTTGCTTATAAGCTAATAGCTTTTCGAGATTTGAAGGTGTTTCGATCCACTCTGTCCCGATTGTATTGCTAATAAGACTTGCAAGCTTTGGATTTGACTTTATCAGCCAGCGTCTATGTGTAATTCCATTTGTCTTGTTATTAAATTTCTCAGGGAAAATTTGATAAAACTCTGCCATTTCTCTCTTTTTCAAAATCTCTGTATGGATTTCTGCTACACCATTTACACTATGGCTCCCTACTAATGCTAGATGAGCCATCTTAACCATGCCATGTGCAATAATCGCCATATTTTCAATTCGGTTAAAATCACCTGGATATATATCCCATAGTTGTTGGCAAAAGCGTTCATTTATCTCATTTATAATCATATAAATCCTTGGCAATAACGGCTGAAAAATCGAAATCGGCCATTTCTCTAAGGCTTCAGACAAGGTTGTATGATTTGTATAAGAAATTGCACCTGTTGTTATGGTCCAAGCATCATTCCAGCTTAATCCTTCTTTATCAATTAAGATTCTCATAAGCTCAGGGATTGCTAAAACGGGATGTGTATCATTCACATGAATGCTAACATGCTCATGGAAATCCTTGATGTCTTTATATTGCTGCTTATAGTCCTTTATAATGGACTGAAGGCTNGAGGAAACTAAAAAATACTGCTGTTTTAAACGCAATATTTTTCCTTCATCATGTGCATCATCCGGGTACAGGAATTCTGAGATTGCTTCTGTTTCCCTTTTGTATTTCATGATGTCTCCTACATCCTTTCCAAGGAGAGAGGCAGGCTCCGCATTCCACAATCTGAGCGTGTTAACCGTACTGCTGTTATATCCGATTACAGGTATATCATGAGGAACAGCAGTTACAGTTTCAGCATTCAAATGCCGAAACTGTAGCTTTCCATCTTTGTCATAGGAATCTACATGCCCCCAGAAGGAAATATCAACAGCTAAGTCCTCCTTACGTACTTCCCACACTTGCCCTTGCCTTAACCATTGCTCCGGCAGTTCTAGCTGATATCCGTCAACAATTTTCTGTTCAAATAAGCCATGCTTATAGCGGATTCCAAAACCATGACCTGGGAGATTTAAAGTGGCCAATGAATCAAGGAAACAAGCCGCAAGTCTTCCAAGTCCTCCATTGCCAAGACCTGCATCACATTCAATCTCTTCAATATCAGAAAGGTCTATTCCTAAATCTGCAAACCCTTCCTCTACTACCTTATCAATTCCTAAGTTAATTAAATTATGGTGCAGTAATCTTCCCAATAAAAATTCTATTGATAAATAATACACTTGTTTTCCTTTGTTTCTTCGGTAAAGTTCATTTGTATTAATCCAATCCCCGCTTACATACTCCCTGATCATATGTCCTAATGTTTGGAAGTGATCGCTGTTAGTGCAATCTTCAAACGGTTTGCCGTAAGTCATCTCAAGCTTTTGTAAAAAGTAAGTTTTAAAATTTTCCTTGTCAGAAAACATGTGTTTCACTCCTTGAGATAAGCTCAGCATATAATTGGTTATACTTAAATGCTGACTGTGCCCAGCTATTATCCATTGTCATTGCATTCTTAACAATAGTGCTCCATACGTCTTTATCTTGATAGATTTGTAACGCTCTTCGGATAGTATAGAGCATGTCGTGAGCATTGAAATTAGTGAAACTAAAACCATTTCCGCTATTCGTAGATTCATTGTATGAATACACTGTGTCATTTAATCCCCCAGTCTCTCTGACGATAGGGATATTCCCGTATTGCAATGCAATTAACTGGCCAAGCCCGCATGGTTCAAACTTGGAAGGCATCAGGAAAAGATCTGCTCCTGCATATAATTTATGTGCCAAGTTTTCATCAAAACCAATATACGCTTTGCACTTATCGGGATATTTGAACTCCATTTCTCTAAAGAAATTTTCGAATTCAGGATCACCTGTGCCTAGCACAAGAAACTGCACATTCTCCTCCATAATTTCATGGAAGACATGGCGGACTAGCTCAAGTCCTTTTTGACTTGTCAGCCTTGTTATCATGGAAATGACCGGAATAGATTCATCTTCTTTTAACCCAAACATCTTTTGGATATGAAGCTTATTTGCGACCTTTCCACTAATATTTGTATTCGAGTATTTTTGAATAATGACATCATCTGTTGCAGGATTATATACTTCCTCGTCTATCCCATTGATGATTCCAGTTAAGTCGCTTTGCCTTAACTCCAGAAGCTGATTAAGCTTCTCCCCGTAATAATCTGTTTGTATTTCATTCATATATGTTGGGCTAACAGTCGTTACCTTGTCAGAAGCAACTAATGCTGCTTTCATGAAATTAACGTTCCCATAAAACTCTAACTGATCTGTCGTAAAATGATCGTCATTTATATTAAGCAAATCGCCAAGAGCCCCTCTTGGCATAATTCCTTGGAATTGAAGATTATGTATAGTGAATACTGTCTTGATTTGACTGTATTCCCTTCTCCACTTATAGTCTACATTCAGCATAAATGGAATCATGGCAGTATGCCAATCATGACAGTGAATAATATCTGGGTAATAAGATAAGTAAGAAAGGCTTTCCAGCACTGCTCTGTTAAAGAAAGAAAACCTTTCTCCATCATCAAAATAACCGTATAANCCCTGTCTATTAAAGTAGTACTCATTGTCAATAAAATAAAAAGTAATGCCATCCTGNTGCAATTTTTCAATGCCGCAATACTGGTTTCTCCAGCCAACCTGTACACGGAAGTCCATCACCTTCTCCAAATCGCCTAAATACTTCTCAGGAATATCTTTGTATTTTGGCATGATGACAGTAACCTCTGTTCCTTGCTTCACAAGCTCTTTCGGAAGAGAACCAGCTACATCTGCCAGTCCTCCTGATTTAATAAATGGTACACATTCTGATACTGCAAACATTACTTTCACGAATTCATCAACGCTCCCTGCACTGTCCCTTTTCTAACGACAAATGGTGTATTTTTACTTCCAGTCATTACCGTGTCATTTCCTACCGTAACATCTTTATCTAAAATTACATTTTCTAATACACAATTATCACCTATAGAGCATTTTTGCATTATGATGCAATTTTTGAGGCGAGATCCTTTGCCGATTTTAACTGCTCTTGAAATGATACTGTTTTCAACATCTCCTTCAATAATGCAGCCATTTGCAATCATGGAGTTTTTTACTTCTCCAGTGCTTGTATAACGAGTCGGTGGTTCATCCTTTACTTTCGTAAAAATTGGCCGCTCCTTAATAAATAGCTGTTTCCATGTATCTGCATTCAATATGTCCCTGCTTACTTCAAAGTAGTTAGATATAGAATTTATTTTTTCTGCATAGCCATTGTATTCATAATGGCATATTTTGTATTCATGATTATGATCAAGCATGACGTCCTTCATGCATGTATAACCAGTGATATCTCTTGTCAAAATCAAATCTATTAATAATGACTTTTTGATAAGATAGACTTCCAATGAAGCACCGTTATTCGTGATTTCTGTTATATCACATCCTGATGTCAAATGGCGAATAAGGACGGGGTTAAAGTCCATGTTAAAAACAGTGAAGCAATTTGCTACTAAAGCATATTCTTGTTTGCTGCGATTGAAATAATCCATATTTGCGGCAAACTGATTGAAGGAACCTATCCCTTCGCTATCTCCGTCCGTAATAGAAGCCGGAAAGAAAAACAATCCATCTCTTTTTCTATCCAAATCCCAATTTTTCCCTGAACCAAGATGATCCATTAAGGATCTGTATTGGTACTTAGGAAAAATTGCTACACTTCCTATCCCGGAATTCACCATGTTAGAAAGGACAAAGTCGATAAGCCTATATCTTCCGCCAATCGGCAAGGCAGCAAGCGTCCTGTGCGAAATCAATTCTTCTAAATCATGATGATATGTTGTTGCATCAATTACCCCTAGCATTGTTTTTAACACTGAAAACCCCTCCCTATTCTCTGTTTGTCAGGATACAAATGCATTAACCATTTCTTCTGTTACTAGTACAACATCATCATTACCGTCTCTTGGCTTAATGACCATTCCATCAGGTATCTCAATCTCAGATGGAACAATGGCCTTTTCAATATAAGCATTTTCGCCAATCCGAGCATCAGGCATTATAACAGAACTTCGGACAATGGAGCCTGTACCCACGTTTACTCCTTGGAACACGATTGACTTTTCAATATTTCCACTAATCGTGCAGCCTTCGTTTATTAAAGACTCTTTCACAACTGCATCACTCGAAATATATTGGGGTGGATGATTAGGGTTAACTGTGTATATTCTCCAGTTATAGTCTGAGATGTTCAATTCACTTGAATCATCCAATAAGTCCATATTAGCCTCCCATAAACTTTGTACTGTACCAACATCCTTCCAATAGCCCTTGAATGGGTAAGCAACAACCTTTCTTTGCTTTTCAATAAGCATTGGGATGATATCTTTTCCAAAGTCATGGGTAGAATTGCCGTTTTCATCGTCTTCTTCCAGCAATTCCTTCAACACTTTCCATTTAAATATGTAGATGCCCATTGATGCGAGATTGTTTTTTGGCTTTTTTGGCTTCTCTTCAAATTCAATAATATCCATTTGATCATTCGTGTTCATAATACCGAATCTACTAGCTTCATGCCACGGAACTTCAATAACAGAAATAGAGGCATCTGCTTGTTTTTGAATATGATAGTCTAGCATTGATTCATAATTCATTTTATAAATATGATCACCAGAAAGAATAAGCACATATTCAGGATCATACTGAGAAAGATAATTTTGGTTTTGGTAAATAGCACTTGCTGTTCCTGTATACCATTTCACTTCTGAAGATTCACTGTATGGAGGTAATACGGTGACGCCTCCATTTACCCTGTCTAAATCCCATGCACTGCCTATGCCTATATAAGAATTCAGGACAAGGGGCTGATATTGAGTCAGCACACCAACGGTTTCAATTCCTGAATTAGAGCAATTGCTCAAAGTAAAATCAATGATTCGATATTTNCCCCCAAATGGAATGGCTGGCTTAGCCAGATTTGTTGTCAAAGAGTAAAGTCTACTTCCCTTTCCTCCCGCTAATAGCATTGCGACGCACCGTTTCTTTCCCATTCTCTTTTCTCCCCTTCCGATGTTGGACTGGCCGTAAGATGATGATGCTATAAGCTGGAATCGTCACTGGAATTGAATATGGCCTCCCATGGAACGAGTTCTCTTTGGCCTTTATAATTTTTTTGTTTATATAATTGGCTCCGCCAAACCGTTCATCATCGCTGTTTAATATTTCTCGATAGCTTCCGGCCTTCGGTACGCCGATTAGATACTCTTCATACGTATGATAAGTAAAGTTGCAGATTACTATTAGGAAATCTTCCTCCTTTTCGCCTTTCCTGATAAAGGAGAAAATCGATTGATCGTGGTTATTTGCATCAATCCATTCATAGCCTTCCTGGAGATGATCCAATTCATATAGAGGTTTAGAGCGTTTATACAGCTTTAATGCTTCTTTGAAAAAGACATTTGCCTTTTGGTGCATATCATAATCCATTAACATCCAATCAAGCTGCTCTTTATCCTTCCATTCAGAAAACTGGGCAAGCTCTGCACCCATAAATAATAGCTTCTTTCCGGGATGTGTCATCATATATCCAATAAGAAGTCTAAACTGGGCAAACTTTTGCCAGTAATCACCTGGCATTTTATCTAGAAGAGATTTTTTTCCGTGAACAACCTCATCATGGGATAGTGGGAGCACAAAATTTTCTGAAAAGGCATAATGCAATGAAAAAGTAATTTTATTATGTTCATGCCTTCTTTGAGATGATTCTGTTTCCATATAGGAAAGCAGGTCATTCATCCAGCCCATATTCCATTTATAATGGAAGCCTATCCCTCCATAATGGACAGGTGCTGTTACTTGAGGCAAATCACTGGAATCCTCTGCAAACATCAAAACAGTAGGGTCATATTGGCTTACTGTTGTGTTTAGCTTTTGTAAAAAATCAATTCCATATGGGTTCACTGTATTATCAGTAGAATTCGGCCAGTAAATGATTTTAGAAACGGCATCTACTCTAAAACCATCAATATGAAAATAATCCATCCAGAAAATTGCATTCGATATTAAAAAGCTGTGCACTTCCATTCTTCCAAGGTCGAAGTTTGCTGTTCCCCATACAATATTTTCTCTGTCCGTAGCATTTGGATAATCAAATTGACTAGAGCCATCAAATTGATATAAACCATGAGCATCCTTGCAAAAATGACCTGGGGCCCAGTCCAAAATTACTCCAAGACCATTTTGATGACATTGATCCACAAAATACATAAAATCCTTTGGCTCTCCAAACCTGCTTGTAGCAGAATAATAGCCAGTTCCTTGATAACCCCAAGAGATATCTAACGGATGCTCCACTATCGGCAATATCTCTATGTGAGTAAAGCCAAGATCCAATACATAAGGAATAAGCTCCATTGCTAATTCTCTGTAAGTATACAGCGAGCCGTCTTCTTTTAGTTTCCAAGAACCTAAATGCACTTCATAAATGGATACGGGCTCTTTCAAAAATTGTTTTCTTTTCTTTTTTTGAATCCATTTTGCATCATTCCAAGCGTAACCCTCCAATGAATAAACGATCGAAGCTGTATTTGGCCTTACTTCCGAATAAAAGGCATATGGATCAGCTTTGAGCTGTTTCCTGCCATCTTGACCGGTAATTTCATATTTGTATATAGCACCAGTAAGATCCTCAGAAATACTTATTAGCCATATTCCTTCTTTATTTATTTTTTGAAGGTCAAATCCCTCACCGTTCCAATTGTTAAAATCTCCTACTAGTCGGACTGTCTGAGCATTCGGTGCCCACACACAGAAAACAGTGCATAATCTCCCGTTTTCTTCCTTTACATGAGATCCAAACAAGTGATAGCTTTCAAATAGATTACCTTCATGAAATAAATGCTGCTGAAATTCAGTTGGGAATACTGTCTCCACAATCATCCTACTTTCTTTGACTATTGATTTAATTCGACTGTAAAAATTATAATTTGTACAAACCATTTTCCCTTTTTTGCTAGTTTTAAAACTACATCACTCCTATGGGAAAATAATTTGCTTAAGAATAAAATAGTTCAATTAAATGTAATATTCTATTAGTGTTGTTATAAACCCTTTTCTGTTTTTTTAAAATTTTATGACATTAAATAACTTTTTATGTTTAGTCATGCAAAAAACGCTGATGTTTTTTATAACATAGTTTATGTTCTTTTTAGAAAGGATATAAAGGTAAGAAAGAAGGAGGGATTTCCTAATGAGTAAAAGTGAAGAAGAATATCTATTGGAACAAAACCAGAAAGATCCAAATCCATACTTTGATGCACCGGACAAAAAAATTCTAGCTACCGATATTTTTAGGGGTCCAAACACAGGTATGTTCTCTGATTTCGACTTAAATAATCCTGGTCAAAAATTAATGACGGACAGAGATAAATTAGAAGAGGACATAAAAAAGGGCAAGTTCTAAATAGCTACTTGCCCTACCTTACTAATATAACTAGACTATAAATGATTAAAGTCTAGTATTTCAAGTTATCCACAGGTAAAAATAAAAGAAAGCAATAGAAAGAGCTGTTGGCAACTTAACCAACAGCTCTTTCTATGTTTGTATGACCCATACGGGATTCGAACCCGTGTTACCGCCGTGAAAGGGCGGTGTCTTAACCGCTTGACCAATGGGCCGAATGGCGGAGAAGGAGGGATTTGAACCCTCGCGCCGCTTACGCGACCTACACCCTTAGCAGGGGCGCCTCTTCAGCCTCTTGAGTACTTCCCCAAAAAAAATGGCTCCGCAGGTAGGACTCGAACCTACGACCGTTCGGTTAACAGCCGAATGCTCTACCACTGAGCTACTGCGGAATAATGAAAATTGGGTTCCTTTTTCACGCTCAAGGACCTTAGTGTTTGTCGTTAAGGACAAGTTGTTATCTTGTCGACTCTTATGATTATAAAGAGGTTGCAACCTAAAGTCAAGAGTTCTTTTGTGTTTTTTTATTTTTTTGTTTTTTGCTCCTTAAACCCTTGGTAAATCAATGTTCCACGACATTTACCACAAACGAAACGGGTAGTGTCGATTCGTTTTTTTCTTATATATACCTGCTGACAGTCTTCACATTTATATTGAATTGTATTCATCTTTTTCTTTAATTGGTTAGATGGCAGCGGCTCGCAAAATCTCGGTGCCCCCACTTTTTTGAGTAAATGCTTAAAGTCCGCATCACGATGCTGGTACCCCCTCTTCTCGATGTGCAGATGGTAATGGCACAATTCATGCTTAATGATTCCAATCATTTCTTCCACACCGCGTTCATCAAGATACTTCTTATTGATTTCTATATTGTGTGAACGGAGCAAGTATCGTCCTCCTGTTGTCCGGAGACGCGGATTAAAACTCGCTTGGTGTCTAAAGGCCTTTTTAAAGTCTTTCAACGAAATTTCTTCTACTAGTTTTTGCAATTGACGATTATCCATTTCCCCCTCCCTTTCCTTGGTAACATGACAACCCATTATAACATAGACTAATAATACAATAGGAAACTAAGGGAGGAAAAGCTATGCCTAATTGGTTCCAGAATCAAATCCGCAAAGCGTTTTATGAAAAGGATTATTATCAAGTGAAGATGTTGAATCAATGTTGGTTTTTTTATCAAAAGAAAGAAAGTCTCAGGTTATAGATTCGACGTTGTTCCAAATAAAAAAACCCCTTCTAATATAGAAGGAGCTTAACATAGGCTAGTTTTGATCCTTTGGCTCGAGCATCGTTAAAGATACCCTTTGCTTTTGGGAGTCAACAAGTTCGACCCAAACTGTGACAACATCCCCAACGGCAACTACATCCAATGGGTGCTTTACAAACCGGTTGCTCAGTTTAGAAATATGCACCAGTCCATCCTGTTTAACACCGATGTCCACAAACGCACCAAAATCCACAACATTCCTCACTGTACCTTGTAACTCCATCCCAGTTTGCAGATCCTCCATTTTTAGTACATCCTGCTTAAGCAGCGGTTTTGATAACTCATCCCGAGGATCTCTTCCCGGTTTCATCAAATCATCGATGATGTCTTTGATCGTAATTTCCCCAATTTCCAATTCATTGACCAAATCAGCCGGATTTAATTTACCTAACTCTTCATTCAGTGCATCACTGCCTAAATCCTCAGATGCGAATCCCATTTTCTTCAATAATTTATTCACGGCACTGTAGTTCTCAGGATGTATCGCGGTTTGATCTAAAGGTTCATCTCCATTAATGATACGTAAGAACCCTATACATTGTTCATATGTTTTGGCGCCAAGCCGGGGAATCTTCTTTAATTCTTTCCTGCTTGAAAACTTCCCTTCCACTTCCCTTTTCTTCACAATATTTTGAGCAACCGATTTTGATAAACCAGCTACATATTGTAAGAGAGACGATGAAGCGGTATTGACATTAACACCCACCTGGTTAACAGCTGTTTCCACTACAAAGGTGAGGGATTCCGTTAACTTTTTCTGAGACACATCATGTTGATACTGGCCTACTCCCACCGATTGCGGATCAATTTTTACAAGTTCAGCAAGGGGATCTTGAAGCCTTCTGCCTATCGAAACGGCGCTTCTCTGTTCTACTTGAAGATCCGGAAACTCTTCAC